>QDKV01005379.1_pt1 | contig 83129 bp, 94 predicted proteins | sample 1861101 | NCBI WGS metagenome assembly QDKV01 (sample SAMN04275158, study PRJNA302643) | Fungus metagenome, whole genome shotgun sequencing project. | isolation source: fruitbody | host: Mallocybe terrigena | place: Sweden | collected 2013
GAAATTCATACCAAAAAATCTGCAATCTTCAGAAATGAGGATCTCCCTCAACCTACGATCTGCTTGCTAGGCGTTGTATACGTATTAGACCTGGGAATCCAGCGCCGATGTTTATCTAAGGGTGTAGTGGTTGAAATAAGTACTCCATTGTGGTTGGTTTGCTGCCGCATCATATCACAACATAACTTATGCCTCTCTTCGATCTCGAATTGATGATGTCCAAAATTCCGGCTCGAGCGACGCACCATCTGTGGAGAGTGATTGGTTTGATACGGAGTCCTTTGTGCCTCTGCCATGTTCACAAGGGTCGTAATTGACTAGGATTTTTGACGACAAACATGTTCAGCGTTATATACCCTATTGTAATCCTATGAAATGAGATTTCTCCTGCTCTTCCGGCCGTCTGACGAGCTCACGCATGCGGCAAACATCTACAACACCCTTGACCCCATTTCTCGAATCCAGAGCTTCACATATTGCCTCAGCTACGTGATCAACGTGTATTGGGGGGATAACAAGGGCATTCGCAATCGACTCGAGGAACGACGAAGATGTGGTACCTGCTGTTGTTACATGACCTCCGAACAAACCCGAAGAACTCAATAATTGGAGAACACTTGACGGAGTTGGACAACCTTGGGGAACTTTTCGATGGAGCGTTGCGGATAGGTCAAGCAAAGCCGCTGCAGGAGTCGACAGAGGTCGGTGGTGTGCGTGATAGACAAGACCTTGAGAAAGGGCAGTTTCCGTCAAACAACATGCTCTAGAAATTCCAAGAGAGTACAATAGAGATAAGGACGTACTTGGACGTATGTAGACTCCTCTGAATCTAGAATTGTCTCCAATCATAGCGTCGATTCCCTGCTCTGCAGCCCATTTTGTTTCTATGTACCCCGCAGGAATGACAGGTCTGAAGATGTCTTCTGCAGAAACGTAGACAAATGGCCTTGGTGTGTTGAGATCCTCTGCATCAGGAAGAGGCGTCGAGGTAGTAAACGCTTCGCACACTCGTAAAGCTGAGTGAAAATCGATCTTTATATCGCACCGACGTCAGCTCGTAAAATCCTCACCAGTATCTCTGTTCATAGCCTCGTATGTCATCCTTTCCCTTCCAGGCGCCGATCCCCTCTTCAAAGGGTTGCCTGTATCCCTTGTCATACTACGGAAAAAACTCGAAAAGAGTTGTGGTACGTTTCCGTCTCGCAAGGCTTTCTTGTATTCGCTATCTTCTATGAGAATCCCAAGCGTGTGGACTACACCATCTATTTTCTGGAAGAGGTGCGAAAAAGTCTCGGGATTGAAAGCGTCGCCTTTCTGCCAGTTTACCTACAGAAGTGAAATTCATAACCGCGCGCATGAGCTGACGGGGTTCCCATCGGTGAAGTAAAAAGCAAAGACAACACATTGGAAACCCAGGACGGCGAGTGTCCTTTCGCAGTGCGGTACGGTGTTCCAGAAGAGCTGAAAACAGCATGATTAACCAAGGGTGGTTGTATAAATCTTGCCAAACCAGTATACCTAATGCTCGTAACCTGTATTCCACGTGCCAAAGCGGCTTTGCAGACAGCAGAACCTGGATTTACATAAAGTTATTGCGGGGCAATGAATCGTTTTTTTACAAATGTTACCTATGAATCCATTTCCGCCTATCACAAGTATTTTGCGTACCGTTGAATTCATGGTCACTGTCATGATCAGTTCGAGTCTTGTTGCAAGTTGCAACAATGTCCAAAATCGGCCCGGTGTGTCGTTGTTTCCAAATATGGTGTAAAATTTCTCCCATCTGTATTTTATTACGTCAGATTCGTGGTAAATCCGTGCGGATCTTATCACCGACAAAATATTTTCCGATTTGATTTTCGTTTTCAAATGAACGACCCATTTGAAATGGACCAATGAAAAGCATCAATGCCTTAAATTCATTGTATACAAAAATCACATATCCGTCCTTAAAAATGAGAGCATAGCATGAGTTTCGTGTCTAGCGAAGCGACCGATATGAAAATGGGAGAATAAAAAGCAGTTGAACCATGATAACATCAAGCTAAACATGCGGAAATGTCCGAGTCTAATGGATACTTCAAAGCATCCGCTCGCGAGAAAGGGGGACCATCCAGGATCATAATAAAGCTTAAGTAGCTGTTCACACCCTTCGAGGGCGTTCGAATGAGTCTAGCCCGGGGCGATGCGCCGCACCGCAAAGTAAAATGTATAAGTTAATGTTTTCCGGAAGAGTGGGTGCATGTGGAACGATGCTTATCAGACAAATGACCAGGCAACTGAAAATACCTTTGTGAGAAAAGGGAGAATGGTATGATCGTAGAGGGGCTTACTGGGCACTATGCCTTCAGAGAGGTCCGCGATGGACTGGAATGCTGCTACTGAAAGGTCGATCGAGTTATTGTTGTTGCAAGTGGGGCATGCATCAACGATAGTAACGGTAACGGTCTGGCAGAAAGACGGTTATACTATATCTTTGTTTCTAAGAAACCGATTAAATCGAACCTTGCCGTTCTTTGTATTCGTAATTTGAACCCTGCTTCCGCAGAGACTTGACTGCTGACCAAGATTACCGTACCGTTCACCGTCTACAAGTAATTGTCAGCCACGGAATCGGATATACAGTGGACATCAAAAACTCACTGATGGCAGCAATAAAGTCGGTGTCACTATGCACGGCGCCACAGGCGCCAGCGACACCATTCTGATAGTAGTAAGTTGCACTAATTTCAATTGTCATGTGAATATTGGGAGAAAGCTTGAAAAGAGGGTACTTACAATCCGCCTGTGTTCGTATTAGAAGCAGCCGCATTTGGGGGAGGCACACTGGCAGCAGGAGTTGGCGTAGGGAGGTCCTGCGTTGAAGAAGTACTGGTCGTTGGCTGTGGTGAGTCAGGAGATGGATTTCCAGTGGTTGGAGACGTTGGAGGCAGGCCGTCGTCGTCACAGTAAGGGAGATCGTCATCGTCGCCAGTGGTTTCAGCATCTAGTGTTTTTACCGAAGCAGGATTGCACTCGGCTGGCCTACTTGAAAGGTCTTCTGTAGCCTAGATAAAAATAGCTATCAATTATAAATTTGACTTTATGAAGAGAGAACTTGCCAAAAGAGGATGGCAACATTGATCGAAAAATGCAGTGTCGTGCTTCGACTCGCAAGAAAGAGCCAAGTAGCGAGTGTGGTAAGTGTCATACGGCTAGAATGAAAGTAGACGATTAATTCGGTGTATGATAGGTCAATGTAATAACCAACCTCCGTTGCACGAGGAATGACGAGCGCAGAGGTACAGGATGCAAGAGCGAGAGCAAGAGCGAGGAAAGAGAACATGGTAGACTTTGTCGGAAAGGCGAAAGAAAGCGAAAGAAAGTGGTAAGGAGAGACTGAATTTAAAGCAAAGAGAAAACTAGCTCGAGAAGGAATCAACAAACACCGTTCCGGGGAACTTGAACCAACTTCGCCTATTTATAGTAGACCGCAGTCAGGTACGCTTCTCCGCGGACCGGGATCTCATGTTTACATTGGTGTCAATTGCCAAATAAAGTCGGATTCCACACCGCCACCCGGTGCATCCACATCGATACGACAGTCATGAGTATGCGTTCTATTATTCCATTGGGTTGCACCTTTCTAACAATATTCTAAGCTGATTTTCATCAAAATCCGTTTTCTTCGACCCACTCACTCGATGCAAACCCTTTCGATGACCCACAACCGTACGTTGCAAGAGAACAAGAATTGCGCCAGCGTGAGGAGGAGCTACAACGACGTGAAGCAGAGCTAAACAACCGGGCTGAACACATCCGTAAACACGGAAGGAACAACTTTCCGCCCTGTGCGCGCTCTCTTTCATGTCGGTCGGGTTTACCTGTCTCACATGTCTCATTGTCTAGTTTTACCATTAATTTTCCACTCTATCAAAGACGAAATTCCTGAAACCCACAGGCCACTCATTACACGTTTATTCCAACTATGGCTCGTCCTTTTGGGAACCTTAATTATAAACATGGTCGCTTGTGTTATCATTCTCGTAGTTGGTTCTGCATCAGGCGGCTCCGACTTGGGAAGCAGTCTGGGGTCAGTATGAGCTCACAAATGAATTGAATTCAACTCAATTCGACTTATGCTCAAGATACTTGCTATTCATACCAATTCTCTCTTTCCTCCTCTGGTACCGGTGAGTATACACTTCCTACCTGTAAATTTGCGTTTTCGCCAATCCCGCGCATCAATAGACCTATATACAATGGTTACATGAAGGTACATACTTTCCGCCGACCTGACACTGACTTTGCGACTGACTCGTTGAATGAACACAGGAGCAATCGTTATACTTTTGTAAGATAGCCGGATTTATCTCACATCTCCTTCTAAACCGCACGTGAATCCAGACCTCTACTTCTTCTTTGGCGGATTCCACCTTCTCTTCAGCGTCTACATGTGAGTGCGACATCTTCGGTTCCCTCTATACCGGCTCTTCATTACCTCGCCCACAGGATCATTGGTATTCCAGGGTGTGTATCCAGTTTTCAAATCCGAGGCAGAAGGCATTCAGACTCGACGCTTTACCTCGTATAGAACTGGTTCAGCTGGACTAATTCAGACTATCCGGTCGTTTTCAGCCCACTCATGGGGTTTAGCAGTAATTTGCTTGATAGCAACTATTGGATGGACGATCCAAGGCCTTGGCAATGCTTTCTACTATCGTCAAGTTCGTACTCGGCACTTGGGTGTTCCATGGAGATGCTGATGGAGATTCTTTCCAGATATATAGTCATCATACAGCCGCGGGACACACTATGGAAAAGGTCTGTATTCTTTCGGTAAACGAGGCCCAACTCGACTTAATTCTATCGTAGGCTAAAACTGAGCTTGCAACTCATGGTGCCAAGGCATATCTCACAAGGGGATAGACAACCACTGTCATTTTTGTGGACATTAGTGTGGTGTATTTTTGCTCTTCGTGGGGTAGTCTGTATTATTTGCAGGATATATATACAATATGTTGTAGTGTTTTGCTCGATGAACCATGCCAAGCCAGAGTGGCTGTGACGTGAACAGTGCGCCGGCGGAGTTTGAATTCTATGATGAAAAATGAACAGAAGCGATGAGCTAGCTTCTTCTTAACCACCCGTCACTAAAGGTTAGTTCTGGTTGCTGTGTTGTAGGTATCTCATACTCATCGTTGGCGCATACAGTTCTAAAAGACGTTTCAAAAAACATTTAAAAAATCTTTATTTCAAAAGCGGTTGTGTTGTTTCCACTTGCGTGTGTCCATTTTTTTTGACTGCTGATTTGTGGCAGAGAACTCATGCTAGATCTACAGAAAAAAGTCTACAAAGCAGTAACGACCCCACTCAAACCCTTTTTTCTTTCTTAAATTACAAACGATATGTCTGTTCCTGCCGTTGTTCTGCCTGAGGTTGTTCCAGTTGCCCCCGAGGCCGCCATCTTGTCTCCCCCGGTTCCTGCTGCTGGTCCTTACATTTCAGCTCCCACTTCGGTTGCTTCTGCCCCGTCTGCTTCCCTCTATGTCGGAGAACTTGACCCCACTGTTACTGAAGCTATGCTTTTCGAGATTTTCAATATGATTGGTCCTGTTGCGAGGTATGGATGGTGATGACAACGCGTAGAATCCTATTGACTCGGTGCAGTATCCGTGTTTGTCGTGACGCCGTCACTCGTCGTTCTTTGGGTTATGCGTATGTCAACTACCTCAATGCCGCTGATGGTACGTTTATTTCGCGTGTGTTTTATTGACTTGCATTTATCTTGTCTGCCTCGTCTAGGTGAGCGAGCCCTCGAGCAACTCAACTATTCTCTTATCAAAGGGCGTGCTTGGTAAGTTAGTTGTTGTAGACAGCTGAAATTTTCTTAATACTTTTTTTTTCTTCAAAGTCGCATTATGTGGTCTCAACGTGACCCTGCTCTGCGCAAAACTGGTCAAGGCAATGTTTTCATTAAAAACTTGGATGAGTCGATCGACAACAAGGCTCTTCACGATACCTTTGCTGCTTTCGGAAATGTTTTGTCCTGCAAGGTTGCGACTGATGAACAAGGCCGTTCCAAGGGTTACGGATTTGTTCATTATGAGACGTCGGAGTCTGCCGATAATGCCATCAAGTCAGTCAACGGCATGTTGCTCAACGATAAGAAGGTTTATGTTGGTCACCACATCTCGCGAAAAGAGCGTCAATCTAAGCTCGACGAGTTGAGGGCGCAGTTCACTAATCTTTATGTCAAGAATCTCGATCCGGAGATGACTCAGGATGAGTTCTATAACCTCTTTGCTCAATTTGGCATTGTGACCTCCGCTATCGTCTCCTTTGATGAGGAAGGCAGGAGCAAAGGTTTTGGCTTTGTCAATTACGAGAAGCACGAGGAAGCGCAGATTGCTGTCGACGTTCTCCATGAAAATGAGCATAACGGACGCAAGCTGTTTGTGGCTCGTGCACAGAAGAAAGCGGAGCGTGAGGAAGAGCTACGTCGGTCTTACGAGCAGGCGAAGATGGAGAAGATGAGTAAGTATCAGGGTGTCAACCTTTATGTCAAGAACTTGGAGGACGACATCGACGATGACAAGCTTCGCTTGGAATTCGAGGTCTTCGGAACTGTCACTAGTTCCAAAGTTATGCGCGACGAAAAGGGCACATCTAAGGGCTTTGGATTTGTATGCTTCTCGACTCCTGAGGAATCAACCAAGGCTGTTGCGGAGATGAACAACAAGATGATTGGCAGCAAACCCCTCTATGTCTCCCTTGCTCAGCGCAAGGAAGTTCGCAGGCAGCAACTCGAAAGCCAGATTGCCCAACGCAACCAAATTCGTATGCAGCAGGCTGCGGCCGCCGGTCTTCCTGGTGGTTATATCAATGGTCCGATGTATTACCCTCCCGGCCCGGGTTTCCCACCCCAAGGTCGTGCCATGATGGGCTATGGGCAGCCCGGAATGATACCACCTCGTCCTAGGTATGGTCCGAATGGACAGGTTGCTGTACCATATGGTCAGGCGCCTCCTCAGGGCTATCCTATTCCACCTGGCAGCTATGCTCCTCGTGCGCCTCCCCGTGCACCCATCCCTCGTGCCTCAGGTTCGCCCACTCATGCCAATGTTCCCATTCCTCGTGCCAATGGTGCCCCTTCAACCAACGGCGCTCCACGCCCTCCGATTTCTCAAGCTCCTCCTACTCCCGGCCGTGCAGGCCCACCTGTGGCCACTGTTCGTCCTCAGCAACCACCCCCAACTCTCAGTTACAAACAACCTCCCCCTGCTCAGGTGAGGTCCAGCTCGGGCCCGGCGCCCGTACCTGCTGCTGCGCCATCCGAGATGACTGTCACTGCTGCTCAGCTCGCTGCTGCTAGCTCAATGGAGCAGAAACAAATGTTGGGTGAAGTGCTCTACATGAGGATTGCTCCGTAAGTTTTACTTTCGGTTAGATTTCTTTTGTTTGCTGTAGCTTATGCTTTATTTTTTTAGTTCTCATACTGATTTGGCTGGCAAGATCACTGGTATGCTGTTGGAGATGGACAACAACGAACTTCTGCATCTGCTTGATAATATCGACGCTCTGAACTCCAAGGTTAACGAGGCTCTTGTTGTTTTGCATGAATTCTCCAACAAGGATGAGGAGGAGGCTGCTGCTGCTGCTGCTGCTTAAGTCTACACATCGCCGTTTCTAGGGTTTATGCTTTTATGAACCTGTCCATTCATTTATGCGTATGATAAAACCTATGCCGACTTCCTTTGGTTGTTGACCCATTGACCTTCAAAACCATTTTCGTTTGATAGCCTTTTTTATCATTGTTGCTGTGGGGTTGTACTTTTGTGTTAAGGGTTGGTACAGGGTTTGGATGTAGGGTCGTTCCTGTACGTACTTTTTTGAGAGGAACAACAGGGTTTTCAACCGCTATCGAAAGTTTGGTGTGATTGAAAGATATGTTAAGATTCCCCATTTGATTTTAAGTAATTGTACATGGAAGTCCGAAAGTCCGTAAGGAAAGACATGCTTTTAGTATTTTTTCATGGCGTATGCAATCTGAAGTTTAGTGAATAAGGAATACGGAGGATGATAGAGATCGTTTTGCGCGTCCTTGATGAGACGCTCCACACTTGAAGGAGGCAAACCAGAAGAGAGAAAGAGCGGTCGCAATGCCGGTAACAGCAAGTCATAATCCATCCACTGTAGCTGTCCTACCGAAAGGAGATGTTGATCTACATTCGAGAAATAAACAACGCAGCAAAAGTGAAACAAAGACAAAATAACCTTCAGGCCAGAACCCTACCGGAATGTTTCCATCCTGGACAATAATATTCTCAAAGGCATTGGTTTCTGCTATTAGGTCGGGAAGTCGTTCCGGAACCGTGGTATCAACCTGTTGTTGGCGAAGACATGCACGATATGTCTCCCATAGTTTGTGCCACCCTTGCATAGGAGTGTGACCTTGCGGTGGTGGACAAGGGTCCAATGTCGGTTCAACCAAGAGAAGAAGGCCACCCGGACGAAGGAGACGCGCTATTTCGCGTAGCAGACTTGGGTAGTCGTTGATCTAACAAGCGACTAAGATGAAAATAATCAATCTAGAAATACAAAGCGCACCCCGATTTGAAATGATCGGGCGTGTATAAAATCGAAATATGCGTCTGGGTAAGGAATAGGCTGTTGGTTAAGGTCACACAGCTCAAACCTTATTGAGGCTTAGTACATCATGGAACCCACGTCACTTTAGGTCTTACGTGCAATTAGGAGGAACATGGCTTGAGAAGAGGGCGCGTGTCAGTATAAATACGGATCGTTATTCGGTAGCAAGACAAACTGTGGCTGGATGGGTGCGAGGTCGATGGCGATGACCTCTGAGCGAGGGAACTCGTCAGCGATGTCGATAGCCCTATAGTGCGCGTATGTGAGCGATGCTTATGGTGACAGGAAGCGTGGCACAAGGAGTACTAACCAAATACCAGATCCGGTTCCTAGGTCAAGGACTAGAATCGCTAAAATATACCGAAGAAATGGAGAATAAGATGCTAGAAGCATACCTCTGCGATGTTGACCGAACTGCAGGGCCTCTTTTACTGGACCGACATAATTTCTGCCTGAGAAGAGGAACTGGCAGAGGCGATGATGGACTTCTGAACGCTAGAAGGATATAAATTAAATAATGAATACGAGAATTAGAGGACTACCTTGACTTCGTCTTGGTCCACAGGGAGGAGATATGTAGTATTAAGTGTGGTAAATGTACGAGAATGCAGTGACCGGAAATACTGCTCGTGGTTATCACCGACATCCTGGACAAGACTTTCATCCATATTGTCCATAACCAAACCTAGATTCTGACGCTGTCAATATGGCTCCGAGTTCTTCGCTTACCACCTGGTCCTACTTTTCAGCTGGTATCCTGGCTCTCCTGGCCAGTGCCCTCATCCTGTTTCCTCGGCTTCTCTTGTTCCTCTCCCAGTCCGGCGCTGAGGAGCGCAGCACCCTCACCAGTTTGGAAGCCTTCCTGGCTCTTCATTTCGGTGTATATCTTGTGGCAGTCGCTGCCACCCTTATTCTCAATGTGAGAAAGGATCAACCATTTCGTTTTCTTGCTGATGACCACGTTTCACTGGCAGCTGCCATCCATAAACCCACCTATCCCCTCAAGCGACCTTTCGGTTCCTTCCCATCCTCTTCTGGTCCCTATCACCACTGCGGCGACCTTGTTGGCTTTTATCTCCTGGAATACAAGTAACGTCAATGGACTTGCATCAGTCGCGTTCGCCATAAATGTGACTATCGGAATATGGGGTTTATGGACGGTGGGCACAATGCTATGTTCACCGTGGATGGAAATCAATGAAATCAATAGATACTCTTTGCGAACTCTAGCTCCATCTCAAAAACCACAGGGGCTGATAAGCACACTTCTGCATTCATCTTCGGCAATAAGGCAGCAGCATCCTCTCAGAAAAAGGCGTTGAAAAAGGGAAATTAGGTTTATCCTGTAAAGTACTGATAGGCGCCAATCATCACCGCCCTGCTCCGCTACCCATTCCCATCATTTTAAACATATCTGCCATCCCACCTCCCAATCCTCCCAATCCTCCCAGATTGTTGAGGCCACCTAGGCCGCCCATTTGCGACATCATTCCTATTATCCGTCAAGGAAAATCTTGAATGTCATAAACCCCACACTTACTTTCCATTTCTTCCATGTCAAATTGATCTCCACCTTGGCCTTGCATCATCGCCTTCATCATTTCCTGTACACCAGTACCGCCCTTGAGTTGCCTCTGCATTTGCTGCAACATCCCAGGTGGAAGTGCGCGCTAATCATCATTTGAATTTCCATAACATATTCGACTGAACAAGAAGCTTACCTGCATTGCTTGTATTTGAGCAGGGGTGGGCATACCACCTGCACCCCGGCCCTTCCCACCTGCAGCTTGCTGCATTTTTTGCATCGCTTGTAACCTAAGAATTGCTCTTTAGAAGAGCCAGTTGGGTGAAGGTACTCGAACATACCATCCGTTCTTCCCACCTGCTGATTTGGCCACACTTGCCATCATACGATACTGGCATAAAAGTTCCTCAACCTCTCGAACACTTGTTCCACTCCCACGAGCAACACGAGTGACGCGCCAGGTCAAACCGATTGGTTTACCATCTTTGCTCATTTCCATGAAGGGCGAGCTGTCAGAGTCAAGCTCACTTGCTGTCATACTGTCTGTAATGTACAGCATTCGCTTCATCCGTAGAGAACCCTCTTCGTCAGAACCTTGCAGCAGATCTTGCGGAAGGCCGGGAATCATTGAAGCAATTTTACTAAGTGGACCCCTAAGAACAACATAAGACCAGGCCATCGAGAAAGAGGGAAAAATTTACATATTCATCACGTTTTGTATCTGTTCTCGCCAATCTCGGATGCTCAATTTCCCTTCTTCGAGTTTCTTGGCCATTTCTTTCTGCTTGTCCGGGTTTTGTGTGGCAATATCTTGCATATGCTCCATGAGACCTTGCACATCTCCTAACCCAAGTAATTTCGATATAAAAGGCTGGGGAGAAAAGCGGTCAAGATCGTGCAGGTGTTCCCCTACGCCGAGGAAGATAATTGGTGTTTTCGTTGCGGCCACTCTATATCCAACCGTCTAGATCTTCCAGAAAATATCATGGATACAAACGCACGCAGAAATTGCGCCACCTCCTTTAGCATGTCCATCCATCTTTGTAACAATAATTGCACCGAAGTCTGCTGAATCTTTAAATGCTCGACTTTGAGCCTCAGCAGCTTGGCCTGAATTGATAGACCTGAGCGCATATCGGCTTGGATCGGGGAAGAAGACTCACCAATGCTCGCATCCAAAACTAAAACGGTCATGTTAGGTTTCACAGCCTCCCCAATCTGCACCATTTCTTCGAAGAGTTCTGATTCCTGCTTGTGTCGACCGGAAGTATCGACAATGATAACTTCGAACCTTTCTTTTTTAAATTTGGCCACGCCTTGCGCTGCAATGGAGACAGGATCTGTTTCCGTATACGAGCCAAAATAAGCCACTTTCGCCTTCGTTGCCGATTGTCGTGTCTGGTCAAAAGCACCAGCTCGAAAGGTATCCGCACAGACGATGGCAGACCTAAATCCTCGCTTTTGATAATGAACTGCAAGTTTCGTGCAAGTGGTCGTTTTACCGTTACCCTACGGAAGGAATTAAGACGTCTTAATTAATGCCAACGAAAAACTTACCTGAAGTCCCACAGCCATGATAACGTTGGATTGTCCTTTCTTTGGTTTATAGGGTTCGACACCTGGATCGACCAGCGCTACAAGCTCATCGAACACTGCCTGAACAACATTTAAAAATGATCATGAACAAAGGAGATCAACAGATTTCACTAAAGAACACACCTTCTGAATAATATTCTTCTTATTGACTTCCTTCGTTTTATCCACATTGCCTTCCAGGCTCGCTTTCACCTTGACCTTAACTTTTTGACGAAGTGAGGCAACTAGTTTCACGTTAACATCGGATTCTAGAAGTGCAGCAGTGATTTCTTTCAGTGTGGCATCGAGTACCTACGACATGACAGAGTAAGAATATCGAAATCAGAGATCCAGGGAATAGCAATCACCTTTTCATCCACAACAGATGCCCTATTGAGTGATGAGAGCGCGGCATTGAGCTTCCTCCCTAGATCGGCCAACACCATAGTTGAGGTAAAATGGAAAGGAGCGTGTCCAACTGGCTTTGTCACTTCCCAATTCCGTTCATCCATCCTTGACGAGTCATGATGCTCGAGGAGCCAACCGACTCGGAAGACGAAACCATCGAAGAACTTTATGAAGGTGATGATGATGTCGAAGCTGAAATAGATGAAGGTGGAGATCCTGCGCTAACCCCTGGCGAAGTTCCTGAGGACGTAACAGAAGAGGGTGACGATGTGTGTGTACCAAATTGCTTATATGTTGTAATGGTTTCTAATTACGCATATCTGGTATGTAGGAATCTGATACAGACGAATCCGGTTCCGAAGAGGAGGAGGAGGAGGAGGAAGAGGAAGAGGACGATCAACTATTTGATTTAGGTTTGACTGAAGAACAGGACCCTCCACCTGTTCCTCCTGCTAGCAGTGAACGGGGATCAAATAAAGATAGCAAGTCGCCCTCTGCAACCCCGCTCCGAGGTGAATTGCCTTTCAGGATGATGTTACGGCTATGTTATTCTGATGCTTCGCAGCTCCTTCGTCCCCGAAAATCAAGCCAATCTCACCTGCACAACTTCGTCGGAATGGTATAGCCTTTCCTTTAGCAAATGTACCCCGATCGTATATTGTGGAAGCTATATGCGCGATACCACACCCTGTGCCAACTCATGCCCTTGCATCATCTGCCTGCATGACCCATCTCCTGACTGGCTCGGACGATGGGTACATCAGGGACTACGACGTTTTCTCCGCCGTCAATAGCAAGACCTTTCTATCTGCCCCTCAACGCCATCACGCCAGTGTCGTCGAAGGTCTCATGAAAGCAGGCCAGCTACGTTGCTGGTGGGAGAATCCAGCGAAGCAAACACCACAACCAACTTTTCCACAGCCAGGCATTTTGTCCATCGAGGACGAGCCTGGTCTGGCACCTGTTTATAGCCTCGCCATGCATTCTGACGCTCTCTGGGCACTTGCTGGCACAGATGTGAGTCTACTACAGTGGTTCACCACTTTTACTGACCTTCGCCAAGGGTGGAGACATTAATCTGTTCACAGTTCGACATGACCCTGGAAGGTTGGGCCATACTATGAATGGACATAAAGGCCCTGTTTCTGCCATGACTTTAGATTATGACGAAAAAGGTTTCTTCAGCGCTGGATGGGACGGAGAAGCAATTGTAAGTTATTTCTTGACAAAAAACTTGTCATTATTCAACCATTACAGCAATGGGACCTCAACACGGGGCACAAAGTCCGCAGTTTTACTGCTCACAACGCGCAATTAACGAGTATCGCAGTTCGACCTCTATCGCCTGCTTATGCTCGAACACATCCCGCTTCTTATGGAAAGATCAAGCACCCTGATGATTCAGGGCAACTCAAATCCATCTCTAGTGCCATGAATATTGACAACAACTCCAAACCATATGAAACAGAACCGAATACATCCAATGCTGGCCAAATGGTGGATAAACAAGAACCCATCCCTATGGACACCGATGCGCGGTCGGACGCATCATTCGATCCTCTGTTTGACGATGTACCGGAAGAAGCCATAAAACAACAGGCTAACAACGATTCCAAGCTAGTCGTGCCAAATACCTTTCAACCACTGAGAGCTGTGCCATCCACAAAACCACCACCTAAAGGCGCACCTCCGCTATTCGATCCCTTTGAATATGCCACCTACTCTCCTGATCTCCTTATGACAGCTTTCATTGATGGACAGGTCATCCTCTGGGATAGAAGAGCGAACACTCCTGGCAAGGGGGTGGGCCGATTATGGATGAGCGATAAAACCCCACCCTGGTGCCTTTCAGTATGTTTTTCTTTCTTTGTGTGGTCATCATCTGATTCAAGATTCTAGGCGTGCTGGTCAGCTGATGGAGCGCAAATATACGCAGGAAGGCGGAATGGAACCGTTGATTGTTGGGACGTCCGAGTGTTGGGCCAATCTGGTCCGACGAATACACCTCATCTTTTTAGGACCCTTCGAAATCCTTCCAGTTCTGGCGTGGTATCTTGCGTTGTTGCATTTCCTGACTGTCGGCATATTGCCTGGTAGGGGTTACATTTTTTCCAATGGAATAATGATCGAAATTGGTTGTGCAGTGCATCAGTCGACAATATTCGGCTATGGAATGTCGCAGATGGCGAGGATATCGGACGGTCTAAAGGAGGCGCACAATTCAAGATCATTCCAGGTCACCATGGGGGGTACATATCGCAGATGGGTGTGTTACAAATCTGCATATACACTGGCACGCGCCACAAAAACTAACTCACTTATTCTAAAAAGTTATCGATGCTGGGTCCCGTTTCCTGGTCAGTGCCAGTAGCAACCGCGGATGGCATGGTGAATCGACTCGGACCATCTTTGTACACGACATCAAACGAGGATGGCACTAGACCGTCAAACGGCATCAGATTGTTTATTATCTCGACGCTTTGTGTCCTACACTTTGTTATATGTATTATATTGGCTTCTTATTCAATTTCATGCATTTATCAGCGCAGTTGTATGGCATTCAGATGTGATGGCTGCTGCTTACAGCTGTTCTGTCTCCACAGAGTGATGCCACCCTGTATGATTGAACTTATAAATGTTTTTCAACCTCTTAGCTGTGCAGACCTTGTCCTCCCGGCTTTGGATTTAGCCATCTGGGTGCTTTCATAGAATACTTAGCCAGAGCATGAGAGGAAACCACCGGGGCCAGAGGAAGGGTGTGGTTTGTCTGAACTGCCAGTCGAATTTCGCAGGACAAGTGCTGATCAGATGGGAACTGCAATGGATTTTATCTACATCGATTGGCACCGCCGGCAATGAACTTCGTTACTGTTGTAGAAAAGATGCGCAATCGAATCTACTGCCAAAAAATTACAACAAGATCCAATTCAGAATCTAAGCGGTTGTTCAAAGATAGAACTTGGAAGAGTGCGACAGGCTTTATGGCAAGCTGTCACTTGCCCGAAATGAACTACCGTTGATAATGTACTTTCCTTCAAGGTTCCTTTCTTTCATTCATTATATTCGGGGTTGGCTTTATGAACTGTTGGCTTAAAAGTCATACTACAATTTTCAAAATGAATAGAAAAGTGTCCAAAAAAATGATCCTCGCCAACATGGGGGTCGAACCCATAACCTTGAGTTATTAGCTCAACGCTCTACCAATTGAGCTAGTCGGCAACTACACAATTTTCAAGACTAGACATATAAATATAAAAACCTGATCCTTATATTTTGGCTTATACGACCAACCATTTTCAATAAAACCTAGGAATTGGTCTATTAGTCAATTTGACCAAATCCTAAGCCTAGAACAAAAAATTTGCTGAAAGTTAAGCAGATGTGTACAGTTCAATGATAATATATATATTCCTGTTGATGCCAAGATACATATTGTAGTTTACAAATTGAAATAAACGAGAAAAATAACTGTACAAAACTATGAAGACCAAAACTGCAATGGATTAGCACCGCCGGCAATGAACTTCGTTGCCGTTGTAGAAAAGATGCGCAATCGAACCCACTGCCAAAAGATTACAACAAGATCCAATTCAGAATCTAAGCGGTTGTTCAAAGTTGAAAGATAGCAGTGTTGTGCGGTTAGTAACCAAAGTTACGAGTTCTAGTTAAGGCTACAGTTAGAGTTCGGAACAGTTAAGAACGGTTAACCAAAATGATCCTGGCCAACATGGGGATCGAACCCAAGACCTTCGAGTTATTAGCTCGACGCTCTAACCAACTGAGCTAGTCGGCCATTAAATAGTTTTCAAGACTGGACATATAAGTATAAAAACCTGATCCTTATATTTTGGCTATTCGTCCACCACCAACCATTTTCAATAAAATCTAAGCCCTAGGAATTGATCTATTAGTCAATTTGACCAAATCCTAAGAAAAATTTGCTGAAAGTTAAGCAGACGTGCACAGTTCAATGATAATATATATATTCCTGTTGATGCCAAGATACATATTGTAGTTTACAAATTGAAATAGACGAGAAAAATAACTGTACAAAACTATGAAGACCAAGTCTGGCCACCCCAAACAGCAGGACGAGTAGAGTTCATATTTGGAGGTATCTGCGGTGGTTGTCCATGAAAAGGACCATGTGCTGGAGGTTGATATCCATATGGAGCGGGCTGAGGAGGTAGTCCGAAGGTGGACGGAACGTTTGCGGGAATAAAAGGTGTTTGTCCTCCTACATACGGATTGGGTGTTCGTCCCATTTGACGAACGGACATGTGTCCTGGGGTCGCGCCTCCTGGTCTTGCAGGTGTGCGCATGCCGGCCCCAAAAGGTGTCTTCCCACCTGCAGCTGCTGTAGCGAAATTCTGAGACTCGTGTAGATGCCTGACTTTGAATGCATCGCATAACTCGGGTACTCCAACTGCAAGAGCATCGAAGAGGTAGTAAGCCTCTGGAGCAACTCGAATGGGCTGTGTCTACTTGAGCATACTGACCAACAAATACGAAGAGAGAGAAAACTTACCCAGGTTTGAACAGTGGAATTTTTGTTGGCAAGAAAACAAAGATTGAAATGCCCGGGTCGTTTCCTGTTGAGAGTGAATCCGTACATACTCTTCGAAGGATTCGCAGTCAAATAGTTCTTTAAGAATATATCTGTAGACCTTCCCGTCAGAAAATGTTTAGCAAACATCACTCGTCCTCAATACGCACGTAGATCATCTTCTGAACCATGTTTGAACTTTTCATGAGCCATCAGTTCTTCTGCTCGACGTGCCATGGCCTGGACGTGATTGACGATAAGCTCATCCAAATCCGAGTAGGAATGAGTCTGGTCCACGACAAGTTTTTCTCCTACGCTCTGGCCCGTTGGATCATTGTTATTGAGTTCTGTGACATCTGCCAAAATCAAAACAAAGCAACAGTTGAAAAAATTGGTGTTACATGTAAGATCAAACTTACCGATGTGCTGATACAGCTTCTCGTCGACTTTCCAAGTCACAGCAAGGTGATTGTTGCCTTTCGATGACGGCCGAATGACAACGTCGCCGCGCTGCTGCTTCTCGAGGTAAGTCTCAGCCTGAGCAGTGTTGAAATTATGGAAATTGGGATGTTTGATGATGCGACGAGAACGCTCTGTTTCAGCTCTCTTCTTCCTATCAAGCATCTCTTTGTCTTTTGTGTGACGAGCACCGTCCCAACACTCATCGCGGGACACTGTCCTAAACATTTTGTCTCCCTCTTTCATGTGGTCAGGCTTTGACGACAGATGGATAAGAAATTCACCGCGATCGAGATTCGAGGTATGTCCGTGTATAATGGCAGAGATAGTTTGACCCTTCTTGACAACTTCGAAAGGGTTGCGAATCTGCTCACCCAGATTATCTGGCTCGATATAACCTTCAATGCCAGAGTCCAATCGCACATTGACACCCTCTCGTTGGATGCGGTAAACAAGGACAGGGATAATGACACCAACCTGGAGCGTCTTGGAAGTTTCTCCGGTGAGCATGGTAATGATATCCCAATTGCTAGGTAGTTTGAATTTCGAGCGCAGCTCGACGAAAGGTTTTTTAAGTTCGTCGCGAATGACGTTCAGCGTATAACGCTTCTGGTCGTGATTTGCTTCATAAAGACTGACAGCAAACTCATCCAGATTGAGCTCCATCAGCTTCCTGTCTCTGTCTTTATCATTCATGATGAGTGTGACGACATGGGAAGGATGTTCGTTATGAATGTCTTCTTCATCAAGTTCCAGGGCGTCCATGGCCATTTTTCTTGCGAGTTCATAGTCTTCAGGATGAATTCGGGTGTCATCCAAGGGATCGGGGGCATCTTCATGTGCCTCTCCGTGCCGAGCGTTATGATTGCGAGAATTTTTGCTGGTAATTTCCTGCTGTTGAATAACTCGGAGGAAACCAGCTGCATTAAGGAATATCTTCGTTGTAAGCAGCCCGCCTTTAATGAATTGGTCGCGGTTCAATAATACACCACCCTGCTAAAACGTGAGTATACATCAGGCAAATATATCAATGTTGCAAACCTGCAATACTATCTTCTTGACCAGCATTTCAGCCTTCCGTGGGCCGAGGCCACAAACAAATGGAAGCAGATGCTGGTAGTAGGAATCCGTCACCGCACGATTGACTTCGACTCCCACTTTGTTTGTGATGTCGACGAGGGCTTGTTCGAAGGCTAAGAGTAGCTTTTCCTTTGGAACCTGTTCGAAGTTTAAGGGTGGCAGTCAAAAATATTCCTAGTTATACTTACATGATGTTGATTTTCCTCGTCAAAAGAAATTGCTGCAATATCAGGACCTAGAGCCGCGAACTCATTCAAAGGACTCTGCACATAGCGTGCCAAACCAACACAGTACTTGGCTATCGATGAGAGGGCACTAAATTCTTCGGCAGCCCGTTTGCTATGCTGATAGATGCGTGCGATATCGTCCTGTACATATACAGTCGGAATATCGAAAGCTTGAACGTTGTTACCCCAGCCGTCATCTTGACCAGAGAGATTGGTCCCTCGGAAGAAAGAAATTACCAGATCCATCAATTTCAAGGTTGCGATACTAAAACCGCCCACGACAGCGACATCTGGCTTTCTTCGCTTCAAAAGGTCAATAAGTTCGTCCCTGTTATCTTGATCGTAGATGTTGTCGAGTTTCGTGTGATCGCGCAACCGTCCAGCCTCGTCTACAAAAACCACGGTAATAGGGTCTTTATGTGGATCTCCCTTTCCCCATGAGATTGCCAACACACTGCAGGCTGATTCACCGTACTTGAGTTCTCTCGTGACGAAAGGGGCCATATCAAGACGCTGTTGATGGTCAGTACTCCAAATACATTTGTCTTCTATAAATCACTCACAGATCGAAGCCGTTCACCACACACACCAGCTACGTAATCTTCCACGGCATCCTTTAGCATTTCACGAACCCACTTTATCCCTGAAGGCATGAGATGTTGATCCATAACTTCTTGAATGACTAGTGACCGCTCATTGTTCCATGCTTTCGCCGAATCAGTAAAGTGGTCGGACGAGAAGGCATCAATCAGTTTGCGTTCAAACTCGGCTTTGGCATCTGATGGAATGGACATATTAATTGTAACCAAGTGTTCCTTTTCAGCCGCGAGAATGTGCAAGAATTGGGCCGATTTGGATATGTGGGCGATCGGTTTTTGGAGAAGGTACTTGAAACTCTGCAACGAAAATAAATACATCGTATTATTATGAGAAGGAATACTTGCAAAGTATGGGTGGTTTTCCTCGATTTTCTGAATTCCGCGTTCGGTTGGTACAACCGTTACGTGGGCTGTTTCTCGGAAAACCATGCGTATACGGTTTCGCAAAAGTGGGTCCTTTCCAAGCTCTGTAGAAAGAATGAGTCGAGCTTTTCTCAATAATTCCTCAGGTGTCTGCGCTTTCGTTGGATCCGGATCGATGAATTGCTCTGCATAGGCAATAGGATTGACATCAACATCGTCGATGAAGTGAACGTGACGTTCAGAAATGAAATTTTCTACGACTTGGTGTGGTTGAAGGCCAAATTTCTGGATCAAGGTTAGAACAGAAGAAGTATGTAATCATAACGACGCACCTCTGCAAGTTTCACCACAATAGTCTTTTTAGCGATTTCATATGCTGACACCCGACTAGGTGTCTTACGCTTCTTCTCGACTTCTAGTTCATCATCATCGTGAAACCTGAATTCAGAAGTGGCATCCTGCTTCTTGTCCTTGTACTTCAGGGAAAGCCATTCCGTTGCATCAGCAACAACGTCAACACTCTCAAGCTTCGGTTCGATTTCCTGCTCATAATAAGCATCTTGGACCTGCAGACGTCGATAGAAAGTAGACAGCGTTTTGCGTCTCTCCAGAAGGGATCTATACTTCTGTCCCAGAGTGTAGATATACCACAGCTGTGTCAGATTTAGGAGCTCTTGACGACTGGAGCGTGGATCATGAGGTTCGGAATGGGAAATGTAGTCGCGCTTGTGAACCCAAATGTAGGGAACCTCGTACTCCTCGACAAAAAGTTGACGTAGGACGAAGGTAACTGCCATAACCAGGGGACCATTAAGATGCTGATAAATGCCATCTATACCAGGGGAATCATCCTTCTGGGGTAATAACCGTTGTGTCACCCACATAGCGGCATCTCCGAGATCCTCTTCCGTCAATTGAGTGTGCAAAGAAAGAGTCGCATTTTCCGAAAGAGATGAAGTGGCAAGTTGCATGCGTTCGGGAGCGTCCATAGCACGCATCAAGTCATCGTCATCCGTAAGCAATTTCTTTCGAACTTCAGAAGGTTCGAAAACCTATGCAAATGAAAGAAATTTAGGCAGAAAGAGGAGTGGGTTAGGTCCACGTACATCTTGGTACTTCATCTCTGGTTTAGAAAGATATTCCTCAACTTCTGGTTCATCATCTCCCACAAGCGCCCAGTCATAGTCATGTCCGTCACCAAAAACCTCGTGAATCTCGTCCCAGGCACTAAAACGTGGTTATGCACAGGTAATCACTAAATATGAGGACACCCACTTTGCATCAATACCAGCCAGTTCAGGGCGTACCACAGCCCGCTTGCGGCGAATTTGTTGTCGTCGCTTTTCTTCCCTGCGAGCCTCACGAGCATCCTCATTCATGACTTCCTCCTCGTCACTAAACTCAATGAAGTCGTCCATGTCCTCATCTTCATCTTCTCCTCGACGATCATCATCAAAAATTTTGCTAATGTCATCAACTACGCGTGGTTGCTCGTCATTATCAAGATCGTCATCCGAAGAGTCAATCACATTCCTTCTCTTGGAGGACGAGGCAGCAGAAAATTCTGACTCCCGATGACGGAACCTAGATAGGCGACTCTTCTTGACAGCTCCTCTTGTATTTTCCGCTACGAGATCCAAATCATCTTCTTCAAGAGTCTCTGCAAACCAAATGAATTAAGTGTGTAAAAACAGATTTAACCAACTTACGCCGATGGTCGTCCCTCTTCCGCCTTTTGCGGCGTTTTCTTGACTCCTCCTCCTCCTCCTCCTCTTCTTCATCCTCAACTATAAAATCTTCTCTAATCTCCTTTTCCTCCTCTGAGTCGTCTTCTTCCTCTTCCGAGCTGTCGTCAGAAACGTGCCCCATCCCAACATCCTCACCATCCTCGTCTTCTTGAACAGAGCCTTGCATAGGGTCGTCGTTCTCAACGTTTTCCTTCGTTGTGAGCTCACCGCCTCCTGGAGAACTCATGGTAATGGAGGTAAAAGGTGGCTTGACAAATGTTGCAGAGCCTTTTGGTCTGAACGACTTACGTAATAAAACCTTTCGACATGAACGGCCAAGTGAGTCTGATCTATTCGCTCAACTTCAAGATTTTTAATAATATGTTTTATGGCAAGGTTCATCTCAATTATATGAGAATAGCTCTCTCGGAAGCTGAGAAATGCACTCCAGTACCAACGGCTTTCTGCGTGGGATGCGTCCTTGTACATCATTTACCCGACTCGTCTCCTACCATCATTGCAACTGGTTACTCTCGAGAGCTTCCAGGAAACACACATGCCGAAGCCAATGCTTTATACAAAGCTAAACACCTGTCTTCAGAGCAGCTTTCAGAGTTATTGCCTGGTTATCCAAGTCTTGCCTTGAATGAAGTTATGTCCCACACAGATGTGTACACAACTCTTGAGCCTTGTTCTGTACGGCTGTCAGGACTAAGTCCATGCGTTGACGCACTGATTGCTGCCAAAGTAAAACGGTGTTATATCGGAGTTGGAGAACCTTTGGATTTCGTCAAATGTGAAGGTGCTCAGAAGCTCAGAGATGCTGGGATAGAAGTCGTCTGGCTTAACGAACTCCATGAAGACTGCCTTGCCGTTGCGCGTCGAGGACACAATTAACGATTTCTTGACCTTCCGAATTATCACATGGAGCTGGTTAATTAAGTCCGTGTATATCTGTAACAAATTTTCACGAAAAGGCGGAGAATACAAGCAATTTAAATTACAAAATTTTGTGACGGAACGTTCTGAAAAGGAAAATAAGGAAATCAATAAAACATTGGTTCTGGAGCCTCGAGTTCAGAACTATTTACGGCATCCGCAAACCGAGAACTGAAATTATTCAATGAATAACTCGGGTCAAACCAGCCGTTTGCAGATGGAGCTTCAATAATCAGATCAGACAAGTCAGAATCTGACGACGAGCTCGAATATGGGTATTCCTCAGCCCACGGATCGCTTTCAGGGACAGAGGCGAGGATGTCCTCAGCAGAAATCTGCGACGACGACGCAGGCGAAAGGAAACCCGAGGACGAAAAATCTATTGTGGGCAACACAAGAGACTGTGCTGGGTCCACGAATTCGCAATCTTCATAATCAAGGTTACCCACAGAAACACTGCCGCTCTGAGAATTGTCCGTTGATAAGGAGTCTTCATCAGAAGAATCTTCCTTTGAAACTTCGTTATGCCAGACTTCCTCAAGTGCACACCACCCAGTTCCACTCTCTCCAATGATTCCTCTCACCTCAGCCTTCGTCCAGCCCTTAAATTCCAGTTTTAGGACGGTACATACTCCTTCTGCTTCCATTTCATCCTTGGATGTTTGACGATGGCGGCTCAAACTCTGGGAATAAGGCGAACAAGAAACACCACCACGAGACCACACATTTGCTTGGTCGAGGCGAGTGAAAAGTGTCGACACTCGCAGAGCATGTGTAGAGTGAGAGGCATGCAACGAACTGAGATAAGATAGTGGAGGAAGAAGAGTCGGCTCATCCGGCCCAGCGCTGGGCGGTAGATCAAGTGACAATGGCATCCGCAAACTTGGGGTCGGGGCAAGGGGAATCAGGAGGTAGGAAGTGACAGGTGCGACATCCGCCACAGGAAAGTAGAGGTCGAGTTCCTGTTTCAATGCGGTTTCTTCGTTACTCTCCCCTGCAATTCGAGAAAGTGTTTTGTTGACCTCTCGAGTAGGCTGTAGCATCGCCTTTGACTTTTTGATGCTTTTGGGCTTTTTAGAGGTAGTTAAATGCATGCGGGCTTGTTCTTTCTCCATCTCGATATGCCAGTCAACTTCATACAACGCTCTGGCAGAGACGGGGACGTTTTCGGCTAGGTGTTGGAATATTGGGCGACTAGTGCTGAAAGACCTGGCTGTTCCAAGGCCGACTTGTGTAACTCCTCCGCAACGAGGCGGGGATAGAGGTGGAGGACGAGGTAAAAACATGGTGGCTCGACGCTGCAAAGCATTGCTTTTTAGCGAGGCCCGGGCGGCAAAAGAGAGACCGCTTTGAATGGAGCTGCCACGAAGATGCGCATTGTGCAATGACCGGGCAGAAGTATGCTGAGCCTGCGCAAAATAGGTTGGCAGGCGAAATCCAGGTGTAGTAAGCTGAGTGAAGAACCTTTGGAAGACATTCTTTGACGCAGAGAACAAGCGATGGGGCGGATTGCGTGGTCGAATAGATTCGAGAGAGTTAATCGCTGTTGGGTGCAATACACGAGTGGCACCCAAAAGGCTGCTAGATATATGCAGAGATCTGGATGTAGTATTGGCGGTTGTACCCCCAGGTCCATTGTGCCCGCTGTGATATAGAAGGGCATTGGTCCCCTTCCGGGTAGCATTCCGCGCCCCCTGAGATGCGTAGTGCATCCTGAGGTGGTAAAACTTTGCCTTCCAAGTTACTTGTGGATGAAGTTGCAAGTCAATTGCATGTCGCACAATGTTATGCAGCTGCCGGCTGCCGTTGGGACTCGCAATCTAACATTACACGTGATTTGAGTTCTTGGCACTTGCCCAAGCAGCAAGTGCAATTTTGCTCCATTCGCGATGAGGATCGAAAAGTGTTACTTTTGCTCAACGAACGTATACCCAGGACATGGTATTGAATTATGACAATCTGCCTTAGGTCTAGTCCTTCACCTCACCTTTTTTGTAGGCTCAGCTTTCGTCCGCAATGATGCCAAAGTATTTCGCTTTTGCACCTCCAAGTGAGCCGTTGTCTTCCTATAAGATTTATCTCAACCAATTTTCTTTGTTTTCAGATGTCATAAAAATTTCAAGTTAGTCCCTAAATCTGATCCCAACGTGCCTTCAATTCCAATTTCTTTTGCAGGATGAAACGCAACCCTCGTAAAGTACGGTGGACGAAGGCATTTAGAAAGGCAGCGGGCAAAGAGATGACCATTGTCAGTCAGACTATTAATTTCATCATGTTTTATCTGACATTATCATTCTTAGGATTCTACCATTGATTTCGAGAAGCGAAGAAACGTGCCAGTCAGATACGACAGAGAATTAGTTCAGACAACAGTTAAAGCTATGCAAAGAATCGGAGAGATCAAGGCACGAAGAGAAAGAGCATTTTTCAAGCATAGGTATGGCAAGCTCTTTTTTCGAACTCTCTCAATGATCCCAATCTGGCCTTTAGAATGGCTGCAAGTCGAGACAAACAAAGAGCACACCGCAAAAAGACTCTTGAAGCTACCAAATCCTCTGTTAAGCTCCGGGAACCCATATCCACTGAGGCACCGAAGGAGAAAATCAAGGTGGCCATCAAAGCAAAAAGCGCACTCGTGCCAGGAGAGGGTCGTTCCATGGGTATGGAGATAGACTGAGTACCTTCTAAAAGTACTTTTCTCATTACAATCGTAATTATGTATGCTAGTATAAGTACAATTGTGTGCGTGTGGTTGTGATGACTGGTGTTCTATACCGTTGGCTATTTACTACGTGCTAATTGGATCACCGTTTGTATTTGGCTTCGTTCTCATGTCGGACATTCGGGTCCAGTGTGTTATGAAGACCTTGTAGCGTCTTGCTGACGGCTTCGGTTGCTCCTATCATAGGCTTCAAGACTGCAATTGGCACAGCTCGAATAACGGATCGTACAGGACCCTGAAACGAAAACAAGACTTGGTAAGGAAAAATAAACGACTGAAATAACTCACCTCGCTTCCAGATCTCTCGTAAACCTCCATCGGCACTGCTAAGATTGTTTGTGCCGCAGAACTAAAATTCCTTCTCAAGCTCTGATAAGCAACCTGCACACCCTCCGTGACATCAGCAGGCTGCTGCGCGTATTTTGATCTCAGATCCAAAGCCTCTTCTTCAACGTCATCACTCTCGAAAACGAAATCATCTCCAGGAGAGGATTGCAAAGGTTCAGCGGTAATCGGCGCTTCGAAATTCCCACCGAGAATTCCTTCGGCCTGTTCGAGGATAACTTGTGTGCCTGTAGCCAACTTTGCACCCATCTTGACGGCTTCAATGGCAGTGGACTTGACGAAGGCCTTGGTACCTTTCTGAATACCACGCACAATCCTTCCATCCTTCTTGTACTGCGCAATAGGTAAAAGTATGAGGTCTGCCACTCCAGATCCCACATTCACCATTGAACGTATAGGTGAAACGCCAGATATCACTTCTGCGAGCTGCGTTGCCTTAACATCCGGTGTCCAAAGGTCGTTCAACATCTCAAATAGCTTACCCCAACCGGTAATCTGAAGTGAATCGTTGGTTATCTGCAGTTTCGTTTTGCCGACATATACCAAGACTTACGCCAGACATTGTAATATGTCGTAGAGTCATTTCAGCGCCATCGAAGTGGAAGAAATTCATAAGCTCAATGGTATTTCCTTGTTTCAAAGCCCGGTAATCCACACGTCGAGGTTTGTAGTCCAGTTTCAAGTCAACCGGGAAAATCTCCGCGTACTCTGTCACAAAAATAAGAATGAAACATTTTGCGAAATTCAAGCCTACGTACGAATATACGCTTCTTGAGTGTCGGACGAATTAGGGTTCGACGCAGCTGGGTCTTTGAAGTTGAAAAACTTTTTCATGAAGTCAACAGCATCTTGGTCGACGTATAGTCTCAGAGGAAGTAATTTGGCCTATAATGGGTTAGAGAGGTACTAAAGAGCCAATAATTCCGGTTACCTTGAGTCGGGCTTCTTCCGATGGATGACCAGGAACAGGTCGAACGCCCCTTAATTCAACCCTCACCATGTCTGAATCAGTCTCTCTTACATTTCCCTTCGAATCCGACCTTAACTGCGTTAAAAACTTCTTCCAAGTCGAAGTCTTGATGTGGTCCAATATCTCCACATCTCGCACAGTGACAAACGTTCTTGAAACAAGCGAATCGTCGTCGTAAAATCGGTCAAACTCAGCCCGAAGCCCATGCAACGAGAATTCGATGCTCGGACCCCTCGAACGCGTTAATCGCTTCCCATGGACCCGTATCGATGGAACGCGGGGTTTGCTAGCATTAAACGTTGGCAGGGACTGCCATGAAGTTGTCTCCACATCGTCTTTCAATTCTCTGTCAATCGCAGCGATCAATGCCGCGGGCTCCCCTAAGGCACCTTCGTCATCATCTAGCCCAATGTGAATCGAATTGAAAAGGAATGCGCTAGTGTCATCGAGAGAGGAGTCTTCGACGTGACCCTTTGCAACCAACTGTCTGATTTTCGCAAGCCTCTTGCGCATTTCCTTCACTTCCTCTTCGATTGTTTTGCGTGTTCTTGCCCAGTCATAGCCGTCATACAAAAAAATGTTGAAATTCCCATCAAATATCCGCACCCTGATTTTGGAATCACTCAGGCTGTAAAAGAGGAGTCAGCCAAAATCTACGCATTTTGAATGGCCTATAATATACTCAGAAGAGTGTGAAGTTGTCTCAGGGGGGATATTAAGGAAATAGTCTTCAACAATATCCAGGCCGTGAGGATCAAGAATCTTGATGGTTTCTCCACCCACTCTTGAAATAACAGTCGGATCATCCGAGGCCTGCACAGCAATTTCTTCGTTTTCAAAGTCATCTACATCGTCATCACGAATTTCGCGCAGGCCCGCAGCAGCTCCAAAAGAATCGTCAAGGTAGTACACGTTCGTTGGCAAATCGTCACTGATCATATCTGGAGCTGGACCGATCTCGGGCATTCTCTTAAATGTAAGGTCATCCACGGAAGCTGATCAAACAAATAAAGTATCAGACACTAGTAGGGAAAGGCATGGGAAACCTACACAAGGGGTTGGATTCCACATTGCGGGATGAGTTGATGACAGAATATCCTCGATCTGGAGGCTCCGTACTGCATCAGAGGATAAATTCATAGAGCAGATTGAGCAGACAACCAGCTGACTAACCTGTTGTCGACTGATTTTCCTAATGTCCCAAAGTCCGAAAAAAGGCAACCAACCACGGTGAGAGTGTCCGCACACACATGTGTTCGCAAAGCGATTCGATGAATGTCGACCTAGAACAGAAATAAAATATGAACCATTTGAACAAAACCGAACAAAACCGAACAAACCTTCCATTCTGGGGAACTATTTAGGTGATTAATTATGAATGCGTCTAAGTCTGGCACCTCGGCGAAAAGAGCATATCCCGATGCCTAGAAAATGCTCAGCTAACAAACAGACGCAAAAATAATTTGTGCGGCTTACCGTCCATACTGCAATACCTCTTAAGGTATGGTTTGAATGATTAGATGTGTCCCGCCGTCCACCGTCGTCTAATGCGAGCAAAGAGACGGATGAGGCATTGATGTGGAACGAGGAGTCGCGAGAGTCCCCAACTACGTCAGTAGAGAACTCCAGCTCTTGTAGGTGTGCTACCAAACTTCCCGAATGGTTTGGGGCAAAGAGTTGTATTGAACCATCAATTATTTTGACAGATATTCTTGTCCGATCACTGGGTATGACGGAATCAAAGGTCTGTAGAAATGGGATCAATTAAAATTGACGGTTGACGGCTCGAACAGGCGTACTCCTGGAGGATTCTTCCCAAAATTAATCAGATCAACAATCCAGTTGAAATCTGGGAAGAAGGTATATGTAAAACCGCACATCGTCAGTTTAATTCGGGTCTCCTTGGTATTGCATTCGGGGGCAGTCGATGTAGCGAACGTGAGCTTGACAATTGACTTCGGTGCAGTGGTCTATACGTTGTAAGATGATTTTCGAACCAGAAGAGAAGAAAGACAAACAAGTGGATGCGGAGAAGTTAGACTAAAGAAAGTTTTTGTAGTTTGATCTTTCGCAGTGTTCATGGCTGTAATGTCCAAGATTCCAACAGTTAGAACAGTCTGTTGCTGGAACAAGAGGTATGAGCAACGTAAATCGAACGTCAGTGTAGGGAATACAGCACCTTTCCATTGGGGTTAAGCTCCAACAGAATGTCGAGATCTGACGCTTTCAAGTCAAAAGGACGACAGTGGAAATCATCGTCACGCCGTGGAACGCCAATCCGAATGAAGACTACAAGTAATCGTTAGATCGTCATATGCGATAAACAACCTATGACAACTTCACCTTCTGTAGTCGTTAATTTGACTACCGACTCCTCGGATTCTGCCACGCTGCCGTTGAGGCTCTCAGCACGCGATTTTGCAAAGAAAAGACTTCCAATCAGACTCGTCTCACGACTATCGTTTTCGGGCTCTCCAATACTATTGGTATCAGCAGACATGCGCTCGAGAAACTGAGAGACATCATCGGCGAAATATTGCAAGCCATCGAAATGAGACTTCGAAAGATCCACATGAATAGAGGGGATATTTATGCTTAAGGCCATGACAGGAATTGGAGCCGCGTTCAGTTGCATCAGCTGAACACATGGTCGTAAGGGTGCTGGCTTTCCATTATCATATTCATGAGAACCTTCTTCACGGTTGTCCACAAGAGACCCGATTGAAGCAAAGGCTGTAGCAGAATTTGCCCCGACAAGGGAAGAGGCGAGGACCGCTCTCCGGAAATGTACCTTCAATTGATCTGAATCACCAAGATGGCGAGTCGAAAAATCGTCATGGGTCGCAAACCTCGCATGGTGCTCCGTGGGTGTTGACCCGATCGTCGTGTTTATATCATGAATGTCTATCACGATGATTCCTGACCTTTGGTTGTTTTGAGGCGGAGGACATCGGAGCGACAGTCTTATGATGGCGACGTTGACTGTCAAACGTGATATTCGATCATCCTGTATAAATAACACCGACTGAGAAGCTGCGGTATCCACAAGGGTATGACGTACCAAACCAGCTTCCGGATCGGGAGATTTCTTCATTCCTAGAGCAGTGTGGTCGTATACCGGCTCGCTAAATGGTGACTCGAAGGCGTCTGAAATACCTGTCCTCTGAATGGGAGGAGAGTCGTCAACAGTGTCATCCGATACATCCGAGCGACCATCATCTGTGTCTGTCTCGAGTGACAAAAATTCATCGAAGAATGAAAGAATCCCTCCGGAATGAACAAGTGTAGCTAAGTCTACTCGCACATGCAGTGGGGCTATTTGAATGTCCATCTCGTCGAAGGCCCTGTTTTTGCCTTCCATCGATGTCACAGTACGACTTCCTCGGAATTGAATACCTGTATTCAAGGTCCCGACTTCCGACTTTGCTGACCGATTACGCCAGTAGGATAGTTTTCCACCGGCATTATGATTCCTTCCATCAGTCCAGTTCGTAAAATCTATAGTTGGGAGGTTGGGATAAGTAGTCCCACTTTCTGGATGCAAATGCTGGTTGGGATACTGAGCCGGGAGATAACGATCGGTTATAACGAGAGGGAAAGCTTTCAGATTAGAGGGTGTTTGGTCAGATGCAAAGGAAAGTATAGACAAGTCGGCCATATTGACACTGACACGTGTCGTTGACTCCAGAACTTTTTCCCCTGTCGAGGTGGTACTAACTTTGACTGAGCCTACTAACGTATCGAAGTGGATGCGAGTATAACCATGTTCCAATTCAGGTGGCACAAGGGGCCGCTCAAAATAATCCGCCATGTCTACAAGAGGCGTATCTTTGGCAAAGGATGTGGATTCGAGGAGGAGTACCAAACCTCGAGCACATACCGTCACTTGTATAGAGGGCAACTCCGGTTTTTCCATGGCCTTGGATCTGGAGTCCATACATTGTGATTCGCGAGGGACCAACGCTTCGCTCAAGCGCAGTAAACCAGCTATTTGCCAAGGTTGTATAACACATGCAACCACGCTCATGGATATTTCAATACGAAGCTCTTCTGCAGATGACGTTTCTGCGTCCTCCGGCGATAAAAAAGGATCATCTGCACTGCCTGTATGGGTGGGTGATGGGGTAGTGAGCTTCGCCGTGACGGGCTGAGACCCAAAAGATATCAACTTCTTTTCACGATTTTGCCAGGTAGAGGTCGATTGGGGAGGATCAGAAGCGGGTGTGGATGAGCGACTGCGCACGGGTTTTTGAATGAAATCTTCGTTTTTGCCCGACTCCATGGACAGCGCACTCATATACATGCTGCTCGTAACAGAGTCCACAGGAGAATCTAGTCGAGGTGGCAGGACCGCTAGTGATCGTGACATAGCTGATTGAGTCTCTTCATCGAAAGAAGAGTTAGAAGAAACTCGGGAAGTGCTTTAAGTGTTCCCGTTTGAGGTGATTCGTCCACAGGGTTCAGCTTTCTTGAAGTAACCCGACGATTCATGGCATTCAGTTGTGTCGCCGATAATGAAATGCCAACAAAAGACAAAGTTCTGCACTCCCTTTCTGCTGCGTGGGGTGTACTTGAAGCGGTTCGAGAATTCGCCTTGGTATCAGTCTGGTATCGCATTTCTTGAAGAGATAATGTTAGACAGATATTATCCGCATGAACCAAGCTAATTTTAATATCATGGGCGTCAAATTCGAACCTAGCAAGAAGGTTTTCAATTAGGGACGCAAAGACCGAAACCCCAGCCGGATCATTATCGGGTCTATACGAATGATTATCCATCTTTTGCGGGACATCCATTGCTCCAGGAATAGGGTCAATCTCGTGCATACTGGAGTGAGGCGCAGTCTCTTGATAGATAGATCGCCAATGAGCGTCTTCTGCTATAGAAGAAAGGTCTTCTTGCATGAATGAGTCTGCAACTGATGTAACAGACTCTGCAAAATCTGCCCCTGGCTTGGGCGTGTGATCCTTTAGTGAAATGACGTGAAAGACAAGATGTGCCGAGGTCAATGTGAGTCCAACAGTTGAGGCCAAAGGATTAGGCCATGGAATACGTGCTTTGACAGCAGATATGGATCCTTCTTTTAGTGACAAAGGAAAGCCGTCCAGATAGACATTAATAGCCTACCATGAATCATTAAAGATCTGGGAGAGGGAGTGGAGAAAAGAGCCATGCCCACCTGCGGATCCAGCTCGAGTTGACTAACTTGAACATAACCCGATCCAATTTGAGAATCTATTTGGTGACGGTCAAGTTGTCCTGGTTTCAAGAGATGCCCAAGAAACCTCTTCAATACAAAAGAAATGAATCGACCTTGTATGGCTGCTGGTACGGCAATGTTTATAGTCGGAAGAGTTGGAAGCCAGGATGTTAACCAAGACATGATCCGTAATGTCAGATTGGCTATCTAGAAATTACGGGTCAGAAAGCATGTCAAACAACGATGAGTGTTCTTGGAGTTGTGTAGTTGAGAATGCGATGCTGAGAGCTCAGAATGCAGATCCAAGTGTCGACGACCATACATGGGACTCACGTGGTTGCTTTATCCACGGTCCGTGAACCGTAAACCCGGGTACTTAAGTTCGCTGATGGAATATAAATATTGAGTGTTTCTCATAATAATTCAATCTGCTTTTTGTCTGTCGGGTCAAGCCCTTGACTCTATGCAGCACTTCCCAAGTCAAGCCCCTCCATGGGTCCAGGTTCAGGCTTTATTTTGTAAGAGCATCCCATACAATTAGACTTACACTCATCATTAGAACTCCATTTCGAATCTGGATGACAGTGTGCGCAGAGTAACGATTAAACAAATTTTAGCTGTGCACGAGATTCCGATTGCGTCAGGGACACTATTTTGCATCGACCAACGGCCTTTGGGAAAGGTATGTATTTCAAGTGACCTGTGACACTTTTCTTCTGCCTCTTCAGTTCATACTTGTGGCCAATGTTTATGAGAACGAAGTTCTCAAATCAACGTGCCAAGCGATGTACGGTTTTGACGACGGGTCAGGAAGAATTATGGGCTACAGGAGGGAGACAGTCAGCGGGTATCCAACATCTGAGTATTCCCCTTCCTTTCCAGACCAGTCCTTTATTTTATTGTCTGAATCCACAGACCGTTCGAATATGCGCACATACTAGGGCAACTGCACAAGAAGAATGATGGCTCAACTATTGTGAAAGTGCTTCACATTAGATCCGTTGGTGATCCACATGAAATCTACTTTCATTCATTACATACCATTTTCGACACCTTGCGATATGAGAAAGGAAACCCTGTGAGTTTATAACCCGAGCCCGTTTGATTCTCATACTTTCCTAAATTCCAGACAAGTCAAGATTGGATTTCAGCCAGTCATCACCACAGTGATTTTGGAAGGAACGATTGTCAAATAGAGAGCATGACATCAGCTGTCCAAGACATTAATCTTTCACGTAGCGAAGAATCGAGTTCTGAGGCATCCTCGATTCTCAGCCATTCGTTGTCGGAATTGGAAGAAGATATCATCTCATTAATACATGACTTGAAGGAATATTTCGCTAAGTATGACGAAGAAAGGCTATTAGATGGAATTGCTGTTAGCCTCATTGTTCGGGAATTGAAGCCATTTTATCCTCTGGCCGATGAGTTGGACTTTTGGTAAGTCTTCTGAAATGCGGAAATTCATATGGAAATTTAACGTCCTTTCTCCAGGCACGCTATAGAACAATTGCTACAATTGGGAATCCTACAAACGACCATTGACAGCGATCATTTTGACCTCGCGTAGAATGCCGTCCAATAAGTATTAATTTGCGATAAAAAAAAATAGACCACATACGTGGATTTAGCGCCCGCGCCGTGGCCCCGTATGAGTTGACAAGCACGATCGTTATCTTTGATTCTTATCATATTACTTTCATGTCGCAACCAGGTCCAGCTTCATTGACAACCCTCAAAAACTTCAAATTCAAAAGAATTCTGAATGAGGATCCAACTACACACTCCTTGGCTCTTTTAGGAACACTCCCGGGCCCTCAAATTGCAGGTGAAATTGTTCAAGCCATTGTTCGAGTTGAAAAGACAGTGCTCAACTCCAACGACGCCTCGCGTTTCTTTGGAGAAGACGGGTTGATAGTAAAGTTTAAGCTTGAAGAAAGCACTGACATAGTATGGATTTGTTCGATTTCTTATATCGAGCTTGGTGCTTGACTCTCACTTGAAGTATACATGGCTCTTCGGTTGGTTTGGCGATGATAGGGAACGCGACGTCAAGATCAACATCATCTGCCCTGCAACAGAGGTTCATATCCGTAAGGTGAATGCTTTTCTTTCAGACGAGATCATCTCTCACAAATTCGTCTTGAAAACAGTACACGCGACAAGAGCAGATAATTGTCCATGAAACCCCGGACTTGTACAAAAAACACGTGAAGCCCTACATAGACGCATTCCCTCCTTCTAGGACCAAGTGGTAAGTCCCCTATCCTTTTGTGTCCATAATCCAATTACAAGGGGTCCTCACAGGGTTGACAATATATTGACGGGCATTTCTGAACAGAACAAAATTCTGTACTCATGTCCGGACTTTGTTATCCTTCCAGATATGAAGTGGGATCTGGAGACAGTTTCGTCCCTTTACTTGGTTGCCCTTGTAAAGGACCACTCGATCAGGAGTCTTCGCGACTTACACTATCGTCACCTTGACATTCTGAGGGATATCCGACGTGAAGCCTCCCGTGTCGTCACAGAAAAGTGGGGATTGCCACCAGGCTCTCTAAGGATGTATATTCACTATCAACCCAGCTATTGTGCGCCCTTCTATGACTTTCTATCACATACAAATTTTCATGAGTCGTATTGTAGACCACTTCCATGTTCACATTGTCAACGCAAACTACGAAGGAGGCCTAATTGGCATGACGGTTGGCCAAGCCCATCTTCTTGACGATGTCATTTCTATAGTAAGTCTTTACCTTCTTTGAGAATTTTCGGTTTGACTGATCCGCTTCAGTTGGAGCTTGACTCTCCGCAAGGTCCAAGTATCTTCCAAAAGATGACTTTAACTTATGGACTGGGCGATCAACATGGCCTTTATAATTCTCTCCGCCCACCCGCAGAAAATATCACCCATCCACTTTGAATCACAAGTGGGTCACCTTGGTGTGGTAAGTGCAACACCATGCGGCAAACCCACGTGTTACTAACTCTAGCTTTGTAACCTCCAATGAGCATCCTTTTATGGGATATGACACATAAGAAAATACACCGGAGGACAAACAGCACCTGACATTACCCAAAATGCTATGTGTGTCAACTTTGACTCATAGCAGTGAGAATTCAGTATATGCTTAAGCTCCATTCACGCCGTCGGACTCAGTCATGTATACTACGTTGCAATTAAGCGCCGAAGTTGATGACATAAATATGGGGTGAATCTCAACTAGTGAAGTATACTGGACTAAGGAAATTCGACGCCACTAGTTGAGTTTACAGCCCTTTTGGCAATTGACACCAACAGCCATGTATGAGCCAGCAATCGACCCATCGCTGCTTGTCGGGAGGGACAAGACTGCAGGACTTCACCCGGAGCCTTTGGCAGTGCTATCACCACCGCAAGTCAAGCTGGGAATAGTAGACCTCAAAATCACGAATTACCAATGCATCGGATCGTATAACTGGCTCGAACCAACAAGTGGGACACCAACCATCCTCATCCCTGGTAAGAGCAAAACTACTTGCAAGGACCGAGTTACAAAAATTTCCAGGATCACCGCCAAAATGGCTGAACAGAAGCATACCGCACCAAATTCCCCAATGCGATTTGGGCGTCCGCATTATAGACCAGAGTGGCTACCAAACAACCAAAGGACGGATTAGCGCGCTTCTTCCGCTTGTCGCCTCAGTCGTCCATTACAGGAAACGTCAGAATCAAACCCCTTACGACTGGACGTCAGTGGACATCGTCACAAGTCGTGCTGCACTCCGCAAGCTCAACCGTTGGGCTAGTAACAAGGCGCCTACTCGAGACTCCGACAATAATTTCCGCCTTGATTTCCAACTATTAGGGAAAAAGACTTTAGTATTAAGCCGTACGCCTTCGAACATTGCGGAAACCCACTTATTGGGTACATATCGCACGGGATTCCAAAAGGCATTTACAGCTCCTTCAGCGGGATGTGAGAAGGCGCTAGAGCATTATCGGATAGTCAGTTATGTAAGTCTTGCACTTCGATTTGGTGGATAAATGACGAGGTCCCTTGAAGGATATGAACGACCTGAAGATGGTTGTACAGTTTGAAGTTGATGCTTACGTACCGGAGACATCTCTTGATATGCAAATCGAAGAGCTCACTGCACGCCTCAGGGGGTCATCGTTTGACTCACAGATGACTTCGCACATGCACGGGTTGACCATCCAGGAAGGTGGAAAGGAAATCCCCACACCAGCCATAGTGGAAATGAATACCCGCTCTCAAAGAAATCGCAGACCAATTGACTGGAGCGAAGTCTACACCCAGATGTTCCTATCGCAAACCGGGAAGTACATTGTTCCAATTCATGACAAGGGTTTGTTCTTTGAACTTCAAGAACACACGCTTGAAGGATCGGTAGAACTTGCTGTGGCAAAAGAGGAAGCGGAGATGAACATGAAAAGCCTACGCTACGTGTTAGACTGGATACGCAAGCTCGTGATAACGCGCGGAAAAGAATCGAAATACAGTCTCGTATGCGATGCCGGGGTACTGAAGTTGTACGAGAGAGAAAACACTGAGGAAAGCTGCTTGCCGAAGGATATACTGCGATTGTTCGATTCTGCATAAAAACACTGTGCCGCCTGTAATACAATGTGGCTGAAGTATAGAATAATAATGCTTGTCAGATAGCTATGCGAGTCGGCATACTTTTGCAGCCCGCTCGTTGGAAACATGGACCATATACATGGTCACACAACTGCATTGAAGATTTTCATTTCTCAAAGACAGGAGCCACCATGAAATCATAAGAGTACTGTCGAAATCCTCAACACAACTCAAGGATTTACAGTCAGGAACACTTCAGTTACTTAGGCTTGTAATTTTGTAAGCTTACATTTTTGATCCTACGATCGGCGGTCCATCCTTCACACTTCATCGCAGCGGAGACTCATACTGCTCCATAGATGTGTCGGAAAATCGCCAGTTCGCAGATCGGGACTGGCGGCGCTAACAGTCCGATGCACCCTAATACTCATTGGTGCCGCAGAGTATGTCGACGTAGTCGCTTGTATCAGTGACCGTTATCTCTGATAAATGACACTGGTTCACATGTTAGTTGGTATCAGTGCCATTAGGAACACAGGAGGTGTTTGATTTGAGGGTGTCAGTGACGGTTAGTGACGGTCGGTTCCTATGAAATGACTGAGCTTTTTGACTTGTGGATATCAGTCACTGTGATGTCTGATGTGATGAACATCATACCTCAGTACCTGTAATCCGACAGATGATATTCTAATGCATCATGCAGTCAACTTTCCATACATTTCATAGTACAGCAACTAATAGTGTTCCTGAAGGAACATATCGGGGTCTACAGTATCTATGAAGTAATGTGCCTTCTCACCATCTTGTTCACTGACCGGGCAGAGAAGAGCGCCACGAAGTAGATAGTCCATCCTAACTATAGATGAGCCATTGTCCTCATCTAATATTCGGCATCCCTTCCATACAGTCCTGGGTTTCCATTTGCTGCCAGTGAATCCATGAATGACCGCAAGATCAAGTGCCTTCCCTGATGGCAGCCAGCAGCGAATAAGGCTTCGGAGACGAGCACAGGTGATCCTAGGGGCATCATCGTGAATAACAACGCAATCAAAGCGGGATTTACCATGGAAATCCGGGTTGCATCGCAAAATATCTTTCAACTCCGTCCAGTCGACCTTCGATTGATATCTGAGAAAAACACATTTATAACGCTGAACCTAGTATAAAACATAGTTAATAAATATTTGTCCCTCAGGTGAAGAGACGCACATATATGTCATCTTCATATTGCATTGCCTCCTCTGGCATCTGGCAGGCAACAAAATCTCTCACCCGTTTATCAAGATCTCTGTACTCTTCATGTACTCTTCCAAGCTCGGCAGACATAACACGAATATTTGACTTCTTGCCTTCTGGAGATCCGAGCTGCCAAAGTTGTGAGTCAATATCTTGATCGATGTCGAACGGCTCTTCATCATCAGGGGCATCCGCATTCAGTCGCCGCGCAAGATCATTGTTGTCAATCGCCATCCGTATACAAGCGATAGATTCCTGCTTCTCATCAATTACTGACATCTTCATGGTGTGAGTAATGAATTCATTCAGTATGTAGTATCCAAGGTAGAAAGCACTTACTTGATGCTCCGCATTCTTCCGGTTGGTCTGATCATAAGCTTGGGCAGATTCTTGTTGAAAACCTTCACCAGTCCGCGTAGAGAAGTTATCGGTTGTCCCTTTCTCTCGGATGTCCTGAATCACATGCGATGATGCATGTTGCTTCAGGAAGTCAAAATTTTTCCCGTACTCCTGCTCAACTTCCTGGAGAATCGGATATTAGATTGTTAAACTCGGTATAGGAAAGAACAAATGACTACTCACACCACAGTACTTTTGATAGTCCCTGAGGGCGCTTCGCAGGTGTTCTAAACAGCTCACTGTCATACACGTAAGGCCAACCAGGATTCGATATGTCACATAGGCACGAATGCACTTTACGAGAGCCGAATTTCTTGGGAGAAGATCCACAATACATGGAAGAATGCACTGACATATGGTTAGCAAGGGCCGAAACTCAGATATCATTGTATACCTTCAATATGTCATAGAACGCATTTCCATCGGTGAATTTTGTTGTTGTAACGCTATTGAAATGCTTTAGATGACTCCATCGAGGAAACTTCGCCATTCTAATAAAGCATTAGTCAGAAAAAAGATGAGTGGACAAGTCAGACACACCTTTGTGTGACTTTGCCTAGGGAACCAGCATTCTCCAGAACATTAAGCAAAAGGGTCCATAAGTGCTTACCCCATTTGCCCAAGTCATCAGAGTGCAGGGTGTCATACGAGATTGCTTTATACGGATCAGAAAAACGGAAATCCCACAAAAAGTGCTGCAGAATGCACATAAGACGATAGACCAGATCAGAATTGAGGGCGCACATACCGGGATATCATGAAGGCCGTGCTCAACAAGAATGCGCTGTTTGTTAGATTTCGTCTTCACATTTGCAACTTTTCCGAGCACTGCTTGCATATTGTTTGGAGTGCGCAGCTTGAATTTCCCAAAAATTTCGTGTAGCTCTGAATGCGATACAAGACACTTTGGACATGGATGAGTGGCGCGAGCAGCGCGGCATCCACAAAAGTAGGCGGCTTCTTCAGCATCCTGTGACTCAATTAGGATGCCGGGATAAAGGATTCGACTAATACCATCTGCACAGCGATGAGCATCACCGCCATGAGAGCGATTTCTCAATGATTTGAATATAACCTTCAAGACCTTCTGGTAGATGTCTCGCTTGAAGTGCGCGAATTCTTCGGTCTCACTGGATGACCGACTCGAAGGATCTGAGGGATCAATAATCTATATAATGTGTTGAGTGTCGAATGTCTAGTGAGCTACGAGATGTCCATGTGAAACTCACCATTGGCATATATCCAACCAGGACTCCGCCTCCGTTTCCAGATGCATTTCGAATTCGACGCGGAAGCCATGCAGGACGCAAAATCATTGGATACTTAGATACACGTCGGGTAACGAGGCCCTTATCAAGCCAGAAATGAAGGGGTAGGTAGCAGTGCGGGAACTCGTCTGTCTCAGGAAGTTCTGACTTGAAAGAAATGTCAGCAATGACCGTTGGACCGCAGAGAAAACTCACATCTATATCCCACCATGTATCCGCTGTGTTGGGTTCGTCATAAATACGCTCCTCATGATCACCACAACAATAATATTTTTTAACCGAATTCCACATATTCATCGGCGCTAGCGATTCGTCTTGCACAAGCGAGAGGATCCAATGCCATGGATCCCGATATTCAAAGGTAAAGGTTTGGATTTGTCCATCTAACACCCCAGAAACTGAGGCGCTCGTAAACTGTTCAGATATTCAGTGATCATAGACATTGTCGTAGATCCAAGTCTGAATTACACATACCTGGACGGTATGCTTCCGAGCCTTTTCAAGTACCTTTTCCATGTCATTGTAGTTCTTAATTGATAGCCTGCTTCCGAACGCCCATTTGGAGTTGATGCCGGCTAGCTGTTTATTGACGAGCGACTTTGACAATAACCCTTGTATGGCGGTTTCCGTGTACTCGAAGTCTGCAAGCGTCTGAAAGGGGGCCCATGGCCAGGGTTCAGACCGAGGCTGAAACATGGAACCTGTTGCCTTAATAGAGGGAGACAACGATGAATCCAAGGGCATGATTATTGCGGTAGAATCCAGGGAATGAGGGTGCGGGATAATTTTAATAAATTCTTGAGGAAGATTGGGTCCTTCGACCTCTGCATCCATGGTTAGAAATAATGGAGTTGTCAGATTAGCAAAGCTTTGACTCACTCGGATTTGGATTAGGTTCCTTCACACCGCTATCCAAGGACATATCCAATGACTCGTCTACCTCCTCTACAATATTGTCGTCTAGTTGCATCTTACCAGACCCTCTCATGAAGCCCTCCAACTGATCCTGAGGTTGAATTGCACCTGGATTTTCCATGCCCATCGAATGCTGTTGATTCTCGTTCTGAATAATCCACTGTGTCTTGCAGGCAGTCTCGTGGCGATCAAAAAAGCATACGTCCCGATGGGCCTTACAATAGCGGCACTTCCGAAAGAGGTGTTCAACCTCATCCTTTGCTGTCTTTCGTCTCTTTCGCCGCATAAGAGGAGACTCGAGAGATATGCGGATGATGCGAAATTGCGAATCGAAGTGAGCTCATCAACACGGTCACATGATCGGTGCAGTCAAGGATTTTCGTAGTTGAAGCAGGTCTATGCACGTCATAACTTGACTACGTGAAGAACAAGTCCGAACAAAAAATGGTGGGGCGGGGAAGTGACTCCACAACAGTGCGATATATAATCAAGGTGAAGTCCCGAAAGCTGTCATTCAACCCCTCGGTACACCATGCCATCGTCTCCTTCCAGAGGTCGGTCGCATTCAGCGACTCTGTCTGATAGTGAGAATGGGCCAGTTCTAAGTACCAGTACCAATCCCACTGAGTTAGTCAAGGTGAGTGTTGAACGTTAATCTGTAGATTTTTTAACTCTGACACGACTCTTGCATGTTTCCAAGATCGCACGGAGATATGAACTTCAGAAGAATAACGCTGAAGCTGAACTGAACCTCCTTCGTCGGAAATTTGGCGATATCACCAATGGTGATCCTGAGACTCCACAAACATCGAAACGCTCAAGAATCCGCTCGCCATCTCCCTCTGAACTTGAAGATGTTCGTAGTCGAGCAGACGACACGTTTATTTATCAAAGTGGCCACAAATTTCTTCTTGTCTTTGGCCCATGGATTCACCTCGGAGAAAGCTTATTCGAAACCAAGTTCAACGAAAGCTATAATGTAGCGGAAAGATTTGAAAATGATGAAGGCAAATTGCAGGGCCAACTACGAGAGGTTTGGACCCTTCTTCGCGGGAGGTTTGAAGAAGATATCCTTCGACAGAAATGGATGCATCGGGCTGTGCGTTGTCTCTTTTTTCAACCAATGTTTCCCCCTGAACTGTATGCAGCTCTTGAAAGGGCTCAAAACCGAACGCTATAACACAGCATCGCGGATCCGCAACCACTGTGCAGCCATTCTACAAGTTAATGAAGTTGATCTCATGAGCCCTGAGCTCAGGAAGTCCAAGTTTCGGGAGAAAATTGGCTGGGTCGACAACGGGAACGGAGTTGGCTCGTACTCGACTGTTGACGTCGAGATCCTGCACAAGAACTATAGTGGCGAGTATAATCTCGCATCAATTTTTCTTAACCCAATTTTAATGGGCGTGAGTACCCGCTGTATTATAAAAACCCCAAATACTCATTGTCTGTTTGGATAGCTCTACATTGCTATTATCCGTGGCCCAAAAGCCGGGAAAAGCTTTGTGGCCGGTGTGGCTTATCAACCCCAGACTGAGACTATGGCTCAGATTCACGGAATTCGCAACATCACCCTGGGAGCGATTGCAACAGCTAGTATTCTAGTGAGTTATCAAACTATTCTCTCTCAAATATATGTTGACCTTACCCTACAGGCTCGCTGGGCTTTGTCGAGTGATGAAACTCTGCAGACGGTTGGAACAAGCACCGGAATTCATTACCTTGATGATTATGAAGAATACCTGAGGATTCTCGAGACGGGTCTACGCCGAAAGAAGAAGAGTGTCCTTAACATCATTAAGGAATGGGACTTGAGGATTTTCCCAAATACTGATTCGAGTTTGATTGGTGGAAAGGTGAAATCTAGGGCAGATGATGGAGGAGTCAAGAGGGCAATGGACGCATTGGATGCTGATTCTGAAGAGGATGAGGCGGTAGATCCGAGTGATACTTAGTAGAACGCAAATTTGTGCAAGGATGTTCAATTGTAATTGTTGATATTGGATTGCGACTTTAAGCATAAGCTTTAAATAAGTGTCACGTTGTCAGTTAACTACCATCCATGATCTCACTGAACGTTGCACGCCGACTCAGCAAGCCCCAACACGAAGCAACTCCACCTACAGATATCTGGTATAATCGCCAATTCCATAACGTCGCTTCCTGACTGGATGAAAGGCAGTAATCGGATGCAATAACCTCGCGACGCAAGGAAGGGGGAACACTCTTCTTCCACGCCAGTTCCCCTCGTTTACGATGCCGAAGGAGGGACGACCCCTCAATTTCGATGCGAGGAGGGGTGACCCCCTTCAGTGACTCTCAATTTCGATGCCAGGGGGAGGGACCCCTCCACCCCGATTTCCCTCAACCTCAACGCCAGGAAGGGGCAGGACCCGTCCTCCTCCGTACCCCTCAATTTCGACGCAAAAAGGGACAATCTCTCCTCTGTTCTCCTCGATTTCGACGCAAGACCCCTCCATGAGAACATACGAAGCAATTGTTGTTTTTCGTTAAGGCTGAACATTTGCGGATGGTGGAAGTATCGATTCTGGTAATCGTGGAATTTGTGCAGATGGTATGTGTAACTTGATATGTATTATTTCTTCTGCACCCTGTTGAAGACGCATTATCGCATTTCCAGGTGCAGACGTTGAAATATATCTTGCCGTTCTTTTCGCCAAGTTGATCCATGTCATTTGACTCGGAGGTATGCAAGCCTGAGGGTTAATGGAAGCTTGTTGGCGACACTAATCCTAATTCAGAACCATGACGACACAAATCCACAAGCTTGCTCCAATGTTCAAGCTGCTGCGCAGCGACCTATCGAGCTATAAAAGTAGGAAGCTTTGATCGACTCTTACCATGCCTCCCCACCGTCCTGTCCCACTGTGTTCCCACCCACCGCTCTATACTCAGGACGAGTCAATATTTGACGGTTTCTCGCCCATCCGAGAGCATAAGAGCTCGCCGGACCCTCCCGTGACTCCCGTCCACTCCACAACAGCTTGTACTCACTGTGGCTCTTCAGCAATCCCCAAATCATCGCCTCCTCGGCTGCAAAGAAAAGGGCTTGGAAGCAAGGATATTCATAATCATACGACTATGCGGCATACCAAGGTAACTATCATACCTTTCTGCGAGTAATCATACTAATAATTACCAGAATGACAGTCCCAATCCTTCTCCGACGTTAAAGCGAGGGTCAGTATCTCTTGACACAGATGATATCCGCCGTTTGAAGAGGCACCGCCTCACCTCCGTTTATGAAGATGACATGGACTGGATCAAACGCGAGATCAAGGAGATCAAGGAGGAGACCAAAGATATCAAAGCGTGGATGATAAAATTCGAAGAATTTTTCAAAGAGGAGGTCAATCTCAGGATCGGAGAGGTTCTCTACCAACTCGAGCAGATGAATTGAATCTTCGGTGTAATCTCTTATTTGTAATATGTATATGATCCGAAAAAAAAATATTGTTGTCCACGAAATGGTCGAGGGAAATCACCGTTGTCAGAACCAATTAACATATTTCAGCGGCCGATTAATTTTACAGCTTTCATTATCCGAGCTGATCATTTGGATGTCTACTGTTAATGCAGATAACACCAATATGCGAGTGACTACACATTGATCGAAGCCAATAAATGAGGTAACGGGGGACCAGTATGATAAGCACAAATCAGCATGAGCTACACTTTTCACCAACCGTCAGTGCATCCCAGAATGACCAGTATCATTTGACATAGTCAGTAACTGTCAGTGAACATCATCACAAGAGGCATCACGAGGTCCTCTCAGTAACTGTCAGTGGGCATTGCTATGAGCGGTACAATTTGGTTGTATCAATAACACTTAGCGCTGATGCAGCTGGTGAAGGTGGTAAATAATGTGGGTAACTTCTAATGCTGATCGACTACCCTGAGAGCTGACGGACTAATACGCACAGATAGGCCCGTCTTTGCACAAATGTGACAAACTTGATTTTTCCGACATGATACCTACATTGAGAAGCGACCTCACGTGGAAGAACCTCTTGGAGTCCCATTTCCTGGACATCCTTGGACAGAAGACAACCAACTTAATTGGGTCGGACACTTCATCACCAAGTATTGCCCCGAACCCCGCTACGTGCCAAGTTTTCCAGAACGTTATGGTAAGAAAGTGAGCTCGCCTTCGAGAAAACATCCTTTCCAGTTCTGTGTAGGCTGTTCCCCTGGAAGTGAGGGCGCACAAGCAGCTTGGGCTGACTGTCCGTTTTTGGTTCATGATTATGCCAAAGGGGGGGACACAGTATCCGGTGTATCACACCAAATTCGAAATATCTTTCTCCAGGGAGCAGGCAAGAAGCCTGAATGGGCGCCTTGGACCTCAACAGAAACGCTGTTTGGTAAGCATATTTTTTCTGACTATTTATCGGATTTCTCAGATACCTTCAGTAACGTGGGTTGGAATAAACGATTGCAGGTGAGCTTATTTAAATTGGCTCATTGGATTTATGTTAAAATCTAAAAGTTCTATTCGTAATACGGAGATCGAGGTCGTCATAAAAGCTCTTCTCAGTACTCAGGAAGACCTTTATGACGCAGGAGCTAGAAATTTCCTCTTCATCGACTTGCCAACGATTCATCGCAGTCCTGCAGGGAAGAAGTATTTTGATTCACGTTTCATCATTGTGTGTTAACACATTTTATTTAGTGCACAAATCCCGGGAGGAGATAGTCAAGGAGAAATTCGAAATTTGGAATGGCTGTCTACGCAATGCAGTTGAAGAGTTTACCTCAGTGCATCAGGACTCGACTGTCCTGCTTTTCTCTTCTTTTGAAGCCTTCAATATATTCCTGAATAACCCAGAACAGCACGGAATCGAAACTGAAGATTTGAGGCGTTCTGGTGGAAAGGTTTGGGTCGACCATATTCATCCAACTGCCAAGGTCCATGACTACATCGCCAACCAAGTAGCCACGTTTCTTGGCGCTGTACAATCGTCTTCGTCGCTAGTACGACCTGAACAAGAATAAAATCATAATGCCAATGGATTGTATACTAATACGTTCTCGTAATGTGCTTAAGAAATTTTGAAATGTGAATCATCAATCGTCGTGAACACATCCCCAGCGTCCATCATGCTATCCAAGGCAGCGCTGCGCGTTTGTGGGTAAATAATAGGAAGCTAATTGGGTCGAAGTTCGCACCTGATTTTATTGGCATCAGTCTCTTGAACAGCTGTCGCAATGCGGCTGACATGCACGCCTTCTTCTGTAGGTGGTTGACTCTTGATAAACTCAAGAATTGAACGATGCAGCGGCGGCAGATGCGCAAACTCTTTCTTGCTAGCCAGTGCAATTGCTTGTGCAGAATAAGCAGATACGGAGCCTTCTGTCTTCGTCTGTGCAGCCGGAATTGGATTAGGCTAGAATATTAGGGGTCAAGACATCGTAGATCTCAATGTCAATGGAAAACACAAACGGGACCCCTTTCAACGATAAGAGATACAGTAATCGCTTCAAGAATATGAAAGTAAATTTCATGTGGATCTAAAATAGTTCGAATTCGGGTGACGTTCATGTACCGCTTTTTTCCGAAGCTTTTGAGCCCGCCGATGACACGAACGTATTTTTGGTCGCTGTGAGAAGTGATTAAAGGAGTGAGGAGCGAACCAATTCACGCACGTAATTTCGTCCCCTCTTGAGTCATCATCATCGCTCGAGGCAATCCATTGTCGAGCTTCAGTGCGACCTGTACCATCGTCTATGATATAAACGTGATTTGTTGCCTGTCGCTGTATAGAGATAATTTGTCCGACGATGGTAATCTATACACATATCAGAAAAGATTGACTTTGAACGCCAGTGAGAAGTTATTTACCTGTCCAACCTCGATGTCGTCCACTTTCCATTCTGCATCGTTGTGGGCTTGGGAAGCCCTGCTTAATTGTGAGATAGTAAATGGCCGCACGGATTCTGAAGCTTCCGTCCTCTGAAAAACAATCAACATTCAAATAGATTTTTTTAGGAAACAACCCACTCTGCCTCCAGGACTACCTCCCTGACTGAATGGAGAACCTCCTTGGACATAACCTCCACCTCCGCTCCCGTAGAAGTTCGATTCATCTGCAAAACCTGTTCAATATGGAGAACCAATCGTAAATCGAGGTACGTACATTGGCTCATGTTGACGCGCTGGTGATGGTTTCAAGTTACTTGTTTATGAGTGTCACGAACGCGTTACGTTACGCGTCATGAGGCGTATGCCAAGTACAAAGTGATGAAGTATTCAGTGCATATCAAATGACAAGTATCAGGGGCAAATCTACTTCATTTCACGGTGACTCATGCCTTAACAACAAATGATTTATATGGATATGCTACTTAATCGACACTGCGACAAGCGAAGGAATTTTTTCATATGGGATATAGAGTCAGAACTTCCTTGATTCTAGTGGTAAATGGTTGCCCGTTTACTTGCAATAGGTGTCTGGTCCTCAAGTTGCATACGCTGTGACAATTCGAGCCATCCCTTTACCCACTCCTTCCAGGACCTTACGACGTCCATCACTAATTTTCTTCACTTGTGTGTAGATAAAGTCTTGGTCGATCTGAATTGTAGAATCAGCTTGTGCGAGGGAAATAAGGTGTGACGCTTTTACCTGGGGTGAAAGAATGTCCAAGCGAGCAATAACATGCGACCCCCGATTCTCTGCAGCCCCATAATATTCACCTCGTTTGATCATCTCAGCAGAGATTTCCTTCAGAGAGGAGAGAGCGAAAAAACGCAGTTCTTTAAGACTGCTAATCAACTGGTTGAATAGTGAGTGTGAAGAGCCACACAAGACAATATGCAGACCAACAGGACCAAGTTTTTTGATTTTCACAGCAGACGGCGACTTAAATCGAAGTGTTTCTGTTACAAGAAGGAGAAAAGCCTGACAGGGGGCTAATCAGCTTCAGAGAGAACTAGATAGTAAACATTACCTCTTGAGCGAGTGTTGCAACATGAAGCATTTCTATGGGTGAAGACTTGGATACCTCGTCAAACCGTGCCTTTATGTCTGCAAAACTATGAAACTTTCATTCTTGGCTGTACAAGACAACTTACTGGCAAAAAAATTCGATACAAATTCGGGAGGTTCTTGAATTGCAGGAGGTTCTTCATTTTTTTGGTGGCCGTTGGAGCCGTCCAATGGAAGAATTTCTATACCCTTCAGCGGATGCCCAGTCTTCAACTCAGCTTGTTTAGCAGCCTCAGCGAGGACAACAGCAGGTGGAGGGCGAAGGAAATCATGGTAACACTCTAACCAATTGGTCAATGTGTTTGCATATTCCACAAATATGCACTCATCAGAAGTCAGCTGAAGAATCCATAAGTCGTTAAAAGATAAAAATTGCCAGAGAATACGGACCTCCGATAGATGATCGGGGTTTTTCTCAGCGAGTCGTTCTTTTAGTGAGCACTTTTGATTGATTGCTGGCTTGGGTCGGTCGCCAATGAGTAGTTTTTCTTCAACCGTTTCGTCAAGATCGCTGGCTTGTTGGAACGCCCTAATGTATACCTTGAGAAATGTCGATAGCCAACCTTTCTACCAGAAATAGTTAAATCAGACCCTTCTCACGATAAATCAAGATACTAACTCCTTCGTGTTTACCGAACAACGTGCTTTGCTCCTGAAGAGTTGGAGAGGCCTTAGGCTGATAATCAGGGAAAATAACGAAGTCTCGGTTGTCATGGTGGCCTGGAGATTATGGTTAGAAAAAGATAACATAGGGTAGTTCTGCACAGACTTCGGTCATAAATAAACTTCAATTCAATGAGTTCCATGTCAATGAGATCAGAAGTTATGGGTTCGTGAGTCAGACGCATGCGAACGTGCTCAATCTTCATGAGATCTCGCTGTAGCGAATTCTCCAGTTGTTCTTCAAAAGACAGGAATTCGGGAATCTAAAACGCGGTCATAAGTATTGGAGTCCTAGAACAGACTTGTCAATTGCCGACTTTAGAGTACTTCTCTGCATTGAATGCACGGCTAACAAATTCGCCGGTCTGGATATAGAATTCGGTCATTGGTCGAATGTAGCCATAAACAACGTCCCACCTCCTGAGAGTTACTGAGGTATATTTGTGTCGCTTCCAAACATTCGGAAGAAAGAGCCAGGTCGCCGAATGAGGCCAACGAGAATGTTGACGCTCGCGATAAGATCAGGTGAGATAGCGTATCATGCTGAATTTGTTTTATTTGTAAAATCCTGTAATGTTCGAGAGAAGACGAGGGAGCACCTAAAGGGCATCAATGATTGCTTGTCGCGCGCAACAATGAATCGTACCAAGTAGTCTGTATAGCCGGATGAGGATCAGCCGAGCCAAAAATGATTGTTTGCTCTTTATGACACCAAACTCTAACAAATATACCGCGTTGAAGAGATAATTATCATCGCCGGTAAGCCTCCACAAGTTAACAAACGCGTTTCCAGCCAGAAGTAAGAGGTCATCAGCAGGTTGAAGTTCAGTCGAGGGCAAACCAATTCCTAGGGGAAGGCCCTCGAAGTAGTACTTTGTATACTCAACAACACGTTTGAGCTCCATTTCTACGTTATTTTCAGATAAAGGCGTGTTATACCGCAACAGCTTGAACACGTTGATTAATCGTCGTAATTCAGAGAAATTGGCCTTGGGAAGTAAATATCAGGACTCTTGAACACCTTGTACGATAAACTCACGGAAGACTTCGGAACGGATTCAATGAAGGAGATAAACTCTCCGCAATCACCTTCTGAGATATATGGCTTGATATCCTCGAAGCAACATGCTTTATCACCAAAGGTGTTGAAGTAGTCTCTCATTGACAGGAACATCCGACTTGGATCTGCAGACGTATCAAAAAAAAATCTACAATGAATAAACACCTTTTCACCTTGCGTGACACAATGTTTATTTGCGCGGTGTTCAAGCTCTAGTAGTGCCAACCGACCAGAGCGATCTTTTAAACCATCTTCCTCCGAGACCTTAGCAAATAGCTCCCGTGAATGCTTAACTGTGTGACAAACACTTGCGTCGCCTCCAAAAGCCGAATGTGATACGGGTGGAAGTGTAGCATCAAGGACGGAAAGGAACTCTAGCCAATTGCGATCTCTATTGGGGAAGGTCAGAAGTAACTTCAAAATGAGGAAGGAAAAGCTAACAGCTTTTCAACAATTAGTTTCTCCGCACGTTCACCCTCTTGTTTGACCCGGCCTTGTCGACGCCAAATGGCACGACGAACTTCATTACACGACAAGCTGGTGGAACAAATATTCTTTCCAACGTCGCTATCGATTAGCTTATCTGCTTCATCCCACAGCTCCAATTCGAGGATGATGGACAAATGGAGGTGGAAACGTTCGGTGTGAATGTAGCTCGGTGTGGGAGAAGATGTAATCAATCTATGGGCTAACTTAAAAAGAATTGGACGCATAGTTTCTGGTGTGGTAACATCCCTCGCCTGGAAAAAAGATTAGGCACAAGATGGACAACAAGAGAGAAGCATACCTGCAAAATAGCACTGATAATACCCCAATACAAAAAGCGATCCTCCTGAAATTGCTTGTACATCCGAATGCCAACCTAACAGGCTACACATCAGAGTGATAGTAAAGTTTGCGTCTTAACAACTTGCTTGGTGAGCAGACTTCCAATTACCAGCACGAACATTCGCAAAGAACGTCTGCACACCAAGGTCCTCATTGGTGGGTTGCTTTTTGAAAGCTTCCTCGAACATCATGACTAAGTCGTTGTCTGATGAAAGTGCATCAGGGCTTTGCAAGACATTGAGATGAAAAGTCATACGCCTTCCCAGTCCCCGCAAAACATGCATCATGGCAGTTAGGACAGCTTCGTTGGTAGGCTTCGACTCAAGGACTTCATCGCAAAGGACTAATGACTCTTCGACTTTTTGGGAGCGTACAAGTGCGAGTGCTTTTAAGGCCTGTCACAACAAATCAGCTACTCGCCTCGGAGGAAAGATTTTAAAGACTTTTATGAGTTCGTTCTTGGGGTGTTTCTTGAGTAACTTATTGCAGGTAACGATCGCCGACTTGTTTGAACCCGTGTCCAGCGAGTCTGGCGTATTTCATCAATAGTCGTCTCTGTTATTCTGACGAGCTGAACAACCCACCATAAATGGGACGTATTTGACGATCTAGGGCAGCTGTTGACATTTCAATCGAAGAAAAAGGGAGATGAAGACACAGTTCAGGTTGGATCCGTTTATGTATTTCGAAATTTGTGTCAGGGTCGCCACGCTGACGGTCCGTAGCGGTAGAACCACTTCACTTTCACAGCCATTGTACTCTTTCACTATGTCCCAGTATTTGCTTTCACGGTCAGCCCAACGTTGCCTCAGAGGCCATTTCATAACTGAATAGGATTTATGTAACAGCGGTTTAGATCCCATTCTTGGGATTTTTACTGGGGCACTCGCTTTCTACCTTTTCGAGACTCATCCGCGGACAGGACGGCCGGAGGGGGAAAGGTTGACCCAACTTTTACGTTGGAAATATGAAAAATATCAACGAAGGAGGTTAGAACAACCAACATAGATGGTAGACCTTCGCCATCTAAAACTTCTACTCTCTGCCTATTCTCCTTCACCTTGACTTAGCAAATCATAAACCATAGCCATTACGCCTTGAAACAAGTCTTTTTCCTGTCGTCCTTCATTTGCTTCAGGTCCTTCCCACTTTGCAAGCGCAAGACCAACTATGACACTTCGCCGATCATCCAGTCCTATTTTCGCTCCTTCTGTCCAGATAATCGTTGCTATCTGTGCCACATAAAGCGAATGCAAGACCTGCATGTGTTCTGAGGACGCGCTTCCGAGCAATGGTGTTAGGTGGATTGCTGGAGAGACCTCTGGCAGAGAAAGTGTATTGGGCTGTTCATGGTTCAATCCCGGGTTCAGGAGGGGTGTGGTTGCAGGAATTGAAGCTTGTATCTAAGTCATATTGAGAACCCATTGATTGCTTTACATAAAACTTTGTCTTGCACCAGATTGCCCACTTTACCCAGCTGAGTGACCAGAACAAGAAAGCGATCTCCATAAGGCTGGAAGAGAACCTCCGTTTTCTTGCCATTGATTTTTCTGGACGATTGTCGAGATTGAAAGGTCATTATCAAGATGAACGAAGGTGTTACCGAAAGCAGAGAACGTGAGAAGTGTATGTGACTCCATTCTTTACTGCATGACGACTTTGCAAGATGGAACGCCTGTGTCCCCTCCTAAAGGAAAGGGGACCGATTCTAATCATAAAACATGGCGAGCAGGTTGGTGGGATTTCTATCCAATCCTTGAAAGACCGAGACGGCAAGTATGATTCCAGTTATTCATCTGCGCCTTTTACTTACTCTTACCACATTAAAGGCCACTTGTATGGTCCCAATCTTCAGTTATATGGACAACCCACCCAACCCAGCCACTGATCATTGGGCGTCATTTTTCCTCGTCGAAACAATTTGTCTTGCTTTCCCCAACCCCCGTCATTTCCTCTCAAGGCTCTTTTGATCCACCCACCGTGATTTCAGTGTCGTCAGGCGATACGTGGTTATTCGCGTTTTATCCTCGAAAAGATGGCGAAGGGGTGGGATGCATTTGGAAAAGAGGCGCCCAAATCGATAATTGGCAAGTAAAGGAATGGTGGAACTTCTCAAAATCAGGGGGTGCTGTGGCAGCTTCATGGCTAGCTGGACCACGAGAGGTTTGTGATTTTATCATTTATTGTTCAACCTGTTGATCCTGCTCAGTGGGCTACTAATTCGTCTGGAGTGCCAACTCGTCTCCCTTCTAGAGGTCCTACCACCCCAGTTTCGGATCCAACTTTGGTCGTAGTAACCCAAGACAACAATTTAATTGTTTTCTACTATCGCTATATTGTCTCTGGATTGAGGAGCATTAAGCGCTCCCTGGTGGTTCCGGGATTAATGGTAGAAAGCCCCCAAATTTTCAACACGACCGATGGTCTAGAAAATGCTAATGGCACAAAACACTGTATGGATGCGGCGATCAGCACAGGGTACAATGGTATTTAATACTTATATAATTTCGTTTCCTCAACACTCAAACTGTCACAGAGGCTTCTATCTTTATAGCCACTCATTCGCGCCGAGTTCCTGCCTCTCCTCTAAAGATCGACAACATTTCATTCAACTCCTTGGATCTTGGAATTCCAATGGATATGACTGACCCAAGCCGACAATATTCAAGACCAAATGACTCTGATACATGGGGAGAAGAGTTCACCGTTGAGGTTCACGAAGCTCAACTTCGATTTGACGGAATCTTTATGAGTATGATGGTCTTCGAATTAAACTTTTCGTTCCTAAACTTCATTTCAGTTATTTCTCTTCATACTTTTGGAACACTAGATATTGGAAGCACATCTCTGGCTAGGATCTCATTTTTGTGTGCCCCTGCCTCCCTTCCATCGCCTTCTGAGGAGCAAATGATACGAAAACCCCCTGAAAGAGGTCATACATATTTGATTTTATCCTCTCTAGACTTCCATAGTTGTGAGCGGCGCTTGTTTTATAGTCCAAGGAAATGCCATTTAACAATTACATGATAGATACATCCCCTCCGACATCGACACTGACGTTGTATAGCATCACGCAAAAAGCCTCTGGTCCACCTGGTCGAGGATCTCTTCCTACCTGGGTAAGCTTGCGTTCAGCCACATTTGGGACTTCTTCCTTAAAAAGTGACAGATATTGAACCGTGAAGCAATACGCGGTATACAGGACGGTGTTGTCGTCCATGTCGAATCATTTGTCGACTTTGCATCGCCCTCCAATATTTTGATGCAGGTGTATATTCTACATCATTCTGGCCTTTTGACCGCTGAAAATTCGAGCTCGAAAGACCTACCGATCGGAACTCTTGGAGTTTTTAACATGTCTGTCTGGTTTTTTCCACCGTTTTTTCGACCTTTTCCTAAACGCCTCTAGTCCAGACCTTGGTGACAATCTAACCTTCAATCCGACGAGTGTGAGCTGCCCACGCGATTCAGTGGGGCGCGATTGTACGTTTACCTACATGTTCATTGCGTTTACCAGCCAATCTGTTCTTCAGTGCCTCTCTTCGCTGCTGTATCACCAAATCATAGACTTCTTTGCACTATATCAAAGTCTTTGTGGAAGACACGTATTGCCATCCATACTCTCCCCCAGCCAAAGTCTTCGGACCCTTCCAGTAATGTCCTTTGTCTTACTCTCCTTTTGATACACCTCATGACCTACTCACAGCTCTTCCTTACATGGCCTTTAAGTTTGCATCTGCTATTCTTCAGAAAAAGTCAACAGAAGACATCATTCATCATTTATCCTCTTCCAAAATCTCGTTGTCGGAAGCGACGGATGTCATTTATCACACACTTCATATCTTAGAGACTTTCAGGAGAGACTTACTATATGCCGGTACCTGGGATATGATGGGCGTAGCCACGGAAATGTATAGGCAAGTATCCCGTTTTCTGTTGAATGAGGGTCACTTATAGAACATTTCCTTTAGACTAAGGGCCAGATCATCAAAAGATGACAGAGAAATAGAAACGTTAGAGGAAAAGTGGCATACCTCACACGATATCTGCTCTGTGGCTGCTTGCAATATCGCATTTGAAGATTGTAAAGAAGACGATACTTATGACCTAGGTAAGAATCCAGGTTGTTGAGTTGAAAATGACATAAGAAACTCTTTCAGAGGCAGTATGGCACCTAATAGGAATTTCTACGTGGCTCGTCAACCTTACGGAGAAGCTCATGAAGGCGACTGTCCTGTGTAGCAACGTTGGTATCGCGCAGCAGAATCTTCCTGCAGGTGAATGCAGTTTGTATATGACAATCCAATAATCTAAATACGCCTATTAGAGCCTTCGCTTTATTCCCCCAATCTCCTTCATCTTACTCATCCATTTACTCTACAAAATCTGATTGTCGCAATGAAACATATGAAGGCCATTCGAACATATATAGGCTCTTTGCCAGCCGGGGGTGAAAATCCCCGAGTGGCACAACTCATTCTCTTGGATGCCATGGATTGCTGTGGCATAGACTTTGGTGGCTTGATTGCAATTCTCGAAGAAAACGTGCAGGCCGTAAAGGCCTTTGACCGTGCGTTCCCTATTGTCTCCCCTTTTATCAGTCAGCTCAATGAACCCAAGCTCAAGTGTGTCAACGAGCCCTTGCAGTTTGCCAACCCGTGCCGGCCATGCAATCCCATCTCATCAAACTCGCTAGGCAAATTTCCGACTCAGAAAAAGTGTTGAACAAGACTACATTATTCATAAAGCCCGTCGACCTCGTGGATGGGATTGCAAGACTCTCGATGGACCAACAAAATAAGGAGCTAAACGATGTCATTACAAAAAGTCTCTTGCCTAAGCAAGGCACCATGGATGAATGTCTTCGTTGTGGTGGTATAACTGCAGGATCGAAGAATGTGGACAAGGTTGTTGGACTACCTGCCGCTCGCTGGGTCATGTGGGAACGCATGTGGCAAATTCGATGTATATGTGGGGGACTGTGGTTGACGACGACTGTCTCTTGAACTATATGGTATGCTAATTCTATCACTCTCTCGACAGGTCAGATGTCTAGAAAATAGAATTTTTCATCCCAATACTGCAGTTCGAAATTTGTCTGCTTTTGGGTGATACCGTGTGCATTTTACGTGCCGCGAGGTGAAGTGACCTAATTTCTCGCGGTTGAAAATAGGATCTGATCGAGAGTTATATCGGTCCGTGCAAATGGGTGGTGAAGAACTCTCCCTTCTAGGATGAGCGTCAAAGGATATCTAACTCTAACAAATTATATATGCATGCCCCTATACCACTCTCTACCTGAATCTGAAATATGGTGTGCGTATTCATAAATGAATCTGTTCAAATTGTAATCCAACTTACCATGGACAGAAGTCACAGGAAAGTGATAGTAGTAGCCTGTTCTCGGTCTATTCTATTAGTTGGTATGATATGTGTGTGCATAGATGTGAGCTGAACAGCAAACAATTCAACACAACCGAAATGACTGATGCGATCTCGATCAACAAGTCTGGGGAAAAGCCGTGTCATGTCGAACCGGGCCGATGGTCATTTAACAGATTGTTTGTTACGGGTTGGAATCTGTCATTTAACTTTCAGCAACAGCAATATCTTGTGGTTTACCGCAATGGCAGCAGGACCGTGTCTTGCACCATTTAAAGGCTTGAGCCTCACCTCTCGCTCGTGCGGCGGTATTCTTGCGAATAGAGGTTAGCCGTCCCGTAGATCGTGTTGAAATCCATCAACTCTTACCTGCTTCAAGTCAGATCAGCTCGGTGTTATCTTCATACGAGTCGACAAGTGTTGAACATTGTGTCGGAAAAACCTCCTCCGGATGGCTCGGGTGTCCCTTATTCATCTCTGACAATCGGAGTTCCTCGGGAGCTCTTTCCAAACGAGTGTCGTGTTGCCATTACGCCTCAAAACGCCGCCCTTCTGCGAAAGAAGGGTTTTGAAAACGTTCTTGTCGAAAGAAATGCTGGGATTGAATCTCAGTTTTTAGACGAACAATATGCCGCTGTTGGTGCTAAGCTGGTTTCGCATGAAGAATTATATCGGTCCACGGACATCATGCTCAAAGTTAGGCCTCCTTTGGTGGGACAAGAAGCCGACTTTCTGAAAGAAGGGAGCACTATCATCTCTTTTCTCTATCCAACTCAAAACAAAGCTATTGTGGACGTTCTTGCATCGCGTAAAGTCAACGCTTTTGCGGTATTTCTCCCAAAATCTAGTACAGGAACGCGACACTCACATTGGCTTTGCCAGATGGATATGATACCCAGAATCTCGCGTGCTCAAGTTTTCGATGCACTGAGGTAGCTTGATTACATCGTGTCGGAAATTAGTGCTAACGAAAGGCCCAGTTCCATGGCCAATATTGCAGGATACAAAGCCGTATTGGAGGCATCTAATCATTTCGGCAGATTTTTTACAGGTCAGGTTACAGCGGCTGGGTAAATATCAACTATATTTTTGTTTATCGTTTTTCTCAAAGTAAATTTATATCTAGAAAAGTGAGTTTAGCAGGATTTCTCAAAAATTAACATTGAGAGTGTCCTAGATCCCCCCTTGCAAAGTTTTGGTCATCGGTGCTGGTGTGGCAGGATTGAGCGCCATTGCCACCGTACGCGATCTTTGTTCCTTTTGATGGCTCTGTTGTCTTATGCTCGATAGGCTCGGCGTCTTGGCGCAATCGTTAGAGGGTTTGATACCAGATCTGCTGCGCGAGAGCAGGTCAAGTCCTTGGGAGCTGAATTTATAGAGGTCAATATTCAAGAAGAGGGTGACGGCGCTGGAGGATACGCCAAAACCATGTCCAAAGAATTCATTGAAGCAGAAATGCGACTTTTCACGGAACAATGCAAGGAAGTCGACATCGTCATTACTACGGTATGAATTATGAGTCGAAGAGAAAGACGCGTTTGACTCGTAATTAGGCATTAATTCCTGGCAGACCAGCACCCAAGCTTATTACCAACGAAATGCTCGCGGAAATGAAGCAAGGCTCTGTAGTCGTTGATCTCGCTGCGGAAGCTGGTGGGAACTGCGAAGCGACCAAGCCGGGAGAGCTTTTCGTTCAGTCCGGGGTCACTATTATTGGTATGAGGCGTTTTATGTTTTTAGGAATTCTTTCGAAAGAGGGTTCAATTTTTTTTTCAGGGTACACCGACCTTCCTTCGAGGTTGCCTACGCAATCCTCAACCCTGTATTCAAATAACGTCACCAAGTTTCTTCTCACCATCGGTGGTGATGGCAAGTTTTCGATCGATTTGAACGACGAAGTCGTTCGAGGAGCATTAGTTGTTCACGGAGGAAGTATCCTTCCACCCGCACCGAGGCCAGTGCCACCACCTGTTGCTGCACCTGCTCCTCTTAAAGTCGAGGAAAAGGTTACTGCCATCACCCCTTGGCAAAAGGCCTCTCGTGATGTCGCCGTTGTTACGGCCGGCATGGGTGGTGTTGTTGCTCTTGGAAAGGCCACCGGAACAGCATTCATGGATAGCTTTTTCACTTTTGGGCTTGCTGGATTGGTGGGGTACAATGTGGTTTGGGGAGTCGCGCCTGCATTGCACTCTCCCTTGATGTCCGTGACGAATGCCATTTCTGGCTTAGTGAGTATTTTTAAAAGGATTGTAATGTGCCGTCCTGAAGATCAATAGGTCGGTGTTGCTGGTATGTTTATCATGGGCGGGGGCTACTTACCTGGGACCATCACCCAGAGCCTTGGAGCACTGGCTGTATTGTTGTCTACCGTCAACGTTGCTGGTGGTTTCTTCATTACAAAGCGCATGCTGGACATGTTTAAGCGTAAGCAAAATTGTTTGGTTGAAATGCCAGGTATTAATTTTGGTTTGTCACAGGCCCTACTGACCCTCCAGAATACTCTTGGTTGTATGCCGTTCCTGGTGTAATTTTTACTGGAGGTTTCTTGGCAGCTGCTAGTACTGGTATGACAGGATTGGTTCAAGCGGGTTATTTGACGAGTAGTCTCCTTTGCATTGGTGAGTCTCTTATATAGTTTACATGTCTGATTTTCATCTAACCCCTCTTCAGGCTCTTTGTCTGGCCTGGGTTCACAAACCACAGCACGCCAAGGAAATGTTTTAGGCATTCTTGGTGTTGGTTCAGGTGTCCTTACCTCTTTGGCTGCCGTTGGCTTCCCTCCTGAAGTAATGGCTCAATTTGCCGGGGTCGCAGCAATTGGTGGATTGGTCGGTACCGTCGTCGGACGACGGGTTACTGCTACCGAGCTCCCTCAAACCGTTGCGCTCCTGCACTCCATTGTGGGTCTTGCAGCTGTCTTAACGAGTATTGGAAGCGTTTTGCAAGATACTGCACATCTTTCGACCCTGCACATGGTGACTGCGTACCTTGGAGTTGTCATTGGTGGAGTCACTTTTACCGGATCCATCGTCGCTTTCCTCAAGCTTGCAGCCAAGATGTCCAGCAAGCCGCTTTCTCTCCCCGGAAAGCATTTCATTAATATATCACTCCTCGGTGCAAACGCCGCCACAATGGCAGGATTCTTGACGGCAACACCTACACCAGCTATTGCAGCATCCTTCCTCGGTGCCAGCACTGTGCTCAGTTTCTTGAAGGGTTATACCACAACGGCGGCCATTGGGGGGGCTGATATGCGTAGGTGTACATTGAGTAACGTTTTGATATGTACTAATTGTTGTCATTGTCTAGCTGTTGTCATTACCGTCCTCAACGCTTATTCGTGAGTTTTATTTTCTCTCCAGATTGTTCTGAACATGAACATCACTTCAGAGGATTTGCATTGGTCGCCGAAGGATTCATGTTGGATAATTCTCTTTTGGTTACAGTGGGTTCTCTCATTGGAGTGAGCGGTTCCATCCTCTCCTACATAATGGTGAGTAAATCGAAAAGGCCCGAATTTCCTACATTCACCACACGTAGTGTGTTGCCATGAATCGGTCCCTCACGAACGTGTTGTTTGGGGGTATCAGCGCTCCGACATCATCTGACGCCCATAAAATTGAAGGAACTGTCACCACGACTAACATGGAAGATACTGTTGAAGCACTGGCAAATGCTGACAGTGTTATTCTGGTAGAATCATTTCTTGCCTGTCTTCACATCCGGCTAATCTTCTCATAGGTCGTTGGGTATGGTATGGCTGTAGCAAAGGCACAGTATGCTATTTCGGAGATAACTTCAATTCTTCGGTCCAAAGGCGTTAAAGTTCGGGTACGAATTCTTTCCAAGACTGATGAAAAAACACTTTTCTTATCATGTTCCAAAGTTTGCTATCCATCCTGTTGCTGGTCGCATGCCTGGGCAATGCAACGTTCTCCTCGCAGAGGCATCTGTTCCATACGACAGTAAGTTTAACAATTTTTTTCTTTTGCCGAATCTGACTTCAACTGTGTAAAGTCGTCCTCGAGATGGATGAGATCAACGACGACTTCCAGGAAACTGATGTGACTCTCGTAATTGGAGCGAATGACACCGTCAACCCCATTGCTCTGGAGCCTGGGTCTTCCATCGCTGTAAGCCTTATACTCGAACCATATCCTGTTCAGACGAACTCAGACAGTTCTAGGGCATGCCTGTGCTCCACGCTTGGAAGAGTAAGCAAGTCATTGTGATGAAACGTGGACTCGCCGGCGGTTATGGTAATGTATCGTCCTTCGGAAACAAAGACTATTTTGTTGACCACATTCGTTTTAGCTGATGTTCCAAATCCAATGTTCTACATGCCAGGAACAAAGATGCTATTTGGAGACGCCAAGGACACTTGTGAAGGTATGTGGTTCGCATTTGTTTATTGATTATTTCAAACCCTTCCTTTCTTTTTAGCTATCAAGCGCGGTCTAGAAACGCGTTACAATTGAGTCAGCTAAAATCTATTATTCCGTCAGTGTTTGTATGCTAGCTACTATTGTCTCCATCTGTCCTTAAATATCGTGTAACACGAACCCATGTCCTGAATATAGATAAAGAATTAGATTCCCTGCATGTTCTGGCAATCTACTGGAAAAAGGTCTTTTCAGAATCCGATGCCGAGGGTGGCGCCGAGAATGCCATAGAAGAGATGGAAGTCGTGGACGAGACAGTCGTCAATGAGTGTAGGAGCGGAGGTGAATAGTAATAATCCTTTTCTTTGAGCAGTTTCTCTGATGTCACTGGTGTCAGGGTCACGAGACTGACGCGTGGAGTTGCACGACCTGGTTGGTTATACAGCCAAGTCGCAATGAGAACGATGCTCGAGCCAAGAACGAATGTAATGGTCATCTGAAAATCAAATAGAGCAACAGACGCGAGGAAAGAGATGACGATGCTGAGACTCGTCGCAAATCCTTTCATAATGTTGTCGGAATATTTGATGACCATCGCAGTAACCAATCCTCCCACCACCTGAACGAAAACCGTTGCCCACGCCCATGCACCAAAGTTGTCGAACAACGTGGAGAAGAAGCTGCTTCCCACAAAAGAAATCGATGCACGTTGTGTAAGGAAAACGGGTGCTAATGCCGGGAGAAGAGAGAAGAGGGAAAGCTGGACATTTCGAACCCAGAGATCGGCCTGAGAGTTCTTGAGAACCATTTCAAAGTACACTCCGGCCAGTCCAGACGTAAAGCACGCGGAAACAACGGCAAAGAACCCCTTTAAACTATTCATGGCGCGTACACCCGCGGAAATGGATTCTCGTGCGGAATCGTGTGATGAACCTTGGATTTGGACAACCCCAACACCGAGAGCAAGGCAGAAAAGCGCGAGCCATTGTGTAGAAGAGAGTTTCTTGCGTAAAAGGATGACAGAAAATGCTGCTGTCGTTAAAATTTTCATCTGATAGGAGACTTGAAAAGTGGCAGCTTCGAGATTGGAAGCAGCAACGTATTGCAGATTATTTTGAATGACTGAACGAACGGCGTCAAAAGACGTGTTTTCAATAAACAGTTGCATAGAGTAAGGACCTCCCCTGCTCACCATATAAAATAGCGGGTATCGAAAGCTTCCAACAATCCTGGCTGAAGATGTCTCTCTGTAGTTTCCGCAGTCGAAATATAACCGCTCGCGTTTTTCCTTGCGTATAAGGTGCTTGACTGACTTCGTTCGACGTGTCAATGCGGCAATAGGCAACGATGAGCGAGATTAGGCACTTGAATATTTCGTTCATGAGAACTGCAGTAGCGGCGGAGTAGGCTCGTGACGGGGACGTAGACACTCTAGAGTGGTGCATGATGAGCGTAAGCGTGGAATTTTGGAATGCGAGTATCACTAGTCTGCAGGTGAAGGTAAACGATGAGTACAATGTTGTTTCTTACCAGAAAGCCGAAGAACTACTACGCACGAAAGATATTTCAGAGGAATCCCCCATACGGTTGGCATGGTAGGGCTTGTTGCATTGGGTAGAGCCAGCTCAACGTCGTTGACAAAGCTTTGGTCCTTAACCGTTATGCTGAGACTGAGTTGCAGTGGTGCAATGGTCTTAGACATGACGGTTGAAGGTTAAGACAGACGTCGTAACTTTGTTCAAGGTGTTGAAATGGAACCTTAAAATAGAACTTAATAATGACACAACCTGAAGACATAACATTAAGAATTTCTACGTATATAATAATAACAATCGAGGTAGTTTGTGCTAGAAGTAATCAAGGAGATACTTTATAAAATGCTCAAGGTTTTTCATACAGTCCATACAAGCTATAAGTTGGGCTGCGATAGTTCGCGTATGTCTCAGGATTGTATTTTGCTAGTGACATCTGTGCAAGGGATAGAAGTGGAGGGGGCGATGGAACGCGAGGTGGCTGGTCTGTAGCTATCTTCTGCGGAAGACCCGTGTTCGAAGACGGCTGCGGTTCCATTCTGGAGTGATCCCTTTGATGGAGCTCTTCCGCAGGGTCGTCTGCCGCTATTTGGCCCACCGTCAATTCAGACAGCGACATTTGGCTCACCCGGAAATCCATAGCCATGAGTCCTGAATTCTGGGGCATATCTGGAACAATCACTGGAACATCTGGTGCGGAATCGAAATTAGCGGATTTTCGGTTATGCCGTTTGGTGTCCACGATGCTCATCGAATCATCTGGATAGAGGGTTGGTTGGGGAGATTGGACCATATAATTTGTTTCCGGCGTGGCCAGACCGAGGGCATATGTCAGTGCTTGAGCGTCTCTTTGCCTTTTGGGTGTCGAATTCTGGGATACGAATTTGTCCTTGTTAAATGAATTCCTCTGACTCACGTTGACTCTGGTAGCGGTGGCAATGGAATAGGTAGCACTGGGCATGGTAGAAATCCGTGGGTAGGCACCAGTCGCAAAGTATCCTGATTTAATCCTTTCCCTTCCTTCGTGATTGTTGGCTGAGACTTTGTCTACTGGCGTGTAATCAATTGCGCCAGGAGATCCGACATCTTCGCCATCGTAAGCGAGACCAATAGTCGAGACAGTTGACTCGCGGTTGCGTTGTTTGTCTTCCCGTCCGAGCTGACTTCGGCGTTTTGGAATACTTTTACTTTTCGTACGCTTTTGTGTGTCTTGGCCATCGGCAGTGTATGTAAGTTCACGGTGGTCATTGGTTATAGCTTGTCCAATATTGGAATAGCTGCGGGGAGAGTACATAGACGCCGCAGTCATAGATTGTCGTCTCACGGTATGATAGCTCGTCGCAGGGGCAAGAGGTGGTGGAGGTGGTGGTGGTTGACTAGGAGAGGGACCCATGCTAAATTCGGTTTGAGAGTTTTGTGAATCTGAGAATAATCGTCCTCTGTTTGCATCATTCGACATGGTAGCAGCCAGCGCTGGTTGAGTGAGTTTCGCATGAGGATACTGAACCCAGGTCCAAGTCGGGCCGCCTGGACCAGGCATGGGTGAGAATCGCTCTTTGCCTCCAAAGATAGGCGACTCCTTTGCCTCGAAAAAGTCATCCTCTGGATCAGCATCCTCAAATATAGGCAAAGAAGGTTTTGGGCGCTCCTGGCGCCTTGGTCGTGTACACATCTTTATCAAGATACAGGAACCAAGAAGAAGAAGTGCAGAACCAACACCAAGGAGGATGATGAGGGCCAAATTGATCGAGTGAGTTTTCGAGGCAGCGGATTGGGAGGTATCATTAGGCGTTTTTGGCGGACCTGTTCCTACAGGTGAAGGGAAGGAAGAGCTAAATGTTTTCCCAGATTCGACAGATGAACCGGAAGAAACGAGAGAAGGAAGAGGGGGTAAAGGAGAGAAGGAGACAGGAAGCACTTTTGTAAGTGGGACGGATAAAGCAGTGGTCGCCGGCACGATGAGACCAGCAGTGGAAGTATCTATAATGGCACCAAGCAAAGGAGATCCAGCTGCTATTGTGACGCTAGTAGCAGGGCTCAGACCGGTATCTGGTGTTGGGTTAGGGACAGAAGTAACCCCCACAACGTGCTCGCCGTTCGGCTGTGTCTTCCTGTCTGCAGGAGCAATATCATGAGGAGCATATTTGAAGGGTTTTAAACCAGGATTCGAATCGGGATTCTTAATAGCTTTATCACGATCAGGTTGCCCAAAGTTGGAAAAAATAGAATGTTTAAGTTGTGATTTAGAGTAACGTTCTTTCTGCCGAATATAACGACGTATAAAACGGGGCTTTTGTGGTTTTTTAATCTTCTTCCTTTGGCGGGCAGGTTTTGGGCGAGAGAGTCGGTATTCACCTTTCAAAGGTTGAGCACGCCGTGTCCGTCGACGAGAAGGCATAGGCTAGTCCCAGAAGGTAAAACGCCGTGAAGAGCGGCCAGCGCAATAGATTAATATATAAATGCTGTTGAGAGACTGCCAGATGCCCGTTACTGGCGATGTTTAGTGACAGATGCTGTCAGTGTGCCGCGGGTGTTGGCGGACCGAAAGACCAAAGTGGGTCCATCACGTGCAGACTTTAGTTAACGCTCATTTGTCACTGCTAAAATGGAATTCAAGATGTACGGCACTGGGTCGTTTCAATCCAGTGCTCTCACATAGCCACAGAGTATTTATTAGCGTACTTTGGTTCAACAAAAAGTGCCCAGATTGAGGCGGGATACAGCGAACCAACTCAACGGGCCAGGCACTTGGCTCAATCAATTATTATCAAACTTTTACGTATCCAGCTCCCGCGACAAATTTCAACGCCTTTTCTTGCACCACCGTTATACTACAACCCTCAAGCCCGTTTTTAAGATTCAAATTTTACTATTTAACGCGTAAAAAGCAGTCATGGACGCGTCTGTTGGAAGGTAAACTGGTTTCAATGCCGTCTGCAGCATTTTAATGACGACGCCATCAGTGATCCAAACGAATCACAGGCAACTCAGTTGCTCAATGAGCTTCTGGAAAACGACGCCAACTCTAGCAAAAAGCTCAGTGACTCTCGTGACCCTAGTTTAAAATCTCGCTCAGCATATTCTAACGATGTATCGTCGGATTCACGTCACTCCAACTCCGTCCCCCAATATCATTTTCATGGTCTTGCATCGACTCAGACCCAGACTCAACATTATGAAGAGGAGCAAGGAGTAAATGAAGGATCACAAAAGGAGAATATTGGGGCATTAAACAAAGACGATGGGCAAGTTCGTCTCCGGCCGTCATCTAGATCTAATTCACCGGTCCCTTCGTCTTCCAGGGACGCACAAAACAATGGGTCGCATGGGGAAACTCGTGTCGGTGCCAATTTATATCACAAAGTACGTTACTTAATTTATCAACGAGCTTTGTTTTTCATAATTTTCGAAGGGCTCGTCAAATAAAAACGCTGCCTTGCCTACAGTGATTTTCCCGTCTCCCAAACCAAAAATTTCTTCTCGCAGCTCTAACAACCTTGCGACAATCGTTAGTCCATTAAAGCCTCCAATGTCTCGTTTCAACTCTCGCTACCCCCACTCACGTTCTGACTCTCAAGATTCCTTTGCCTGTGATCCCGACAAGCCAGAGGAACAATTCTTGGCCAGATCCAACAAGTTTGCGTTACCACTTTCTGAGCTAGGTAAACGCTCTTCTCCAATGCGGGGTCCTTCGAATATTACTGGTTCCTCTTCGTATCTTCGAAGTCCAAGCCCACCAACAGGTAGAGTCCTTGTGGAAGCGACTCCTTCCCATTCTGGTAGCTCTCAACCAGATGAACCTCAACACCTCTCGCAACAGCTTGAAGCAACCCAACTGGTTGATGATTCAGTTATGGAGAATCAGCAAGGAATTGGCCCAATGACGACTGACAAGGACGGGAATGGAAGCGGATACGAGAGCAGCGAGCCGTCCTCCAGTTACCACAGATTTTTGGACGGCAAGCGTGACTCAGAGCCCCAGATGCAGGCGACGCAACCGTCTACCCAGGTTGACGATTCGGGCCCTTTTTCCGAGGATGCGTTTCCATGGAGCAATATTCGTTCGGCTCCCGGACCTTCTGGACCGTCCGCACCTCAGTCTCTGCTTTCCCTTGTCGCTCCACAGAATCGCTGGCGTTATCGTCAACACCAGCAAAATGTGTCGTCTCCGCAAACTAGCAAGGTAGCAATGCCGCCGACGCTGGCTAAACCTTCCGTCGACCGAAGCGGAGAAATCCGATCGCCTTTGCCTATCCCAACGGCTCATTCTTTTCCTCCCTTTGACGCGTCTGACGAGCGAGGTATCACTAGTAAAGCTCGTCCACAGCAATTGCTGCCATTGACCAAAGATGCAATGGATGTCGTACCCGACTCCGAACCAATGGCAGAGCAACGGATGAAGCAAAATATGAGAATGTCGGCCGTGTCTCCTGCTCCAGCAGCTCGTGCTCCCAACAATTCAAGACCGCCCCAGAAAGGCGATGTAGTGGACGATAGTGATGTCGAAATGGACGCACCCGATGAAGAAAAAAGGGGCATTTCTCATCGAAGGTACACCAGCGACGATGAAGAAGAGGAAATCCCTTTGGCCAAAGTAACACAAAAGCCATCCTCGAGCTTGGCAGGCGGGAGATCGACTAGAAGCGGCGCGGCAATCAAGGGAATACCCGCTTCGAGTAAAATATCCACCAAGGTTCGTGACATCCTATTCTTATTGATGCATTGCTCTAAATGTCGTTTTCAGGCCAAAGCACCCACGTCTATACCTGCAGGCAAAGGCAAGACAGTGCTGGCTTCTGCTGATAAAGCAACTTCTAATCCTGTCAAAGTCACCAGGGCCGGAAAATCTTGGGAAACTGGCGAGGTTCCTTCGTCTATCCCAGAGCAAGACCATGCATATGAGCAGAAAAACCTTCGCAGCACCAAAAACGACAAGGCACGAGCGCCGAAGGGCAGAACTACTAAAGCACCACCCTCTCGCTCTCGAGCTCGACGAGGTTCGAAATCTAGTGACGCCAAGTCTCGTGTTAAGGAAGAAAAACAAGAATCGGAGATTGTGGACGACTCGGACGATGAAGTCCTCATGCAGACAAGTGACCATGAAGATGGGACGGAGCCCGCAGACGAAGAGTACCAGGAAGACGAGGATGATCTTGGATCCAAAAAACGCAAAAGGCCTGCCAAAGCTCCCGTTAGCGACAGAAACACACGAGGTGGGGCTAAACGCTCCAAGCGGAATGCCCAGACGCCAGTTCCTCGTCAATCGAAAAGGCTTCGTTCGGTTTTGTCAACTGCGAGTCGAATGAACCTGGCGGAAGCGACTCGCGTTTTTGCGCTTTGGAAACACGATTGTCACTATTATCCCGGAATCGTTCATTCTACTAACACCGATTCGGAGTATCTCGTGAAGTTTGACGACGATACGGATGCTTGGGTCAGCCTTGATCAGATGAGGCTTTGCGAATTGCATGTTGGCGACGATGTTCTCGTCGCTAATCGCTTCCGTCCGTCCGGTGTGATCAACGTCGATGATCAAGAAAAGGACGAAGTTATGGTCAATGTCGACGATGAAGAGAAGACGATCCAGATTTCCTCGCTTCGTATTGCCAGCAAAACCATCAAGTACGACTGGGCAGATCGTATTTTGACTCCTCAATCCATCGTTCCAGTGGTAAGGCCCGTCAAGGCCCATCTGAGCCCCTCGCCATCTAAGTTGTCGATGTTAAGCGGTCCCTCAGTTCGAGGTGATCGCAAGAAGGTTTTGTCCAAAACGGGTTTGATCATAACTTTAACTGCCTACAACGGAGACAGGGAGAAGACCAAAGTAAAAGTCATGAGCGCGGTCAAGAACAGTGGAGGTCTCGTCATTGACGATTTGAGCGCCATCATACGAATGGAGGGGAAACATTCCAAAGGAGGAAAAGTTTGGATTATTAATAAAAAGGACGTTGAATGGATTGGGGACGAAGGAATCGAACGCCTTTTCCTTATTGCAGACGAGGCCAATCAGAAACCCAAGTTTCTTACTGCCCTTGCTCTGGGAATCCCTTGCCTTGATACGAAATGGCTATTCGAATCAGTGGAGCAGGTATGTAGATTAAGCTCTTTCGATTTCTAGTCAAAGCGCTTACACTCTGACTAGGGAGAAGAGAAAGACTGGTTGGGTCACTTGTTGCCTAACGGGTTTTCTCAAGCCCTCGCTTCTCGACCTACCCAGCAAGTTGATATGGACTGGGGGAATAGCCACCATCACTTGACAAAAATTATGGAAAACGCGGTTCCATGTAAACTTTTTGCCAAAAAGAATATTCTCTGTGTTGGTCCAGAGGTGGTTCCCCAACCAAAGGGAAGAAAGGCAAGTAAAAACCTCTTTATTTAGACTCTCGGTCTAATTACTGAATTAGAAGGCTGGAGTCGAAGAGAAACTGCACGAGGCTATGAATGCGCTACCTCGCATTATTCTTGCCATGGGGGCTGAAACTGTAGAGGCTGTCACTGAACCTGCACATTCCTCCAAAGATCTTTCTGAATATGACTATATCGTCATTCGAGAACAAGCTCACTATTCTCCTGAATTCGCGAGTTGCACGACTGTTCACTGGTCTTGGGTCAAGGAGAGTCTCATCGCTTCTCGCTGCCTTCCGTTACCTACTTGGCCTTCGGTTGAGTATTCTCAGGAAGCCTGAATTATTCTTTTTTCCGACCGAACTTCATTTGTGATTTATATGAACCAATCTTTTTTCTTGTATGCATATATTTGACATTTTTCATCACCTTGCTTTCCATGTTGCATAGTTCAAGCCTCGTCATTTAAATTGTAATATATGCCTACTGTTAGTGTCGGTTTATTCTCAATTATAATACAATAGGTTAAAATTCACGTATTTTGTTAGCCTTCCATCACCACTTTTATCATCGTTCTCTCCGTCATCGTTCTCTCCGTCATCGCTCTCTCCATAGTCTTTATCATCATCTCATTGCACCTTCTCTTTGTTCCGCCCGCTTGATGTGGACGTTTCGATGCTGATGTTGGAGAATCTTGAATATACCGTTTTCGAGGGTCATATCTGCTCTGTGATGTTTGAGTGTCGGAATGGCACCTTCCATTGCCAACATTACCACCGCTCCCATTGTAACTTGCGTCTCTCTTGGAAGTGGTCTTGTCCAGGTCTCATACAACAACATGGCCATTTCCAAATTGCTGTGTTGATTGATGAGTTGTTGGAAAATGTCCCCCTCGAGCGTTTTCACTTTTCATCCAGCCTCAATAATGGCGAGGTGTCTTGGCGGAATATAGGTCTTTTCATGTCTTTTAACTCTGATCCTACAAATTAACAAGTTACAACTTGAAGCTTGATGAACCACACAAAGAAAACATACAGGAATCTTTGGGAAGGAAGACCGATTTGCAACGTGTGGTGCCTACCCTACTCTCTCCAAGGAATTTGAATGATACCGCAACAACAACCATCTGTCATTGTCATGGAGGTAATGAAGCTGAAAGTAAGATTCCTTTCTATTGGAATAAGTAAGAACACATTACCTCAAAATATATTGCGAGAGGTTGTCCAGATTCAAAGTGTACTGTTTCATTCCCCAGCACCACTCGAAACTATACCATGTCAAATATGAGTAATTCTGGTTTATTGGCTGTTGTTACAGACATGTAGAGTTGCGAATGTCCTCGGAACGCAATGGCAAAAGTCAATGCAACCATGTCTTGAGAGTCGTGATACAGCAGCCCTTATTAAACTGGGATCGACCTCTCGAACTAGTCTCTTCGCCTTTTCGGAGTCAAGGTCACGGTTTACATCGTATGTCAGAGTGGTGTCAGCTTGGGATGTCATGATCGCTGAAGACAAAGACAAGAACCCCTGATTATTAATTGAATATGTGGTCTTGAAGAGGCAGGTATCAAGAGTACTACTTTGTGATACTGCCTGGGTAGTACTGAGCAAGTGGTACGTCGTTCGACCGTTCTCCAGAAGGCGGGTCATCCTAATGGGGATGATAAGTTTGACGCGTCGAGGGCCGGCCCGCTCGTTTCTCTCCTACATTCAAGGTCAAGATTTCGACGACTAGCCAGCAGAATGCGTAGGTACCTCTGATAGCGAATACATGGGTGCTTGCAGGGAGTGAAGGTACTCAGGATATTGGAGTGCAGGGAACGGCATCTTTTGCACACAGAATGCTGTCAACACGGAGACACCTCTGGATGTGACGAGCTTTTTGGCTCCTCGGTGTTCGAAAGGCCCTCTCCACTATACTATGTTCAATTAATAATTTGAATGCTCATTTTCATTTTGTTCATGTTCTGAAGTAAGAGGATTTCATTTGGTAGAGAAGATTGGTCATAATGGAGTCTAGGAGCCAAGTGCAGATATTTGTACAGTTTTTGTCGACGGCTACACATGTAAGCCGGTCTTTGCATGAGTGAGTGGGCATTACTGTTCTCCAATAGCAGTACCAGAAAAGGTCTCCCTTGACTTAGAGCGGTAGCTCTTCCTCGCCTCGTCAGCGAACCCGAAGAAGGCAGACAAAAAGATAGCGCAAATGATAGCCAACAGGTACACCAAACCGTCAATGGGAATTGATCAACGAGAAAATCCCCAATGTTTCGGCAAATGAGATGCATGGGCTGATTTCGTGGTCGGAAGCATTAAGGTAGATCGCGTGAATGAAGTAGACACCGGAAATAAGACCAATGACGATGGGAGGAAGTATAATAGGTGAAGGGCCAGCAGCCGACGTCCTCGGACATGTCAAGGCGATTTCCTCTATATCACCTTGAGCAATGCCGGTTGCAATGGGCGAAAGAATGCATGCCATGAAATAATGCGCAAGAGGAACTGTAACTGCCATGGAAAAGGGTGTGGTCGCTGGCTGCTGTTGAAGTAGTGGCCATAGAGACCGTCTATCGTTTTCCTCATCGTCGGAGAGTTGGACAGTGGAAAGAGGGCCAAACATAGCCGAATACAAACAAAGGGCGGGGGTGGACTTTGTACTCGGTAGGGAAGAGAACTAACGCATCCTAAACGTCACGGAGATCTTGGGTAAGTTGTGTTGAACGTTGAATCGAAAGCGCCAGCTTCTGTGCAGTCACAACCGAAGGTGGATGAGTTAGCAAAACAAAAAAAAGAGTCGAAAGATGTGCAGAGATTGAAATGTGTCGCGGAAACGGGCGGACCTGTTTCACAAAGCTTTTTCGGACAGGTGCACAGTGCACCGGATTTGTTCAACTTTTAATCTTTGCCAGTGAAATTGTAAAATCGAATGTGCTTTCATCCAAGAGTTATGATGTAAGTATTCCCCATTTGGACATTATTCACACGGACTCCATTATATAACTCAACCTCTCAAACCGCGGTTGTATACCATCCCTAATCATCAAAGATGGCCAGTAAAGAGGTTGAGTACGAAGTGGGTGAGTGATATACTGGATAAATTTTTTCCAACAGCCGATGCTTTTGTTTAGAGTCCATTGTTGAGGCGAAGGTTGAAAAAGCACCTAGGGCACCTAGGGCACGGTCCAAGAATCCAAAACTCGTATGGGTAGGTCAAAGTAAATGACTACTTATCAATTCTCTGAATTATCCGTTTAGAAATATCGCGTCAGAGTAAGTTACCCGCTCCTTTGTGGCTAGTTTCTTTAAATCACTTTTCTGCAGTGGAAAGGCTACACGCCAGACGACGATACGTGAGTGCCTTTTCTCAAGCTGTGAATCGCCACATTTGCTCAAAAATACGCCAGATGGGAACCTATTGACTCGTTTGATGGGTCTGAGCACATTGTGACTACCTTTTGGGAACGGGCGGGTACAGGTGGAAGGAACATCGAAGATATGGAACAATTTAAACTTGGGGAAACATTTCGTCCTTTGGGGCCTCCTAGTATGTTTGCGATGTCTTACTCCTAGTCTTTTGTCTTCTTATCTCGCGATTTTAGGAAAGAAACCGAAACGGAAACGAACTGAACAGGAGGAGGTTATTTCTCAAGGACAGACTTCGCAGCATCCCACTTCCTCAGAGAAACGACCCCGTGATTCTGCAGAACGCGATGGGTCTGTACCCCGTTCCAAGCGACTCCGCGAGGAAAACCCAGAGTCCATCCCTCTTCAGTCTTCGCCATCAATAACTTATGCAGCACGACCCCAAGGACGTCGACAGCCATCTCCTGAAGTTATTCCGGACTCTGACGAAGAACTTGATAGGGTCGATCGATTAAAGACTCTTCTTTCTCCAAATTACCGAGATGCCAAAGGTTCGGACAAGGAACGACAAGAAGAATTACCAGATGATGACGTACCGGAAACTTTCGACCCGCTTTTCGACGAACCTACAAAGAAGGTTCCCGAACATATCAATCGCAAAGAGAATCCCCTTGTTAAATTGGTGGACGGACCGAATCTCGACTTTCAGGGCGCCATTTCTGCAAAGGTTCGTGCCATTCGTGATGTCAACCCATCGTCCTCGAGTCAATCGCTTTCAAATGCGACGCAACGCGCAAGACCAGGGCCAGGTCGATCATCCACTGGTTTGACTCTAAAGCACAGCATGAAGAGTTCGCTACTTACTGCGGAGAAAGGTGCAATGAAGACCATCAAAGGAAAATACAAAAAAGAGGCTACTTCTACCATAGGGCAAGACTTCCAGGCAAGTGGTCGGTCTGGGTCACCAATTCTTGTCGACGAAGATCCACTCGACGACAATGCATCTAAAGTGGTACCTTCGGCAGGAGAATTATTGCAGATGGCTGGCCTTGATGGAACTGCTGTTGATTTACCTGAATTTGATGAAGTTGGAGAAAAGGACGAGAAAGAAGAAAAGGAGACACAGGTGGACCCAACAACGAACGCAGTTGAACCGTCTTCGTCAGTATCGGACGAAGCCTTGAAATCATTGCAGAGTAAATCCGGGTGAGCTCGATGGAATCGTTGGTTTATGAATGAAATCTGACTTTCATCCAGTACAGAATTTCCTCAACACAACCTCTTTTCTCAGTTTATTCCTACAACCTCTTTTGAAAAATTGGAAACAACATTCAAGCAAAGTACTATCTTTGGCCCATTGTAAGTACGGGTGGTCTTCCGTCAAGTCCTGTTAAACCATTATTCTTTTAGGAGCCTTGGGTTAGACTCGACGTCAAAATCACAACAGTGAGTAATCGTCGCGTTTGTTTACCGAGATGCCAGGACTCAATGACTCTCAGACCAGAATCCCCTCGAATTATCTTGAATCTTGATTCGTCGGTATCTATTCCAGCTCTTTTGGTCAACGTCACAATTCCGGTTTCGGACATCATCCTTATGTTGGGACATAAAGGAGCTCCTGGCAAGTTCTACGACGAGAAGGCTGCTTTGACCCTGATGGGTACGTTGCGGGCAGGAGGGTTATCAGCTGGTGTTATTGTCGATGAAAATGCCACAGAGGAGGAGAAGCAGCATTTCAAACATTTTTGTGCTCGTCTCCAAATTGGCGACATTGTAAGTGAAGACAGTCCACTTGAATGTGTATTCCCGTTTAACTCATAATTTCAAGTTTGTGGCCGTAGCTGGCATCCACATACTTGTCCTCTGCTCGTCAGACAATACCCTTCTATCTCAAAGATTGAACATCCCACCTACTCTGCAGAACACTCCGAATGGTATCCTGGTTTCCCAAGTTGAAGTCGAGAATTACTCGGGTTACGCTGATGCGACGAGTAGTGCTGATGAGCAGAGGTGGATTCAGTATGTCGCTACCGTATCTTAGATGGCCATCCATTGTGGTTGCCCTTTGAGGTTGAGTCTTCCCTGTTTCTTGTTACGAGCCCGAAATCAGCTGCAAACCAAACTACAAAGGCACGGCTATTATATGTGTAAATAGTTAATAATCATGATTTATAGGTCAGACACGTGACGAAACACGACAGACGCGTCCAACATCCATACGTGTCGAATTTCATCAACCTAACAACCACGCACTTTATCCACTCTGGTTTTCAATGCTGCGACGTGTCCCTACGACAACGGATGGCCAATCAGTTAATAGACTCCAAGAAAGCACCCGTGTAAACAAGCCATTCAAACCGCCGCGGCCAACCCTGGAAAATACGCGAGATCCTCAACCTCAGCGAAAGAGAAAACGTGTATCTTACAAAGAACAAGATGATGGTTCTGATTCCGGTGCAGAGAGAGCTCGCAAAAAGCAGAAGAAGTCAATGGATAAGGATGGGATTTACCATAATGAAGAAGATCTTCGAGCGGCCATCCCAACATACCCTGTGTATTCTGTGAAGCCGTTTAGCGAAATTGGATCGCGGAGATTCTCGCTGCCTACTATGAGCAAGGACGGGAAACTTGTTCAGCTCATGGCATCTAATGCGTCCTTGGGTGTACGTCCTCCGGCCAAGGTAATTCCCCGACCCCTGCATGATCCTATGGAAGATCATGCGATTGTGCTATATGACCCGACAATTGATGATCGAGAGACGGACGAGGAGAGGAAAGAGAGGCAAAAAGAAGAACAAAAAGAAAAGGCCGCGAAAGAAGCGGAGGATAAAACGGCGGGCTTGTACAACCCTCACAAGAGCCTGAGGTCGCTCTTGGGTGCGGGAGCTGACAAAGTGTCATTGACGAAGGTCCCTGTCGTTATAGATCCGAAACTGTCCAAAGTTCTTCGACCGCACCAAGTGGAAGGCGTGAAAGTAAGCATATCGATGTTTCAATCTTATATAATTCTGAATAATTCCAAGTTCCTTTACCGATGTACGACGGGAATGGTGGTAGAAAACCAATATGGGTGCATCATGGCAGACGAGATGGGTCTTGGAAAGACATTACAGTGCATTGCACTATTGTGGACTCTGCTCAAGCAGTCGCCCAGATCTGGGAAGCCAACAATTGAGAAATGTATTATTGCGTGCCCTTCAAGTCTAGTTAAGAATTGGGCGAACGAATTGAGTAAGTCCTGCATATGATGATCTCATTCCGCACTAAATGAATACAGAAAAATGGCTAGGGGAAGGAGCCATCACACCTCTTGCTGTTGACGGCAAAGGTGGAAAAGGAAGTCTGCTTGAAGCCGTGGCGCGATGGGCTGCTGCTCGGGGACGGAATGTAACTCAGCCCGGTTAGAATCGGCTACTTCTGTGCAGCGAACAAGACTAATATCCTTCTAAAGTTATGATTGTTTCGTATGAAACTCTTCGCACTCTTACAACATACATCGCCAATTGCGAAATTGGACTATTACTCTGTGATGAAGGACATCGGTTGAAAAACTCGGGTGTGCATCTTTGTCTTTCATAATTCTCTCTGTTAATTTTTCCGTTGGAAGACTCTCTAACTTTTCAAGCTTTGAACGGCTTGAAAGTTTCTCGACGCGTAATCCTGACCGGAACACCTATCCAGGTTGGTGAATAACAATTGCCTGTTGGACCCCTTGTGAAAAAAAATTTTGCAGAACGATTTGTCAGAATATTTTTCGTTGCTGAGCTTTGCAAATCCAAATTTTCTCGGTACCAAGAATGACTTCAGGAAGAACTTTGAAAACGCTATAATCCGGGGTCGGGACTCGATGGCAAGCGATGCTGTTAAAGCCCAATGTGAAAAAAAGCTCAAAGAACTCGGGGGCCAAGTGATGAAGTTCATCATCCGGAGGACGAATGACTTACTGTCCAAGTATCGTACGTCTTTGTCTGGTCGCTGTCTCGGTCTTATCCCACCTGTTCACTTTGCAGTTCCTGTCAAATACGAACAAGTAGTCTTCTGCGGACTATCAAACTTTCAGCTATCTCTTTACAGATTATTCATCTCATCACCTGAAATCAAAAGGCTTCTACGCGGGCAAGATTCTCAGCCATTAAAAGCTATTAATATTTTGAAGAAACTCTGCAACCATCCCGAACTTCTGAATCTACCTGAAGACCTCAAAGGAAGCGAAGAGCTGATTCCAGAAGGCTTCAGAGGTGCTGGTGCGAATGGGCGGGGTGTAGGTCGCAATACAGCCGTGAGGTGTGACTGGAGTGGCAAATTTGTAGTTTTGGAAAGGTCGACGGATAAGTTTGATCGCTTTTTAGAACAAATGCTCACCCGATGGTTACAGATTCCTTCATCACATCCATATGCAAACAAATGACAAAATAGTCCTCATTAGCAATTATACTCAAACCCTAGACGTCTTCGAGAAATTGTGCCGCAACAAGAAGTGCGCGAATTACCCTTGTCTCCTTTGGCATTGACTAACTTTAGAATAATAGGTATGAATTTTTTAGATTAGATGGAACCATGTCTATTACAAAACGTCAAAAGCTCGTCGACCAATTCAACGATCCCAACGGAAAGGAATTTATTTTCCTGTTGAGCAGTAAGGCAGGTGGATGCGGTATCAACTTAATAGGCGCAAACCGCCTTATATTATTTGATCCCGGTAACCTGGCCTGTTCGAGATATTTGTATACTTCGACGTTGACTCGCTCATAGATTGGAATCCGGCTGCCGATCAACAAGCTTTGGCTCGCGTGTGGCGTGATGGACAAAAAAAAGAATGCATGTTTTTTTACCGATCCACCAAGTGTTTGCTTATTGACGCTTCCCAGGTTTCGTCTATCGCTTCATCTCTGCCGGCACTATAGAGGAGAAAATCTTCCAAAGGCAAGCCAGCAAGCAAGCCCTTTCGTCAGCCGTAGTTGATGAAAAGGAAGACGCGGAGAGGCACTTTTCTGTTGACTCTCTCCGCCAGCTCTTCACTTTCAACGAGGAAACGCTTTGCGATACTCATGATACTTTCAAGTGCAAGCGTTGTAAGAACGGCAAGCAGGTGATTAAGGCGCCAGCTTTATTATATGGTGACGCTAGCACGTAGGTTATATGGTCCGCCTCAATATATTTTTGCTAACCTCATATCCAAGGTGGAATCATTTTACCAATCCTGAACTGGCGAACAATCATGACGACCTGCTGCGTGCTGAAGTAGGTCTGCCTGAGATTTCCTTCGTGTTCCAGTACATCAGTCACTAAGCAGGGTACATTGTAAATTCTGAGGCATATGCTACATAATAAATCAAGTGTACATCAGATACCAATAACTCCAACAAAAATACAGACGGATAAAATGCAACAGTCCACAAAAGTCCGGATTCACTGAATTACGTCGTCCCAATCTCCCCACTCCCCTCCCACTTGGCGAACTCTGATTTTCTCACCAGAAGGTCCAAAATACATGGCGTTGAACCAAGATTTGATTTCCTCTTCACCGAATGGACCAAAGACTTGATCTGCTTGACCAGCCTCAGGGAAACTCCACTTGTACTCATACCTTACATCCGCAGATGGTGGCTCCCAATCTTGATTGACGATGCCCGATGAACGAATACTACGGACGAGCTCCTCGTAAGTCGTGCTGTAGATGTCCGTGTCACCGAGGGACATCAAATTGGAAGCCAGATGTGTAATTGTTTCGACATCATTAGGAATATGATTTTTTGGTTTATCTTCGTTTGGACTGACGGCTTCAAGAGCCTTGGATTTTAATTTGCTGAGGCGACCACAAGTAAGCAATAGTATTACTATAGGTTAGGATAGGTCACCTTTTATTATCTTGCGACTTCTTCGACTTGGAACCCAACCGTTGCAAAGCCTCCAGTACGGTTTCACCCTTCTTCAAATATGGGAGAAGATTCCGCTCCATCGAACCTTTCCCTCCACTCTCCTTCAGCTCCTTTTCCTCTGCCAATATTCTTTCCTTCTGCTTTTTTTCCGCTTCCCTTTTCCTGCGCCGCGCAATTTTAATCTCTTTCTCACTCACACCTTCCATCCATTTGTCGTGAACAGCATTGGGATCAATATTTCGAACGTAGGTTCCATCTTCCGTGAACTTGCCCTCCTCCATCTCATCCCGCATATGGAACGACGAAAGGTCGAAACCCATACCGGCCTTCTTTTTCCGTTCTGCATCATCCTCGTCCTCAGGTTCGTCCTCCGATTCCGAGTCGCTATCGTCTTTCTTATCGTCGCCGAATTCCTGTCCTTCGATATCCCCTAAACGTATATATTTCTCCTTACGTCCTCTCTCTTCTTTGGAGTCCTCGCCATTGCCAGAAACCGCAAACATGTCATCCGTAACGTCTTCTTCGTCACCCGCCTTCTTCCTACTAGCCACGACACCTTCTCCATCATCAGTTGAATCCGATTCATAACCTTCCGTTCTAATCCTCCCTCGACGCGTAGATTTTTCAAGTGAGGCTTCCACTTGCTCTTCAAAATGAATTGGGTCTTCGTCCGGTGCTAAAATACGTGTTTTCTTTGGCTTGTGGTTGTTTGAAGGCTCCGCATTTTGTGAAGCCGCCGTGCGTTTTTGGCTTGGTCTTGAGGACATCGTAGTGAAGAAATGAGGCGGACTTGCCGGACATAATCGGTCCGGCATGAAAAAATAAGCATCTCCCAACTTGGGACTGCTTCTCTTATTCGCTTTCCGCCATGTTCGACACCCATGTCATTAGCAACCTGTGCGGTTTTGCGTCTATAGGATGTTGGCTAGGTGCTCAACTACCGTAAGTTTATGCATAACATAATGTTTTATATCTGACCTTTAATTTATAATCACCCTTTCAGCCAGGTGATTGAGAATATTCGCCGCCAATCCTGTGAAGGACTTGCGTTGCCATTTCTTGCCAACTGGCTTCTTGGTAAGGCTCCGGCTTGTTTAAACCGTTTTTATTTATTCGGATCATCTGGAAGGCGATATTTCAAATCTTCTTGGATGTATATTGACACACCAGTTGCCTTTCCAGGTATGGTGCATTCCTCACTTCATCACCGACTAATGGCTTTTGGTAGAGATATCTGGCAACTTATTTCGTGATGGTAGATTGCATGCTGTTTATTCAGTACTTCTATTATTACAAATTCCCCAAAGCTCTCCCTCCGATGCACGCGCATGCTCGCTCGGCCACGATGCCACCAGGACGTCGATTATCCGTTGACCGAGGTGCAGCAAGATATCGCACATTATCAGCCGTTGTCTCTAATGTTGCAGCAGCGGCAGCACGACAAGATGAGCTGGGGGAAGTTCATCAGCCATCTCCTTATCCTCGTCGGACGAGCCGAATTCGGCATATCGCGTCCGACAATGGCAGGGAGCAAGACGAGGACGAGGAGCTGCAGTCAGCCATGGTTGAGAGTTTTTATTCGGAAGGTGGCCGTGATGTTCGTCCTAGGAGGGTTTCCTGGAGTATTGATCGTCAAAGTAGAGCTGCCAGCGTAGGCCGCTCTGTTCGAGAACCTCCGGGGTTGACTCCCCTTCCTAATGATCCCTTGCTCTCCTCTCGAAGTGAGAATGTTCGTCATGAAGTTCCATTTTCACAATCTTCACACAACGTCCCGGCATCTTCGACTGAGTCCTTAACGCCAACTATTGTTTCCACTAGAGGTACACGAGCTAGTCGTAGAGGATCAACAATGGTCTTTCTAGGTGCTTGGGCTTTATTCGGACTCGGAGCCCTAACGCACAGCCGAGGGATTCCTTATTCCGACAATCGTCAAAGTATTGGAAGAGTGCTGGCCACTGTTGAATACCGCAATGGTCCGGTACCTGTTGCATCGGAAAACGCTCGAATATACCAGCGGGACAGCGGCACCCGCAACCTCGACAATGTTGATCTGACCTTCTCCGGTCATTCAGATATCCCAGAGGGACCAAGTCACGATGACCATGAACCATCCCCTGAACAAGTTCTTGGTCGCTTATTCGCCTGGTTATGTACCACATTATACATTACATCTCGATTACCACAAATATGGAAAAATGTGCGTTATCATTCGTTTGCGGAGTGGTGCACAAGGATTGATCTTTCTCCCAGTTTGTTAGAAAGTCAGTGGAGGTGAGATAACTACACAAGTTTGTTGACCGTTGCTGTATTGATGCAACGTACTTATAGGGACTCTCAATGTATTTGTTTGTATTCGCATTTTTGGGTAATACTTTCTACGTTGCATCCATTTTGCTAAATACAAGACGCTTCCTCCCACCCCCCCAAGCAACCAAATACATTCAAGAAAGCATACCGTAATTTTGTTTAATTTTCACTGCTTTTGTGTAGTACGCTGATGATTGGTCAGATACCTGTTGGGCAGCGCAGGTACGCTCATGTTCGACGTGACGATTGTTAGTCAGTCCTTGTGCTATCGCCCCCGACATCGGCGCCATGTAGCCTCGACATATGTTAGGGTTTTTGATGAAGAAGAAGCGGGCTTGCTTTCGGGTGATGTTCTTGGTGCACAACATGCAGTAGATTCATCAAGCATCATGAATAGGGGACGGACTTCTCATACCCAGACCTCAACCATTTGAATTTTACATTCTCCTTCCTTGCTATTCGCTGCATACGTATTCAATATCCCATAATTTTTGCATTCTCATGTTAATTGTTTTCGTGTTGATGGGGATGATTTACTAAGCACGTGCAAGTATTCCTTCTCAGTTGCTTACCAACTGAGTTACAGCTTATGGACTTCTACACATCTGACCGTAAGCTCCTCTGTCGCAACTTCAAGTAGTTTATCATTATTCACCGGGCTACAACTCGAAATGTCTGGTCCAAGGAAAATGTCCTTTTCAAATCCAACCCCAGACCAGTTGGTACGCATCTACTGCTTCAATCTTAATGAGTTGCACCTCTCTAAGCATTGATGTCGTTCCAACGTTAGCATGCGCTGGTCCTGGACTACTTGTTTCATAGTTGTTACAATCGGACAGCAGAGGCATTCAGTAAAGACCATCCCACTAGACAGCTGGACGCCGATGGAGATGAAATCCTCTCAGACGCGACTGGCGATCCATCAGACAGCATAGAAACAATGCTGAATCAGGTTCAGCTTAGACAAGGTGGGTCTGTCTTCTACTGTTATGGACCATGACTTTCCTTACCTTTCCAGAGATACGCACAACCATTCTATCTGGGCGCGCAGAGGAGGCTATAGCTTTGTTGAACAATCACTTTCCTTCTGTTCTTGCGGATAACAGTCCGACAACAAAGTTTACCCCTTCGGAACCTAATAGTACCTCGAAGCCAGATTCCGATTATCACATCATGAATACCCTTGAATACATCTCATCGACCTCGACAGAGCCTGCTCATCTGCTCCTCAACTTACGTATCCTCGCGTTCAGCGAAGCATGCCGGAGTGTTCCTCTCATATATTCACCTGAGATAGGGTTGTCCCGGAAGGAGGCGAATCCGGTGGAAGAATCCATGGATCGGGATGTGAAAATTGAAGCTGACGCTGGTGATGTAGAAGGACAGCAAATGGCCTTACTACGCAAAGCCCAGAAGTTATATGCGCTAACAAATATGTTGCCTGATCCTGCTGATCAAAAGACGTATTTGAAAGAGTTGGAGAACGTTAGTGCGTTACTTGTGTACCCGGTTCCGGAGGAAAGCCCTATGGCCAGGTATTTGACAATGGAAAGGAGAGAAGCTGTTGCTGATCAAATTAATCGCGCTATTCTCAGTGAGTTTGAGCATAATTTTTTCTCAACAGATGCAGCGCGGCTCATACTTTTTTATTTTTTACTAGAAGGGACAGGGCAGCCTTTGATTTCTGCCTTGGAATTGATCACTCGTTATACTACAATATTATGGTCATATGCAAAGTCAAATGGGGCAAAACCTCGTCCGGGTGTTGTTTTACCCTCAAAAAGTAGTGCAGGATCGTCTGCCATGGATGTTGACAACGAGGTACATTTTCTATTCACATGGAATACGTTTTCTGGCCGCTGATTACTTATCTATGCAGGAAATACCTGCATTCGACTTGCAACAGTTCCTTGACTCGAAACCATGAGAAAAACATCCATCTAATGATCTCGTTTCAAGGGCGTGGAAATTGTCAAACTCTTGTAGAAGATTATCCGCGATAATATTTTTCGTAGAACTGCAAAGGTCTGTATATGTACTCAATGGTCAGCGAATCACATCGATGCCATCCCATCTCCCGTCTTCCACCCTTGAAAGCAGCTCGTCGGTAACATAGCATTCCCTCAATCCCAAGACTCTAAGATGCTTCCAACGCTGCCATTCAATCCTTTCGAAATTTCGGTAGCCTTCCCCCTCCATTTCTCTCAACCAAATGTTGTAAGACAAGTCCAGAAGCACAAGTAACGGACACAGCTTTGGTAGTCTGTGAAGTGGTTGTGGAGATGACAGATCGATAAGAGTCAGATGTGTCAGAGTTGGTGGGACGCTAAGAAGAATGGAACTCGCTAAAGAAACCGAAATGCATATAAAGGAACGTAAAGTTTCCAAAGGGTGACTGTCGGCTTCCCAGTCGTCATTTTTCTGTTGTGACTCTGAGAACCTCGCAATCTCTTTGAAGAAGTCCTCCCTCAGAAAATTTGATCGACCAACAATCATAACTTCTCCATCAGCATGACCCTCTGGTTCCCAGAGAGCTTCAAGTTTCCAAGTAGGTAATGGGAAGTAGATAACACAATGCCGAATCAGATCACGACGTAGATGGGCAGGAATGTAAGGAACAACTTCCTCTCGAAATTCTTTGCTGTTGGTACATCTCGAAAGGATCACTTGCAGGCATAAGAGGGATAGAGTAGGGACATGATTATCGGACGAAAAGTCCACCAGATGCGGCGCTGTGACTCTGAAGGCTTCAGCACGCCATTGGGGTGTATCACGATTTATTGCCTGCGGGGTAGATCGCCAGCTTTTGGGAGGAGCCGGTCCTGACCAAGAGGCATTGATCTCCTGGCTTGGACGAGAGGCGACGAAATCCGACTCATAACTCTCTGTTGAGGGAGATCGTATGAGGAATGTAGGAACGTTATAACTTCTTGTCATAGGAAGTTGGCATCGAGCGTGCTTTAAGTTTTGCAAACGACGGAACTGCTCCCCGCTAACAACCAATTTAAATAATTATCTTGAGGAAAGGGAAACACACACCGCATCGTGTGCAGAAGATTAGTAACTCCTTGAGAGTTCTTTGGTTTAGTCGCTGACATCTTGAGTCGAAGAACGATAGGATGGGTGCCAAATGGATTAGAGGTTTGTATCACATTTTTCGGTCCACTGTGGCGATAAAAGAGGTTGAATTTCCAACAAGGAGACAAGGGGCACTGTAACTATCCTATAACAATATATGCATATCCTTCAACCTGATACTAGGATGAAATCTTATGTTTTATTAATGTCTGGTTGGAAGTCATCCTATTGTGTAAAGGGCTGAAAATCACTGAAATCTTACTAGGTATCCATATGCATACTCTACTCTATATACTACTACTCAAGAGGGATGAAAGGACTTCTACGATACGAAGGCGCCTCAATAACTGAAGGAAGAATCTTGGCAAGGTCATCAGTTCCAGCGGGGAATGGAAGGTCATCTACTCCCTTCGGAAGCACCTTCTCATACAGGCCCTTCGCCTGGTTATGTGCGGCAAGACAAGTTATCCTTTTTTTTGCGTCACGGATGAGTACGTGGGCGTCGTCGACTCCTGGGACGACTCCTTTCACGAAAACGAGATTCAGCTCACTGTCGACACGTACGACGGCGAGATTTTGCATTGTTCTGCGTTTATTTCCCATACGACCGGGCATTTTCTTCCCTGGAAATACCCTTCCAGGGTCCTAGCACAAGGAGGCTTGTTAGATACGTGTCCAGAGCAGATGGTATTATGCTCAATGCACCTGATGTTGGCCAGTGGAACCTGAAGACCGATGCGAGACGGAGACACCGTGGCTTGCAGCAAGACCATGAAATCCCCATCGTTTCATGCCACCTTGGAAACCCTTTCCGATGCTTCGAATTTATTGTGAGTACCAAGTAGCCAGAAAATTGTAAGGGGATAAATCATTACGAATTGGCTATCACATCCACAAACTGGCCGGGTACAAAATGAATAGCTGATAAAGTCGCTCCTATTTATTCAAAATGCATAAACACACGCAAGAGAGGATAGAACAAACTTACCAACTGGAATATGAGCGTCAGGGGTAACAGGGAATTCCTGTACAATTCTCTTCGGAGGAACCCCAGCCTTTTTAAAATGGCCCAGCATCTGTTTCGTTGCCGTTTTTTCACTACGATCTGAGGCAGCAAGTTGCACTGCATGATACTCTGTCCTGTCTTTCCTGACAGTAACAATATTTGCTGTAACTTGACAATTTTCCAACTGACGCGAAATTCATTAGAAGCCACAGGAGAAGATAATCATCCTACTTGTAAAACCGTCACAGGTATTCGAACTCCTTGGTCGTTCCAAAGTGCAGTCATACCGCGTTTACGGGCAATAAGACCAGTTCGGATTGAATTTGGACTCCATTTCGAAGGCTCAGGTTCCTCGGGGTTGGTCGTAGTGAAAGAACTGCTTGCAACATTCGTACTGGTGGTTGCAATGGTTCGCAACAGAGTAAGATGAACCAAGAGTGTGCGACGGGGCCTGCAGACAACACGCAGACCGAACATGGTAGTAGAATAGACCGGTGACCGGTCCGTCTAGAAGAAACGTGACGTTTGAACGAGTTTCTGTCGTAGACAGACCGGTACAGCTGAGTTTAAATTG
>QDKV01005378.1_pt1 | contig 82164 bp, 109 predicted proteins | sample 1861101 | NCBI WGS metagenome assembly QDKV01 (sample SAMN04275158, study PRJNA302643) | Fungus metagenome, whole genome shotgun sequencing project. | isolation source: fruitbody | host: Mallocybe terrigena | place: Sweden | collected 2013
TTGTTGACAGCGAAAAAATACTGCTTTGGGTAGTAATGAACCTGAATCAGATGCAATCTGCGAGCTTTGGGAGTCAAGAAATTGCGACCGCATGAAGGGGCTGGTATATGACATTGGAACTAGCAATATCAACACCGCTCAGCGCCCAGAAATCAAGATGAAGAGCAAAATCGAAGCATACTATCTTTTCATTACGCTCTTTTCGCAGAGCAGCTATCGGATCGTGACATTCTGTTTGATGCTTGAAATATGGCGATTGTCACAATAACGAAAGCATCAAACGAGAATAAGAAAACAAAACAATTCCAACAAACGTGCCTCGGGAAAAATACACCGACAGCTCTTCACTTCGCAGACATGAGCATGATGCATGGCGTAATGACTCTCCAGATCGTTCGTATTAGCGATCGGCGTGGGTCGGCGGTTGCATGTTGGCGGCAGATTGCAAAGGATGAGATGTCCAGCACTGGCTGATATCTGATGAGATTGGAAAGATACAGTCAGAGGGGTGGATTCGAAGTGCCTTGTGTGGAAGGTCTGCTGATGGTGATGTATCAGGCTTTGACACCAGAGAGGATGGGACGACGAAGAAGTGCGAGGACGCTTCGCAGCCATGTTGGCCTTCAAGTTGTGATAATGCCAGTAAAGGTTGAATAGCGCAAGTACCAGAGTCATTGTTAACTTTTCGCATGATGGACATTCATGAACTAGCAAGCAGGTGCCCCATGGCTGAGTTGGTTACAGCGTCCAACTGTTACAATATGTTTCATCATTGTTCCGGCTACCCTTCTCCAATGAAATTTACAGCAAAACAAAAATCTATAGCACGATGATCATCAAAACTTAAAAGCACTAGCCAGAAGAACGAGTTCCTGTGCCCGCCTACGCCGAGCTTCCTCTACGGAAATCAATAATGGAAGGTGTGAAGGAAAACTGAGACGCACTCCTCATTGCGCACGGGTCCTCACCAGTATCAACCTTACGCCGATGCTCCCGCAGAATTTCGCTTATTCGTTCGCTCGCCTCTCTAAGTATCGCCATGTTGATGCTCTCAGACGTGTTGGTGTAAATCGCAGGGGCGATGTACCTCGCTTTCTTGGGAGAACCTACGGGCTGTATAAATGGTCAGCGACAGAATAGACGAGAATAAAAAAAACTAGCTACCGTGCAACTAGAGAAATCATCCTCGATGATGTCTAGAGATATTGTGCTGCAAAGAGGGGTGACTGGAACCGGCACATCGTCCACGCAGATGCGAAAGTTGACAATAACGTCGTCAATTCCTCGTGGAAGTTTAATATCTTTAAGTAGATGTCAAAAAAAAAGACGGTTGCTGAATGCCAAACAAAAACGATACCGGCAGACGTCTCCTTGGATTTTGGGAGCGTCGTGCATATCCCGCCGTAATTTCTTGGTGGAATTCTGACGCAGAGGGCTCTGGCGACCAGTAGCGACACGATCCTGATTGCAGAGTCCAACGCGAATCTTATGACATCAACCAAGCGCTTCATAGCAAGGGAAGATCTTGGTTTTAAAATGCGACAACCAGATCAAAGGCGAACTCGAGGGGATTGAATAAAAGCATGGCAGTCAAGAGCGATAGAATCGTCTGTATTTCGGTTGGAGAGGCTGACAGCTTGGCGACACGATAAGAACGACCGCCAGGCAGAGAGCACAAGTTGAGCACAAGTCTCCAAGACCGGCATTTCGAAAAAAAAAGATTAAGATTCCATGCCAAGATCGAACCCAAGATTGAGTTGCACTTCAGTCAAGCATTATGTTAGTTTGCTTCAGTCTGTGGTCAATGTATTACTATTAGTGTTCAGATTGGTACGGCCATCCAGTCAACTCTAGAAATTCGCCAGTCTGTTCTGCAACAAGGGAAGCGTTGATGGTCAAAGCAACGTTCGCGCGTCAAAATAAATTTGAAAGCGAGGCCATAAATGTAGGTCACCTCCACAGCATTGTCTAGGGTCGAGCAAGGCAAAAGAATAGATAGAACCCTTAAGAAAAAGACTTGGATGGAAAGATCGAGTGGTGAAAATAAATTTCCGACAGAAAAAAGTTCGTCACCTGAGCGATTCGAACACTCGCGGTCAAAGACCAACCGCTGTACTACGAGGTAGCAGGCGATCCCGTTAACCACTCCGGCAAAGTGACATTCAAGTATATAAGAATAACAAAACTTATACAATAGCAACTGGCTGTTCCTACGATTTCTCTTTTGCTCATAATTGTTGTCGATTCAGGAGTGCGAGAGGCTACACTAGTACTTAATCGATAGTCAATTAAACCACCTTTATTAATTAATAACGAAATGTTCATTGCCCTTTGAGCGAGTCCGAAGGAAGTTGTGGTTGCACAACTTGGGCTTCTTCAATAAAATCGCGCAAATATTCGACGAATTTGTCGACATGTTCCTCAGTAGTCGCATTATAGAGTGAGATGCGAATGCCCCCCAGCGAGCTGTCGAGTCAAAAAAATATGTTGCGTCGAGTTAATATACTGGTCAAAATTGCCCCACAAGCAAAATGCGCACCGATGTCCTTTGAGCCCTTTCATACCTTTCTTTTCAGCCCCTTCCAAGAAACTCGCTTCTGCCCCGTCACCAAGCAGGTTGAACACAACATTCATCCAGCTCCCGCTGCCAGGCTTAACACGGCTCCTCAGAATACCCTTCTCTTCACCCTCCCTCAACACATTGTAAACCTTCTCCTGCTTCCTCCTGTTCACTTCTTCGTAATACGTTACCCCTCCTAACTGCGCGCTCCTGTTCAGCACCAAGCCACAAACATAGAGAGAGAACACGGAAGGCGTATTCGGTAAGCTCTTCTGCTCCGCAAATGTCTTGTAAGCAAGGCCCACCGGGACGGGAACGGAACCAAGCTTCGCTGCTGCGTCCACATCGACAATACAGTCCTGCCTTACGATAACAATCGTCACCCCTGCAGGTCCCAAATTTTTCTGCACACCGGCATAGATAATTGCATGGTCCGCGAGCCTTCGAATAGGCCTCGACATGAATGAGGATGAATAATCCCCTACAAGTGGGAGGAGCTTGTCCTTGGGTAATAAATCAAATGGGAAGCCTTCGTCTCTTCCTTCTTCATGCGAGAACTGTACTCCGTGGATCGTTTCGTTTTCGCAGTAAAAGATGAAAGCTGGGTCCTTGGAAAACTTGAACGCATTCCGTAGAGGAATCCGATCAAACGATTTCCCGTCTGCGGAGTGTTCCCTGGCATCGACTACGACGTTCACTCTCGCACTACCTGCAAGTCTACGGGCTTCTTTGAGGGCAGCAAGGCTCCAAGCACCAGTGAGGACATAATCCATCACTCGTTCCTCGTCCTTCAGGTCAGGGTATAGCAATCGATGGCGCGCCATCATGTTCAAGACGACGGCGGAAAATTCGCCTGTTCCACCCCCTTGTAAAAACAATATGGAATGAGTGTTCGGGACATCTAGTTGGGTCCGAATTTGTTGTTCAACACCAGAGAGGTAGTTGCCAAACTCTTTGGAACGGTGCGAAACCTCGGCGATCCCAATGCCAGTATTGTTAAAGTTGATTAGTCCTGTTGCGGCCTCCTCAAGTACGGAGAGTGGTAAAGCAGACGGACCTGCGCCAAAGTTGATAACACGAGATTCAGCCATGGTTGTTGATAAAGGCAATAAGTAAACCATTGTGTCAATACGATGTTATCTAATCAGTCCTTTGATAAAGTACAACTTCTTCTACAGCAACAACAGGGCATGACAGGATGAAAGAAAAGCAGAAACGACGAATAGGAAATAATGACACAGAACAGTACAGCAAAGTAAATATCATAAACTGCTTTTCTGATCGACAACATTGTCCGTAGATCAACCACGGTCCGTATGAAGAGTAATATGCGATAAGCAGAAGTAGAGCAAGTGGTCAGAGAATAAAAAAGAATAAAAATATCGATATGGTGTGAAATGACGAAGATGGCAAAGATTGCTTCAACAGAAATAGTTATATAGGGATTGTTGATACGGGAAAACGAAAAAGATCAGGCAGATACATAAGTGAACGGATAAATCACTGAAGTCACGTATATCAGATTGGTACAGTAGGATAAAGGCAGTGAATGTTGGCAGGGGTTACTATAGTGAACCATTGTTGAAAGCGATGCTGATAAATATCGAGAGTTGTGCGAGAGATTGTGATACAGATTTGATTATGACGCGTCGCAGTTAAGCGATGAATGTCGAAATAAATGACGAATGCAATGTCGAGCAAGTCAGCAAGGGATATAAGCAGATAACGAATGTTGAAATTGTGAAGGTGATGGAAGTTGATGAATGACGCATATTGTTACACGAGCAATTGCAGTTGCAGTTCATGAATCGCAAAAGACAGGCATGAGGTTGTGGAATAGAACTCGAGATGGTATGAATCGAGACCGAGGTGTTGGTACAGAGGATGAGGAGTCGCGAATAGGGAATGAGGATATAGACACTGGGGATGCTTCCAACGAATTCGAACGAAGCGAGGACCTTCTTCGCCTCACAGGACCAAGTCCAGACGAGGAAAATTCTGGTAAGAGGGAAAGATCTGCTATGTCCCAAGGATTGACCATCTCGGGTGCGACATCTAGATTGGATATCCATGGAAGCTCGTCGAATACATGAGGTGCAGTGGTAATAACGCGCGATGAGACGCGACGACGACGAGGAGAGTTGGCCTTTGGACGCCTTCTTGTGCTACAACGAGCCTACACAGAAGAGATGTGTAAGTATAGGGTGGTGCCGGTTGGCAAAACATATTTCCGCCACTTACGGATGGCAGGGTCATACATGACTCGGGGAGGTGTATGGGTGATCTGAGGCGTTGTGTAGACTGCAAAGATAAAATCAACACAAAGTATTGGCAAAGGCACAGGGGACCGACCATGCAATCTAATGAGCAGAAGTTAGATGTGGATTCTGTGGCCAAGATAGGAGTCGCGTTGGGCGAAGGAAAGACAGATTTTGAACTTTGCATGGGATATGAGGACTGGTTGTACGAAGGATGTTGTTATAAATATTCAGGGAGGAATTCAGGGGTGGCGGGAAGGCATAAACGGAATAAATGGAGGAACTGATAAAAATACTGTCGGTTACTGTCACATAGTCACATTTCACCACCTGACCTCTCCTCCATGATATCCTTTGCTATCACACAAGGTTCAACTCTCAGCAAATGAATCACAAGGCACTGAAAGTATATGCAAAGGATCCCCATTTATCATCAATGGTTTCAAAACGTCCGGGTCCGAGTCACATTTTCTTTCAACAAGAGCATTGGACTTCCTCCCATGAAGCGTCATATCCTTATTGACATTCTGTCTACCATAGTCACCCGAACGGGAGATGGCGCGCGGGAGCATCAGTGCATTACGGAAACTATGATAGCAATTCACACAATTCCAGGTTTGCACTCATTGTTTCGATATATTCGTATAATAACCATCTCCGAACAAAAAAACATGCGTCATCCATGCTTCGAGACCTGTCGGCGATGTTTTGAATTTCCCGTCTGCTCTCGACATCTCTCGGTTGTCTGCCATAAAACGCGTCGAACCACATCATAGAACGCGTTTATATGTCTCATACCTATGATTTACACTGAAGGTTTAAAACGCGTGCATCTAATTGGGGACGCGTCGCGTGTCAACGTTTCAACTAACAATGGGTGTCACCATGGTGCATCACGTTCGCCACCTTCACAACTATTGTGCTGCTAATTGTGGGATTTCTTATGCTTCATGAAAAGAATCTTTCGCTATTGTTCGGCCATAAAAGGGTTTTGTAACAACCTCTCTAATCCTTGTCTCCCGATCGCGAATACCTTTCGTACACCAGTCGCATCGTGAACCATTCTGAATCGGACAGCGGTGGCTGATTACCATGTACGTTAATTGACATCGGCATCGGAACCCTTCAAGGTACTAACTTGGAGATGAAAGGATACACTCGGGCAACCAAGATGCCGAGACACACTTAGCCCCCGTTGAGTGATCCATCACTGACACCTTGCAAATTGTGCTGTTGCCAGGTTGACATGCGCAGCATTGCAGTGACCGCAGTGGTATGTCGTTGTTCCAGTGTGATGATTCATAAAATTTCCTGCTTGCTTGATAGGGCTCTCAAACTTCAGATTCGCAAGAGATTCACACCACACCTTTACGTTTAAGTGTATGACGAAAACCACTTGTTTATTCTTTTTTCGTAGTAAGTGGTAGAAATTAGACAATGTACGGAGAACAATGAATGAGCAATGCAAGATGATATACACAATAAAACAAATTATACGACATGACTAGTCGATTTCCTCCATAGCCGACGTAGGGGCACCCTCTGCAGGTGCAGCAGCCTCCGTTGAAGACTCAGCAGCGGCTTCCCCATCCTCTTCCTCATCATCGACGTCGAGACCGAGTGCGATCATACGGTAGATACGCTTAGCAAACGACGACGGCTCGTCGAGAGTGAAGCCGGAAGTGAGCAAGGCAGTTTCGAAGAGGAGATAAGTCAGGTCACGGACAGACTTATCAGCCCTATCCTCTTTGACTTTGCGCTTGAGTTCTTTGACAATAGCGTTTTGAGGATTCAACTCAAGCGTCTTCTTGGAAGCCATGTATGACGACATCGACGAATCGCGCAGAGCTTGTGCCTTCATGATACGTTCCTAATCACGGAATGAGCAACCTGTAATGAATACCACGTAGATCAAGATAACTAACCATGTTCGATGACCAACCAAATTGGCCGGTAACAAGAACGCAAGGAGAGTCGGATATACGATTAGAGATAATAACCTTCTCGACCTTGTCACCAAGAGCATCCTTTACTGCGGAGCAAAGGTCAGCGAATTCAGTACCCTCGGCTTCACGTGCTTTCTTCTCCTCCTCCGTCTCTTCGAGTTCAAGACCTTCTTTCGAGACGCAAACAAGTTTCTTGCCGTCAAATTCCTTCAGTTGCGTGACGGCATACTCATCTATAGGGTCAACAAGCAGAAGAACTTCGAAACCCTTCCTCTTGAGAACTTCAAGGAATGGAGAGTCCCTAGTGGCGGCAAGTGATTCACCGGTTAGGTAATAGACAGTTTTTTGGTACTCGGGCATACGGGTGATGTAGTCTACGTATAGGGTAAGCAATGTTACACGTTAGAAAAATTGGGCACAAACCTTTGAGGGACGTAGTCTCGTCGAGGGACTTAGTTGAGTAGAAGCGTAGGAATTCGGCGAGTTTGCTACGGTTCTGGGCGTCTTCGTGAACACCAAGTTTGATATTCTTGCCAAATGCCTCGTAAAACTTGCTGAAATTGTCCTTATCTTCGGCGATCTCGCTGATGAGATCCAGCGACTTCTTAACAAGGTTCTTGCGAATGACCTTGAGAATCTTGTTTTGTTGGAGAGTTTCACGGGAGATATTAAGCGGAAGGTCCTCGGAATCAACGATACCCTTGACGAAGTTGAGGTACTCAGGAATGAGGTCCTCGCAGTCGTCCATGATGAAAACGCGGCGAACATACAACTTAATGTTATTTCGCTTCTTCTTCGATTCGAAAAGGTCGAAAGGAGCGCGCTTGGGGATGAACAGAATCGCCTTAAACTCGAGTTGACCTTCGACGGAGAAGTGTTTGACGGCGAGGTGATCCTCCCAGTCATTAGTCAAACTCTTGTAGAAGGAGCCGTATTCCTCGGTCGTTATGTCAGACGGGTTACGAGTCCAGATGGGTTTGGTCTTATTGAGTTCCTCATTAGAAACCTCCGTCTCCTTGATCTTCTTCGTCTTTTTCTCCTTCTTCTCTTCATCTTCATCAACTTCCTCGATCTTAGGCTTTTCACTGTCGTCTTCTTTGGGTTCCTCCTCCTCGTCGTCCTCGACCTCCTGTACAGGTGACATTAGAACTTAACGACATTCAACAACCGATGAAACAAACCTTTTCAACTTCCTTCGTCACTGTCAGCTGAATGGGGTATGAAATGAACTCCGAGTGCTTCTTGACGATCTCCTTGATCTTCTTCTCCTCAATGTATTCGAGTTGGTCTTCCTTGAGGTAGAGACGAATCTCAGTGCCACGACCAAGAGGGGGGTTGACGGAATCAGGAGTGATAGTGAAAGTGCCGCCGGCAGACGATTCCCAAATATACTGTTCGTCGTCATTGTGTTTTGAGATAACTTGTACACGTTCGGCGACGAGGTATGCTGAATAAAAACCGACACCAAATTGACCAATCATTGAAATGTCTGCACCGGAACTGAGAGCCTCCATGAAGCCCTGCCCAACGACGTGTTAGAGTAGAGCAAATAAACAGAACTATGAGACCTTACTTTTGTACCAGACTTTGCGATGGTTCCGAGGTTGTTGACTAAATCTGCCTTGGTCATACCAATACCAGTGTCGCGGAGGGTGAGAATCTTGTTCTCCTTGTCGGGGGTGATACGAACATAGAGCTCCTTATCCGTGTCGAGGACGGAGGGGTCAGTTAAAGAAGCATAACGGATTTTATCAAGGGCATCGGAGGAGTTGGAGATCAACTCTCGCAAGAAAATCTCTTTGTTCGAGTAGAACGTATCTTGGAGAAGAACAAGGTAACAATCTGAAAGACAAACTACGCGGAATGACACATACTAATAATAAGATCGAGGAGCTGGCTGATCTCAGCTTGGAATCCAAAGCTTTCGGTGGCCATTTGGTGATTCTATGAGAGAATGAAATCAGACATTCGATGGGGGAACGATACGCGACAAAGACTAACTTTAGCAACAAGGATCAGAGGAGGTGATGGTGGGTGGTTTTGGTTGAAAGAAAGGAAACGCGTTGGCGCCCTTTTAAGTATCCAGAAAATTTAGTTCTCGAACAATCCGTAGCTCTCAGCGGATGGCAGTAGAACCTTCGAGAACAATTCCCTTTTTCGTTACAAAGTCACACATCAATGGCAAACGCCAAGACAGAACATTTACAGTAATGCAACTACAACGGTCCTCCAAGGATAGGGCCTTTTGGTTCTGACACTAACCCCCGCTGACCAGTGTGTTGTGCCTTCAGGAGCTCTACCATAGCTTTCAATTCCTCCACTTCGTCTTTCAAGACAAGGTTTTCCTCCCTAAGCTTATTGTTTGTAGCCGCTAGCACACCTCGCTCCTCTGCATAAGCCGCTATCTCTTTTTCAGCGTACTCGATGCTGGATCCATCGGCTCTTCCCCTCATCTGAGCCAATCGCACCTCGAGTATCTGAATTTGACGTCGACAGGCTCTGAGTATAATAAAATAACGTGTTAAGTAAGACAGAAAAAAATTGTGGTGTTCATACCGCGCATTTTCTTCGAGCCCAGCATATGTTTTCTCTGCGCTCAAAAGTCTCATTTCCATTTGCTTGTGTTGCGTCTGAATCAGCTTGACTTCCTCTTCCCTGGCGCTGAATTTTGCCAAGTCTTCGTCCCTAAGCTCATTATGAAAACTGGGTACATGAGCAAGACCAAAAAAACACACCATATCTTCCGTACTTGAAGAAAATGTTGAATCTGAGCCTCATAGTCATGTAAACGATCGATCTTGTGTTGGTGTGCCTTGCGCTGAGTCTGGAGCTCAAATACCTCCTTTGTCGCTTCACTTAAGAGCTTTCCTTGGGCAGTGAAACGCGCCTTGAAGTCGTGGTCCATCATCGTCACAAAGTATCCCAATGTAAAAAATAAGACCAACCAAAATCTCTTGCTCCTTACTCCGCAGTGTCGCAGCCTCCAAAATCCAGCCCTTTTTCTCCTCCCGAAGCTCCCTTAATTTTTGTTGCAATTCACTATTCCAGTCCGCATACTGGCTTTTGGCGTTGGAGGCTTTTTGCATTTGTTCTCGTAATTCGTTCTCGAGGCGATTAACCCTTGCTCGATAACTTCGGAGTTTGTTGTACTACGACGGTGGTTCATTTCAGCTCACTGTCCTTCGAAATGAAACAAACATGCAATACCAGTCCTTGCCTTTCCGCTTCCGTGCTTTTCATGAGGACCCTCTCCTCATATAATCGTCCAATATGCTTCGCATTTTCCCGTGATAACCACAACTCAAAATTCAAGTCATTTCGCAGGAGAAGAATTTCTCGTTGGAGACCCGAAATTGCCTGTGCAACTTGTGCCGTATTCGACTCTTCGTTAGGCGACACTTCAGGCGGTGGGGTAGTTGCACGAGATGTAGGTATGGAGTTGGACTGAAAGAGTGAATGAGGCCACTGCGATGAAGGCTGAACGACCTCAACGTCTAAATTCGACTTCAGAGCTATGGTAACATTAATCATATCTTGTAGGGAAATGATCGCCTTTCCCGACGAGGGATCTATGGGTCTTATAACGCGTGGAATCGGGGAAGATCCGCCCTCGTTAGTTTTTCTGTCGAAATCGGTGCCCGAGGAAGCCTCACTAGGCGAAGAAACTTGTGTTGTGAATGTTGGAGGTGTGTCTTTTTGCTCTTGATAGGTTGGATGATATCGCGCTCGCATAGCCACAACGAGGTTACGAAGATCGAGCATGCTTGCTTCCGAAACGATGCGATGGATCTCATAATTGATCCAAAATTCTGGTTCAGTGAGTTCAGCGACAGCATCATGCTGAACGAGCGCATGATGGCAATTGTGTTCTTGAATCAAATCCTAAGAGAATGAATTCAATTTCACCAAAAAAAAAAGTGTAGAGGAGATCCACCTTGCTTCGCCGATGAATTTTATCCTCATTAAAAATATAGTCCCAAGTTTCCATATAAGGACTTGGAAAACCGCTGTTGATTAGATATTGTGCAGGACTCCGAAGAAATTTAAGCAGGTTTGACGGAAATAAATAGTATAGCATGGTGAAATAATTCCGTGAAGATGGTGGAAGAGATGTTGCATGAAAAGACATTTCTAATCGTGCCCATTGTATATCTGGGTTGGCAACAGGAACTGGATTCGTCTCACACTCTAGCTCCCGTTCGAAATCTGCATCAACTTTGTCACCTAAATTCGCCTCACTCTTGGACGCAGGTCTTTCTTTCCAGCACATGATCCTTGCGAGTATGGCAAGAAGTTTTGGAAGCATGACTTTAAGGTCGTGACGAGCATGAGCAGCCAAGAAGGGCAAAATTTTTACCAGCAGCGTGATTCCCAATGTAGCAGCGGTGGACGAGGTGTCGAAAAAGAGAGAATAAAGCAAGTGAAGCATCAGTGGATGTTTAGCGAGTATTTTAGCAGCAGAAGAAAAGGAAGGTGCGGTTGTATAGATGTTCAATAGTGCGATCAGTCGTAGTCGTGACGAGGGTGTAGCAAAATGAATGTCGATTTCATCGAAAAGATCCTTAAAGTTACATCAAAGAGCATCAGACAAAGCAACGAAAGCAAAATCTGTGATAAATTCATCGTACCTCCGGCCGTTCATTCCCAGACCTGAGAAGAATGTCCTCGAGATTGTGTTTCCAATGTGTCCTTTTATGTCGATCTTCTTGGGTTAGCTCTGCCCATTCGAGAATATCTTCTCCAGATCCTTCATTAAAAGCATCCAGCAGATAGAGCTCCATAAGCCGTCTTCGGAAGTCCTTAACTTTCTCTATACAAGCACCGTTTGCTTTATGCAGAGATGATATGATAAGGTCCTTCGCATGGTTGACAGCTTGTGTTGGAAGTTTCGGTTCACGCAAAGCGGGCCGTAGGACGAGGTCGAACCACGACATAACAGAAGTAGGAGGAAGGGTTGGTCCAAGGTGGTACAACACAGCCAAGAAAATCTCCGTTGATTCCAAAGTCACATAAACGAGCCCCTCATGACAGATCTCTTGAAGCTCCTCTTCGAGCCGAAATATACGCCCGTTGGGTTCCTCCCATGTCGCGCATTCATTCACAAACTCGCTAACGACAGCAAGAAGGTCATTCAAAGGCAATCCATCTGGATCCTTGTTCAGGGTCGAGCGGACTTGATGAGCAATGTTAGGCATCATGCATCAGGCCTCGGAGCTTGAGGCAAGCCAAATTTAAATCCGTTTTTCACGCGCCCTTTTGGTTCATTTGTTTGCAGCCAATCGGGCCATATCAGAACCAAACAACGTCTCACCGTCCGACACGTCGAGCTCGCTGCCGGCCACGTTGATAGCCAACCAAAGAGAGAATTGAGGTAAGTTTCACTTGCACACGTACTCTTAGACATCGTAAGCGTCCAGTGTCCATGGACTCTCCTTCCCACGGATGCTCGTCGACGAAATCAGATAACAAATAGTTTCTGAACATGTCCGGTCTTGCTCTTTCTACAGATGTCCGCCCACATCGAAGAAGTCACGTCCGATCACTCTGACCATGAACCCGATCACGAAAACGAAAACGAGGAGGAAGATCCTACTTCCGCTGCTGCTCTCGAAAAAATCCAGTCGCGGGCGGAACGTAAGGCAAGGAAGGCCTTGCTTGGACTGGGATTGAAGAAGGTGTCTGGTATCACCCGGGTGACACTGAGAAGGCCCAAAAACGTGAGCGAGAAAAATGAATTACTCTGGCGCTTAATGCTAACACTTCTATTTTTTCAGCATCTCTTCGTGCTGGCGTCTCCAGAAGTCTACAAATCTCCAAACAGCGACTGCTACGTTGTTTTCGGTGAAGCCAAAATTGAGGACACAAACGCGCAGTCACAGCTTTCTGCTGCTCAACAATACTCATCGGGTGGCAGTAATATTCCCAACCTTGCTGATACAGGAGCCGGTGGTGATGATGACGACGAAGATATTCCTGATCTCGAAGCTCCTGAGGATGATGCTAGTATCGATGAAACCGGTGTTGATCCGAAAGACATAGAGCTTGTTATGCAACAGGTCAATTGCTCACGGGCAAAAGCAGTCCGCGTTTTGAAGGAGAGTGGTGGTGATTTGATTAATGCGAGTAAGTCATTCAGTTGTACACTTTTCACCCATTTTTGACATGACTTTCAAAAGTTATGGCAGCTAGCGAGTAGTTACCATTCATGTGCATATGATAGTCAAATCCCTTGATGTGTTAAGGATGTTAGGTAGCCAGAGCTGAGTGAGCAAACTTGGATTATTAGCTTGATCCTGAAGAATTTCTGGATATATTTTTGTGGATCAACACCAAAGTTACCTTTCTCAATCTCCCGCATTCCCAAAACCTTGCTGTAGCAACCACGAGAGTCTCATTTTTAAAAATACATATCCAATCCTGCCGCACACTCAGAGACCAGCACGCTCATAAGTGGCTTCTGAGATATAATTTTTCCTTGGTCCCTCCACTTTATACCGTATGGAGAAGCTTTCAAGCTCGGGGCCACTGTTCAGAAATGAAAAGTGGTATGAAGTATTATAGCTATCCGGTCCACATAAGTGTCGAGTACCACTCGCGCGCACTGGTGCAGATCGAGAGGTTGTTGGTGCTACGATTCCATCAAAATCTGTCACTTCGTGAAAGAGATTATCGGCTGTCCAACCATCCCCCTGTACAAACCACACACTAACAACTTCTCTGTCCTCCTCATATCGATAAATATACCTCTTTTTGGCGTCGAGCTTCATTTCCGGATTATTGGAAAGAGTAAAAGTCCCAAGTTCGGAGTAAAGATAGTCGTAATCATATTCTTCACTGCGTCGCGGTAAGAAGTTTGCCGTACCCTCAAAGACGCCTCCTGGAACGTCGGCTAGATGTGAGACTATCTTCCTGTGAACTTTCCATGATCCATGGAGCGCCCGAAACACGGAAACAGGAAGAAAAGAAGAGTCGACAGCTTCCTTTAGAGCGTGTACTGACTTCGAGGCACCTTGGCTCATATTTTGGCCCGAGAAGTGGGCGGCAATGATTGGGTCGATTTCGCTCTTCGATGGTGATGCAGACAAATTGTTGGTAGAAAATGGAGTCCCCTCCACTACTCCAAGTTTTTCTGCCAAACCTTTCATTACCCCCATATAGTCACCCCAACTCCATTGTTTCCTTTCTTTATTACTGTCGTCCTCTATCCTCCCCCTTTCTCTTGAACGCCGTATCGACCTCATCGCCTCAGCGTCCTTTGATAAAGTTTCCTGCTCCGGCCACTCTAGTTCTCCAGCGAACAACGCGGCCAAGTAGCGTGCTTGCAGTTCAATAACTCCAAAATACGGACCCTTATACATCCCAACAAATCCAATAGTTGTTGTGGCCGGGTGAGGAAGACCAGTGGAGTAAAGAAACATTTGCTGGGGTAATATTGCCGGTAGGAAGGTGACATCTGAATTCAAAGGAGAGGCCATAGAGTATTCCATCGCATGGAGTATTTCCGGTGAAAGGAACTTATCCAAAGACGGTGTATATCCCGTACAGGAGATGATGGCATCCACCTCAGTGATAGTCTCTACGCTAGAGTTCGGAGTAAGAGTCAGCGTGATCCTAGCATCGCTGGCGATGTCAGCTCCTGTAACGTGTCCGATCACGATTTCTGCCTTTTTCTCCTTCAAAAAGTTCGCATACGTGTCGCTTATCGTCACCCAAGGTGGACTTGACATCCATCCATTTTCTTCCGTGATTTCCAGGTTAGGAGAAAGATCTGCCTGGGCGTGTGATGTGTACCCCAAAAGAGTACGACAGTTCGCATTGGACTGATAAAAACGTTCTGCTTCTGACGGAGGAGCATCTGAGTAGCCGGGAGTGTTTCGAAGGTTTGAGGCGTCGTATAATATCAAGTCAAGAGGGAGGAATTTCGGAGGAGATGTTGAAGAAGTATCGCCCGGCGTTCTTTTGAGGTGAGGTAAGAACCTCGGTAGGACCCAAAAAGGTCGAGGTGAAACGTGTATGACTTCCCAGAAGTTCGACATATCCTCCGGCCTTGCCATTTCCCCAGGAGTCCTCTCAGCTGAAGAGGCCGCAGGTCGAATCGAGTTAATGTTGATACAAAGATCGGAAACGACCTCTACCGCACTTAAAGATCCGCCGATGACGACAATCTTCCTTTTCCTAGGCGCGTCGGCAGTATTAGCAGAAGGGAAGAGGGACAGAACACGATCAAAGGCGTATTCAGAACTGTGAAGAACGCGCGGAGCATGCACGGTAACCTTGGGTTCATAACGAGAGAAGGGGAGGAACAGTTGTGGAATCCACGGTTGAGCAAAGAAACCCGAGGCGACTATAACGAAATCAAAATCTTCACTGGTCTCCTCCCTACCGTCCTGGAGGACAGACACTTTCCATAGGCTTTGATCTGACTGTGACTTGTGCTCCACGCGTGTTACCTGAGTGTTGAAACGAAATATATCATTTGAGAGACTGGATGCGTAATCCCGGAGATATTTTTGCACTTCAGATGATTTAGGAAAGAGACGAGATGGATGTGTATCGTTCCCTAGGTTGGGTGTCGTTCGCCAGGGAAGGTCAGAGAAAGAGCACGTAAATCGCGACAAGTTTGTTCTCAGCCAAGGCGGACACTTGATGCCTGTAGATTCACTGTCGGGTGTCTGATCTTCTGATATTGCCCATAAACCTCCGAGTGTAGATTTTGCCTCGAAAATGACGGCAGAGAGGTTTGGATATTGCTTCAAAGCCTTTGCCGCAGCTAAACCTGCCGGGCCTGCTCCTATAAACGCAAATTTTTCAATGCAGGTCAGTCTTTATATTGCACGCAGTGAATACCTATGATCGCGACTTTCTGAAGCATGTTCAATGAATATTTAGTATTTATAGTCCCAACCAAATTGGCTCTCCCTACTTCACCGAGTTGTTAGTTGAGTGCAAGTGAAGGAACTTCAGGATGTTCACCGCAACTTTGTTTGCAAACAATGCAGGAGGGAACTACGAGCGCTCATCGAATTCGTGCCTCTTCTCTTACTTACAACTGTGAAGATTTGTTCTTCTTTACTTTCCAAGCCTTCATTCTCGAGCTAGTGGCAATGGGATGAGCGCAAGTCATAGCCGCAGGATCGGTATTTGCATTCAGTAAATTGTTATATCGGGATTGCAGCTCTTCCAAACATACGGAACGAAAATAACATGTATTTACGAAGCAGAAAAGCGACCAATGGTGTCTCTAGAGCTTAAGAACTTTAGTTGGGACATGATGACGATTTCGATGATATGATCTCCAAGTCGGAGAACATCCATCCACACCCTTGAATGGAAACCTCGCATTTGCATCCTTCGTCTTGATATCTGAAAGAGTCGAAGACTTCTCGGAAGTCGGGCAAAAGAAAAGTGATGTAGAAGAACCCTCATTCTGCTCAAGTGGTCAAGGTATGACTTGGCTGGGAAGTGGAAGTCATATTTGCCGACCACAAGATATACTATGTATATGAATGAGATTGTCGCCGAACTATTGTGCATTGACGAACAGGGTATCTCCATTATCCCACCACATGTTGAAATTTCAAGGAAATCACCTGCTTCCCCTATGGCCCAGACATCCATGGTGCTTGGAAAGCTTTTAGTGTGTCCGCTAGTGATAGGGTCTTGTGTATGGGCATGTCAGTGTCGTTTACGATGGATGAGGAAACCTCAGTGCCGCCTGAGGAATCGAGAGTCATATTGAATGGAGACACCTCAGCCTCACTGACAAGGGAGACAATGGACGAGCTGACCTCAGGAGAGACCTTGGCCTTGTTCACAGGGGAGAGGTGGATGAGGTGTCTGAAGAGTCGTAATCGTCGTCAGACGAATCCAAGCCTACGTCGGAGTAGTCAAGTCGGAAACGTGACCCGAAGGCGGCAAGTAGCAAAGTCCATTCCTCTATGATGAACCAAAAAGTTAATTGTCGCAGTATCATAGACTGCAGTCCTTACAATGCTTTGGGCCCAATGAGCGATTTCATGATCCATTGAAGTTATCAGAAGTGCTGTCAATCCATTTCTCCGTTTCGGTTTATTCATCTCCATCCATAACGTCACGTAGCTTTTTGAAACGCAGACAAAGTTCCAGAGGGCAGGACAGCGGATATGGCAGGCATAGTCATCGAGAGATGAGACGATGATGATGTTGGGTGGTGTGTGAATGAGAAGAGAGCAAACGTCAGATCGTGTCTGAGACACTGCCATCGGTGTTGTTTCTTTCCAACCAAGCAGAATCGCGGCCAAGCAGTCGATGACACCCTCGAACAAGCTGTAACTTACTAAGAGTTTGTAGGTGGCTATGCCAGAGCTGCCGAAAAGGATGAAAGGCGAACTGATGGTACCCGGTAAAGATCATGAACAGCACGAAAGGTCGAGACAAAGATTTCTCCGTTACACTAAGACTGTGGCAATATTGGTGATAGTCATAGTAAAGAGCAAGGAGTACTCACCCCATATCTCAAGCTTGACGATGAGATGAAACTTTTTTTTTGAACAACGGACCGGTGTAGGCCACGTGACAAGAGTCACGACTACAGCCAGTGCTGATCGCCCTCTGCCCAACTTCATCGAATCCAACTCTCAGGTTTCTTATTATCCATTTATCTCTATCAGCGCATTCTCCTACTATAGCGCAACTATGGAGGTAGGAGTTCAGGTCGTGATTGGGGCCTCAACATTGTCATATCTAATGCTTTCTTTGCAGAGTTTAATTGATTTCTCGAGAGAGTTCGATGTTGGTTTAATGGACAAGGTCGTTATGGCATTCTACACGGGAATAGGGCAGGAGGTTGGTCTAGCTGCTAGTTATCAACGAATGATTTGATCTGATTTTACATTTCAGCAAGCGGTTGCTCAGCAAGTCCTTACCCAATTTCAAGATCATCCTGAATCTTGGACGCGAGTGCCAGACATACTTGAAAATTCTTCATTTCCTCAAGCAAAAGTGCGTTTACATACTAACATGTCCATTCCTCTTCGTGTCTTATGTTGGTGGCACAGTATATTGGCCTACAAATTTTAGAGAAGCTGATTCAGACTAGATGGAAAACCCTTCCGGAAGGTCAACGCCAAGGTTTGTTGAAACGTTCGGAACTATATGTTTCCATTCCGAGTACCTTAATTTTCAACAGGAATCCGGAATTTCATCGTTGGCGTAACTGTTAAAGTTGCGTCAGACGAGGTTTCATTTAGGAAAGAGAGGACGTACATCAACAAACTCAATCTTGCACTTGTCCAAGTCCGTGCTTTCAGAATATTAAACGCGTCATTTCACGCTCAATGTTTCCACCTTAGATCCTTAAGCAAGAATGGCCACACAATTGGCCGACCTTTATCACTGAGCTCGTCGAATCATCAAAAACAAACCTCTCTCTGTGCGAAAATAACATGGTTATACTGAAACTTCTCTCTGAAGAAGTTTTTGACTTCTCCGCCGAGCAAATGACACAGGCGAAGATTAAGAATCTGAAGAACCAAATGTGTGGAGAGTTCTCTGAGATCTTCAAGCTCTGCTCTGAGGTTCTTGAGGAAGCGCAGAAGGTGTCACTGATCAAAGCTACTTTGGAGACTCTTCTTCGATTCCTGAATTGGATTCCTCTCGGTTATATATTTGAGACCACTATTATCGATCTCTTGCTTAATCGCGTATGTTTCCTCTCCCCCTTTTCTTGTCCGTTCTAAATGACTCCCTATCTAGTTCCTTGAGGCGCCCGAATTTCGGAATATCACTCTGAAATGTCTGGCTGAGATTGCAGCCTTGAATGTCGGGCCCGAATATGATCCCAAATTTGTCATCCTCTTCGCTATGGTCATGACCTCCGTTAATCGCATGATTCCTCCAAGCACTAATATCGCTCAGGCATACCAAAATGCTGGAGACGCTGGTCAGGAGCTCGTCCTCAATCTCGCTTTGTTTCTTGCCAACTTCTTGTCCAACCACCTTCGGGCAGTTGAGTCAGAACAAAACCGCGACGTGTTGCTGAATGCCCATCTCTACATGGTCAAAATTTCACAGGTAGACGAACGCGAGATTTTCAAAATTTGCTTGGAGTACTGGTTGAAGCTCGTTGCGGAGTTGTACGAAGAAATTCAAAGTTTGCCAATTGGCGACTCGGGCCTGTTGATGGGTCTGAGTTTGGGTGGCTCGAATGGTGCGAGCATGTTGAACGGCATCTCCCTACGCAAGAACATTTATAGCGATGTTCTTTCAAATCTGCGGTTGGTGGTTATTGAGCGTATGGTGAAGCCAGAGGAGGTCTGTCACCCTCGTTTCTCTCTGTATTCCCGTCTAAAGCTATCAAATAGGTCCTCATCGTTGAGAACGATGAAGGTGAGATTGTGCGAGAGTTCATGAAGGAAAGCGACACGATAGTGTTGTACAAGTCCATGCGTGAATTGCTGGTGTATCTGACGCACCTTGACGTCAATGACACGGAAAACATATTGACCGAGAAGCTTGCTAAGCAGGTAGATGGGTCAGAGTGGTCTTGGAATAATCTCAATACTCTATGTTGGGCTATTGGCTCAATCTCGGGCGCAATGAGTAAGTTTCTGGGTTCCACACTGGATCTGTTATTTACGTTATTTCAGACGAGGATACCGAGAAACGTTTCCTCGTGACCGTTATCAAAGACCTACTCGGACTCTGCGAAATCAAGAGGGGGAAGGACAACAAAGCTGTTGTCGCGTCTGATATCATGTATATCGTCGGCCAATACCCTCGGTTCCTCAAGGCGCATTGGAAGTTCCTCAAGACGGTCGTAAACAAGTTGTTTGAGTTCATGCACGAGACGCACGAGGGTGTGCAAGACATGGCTTGCGATACTTTCATCAAAATTGCTCAAAAGTGCAGGCGACATTTCGTGATGCATCAATCTGGCGAAACGGAGCCATTTGTGGACGAGATTCTGCGATTGTTGCACAGAATTACGGTAGATTTGTCTCCGCAGCAGGTTCGTTGTGTTCTCACCCCCTCAAAACTTGACCGTTGATATGCTATTTGAAGGTGCACACCTTTTACGAGGCAGTCGGTTATATGATTTCTGCCCAACCCAATAAACCCCAGCAAGAAAAGCTTATTGCAAAGTTGATGGAACTTCCTAATAACGCCGTACGTACTTTTTGGCTCCGATACACTCTGATCATTAACATCTTTCTAGTGGGACTCGTTGATGACCCAAGCTGCCCAGAATATGGATGTGCTTTCTAGCCCGGATAACATCAAGATCCTTGCTAACGTCCTTAAAACCAATGTCGCGGCGTGTACGTCCATTGGTAGCTTTTATCTTCCCCAGTTGGGCCGCATCTTCCTGGATATGCTTGGACTTTACAAAGCAGTCAGCGGCATTGTTAGTGACACCATCCAGAAAGAGGGTTTGTTTTTTTTTCCTGGTGTTGTACATAGGCAACGTGTTAACCCAGTCCTTTATCACCATCAGGTTCTATTGCAACCAAAACACCAAAAGTTCGACAATTACGAACAGTGAAAAAGGAGGTGCTGAAGCTTATGGAAACTTACGTCAGGAAAGCTGAAGACTTGGATGCTGTGAATGCGAACTTTATGCCGCCTTTGCTGGACGCTATTCTCGGGGACTACAATTGCAATGTCGCGACAGCGCGAGACGCCGAAGTATTGAATGTGATGGCGTCTATTATTTCCAGACTCGGCGTACGTATTGAAAGCTTACTTCACATAAGTCAACTCACCAGGCCCACCTTTTTAGCATCTTCTGACGCCTCAAATACCTGCCATTTTGGATGCAGTCTTCGAGCCGACGTTGAATATGATCAATCAAGACTTTGCTGAGTACCCTGAACATCGCGTTGGCTTCTTCAAACTTCTTCGTGCGATTAATCTCAATTGTTTCCCTGGTAAGAAAACTATCATTCGTTGCCTTCGTTCGCGAGTTAATCGTAAAATTGCAGCCCTTTTGACCATCCCCCCGAACCAATTCAAGCTTTTTATGGACAGTATCATCTGGGCGATCAAGCACACAATGCGCGACATCGCGGATACGGGTCTTAATTGTGAGTTAACATTCTTCTATGTGGACATGAAGTTGATTGTCTTCAAAATAGTGTGTCTCGAAGTCATCAACAACTTTGCTACTGCAACCGATCCTGCGGTTACGAACGCATTCTTCCAACAATACTTCCTTAGCATCCTCCAAGACATTTTCTTCGTGCTCACTGATGCGGATCACAAGAGTGGATTCAAGCTGCAAAGTGCACTGCTTTCCCGCCTGTACCAATTGGTTGACATGAACGTCATCGCTCAACCGTTGTATGATCCGGCAGCATTCCCAGAAACACACAACAACACTCAGTTCTTAAGGGATTACACGGCAAATCTGTTGAAGAGCGCCTTTCCCCATGTCTCAAAGTCAGTTGGTTCCGAGCTTCCCCTTCTGTACCAATCGAACTGAACTAATCATTTTTTGAACCTGCAAATCTTTAACAGTGCACAAATCCAAATATTTGTCGCGGCCCTTGTGGAGTATAATAACGACATTAATCGGTTCAAACTTGCCCTCAGAGACTTTCTCATTCAACTCAAGGAGTTCTCTGCTGGTGACAACGCGGAACTTTATTTGGAGGAAAAAGAGCTCGAAACTCAACAAAAAGCGGAAGCTGAGCGTCAAGCTGCGATGCGTATTCCTGGTATGCTCAAGCCTAGTCAACTGGATGATAAAGATGAGGATATCTGAGCTTCTGGTGTCGAGAGAATCCAAGGTTTGAAAAACAAGATAGGTTTAAATGGTAAATTCGGGCAAATCTTCCTTTCTTTGAGCGTCAAAGTCCTTCAGATGAGGAACATGAAATATTTAGGTTAAGTATGTCCCAAATTCCTCTCAAGCAATGACCCCCTGTTTCCCCCCCCCACTACCATCCTATGTTCATTTAATTTTGTTTTACAAATTCCTGTTTGCTGTCTATCCTTTTTTTTCTTCTTTAGTCGACGGAAATTCTTTCGGCTTGTGTAAAATCATCACAGTTACCTATGTACCAGTAATCATTACGAGAAATAATGTAGAAGTATCAAGTTTATATCTCAGAAGAGATGAAAGCCTAGTCCGAGTGTGCTTCATTAATGATCTTTGATCACGCTTGTAATCAACATCGATCACTTAAGTTCCCTCACATTATAACCTCACCTTGATCTCAAGGCCTTCCAAGCGGGTAAAAATTTGCAAATGTTCAAAAAGTATGATCCGAGCACAACTTTCCGATAAGTTCCTGAGCTCACTTTTTCTCTCTTAGATTTTCGCCATCGACCGATATCTCAGGACACACGCCTGTGAAGTCTTCTGTTCAAAGGCAAATCAGAGCGTCTGTTTTGTCACAGTGGAAGATCGAACCCGAAACATTGGAAGCAGTCTGGCCCAAGAAAGAGGGCTTGGTGCATGTGAAGTGGTTCGTCCCTTTTGCTTTAAAAGGGCACACCATATGAAAAAGTTTCTATTGCAACCCTGCAAATTTTTAAAAAAATCGCACAGCAGAGAGCATGTTTCAATCTATACAGTCAAATCGGAACCGTTGTTCGTTCAACATTTTGACGGGCCAATCTATCCTACACTGAGACTATTGCACAAGTGTGAGTTTTTTGTTTTTGTTTTGTTTTTGGTCCAGTGGGCGATCCCATCAGATAAGCTGAAGGTGTGCTAACTCATGTCTTTCCCTTTGGTGTGAATGGAAGCGGACATCACAGATCCTTATGTCCTACCTAAAGTTCAAGTCGATCGAGGCGCGATCCGATTTCTTCTAGCAGGAGCACATATGATGTGTCCAGGGTTCACATCGGCAGGAGGACGGCTCCCACCCGCATCCGAGGCGATCTCCACCGAATCGCTCGTTGCGATCCACGCAGAGGGTAAAGAACACGCCGTAGGAGTTGGTATTACGAAGCTGAACACTGAGGAGATAAAGACGACCAATAAGGGAGTCGCGGTCGAGACGGTGACGTATTTGGGGGATGATCTGTGGGCACACGAGACGTTGTGAATTCGGTCTTGAATCTTGATGTTCTTTTGGCCTCGTGGGTGGGTGGGGGATTGGATTGATTGATTGATTGATGGCTCGGGGAAACAAGTTCATCGTCGGTTAATGAGGGAGAAAGGTTATTGGCTTTTTTTTTTTGGCATATGAGAACCCGTCTTGTTTTTTAGGTAGTATCAATGAAACGAGATAAAAGTTCGACGGGTCCCTGATAGGCCGCGCTATTTTTCTATTTGATATTGATAAGGGGGGAAGTAGGAAGGAGGAGTCACTCGGAGTCACCTCAAGAGTCATTCCAAGTCTTTTATACCTGCCTTGTGATCTATGGGCCAAGGGGGGCGCAGTCACGACCTCGTCGAGCGCTGGTACTAATCCCTGTTTGGATATGTTCCCTAATATACCAATTTGCCAGTCAGAAGACTTTACGGTCGAACCAGGTGATACAGGGAAATGTTCCTTCCCCCTTCTACATACCATTTGAGTAATTCTCAGAGTTGGGATATTTGGTTCAGGGTCCTTCGGGGAATGAAATCACTTTGAATGAGTACCCTCTTTTTTTTTTTTTCCTTTCGTTTAGCTGTAGAGTCACTCTAATGTCGTAGTATTACTATTTCACATTAGCCGAAACTTAATTGTGTTGCGGAAATGAATACTATGGGTCCTTCTTGTACGTACAGCGTGTCTTTCGTCATTTGAAATTTGAAGATTTCTCAATTGGCACACATAACCCAAGTTATGGACATGACAATAAGTTTGTGAAAAAGGTAGAAGCGTAACTTGCCGGTTCAAGCAAACTGGTTCAATAAAAAAGCTTCGGCGTTGGTCATCACGGAGCGACTCACCCGGGTCCTCTTTTTCAGTTTCCTCCCATGACATACAATTCTACCACTTCCGTGTTCCCATACACAGAATTCAAACCTGTCTGTACGTCCCGTAAGAAGCGCAAACAGAAGGGCACTTCTCCGTCCGTACATTCACTGGTCCATTCACTCAGGGAGCAACTCGGAGAGGGAGAATGGTTCACCCAATGCTCAAGTATGTCAAAACTCTCTCTCTCAGAGTAACCTTTTCGCATTTCGGATCCATCTCTTTGGATTACGTTTCTGTCTCTTTCATTTAAAAGAAAATTTTTTTTTTTGAACAAGCTTTTAACGATAATCTTTTAACAAATTACGACAAACTATTGCAATAGAATCACTCAAGATTGCTTGGGGCACATCGGCAGTGGCAAACAGAATGGATACGGCAGATGTTCAGGTTTTATGTCTTGGGCTTGGAAGCCCCACTTCATCTCTGAATGCTCGTGCACAGCTTGCGTTCCTTTTGGAGACCTGCAAGCTTCTCAATGTAGTGCGTATACCTTTCTTCCCCCTCCTTGGGCCAAATAGTGCCTGTTAATTTATCGCGAACGATAATAAACAAAAAAGACTTTTTTTCTCTCTCTCTCATCGCTTTTTTTAAAAAAAATCTGGCGAATAGGCGAAAAGTTCCATTTCTATATACGATCCCGTCTTCACCGAGGAAGATATGAGTTTACTTGAAGAGTTACAACTAAAAGTCTTGGAACCTAAAGACTCCCGTGTATTGTACCCCTCTTTCTCCCTGTCAATGAAATCATTAACAAACAACGCCTTTCTTCCAACATCACACAGAGCTCAGATTACACGATCCAAAATCCAACAATATGTTTCATGCCTCACTGTGATCTAGAACTCTACGAGGCGCTTCTCAAGGCCAATCGATCCGAGGAAAAAAACATCGAGAGGCTTTTTCTAGTGGGAAACAGTCTAGGGGCTTATCTGGACAGGTATGACTCTATTACCATTCCCCTACAGAAATTGCTCGTTTCTTACGTCTTATGACGTACGTGCGTTCGCAAGAGCGATCCCCCAACAAGGGGACATCTTATGATCTACATTGTCCAAAATTTTCTACAGCTGCGAACTTTGTTAATTTTCTTTCTGGAACCCCCCCTTCCTATTTTACACCCTCTCCAGCAGGCCAACAGCCGAATTAAAGGCAAACGCACCAAACGTGCTGCACTTTGGTAACTCTTTTTTTTTTTAACGCGCTTTTGCCCCCTTATTTTCCCCCAATATAAAAAAATTAAAAAAATCTACAACAGCACCGCAATTGATGGACGTGCCATTGCCATTATCAAGCACCTGGCCGACGGCTTTCAACAACATTTCGATACAGTTTGTTCCACACCATAGATAATCATATGACGATATGAAGCCCTGGCATCATTCTTCCCGTCCCATTATCTGTTCTAGAGTCCCTTTCCTCCGTTGCACATCCAGGCGTCTGGGTTGTCATCGCTTGCCACCAAAAAGAGTCACAGCCCCCCGTTCAAGTCGGAAGATACACGGCGTTTAGAAATCAATGGTTCACAATATGGTTTTAGAGTTTTCCTCAATGCACAAGTCTTATCTGAATGCCGAGCACACATCTCGGCATAATTGCGGGGACCGGAGTGACGCTGTAATGCGACAAAGTGTAAGACCGCGGCCGATGGAAGATGTACGAAGAGATTGCAGATAAGACGCGAACCTTCTCGGCCGAAAATGTGATATGAAGTTGCACTACCTTGGTCCCCAATTCCGTTTTTCCTGGTCGCCGTGTTTAACACAACTTGACGTACTTCACTTATCTTCCTCAATTGGTAGGGCGAAAGTGTTGTGGACTTGCACTGACAACTGACAGGTTGTGTGTGATATATATATATATATAAACATTCTATACGAACATAGCACATAATGACGTATATGTGATAGTGTCAGAGAACTATCCTAAAAAGAGGTTTTCTCTCCCCAAAAAAAGAAATTGAATCGATACCTGTAGGTAAGACGCGCAGATAAGAAGCAGAATGATCGATTGCCAAGTGAGAGTGATGAAAGCACGCAAGAGATGATGGGGCATAAGGGTTGCCAAAACGGATAGAGGACCAAAACTCGAAAACAGACAGATGGAGCACAAAATAAAATGAGGAGGGAAGCTAGGTTATGTGCCAAAAAGAAAAAAAAAAGAAAGATTCCCTAACACGCTTGATGATAAGCATTGTAAGAAGAGTCGTTTTGGTGTTCATCGTTGGGAAAGGGGAGGAGAGATTTGAAAGCATAGAAATATGAATCATTGGAATCAACATAGACACGAGGTGTCGACTGGCCGAGTCTACTATTGCGTTCAGAAGCAGCGTTTGGGGGGATAGAGGCGGGATCAAGAGATAAAGAGGAGCTGGACCGGCCAAGGGAGGGAGTGGTGGGCGCATCCGAGTCGTCGTCTGAAGTGTCTTCTATAGCATCTGGCAAGTCTTCCAAGTCGGCACCATCGTGATAAGGAAGGGGAACTTCATATGGCGCAACAGAGACCGAAGAATCAAAAGGGTGGTGATGATGATGATGACGATAAGCATGGTGAACAAGAGGAGGATATGATACATCAATGGAAGAAGAATAATAAACATTAGAAGATGACTGGGTAGAGAGATCGTCCGAAGAAGACATGGGAGAGACTAAAGGGCTGTAGGGTTGATATTCGTCATCGTCCACAGGCAGCGGCAACGATGAAGGTGAATGAGAAAGAGGACGGGGAGTATCTACACGAAAGCCATCATCGTCATCGTCATCTTCCCCAAGCGTCTCCAACAACGAATCCAACCACTGCGCCTCCGACGTCCTCGTCGTTTCATTCTCATCATCATCCGAATAAAAAGACGACTCGGCGCTGCTGACGAAATGACCCGCGTCGGGGAACATGAACGCGCCAGAGTCGACAACGGAGCCACTAATCTGAATCACGTCTTCCGCATCTGAATCGTCGTCGTCTTCGTAGGCCGTGTGGTTGACTTCGGGTTGGAGAAAGGCAGGTTGGGCTGGGTTGTTGGGGAGAGAAGGGGAGTGCAAGATGGAATTTTTGAGCAAGACCCAGCGGTGTAAACTGACGTCCTTGGTGGTGGACAGAGACAGCTTTGTTCGGGCGAGAGAAGAAAGACTGCAAGAGTCAGGTGATGTTAGAGACATGGTTGTGGTGGTGCTGCGACGATGCTGCTGTTGGACAGCTATAACCGAATATTAACCAAAAAAAATGGTAAGAAACTGAAGAATAATACACACACGAGGGGAAAGCGTGTTTACTAGCACTGAGGTATGCGATAGACGATTTCGGGTTCAAAGAGGAGGGAGCCGTTCTTGGATGTGCGGACGAGTTTGTTGACCATTCTCGAACTCTGTTGTTCGCCAGGGGACTAAATAATAACTGACGAGGGAGAGACGTAGTTGAGACAGACTGACTCAGGCGGACATGTTTGAGTCGTACGAGGAGGGTCTGTTCATTGTATGTAAACAACACTTTTTATAATAACCGATGACTCGGTTCTATCTTGTCACACGCCCAAATTTTCAACACAGGTTGTGAACCGGTTCACGATTCAGTTCAGTTTAGTTCACTCATAAAATTCCATGTACACCTATACCCCATCTCATCCTTCGTCCATCCGGTCCTCCCCATCATCCCGTGTTGTCTCAAGCAATTTCTTGATCTTGTTCATACTCTTCGGTGAAATATCCCTCGCTGCCGCAAGCGCTTGCGCTGATTTCACTACATCCCCGAGTAATCTGTATACTTTCGCAAGCTGGAAGATCACATTGGACTCTTCAGGCGTGGCATTCTTCAGGAACTCTAGATCCGCAACCGCATCCTTTGGTCAGGGATTCAATTGACCAGGTGAGCAATAGGATTTCAAAAAAAAAAAAAAAACAGGGTCAGTTCCTGTGCTCTGCAACACATCTAATGACTCACCTCGTACTTCCGTATCGAGATATAGATTTTCGCTCTCCGATATCGCACCAGTGCATTGGCCGGCGCCATGCGGACAGCTTCATTAAACAGGGCCAGGGCCGCTACCCGATCACCACGTCTTTCCACAGCCTAACAAATAAATCCAAAGAAAAATAATACCCAAAAGAGGATAGAGCACCTCAAATCAGACAAGATGGTGCAACAAATCACCATTAAACGCACCATCCCAACGCAACCCAACAACACTGCGTTCTGTGGATGTATCTCTGTCGCCTTTCGGAAATGATATTCCGCAAGTCGAACTTTGCTCATCCGTAGATAGCATGTTCCCAGGCCATACCTGACGTAAATAAATCAATCAAGACACTATGAGAAAAACGTCCTATACTTACCATGCATTATAATGCCTCGAATCGGCTCGCAATGCCGACTGGAAGAAGTTGATTGCTTTATCCAGGTCCTCGTCGATCGATTCATGCCCACTGAGCGTGTACGCGTAGGCGCAAGTCGAGTCAAGCTGGAACGCCCGTCGGAAGCACGTCAAAGCTTGAGAACGCTCCTTCTGCAGGGAAAACAGGTTACCTATCGCGATCCAAGCTTGCGGAGAACGAGGGTTGATATTGAAAAGTTCTTGAGCTAGGAAGGAAAGCTCAACGCTATTCTGCAGTTGCCACAACAAGGAAGAGTAGATTTCCATATCCCACAGTCGATAGGGGTCTTCTTTTCGTAGCGTTTTGAACGCTCTCGCCGCCTAAAATCAATGGTGTTATTTCACGTCCTTTGGAAGAGATATAAACCCCCATACAGAGTGGTAGTCCTGTCTTTCGTAATGCGCCCTTGCAACCATCGCAATAACCAAACGCGAGTTTTGTTGGACATGAGGAAGTCGTTCTAGCTCATCTAGGCATCTTTGACAGTCATAAGCCGCCAGTGCTCGTGTCGCACGAGCAAACCGACGGATAAGATCGTATATAAAGTAATCCGCTAGCTCAACTTCATATTCTTCTTGAGCTTGTCGCTCTTGAGCGGCAGTCCAAACAGGCGTTGACGACAGTGATTCTTCTGATTGCGGTGTAAGTGCAGCAGAAGGTGGTGATGGTGAGTATGCAACTTCGACGACGACTTCATCGTCTTTATCAGACTCGGTCGATTTATTTTGTCCATGCGTCGGCAGTCGTCTTCGATCCCGCATTGAATGGGGCTAATAAAATAAAAATAAAAAAAAGGCAATTAATGAGCAGCGATGAGTTCTCCAATGCAAGAAGAAGAAAAAGAGGGAGTTCCATATTCACCTTGGAAGAATGAGGTTTATGCACAGCTCCGCTTTGCAAGCGCGAGCTTCGTCGCGTGACAATATGTGCTGCAACCGGGGGCAGAGCGTTACTCTTCCCAGAGACAGCATGGATTCTAGATGAAGTCGTCGGCTGCGAAGGACGACGGGACGATGAGAAGATATTAGCAAATGACAAGGCCGGGCGTGCGCGTGCCTTTTTCATTGAGGGGTCGTCTACACTTGACTTGCTTGGTTTTGGTTTGGTGGTGGTGGCGGTGGTGGTGGCGGCTGCGGCTGCAGTAGCTGTTGCTTCTGGTGGTGGTGGTGGTGCTAGTGGTTGCGTGGACGTTGACCGCAGTCGTTTCGCTACAGGGCCAGCTTCGTCAGCAGAAGAGAGTGGCCGAGACATGGCCAGTACTATTGGGTTACTGGCATTTGTGGCTTGGACGCGAAGGTTTCGGTGAGCTTGAAAAGAGTTGTCAGGGTAGAACGACGAGTCGTTGGTGGCTCTGCGCGAAAGGAAAGCCGTTAAGACAAACCACTTTTCTTTTTCAATGCAATATATATATATAACGTACATGGAATCTCTAGGACCGGGCGGATGCCCCATTCGGAAAGGTTGCGGTTGTTGAAGGTCGAGTTTGAATGAACGAAAGAGGTTGCCACCATTTCCTGTGTCTGGTGTAAAAAACCCAGCTCCTGTTGCTATAGGTTTCAACGGAACATCTTCCGGAGGTGCTCTTTTCACGGGCAACGGCCGTGGAGGGAAAAGTTCATCGATTTCCGGTGTCGGGCCTGGATGTATGAATCAAAATCAAAAAAACCAAATTGTTTTTTTTTTTAAAGAATGAACGGACCAAGAGCACAAAGACCTTCAAAGGCTTCCCATAGAAATGGATTGAGAGCCAGGGCATCCTGAAAACTACGCGACGCCTTCTCTGGTAGATTGCCTTTCAACGCCATGTTCCCAGCTTGGCATTGTAATGAGGCTTCGTCAGGAAACGGTCGAGATATCCGACTGCTTGACGATGCTTATATACACAAGTTAGATCGAAGAAATTTTAACAAAAAGTGATGTGTATACACACTTGAAGACACGTAAGTCGCATCGCGTAGTGTCGCCTCTAATGCATCACGCGCCTGTCTGTGTCGACCCAGAATAGTACAGCACTTGGCTTTGAGTTCTAAACACCCAGTACATTGTTCGTCTTGAGGACCGTTTACGAGTGCCAGGGCAGAATATGTTTGGCCCTCACGGATAAGTGCTGTGGCGTATAGGTGTCGTGATTCGTGGTTTGAACGGTCGAAAGAGAAACATCGCTCTGCATGAAAGACTGCAGTCCTTGTGAGATCCGAGTCGAGGCAGGACCATACGAGGGAGTGAAATCTTTGACATAGGGATGGGTAGACGGATGGAGCTGGGTCTGACTGCATCATGTTTGAAATGTTGGGTGGTCCTGTAGGTGAAACATAAAATCCAGTGGCTCACTGCGGTTGTTGGTCGACTCAAAAAAACAGGAAGGAATACGGACAACGAGCTGGAAGGCTAAATCAGAGTGTATTTGGAAACGCTTTCAACTCGCTCTGTTGATCTACTACACGCTCTCACGTGACTCCGCAAACGCGTCACCAGGTAGTTCTACGGCTAACTTAGACTAAATGTCTAATGTCTATGAGGATCTGGCTCTCCTTTCGATTCTAAAGAATAACCCATCATCAGTGAAGACAAAATCAAAAAGAAAATAATAATTGAAAATCACTCACCGGGTACACACTGAATCGCATCGTCAATGCGGAGCAAGGACACAGCCGCCTCATACGCCGACTTCAAACTCTTCACCTTGCTCATCGTAGGCTCCAATACACCCGCAGCCACATTATCCCTGACTTCCCCATTCAATAAATCAAGCCCATACCTCAACAACGCCTTTCTAGGATCTCCAGCAGGTGCATTCTGAGCTGCATTGTGATAAGAACGTAACTTGGCGACCAGTTCGGTTGAATCTTTGGCTGCGTTCACAGCGAGTTGTTTGGGAATAGACAGTAATGCGGCAGCAAATTCGGCGATTGCCAGTTGCTCTCTTGAACCCTACAATATGTCATTAGGACATTAAGGGGGGGCAAGGAAGCCGAGAAAGAGCTCACGCACCAGTGTGGTTGCAAAATTCTCAAGATAGATGCTCAACGCTGATTCGACTGCACCTCCCCCAGGTACAATAGCCCCGCTCTCCAATGTTCGTTTGATGATCGATAACGTATCATGCAGCGCACGTTCCATTTCATCCAGCATATAATCGTTAGCTCCTCTGAGAATGATCGAAGCAGAACTGACGACCTTGGTGCCCTTGATAAGGATAAGCTCGTCATCGGAGACACGTTCTTGTACGACTTCTTCGGCAGTCCCAAGATAGCCAGGCTCGAACGACTCTTCACCCTCCAGATTCGCCAGACTGGAAATGAGTTGACCCCCAGTTGCCCTTGCAATACGACGAAGATCTTCTTTCTTACACCGACGAACGGCCATGGCTCCAGCTTCCACAAACTCTTTCAAACATAAATCATCGATACCCTTTGTTGTGAGCACAACGTTAGCCCCTGCAGCAAGAATCTTGCGTATCCTCTCCAGTGTGATTTCAGTTTCCCTGTTGATATATGAGGAGGGGGGAAAACAGTAAAAAAATACGTCAGCGTACCGTTTGCGGATATCCTCCAGCTGATTAGGATCGTCGACCAAAATTTGGACACCTAGCTGCATACGCGCTTTTTGCAAATTCATGTCCAGACAGGCAATCTTGGCGTTGAAGATTCGCTTCTTCATGGCTATTGTAATCACAAACACATCCAGTCATTTCCCGCACAAATGATCAATCTCGACTCACCTTGACTAGCAACGGTACAGTTTAGAGCGTAGCCTTTTACGAAAACCGACTCGCGAGCACTTTTCCCATGAGCTTTTAGGACGTTCACTGCTTTTACAGGATACTTGATGTCTCCTCGTAAATTTATTGACTTTACAGCCTGCATGGCATCAACTGCCATGGGTGCAAAAATGTCATCGTCGCTAACCACCACAAACGTCAGAATAATTACAAAGACAAGATAAACTACATACTTTCCGATGATCTTACTCGCCATCGACGTCTTTGCTACATTGATCAACGCATCCCTCCCCAAAGCGTCAACCTTGATGCTCAGTTGATCCTGCATAAACTTGACAGCCTCCTTGCATGCCAGCCTATATCCTGTGATGATCGTTGTCGGGTGAATTTTTGCTTTTACGAGCTCGTTTGCGCGACGCAGGAGTTCCGCAGCGATGATGACCACGGATGTCGTTCCGTCGCCTACTTCCTTGTCCTGTTTTTGGGCCAGATCGACAAATATTTTGCCTGCTGGATGTTCAACTGCTATCATAGACAATATGGTCGCGCCATCATTTGAGATGGTCACTTCCTGTAAAGACGATGATGAAGAAAGAAACGCGTTAAGGAAATTAAGATTTTCAAGACAAAAAGGAAAAGACTACCCCAATGTTATCCACCAGCATTTTATCAAGCCCTAGAGGGCCCAACGAGCTTTTTACGACATTTGCTATTGATAGAGCAGCAATTACTGGAATGGATAAAATAAAAAAGAGATTCAACCAAAGAGTCGAGTCGAAAAGTACCATTTTGATCTCGAATATCTTGGCCTGTAACACGATCACCTCCAAGGAATGCACCCGCACGAGGATCCCTTTGATACATTGACATGAAAAGACGGAATTATAAGGGAAAATTCGGTGTTATGTTTAGATGGCAGAGACCCAAAAAGTCGATGGTGGTCACGGCTTCGGGCCGCTTACTGGTCCCACCCATTCAAAACTATAAAACTATTAGTGGGAATACAATCGATGGTTGACAATAATGAAGTTGGTCATGTATCTCCACTTGATTTTTACTCTTGACCCAGCAGGGTTAATGACGCCGATGGGATTCGTGTTCAACGGTATAAATTCTCTCTAGATTTCTCTTACCAGCCCTCAGCCCTCAAGCTTAACTTCACCTCGGAAAACAAAACAATGTCACGATCTGCACCTCTGCGTACCTTGGGCAAGAATGGTCCTTCAGTTACACCTGTCGGACTGGGTCTTATGGGTTCGTCGTCCTTTAATTTGCTTCTTATTCAAAAAAAATGACTTGTAAACCGTGTAGCCATCGGCGCGTTCTATGGCACCCCATCCACCCAAGATGAAGTAGACAAGTTATTGTCATTTGCCTACGAACGTGGCTCACGACTCTGGGACTCGTCTGATGTCTATGGGGATTGTAAGTCTTGCACCAAGCACCCCCAACACTGATAACAATTGACCCCAAAAAAAAATAGCTCACAAATTAATCGGAAATTGGCTCGCCAAAAATCAAGACAAGCGCAAGAACATCTTCATTGGCACCAAGTACGGCTATTGTCGCTTGCCAGGAGACCCCTTCGCTGGCCCCTGCTCTGATCCTGCATATGTACCCCAAGCGCTCGAGAATGCCTTGAAAGACCTCCAAACGAATTACATCGACCTCTACTACCAACACCGTGTCGATCCAAAAGTGCCCATCGAAATCGTCCTAGAGTCCCTACGTCCAGCCATCGAGTCAGGCAAAGTCCGCTACCTGGGCCTTTCAGAATGCAGCGCCGAGACCCTCAGGCGTGCAAAGGCCGTAAAAGGTGTTGGAGACAAGCTCATCGCTGTCCAAATTGAATATAGTCCATTCACGATTGACGTTGAGAAGAATGGAATCGCAGACGCTTGCAAAGAGCTTGGCGTCTCGCTTGTGGCCTACAGTCCCCTTGCCCGAGGTTTAGTTAGCGGAAGGTGTGTTTTCATGTTTTATTCATTCCTTACACACTCACAGTATATGAAAGATACCGCTCTCGTGCTGACTTTGAACCAACCGACGCACGTCTCTATTTACCTCGTTTCTCAGAGGAGAACTTCTCCAAGAATCTCGTTGTTGTCGATGAAATTCTAGCGATAGCCAAAAGGTTGGGAGTAACCAGCTCACAAGTTACACTCGCCTGGATATTGGCCGAACATCCAAATTGTGAGATCTTCACTGTCTACCTAGGGATGGTCCTAATCATATTGCCTGCTTTTTAGGGGTCGTCATTCCTGGTAGCCGCTCCACTTCTCGTATCGATGAAAATACCGGCGGGGGCGAGATCTCTCTCTCCGCTGAAGACGTCGTTGCAATCCGGAAGCTTGTTGACGAGGCAGATATTGCAGGAAATCGTTATATGGACAATCTCCTGGGTGAACTGGAAGGAAACTGCATCCCTCTCTCCGAGTGGAAGGCTTGATGAAGTATATACCGCAAAAAACACAAACATTACTTGATGTTTTATTGAATATGAAATGAATTTCGTCCAACATATGTTCGGGTGGACTATTTGTGAAAATCTGCGTCAACCTTCTTGTATTTGTGAATGAGATACCATGTCAGCAAGAATCGACAAAGATCCTGGCGACCTCGGCAAGTAATATTGGCTCAGGATCGTCCCCAAGAAATTCCCTTCATTGAACTGGTCATCCTTTTTTTGCCTAACCTCTGCCATCAAGGACTTACTAATAGCTTTCGGTAATGGCATTCTTATTTTATCATCGACACACGATTAAACCATCCGAGTCTTTCCACCCAAATCCGTGCCCTGCCAGTGCCATGCCGCAACCATATCATAAGTGCAAAACTATCCCTCCGCACCGATTACAGTTCAGTTAAAATCGTCATCTTAACCCGAATATACAACTTTCGCTATAAACCCATTCTTAGATTAAAGACTATTAAAGTCTTGATACAAAATGGTTCATGAAAATGTACTTCATTTATTTAATCAAGCTTGAGTTTAGCAGAAGACCCAGTGAATGTCACCTAAAAAAATGGAAGGTATGAGTTGAAAAAGAAAGCAAGAGATAAACATGAAATTATTACCGAGATAAATTTCAAGACCTCATCAATGACAACAACAGGCACACTGATCCATAGAACTGCCTTCCATTCAGCCCAGTTCAAAGGAGTGATGGCAAATAAGGTCTAAAAAATTCCAGTCATCAATATTGCAACATCATTAAGGATTTGCAATTTAAAAAATACCCACAGTAAAAAATGGCACATAAAGAATCATGAAATGAAGTGCCATGCTCAATGTAATTGCCCCAACCAGATACATATTCTTCCATAAAGGCAGCTTCAGCAAACTCTCGTTCTCAGAAAGAGAGTTCATGGCATTGAACATCTCGATTGTGACAAGAATAGAGAGAGACATTGTTGTTGCATGGCGGGACATCTCATTTGTAAACATAGCGCACCCTATTTCAGGGAATTGTGTTGAACATTCATGAAAGTGGGTCTAAAAATTTGCAAAAGGTCGGATTAGCTCGATGTGAAATGATGCTGCGTAGAAATGAACTTGCCAGTTGATAAAATGAAATCTGAGGTCCGCCAGTGTAGAACACAAACCACCATGCATAGCCAAACACCGTTGCACAACCCACATAAAACCCAATAATAAGATATCTGACGAATAGCCAATTGCCAACAAGCGGCTCTCGGCTGTCCCGTGGTGGAACACGCATGATTGAATGGTCAGGAGGGTTGAATCCAAGTGCTGTAGCCGGCAGGCTGTCCGTGACAAGGTTGACCCAGAGTAATTGGACCGGAATTAGAGCCTCAGGCATACCAAGAAGGACCGTAAGGAAGATACTAACAACTTCACCAATATTAGAGGAAACTACAGACAGTCAGTAAATTTGAGGAGTAGAAAGGCAAAAAGACACACTAAGATATCGAATAAACTGCTTCGTGTTATTATAAATAAGTCTACCCTCCTCGACAGCCTTTTCGATCGTGGCAAAGTTGGAATCGGCTAGGACCATGTCAGCGGCAAGTTTCGCGACGTCTGTGCCACTGCCCATTGCAACTCCAATATCCGCCTTCTTCAAAGCAGGTGCATCATTGACGCCATCTCCGGTCTGTCAACAAACCAAAGTCAGTCGATGCTCGAATCGAGATTTAAAAAAATTGACCATTGCTACAACCAATCCCAAGCCCTGCAACAAATCCACCAGCTGGCTCTTATGGCCAGGCTCCGTCCTGGAAAACAAACTCGCCCTCTGTACAGCTTTCACCTTCTCCTCATTGCTCAACGCATCCAGCTCCCTGCCCGTGTAACTCTTCCCTTCCAGATCCTCGTGTTCATCAAAAATCCCAATCTGTTTACAGATCGTTTCTGCTGTGCCCTTGTTATCACCCGTAATGCAGATCACCCGGATTCCGGCTGCGCGGCACTTAGCTACTGCTTCGCGTACCTCTGGGCGCGGTGGGTCCAGCATCCCGACGAGGGAGACAAAAGTGAGGTTCTGTTCAAACCGGGCGTAGTCCGTGACGCTGTCCGAGTGGTAGTGCGATACATCGATATCCGTTACATCACGGTAGGCAAGGGCGAGTGTGCGAAGGCCGTTAGAGCCATAAGTAACCGTGCGCTCGAGGAGGATCGACTTGAGGTTTGAATTCAGAGGGATAGTGTTGCCGTTGACGAGCACTGATGTGCACCGCTCAAGAATGGACTCGGGAGCACCTTTGACGAGGAGAGAACCTGAACCGTTATTACGAACAAGGACGGACATCATCTTGCGATCACGGGAGAACTCAAAGGTCAAGAGGCGGGGTTTGGTGCGCTCAAAATACTCATTGACAGCATTGGCACGGGCAGAAGGAGACAAGGAATTCAACGAGCCAGCCACATCGTCATTGCGGCAACCAATCTTCTCTGCGAGGACTCTAAGCGCAGCTTCGGTGGGTTCACCAACATTGGTATATTGATCTCTCTCCTATTTTCGCTGTAAGTCATGTGAAGCAGAAAATTTGACGTGAAAATCACTTACAACATTGTAAACGATTTTCGAGTCGTTGCACAGAGAGCTGATCTCCGACAATCGTTGCATAGGGTCTGATTTGAGTTCGGCGGCGGCGTCTTTGCCATCAGCAGTGTAGACTGCGCCATAAGGTGAGTAGGTCGTTCCAGCTACGTTATACTCGCGCGGAGAACCATCTTTTCCAAAGACGAGAAACTGCAGACAAACTTTCAGTACAACCTAAGTTCACCATGAAAGAAACCACGAACCTTGGACACACTCATTTGGTTCGTCGTCAGCGTGCCAGTCTTATCCGAACAGATGACGTTCGTGCACCCAAGCGTCTCAACACTAGGAAGGTTCCTGACGATCGCGTTCTTCTGCGCCATTTTCTTCGTTCCTAGGGCAAGACAAGCGGTAATGACAGCAGCAAGACCTTCCGGTATAGCAGCAACCGCCAGTGCGACAGCAATCTTTAAATAATAGATAGCGCCTTTCAAAATACCGTGATGCGATGGGTCGGCAAAGTGGCGAATATTGACAATCCAGACGAGAATACAAATAACGCTGATCACTTTCGCGAGCATGTCACCAAAGTCGTCCAACTTGCGCTTGAGCGGCGTCTTTTCGGAGATCTGGGACGTGATAGATTTGTGAATGTCACCGATGGCTGTTTTTTGTCCGGTATAGACGACGATGGCCCTAGCGTTACCGTTGACAACGGTTGTACCCTTCGACCACAGATTAGGTTTCTGATAGAGGGATAAAGTAGAGAGAAAGAGACCCACGGAAAAGAGCATGTTGGTCATATCCTGCTTCACCGCCTTCCTATCCGGAACGACGTCCACAGACTTATTAACGCTCGTACTCTCTCCTGTGAGGATAGCTTGGTCGACACGGAAGCTACTCGACGAAACGGAAAGCACTCTGCAGTCCGCTGGAATTTTATCTCCGACAGCGATGGTGGTGATATCCCCTGGCACCAATTCCGACGCGTGTATACGCGAAAAATGAGACGATCTGAGTACTTTGGCTTCATCAGGAGAATACTCTTTCAATGCCTATATATGGTGAAAATAAGGGTCAGTACGTCAATGACATATTGTAAATAAATAGACTTGCCTCGATTGCCTTTTCGGCACTGGACTCTTGGATGACGCCAACAGCAGCGTTGGCGATGAGGATAAGGAGGATAACAATTGGTTCCACAAACGCTGTCGCCCAGCTTTTTCCTTCCGAATCTTCTAGCAACGCGAGGATGAATGAAATGAAGGCCGACGCAAGGAGGATGAGCACTAGTTGGTCCTTGAACTGATCCAATATGAGCTCCCAAAGCGGAGTAGGAGGTTCCTCTGGTAGTTCTGTATTGCTTTGAGCATGATCCGAAACGTTCAAAGAGATGTACACAACACACCATTTTTTCCATATAGTTCGGCATGCTTTGCAGCCTGATCTGGGCTGAGTCCACTGGTTGGGTCTACGGCATAGTATTGTAGAACGTCTTCTGGAGTCTTTGTCCACGGCGTGTCCATGGAGAAAGAAAAAGAGAAAGTCTAAGGTCTAGAATCTAAATATCGACGATGAGGACGGAGTGTCATGGTGTTGCTAAAATGTTGCACGTGTGAAAGTGACGTGGCAATTCGTCCGAAGGATAACATTCGACATCGTCTTTAACGACGAGGACACCAAATACCGACATCGCTCTTTTCCCGTTATTATACGTAGACCACGATTGCAAAGATTCCAATTTCCTTGATAACTACGCCTCGCAAGTAGACATCTCTTCATAATGAAGGAATTGCATTTGAAAAGTCAAGAACAATCGCCACATGGTAAACAAGAATCAACAGAGATTACTTAGCTAAATGACTTTCACAACATATCTTTTGGATTTCTGAATCGCCTGCTGCTATGGGCAACTCTTCCTCTTCCTCAGGACGCAGCCAACACGACGAGTCCGTTGACTACGGCGCTCTCGTTCCCCAGGGCGTATATACCGGTTCACAGGATTGGAATCAGTCTATCGTCTCCCAATTAATCGTTTCCCGCAAGTTGGCACCTTTTTATCGTCCTCTAGAAGATTACGATGATTCCTGGGACGACGACCAGATCCTTGCTGCTAGAAAGGAGCCCTCAGATCCCGACTCTGCTGACTCAGTCACACGAATAGACCCATCTCCAACTTCTCCGGGCTCAACAAGGTCCAAACGACCAAGCGCATTGAAGGAACCAGCCAAGCCGGAAGCCCAGGTGTACAGAGGTGCGGTCGAATGTCCTATCTGCTTTCTTGTGAGTACCCTTTGCCTATGATATTTCATTTATTCACATTTCTCAATATTTCCAGTATTATCCGCCCAACATGAATCACTCAAGGTGCTGTGATCAAGCGATTTGTACTGAGTGCTTCGTCCAGATAAAACGAACTGAACCGACGACAACGCATCTGGTTTCAGAGCCAGCCGCCTGCCCCTACTGTGTTCAGGAGAACTTTGGCGTCGTGTATACTCCACGCCCCTGGAGAGCGGGACTAGGCAGTGAAGTATATCAAATTCACATTACACTCTGTGCCATGTATTTATATTCGTCTTCAAGCACGGACCGTCGTCGGACTCACATCGATCCCCAACAGAGCCCACAACACCTCCGACACATAAACGACGACAGAAGAGTTACGGCGCTGAGAGTAAGGAAGTTGTCTTGATAGGTATTTACCTTCATCAAAACTTATCTATACAACACGATTTACTCCGTGCACTAGATCACATTCGACCCGATTGGGAAGCTAAATTAGAAGCTGTTCGCGCCGCAGTCGCCAGGCGTGCGAACAGACGGATTATCATGAGGCAGGTGGGAGATAGGCTCATTCCAGTGGGAATAACGAGTGGACGAGTTCATACTCTCTCTCCAGAGGAGGCTGCTGCCGCTAACACAGAGACCGGGTCACGGAGAAGTCGGAGACGTGGGCAGGCTGGAGGTGATGCTCTCGAGCACCTTATGGGCATGAGTGGTCAAGATCTAGAAGAAGTGAGTTGTTGATTTCTGAGGGTCAAGTTAATCTTTGACGTGGTGGGTCACCTTAGTTGATGCTCATGGAAGCTATGCGGCTCTCTTTACTGGAACACGAAGAACAACAACGGAAAGAGGCAGAGGAGAGAAAAAAGCGGGAGGCAGCCGAAGCTGCTACATTAGTCGCTGCCAGCGCTGGAGGTGAATCAGGCGCTGGCTCATCTCCTGGTAGTACTAGTTCAACAACAGAAGCAGCACCAGCCGCAAGCTCACACGAAATGCAATCCTCTTTGCCTATGTCGAGTTCTAGCAGCCTCTTCACATCCCCGCCCTCACATGGTAACTCTTCCAGCCCCTCCCCGGGACACCGTTCAAACGACGCACTTGCACCTGGGAGAAGATCATGGTCCATTTCACGACGCAGGACACCCCCTCCCCCACCATCAAACCTTGTGCCGAACTTACCCTTGAGCGAGGAGAACCAGACAGCTTGGAGGAATCGGACAGAAGGACCACGGCCGTTCAGCACTCTCAGTGCTGCGCTTACGGCGACTTCAACGGCCGCTGCGGTCTTGGGCCCTCGGGTGGACCGATCGTCATCATCAAGGAGTCTTACACCTGAGCCGGATTCAAGTGGCGTTTGTGATTCAAGAAGCCCCAACTTACCTAGATCACTTCGATCTCTCCAGGGAAAAGCGGATGAAGGGCGACCCAATACGAATGCAGAAGACGCATCAGTACCAACGATCACAATCCACGCGGAAGCGTCGCAACCAAATTATCTAGGTCAAAGTCATGAGCATGCACCTGCGCCAGCAGGACGAACGGAAAAACAAATTGCGTCAACATCTACAAATGAATCTCCAACCTCATTTTCTAATTCCACGACGTCTTCCGTCCTTTCTAGCAATCATTCTGGAAACTCTGCGGGTGTTCCAAACGGGTCATATGGAATTTCAGAGTCACCACCTAATTTAACGGCCAGTGCGAGACTACATGATGCATCTGTTTCTACTACTCAGCACGTCGAACAAATTTCGAGTTAAGCACGTCCTTGACACATACACGTCCAATTTTGGTGCGTGTCGTTTGCGTTTGCGCCTTATCCCAGGTTTTTTTACTTGACAACCCCCTTATTGTGACCTTTTTCTTAAAGTTGATATTGTATTTCCTATTCGATTTTCTTTTCCCATATATAGATTCCCTTTGCATACTCTACCATCCCACAAATATTCGCTCGTCAACGTGTAGCACGATTCAAACAGAAGAAGCTAACGTCCTACTTTTTTTTTCTTACACCCTTCTCAATAAATTAGGCTGGGCGGCTGAGATTATTTATCCGCTCCTTGGGGTTTGAAATATATTTATGAAGGAAATATTGTTGTTCCACATGGACCGAACTTTTTCCTCTTGTTTTTGAATTTCCAATGGACCGAACTCGTTGACGCCACTGATTTTCCAAAGTCCACTGGCTTCGTTCGATGGAAAACTGTAAACAAGGGAAAATAGTGAATGCGTGCTCCAGAGGAAGGTTTATACACTGACTACCTTCTGCAGATTATAAGTAGAAGTCAAGAATTACAACCATGGTTAAACCTGGTGTAGAATATTATCTACTACTCAACCTTGATTCTTGAATTATGAGCACTGAGGTCCAGTATACAGAACTTAGAAGAGGGTTTATATGAGCCTTCTGGTCCGTCTAGTGGAAAGTGTAATAGTAAGATTTATATGTTAGAAATTAGAATGCAAATGGTGCAGCAAACAAAGCCGTTGACGAAGCAATTGATCCGCCATCAAAGTAGAGAAGCCGAGTGCGCTTCCTATTTGTCCTTGTTTACAGTTTTGATCAAAGGTGAAAAGGAAGACAATGCTTCGAACAAAATAAGATATCTATCAATGTTTCGTCGGATGGCCTCAAATCTACGGCTATGTCAACTCGCGTGGTGATTCAGTCTTACAGACTAGTCAATACAAGTTGTCTTTCTTTCTATCAATTGTTGCAACCTGCAGAGAGATAAAAATCTGTTTTATTTTTGGCTGCGAATCTCCATAAGCAACAAGTGGGCGCCAAAATAGCGCTTACGCATATCGCGAAGTGTATATAGCATTAGTTCCCGGCAAAAGAGGCCAACCATTTTTCAATCTTTCAATTCCGCCTCAGTGTTGATCAGATAGAAGAACTTTTTTGATAAATCCCAAAGTATATGAAAGCTCGGAGGCTATCTCTTCTGCCGCATGGGGCAATGAAGCGCTCGTATTCTCAGTTTGATTTGAGAACAAGAACAAGAAGCCGATTGGAGCCCATGATATTTGATATAAGTATCTACGGCGGCTTGGCGGGGGGTGTATTCAAATTATGCTTGACAGTTCCGAGTTTTGACGACGCGCAGCAAGTTCTTTGATATCTGTCAGATGTCCTGAAACGCCTTTCAAATTGCCATTCTTGCGCCAGACGAGATTGAACACGAGATGTGGGCTGAAGTGGGAGTTGATTGTCTGCCTCATTGCACATGCTGAGGAGATGCGGCAATGAAATTATGGCACATTCTCAATACCTACACTGTACAAGAATGATGCCCATCCGTCTCAAGATATCAGCAATTCGGCACATGAAAGGCGATAAAAGATCAAAGACGCAATTTGAATACAATGAAATGCGATAACAGGACGAAAAGAATACCCCGGCTAATGGAGGTGGCCGGTAACGTTTGCAATTTCTTCATCACTCATTTCCTTGCAGACGGAGGATCGGCCCAGAGGGGTTTTACCGCTTCTGGCGGCTGTTCACTTGCAACCTGAAAGGAAAAAAAAAATCTCCATCAGTCTTCCACATCATATATATCTGCCGGAGTTGAAAGACAAGCGGTTGAACGCGTCATTGTGCCGAATCCTGTAACAGCATCCGAGTCGAGACAGAATACGTCGGAGAAGGTTACGTGGCAATGGACAACAAACAGTGAAAAAAAAAGCGAAGGAAGATCATACCTGCGCGTCCACTTGTTTCTTCATTTCTGCTTCTCTTGCTAGGCGAGCAGCCCGATTAGCGTCAACTTTGCGTTTGAGGTCCGGTGCTAATTCCTAATCAGAAGCTGAATATCAGCTCGTTTTTTATTTGTGGAGATGCCGAGCGACTTGGTAAACTCAGAATGAGTCCGGCAATGTGCATGGGTGGCCTGGGCATCAGACCCTCATTGCGTTCTAACGCCAACCCATTATCTATACTCCTTGGCAAGCGGCAGAAAACATGGAAGCAAGCAAGGATGATATTAATGATTTGGAAGGGGAAAAAAACTGAGTGGACGAAAGTAGGGTTTTGCGCTTTTCCACATGATGAAAATGCCCAATGGGAAACACGCCGTAAAAAATTCGCACAAACTTCGAAAAGTTTGTGGAAGCCTGGACAAGTTCATCACTGCTTTGACTTTCTTGGATAGGAAAAGAGGTGTGTCAACGTTGCCCGGTCTTTCGTCCGATTTACAAATATAGACAGCTTCCCTCTTACACGTGGAGATCTCCAACCCATGAGGCATGAGTGAAGGGAAGAATGACAGAGTCGAAGTTCGACATAAAAATAGAGAAGAAAAAAGTGATAGAAGCAAGTACAAGAGGGAAGGTCAACTGACATTGTATAATTGTTCTTCTGAAGGAGTTGTCACTGTGATACTGTCAGAGCCTCACACATGGAGAATGGAAAGAGCACATAAATAAATAGACTTGAACTCCGGCATAGGGTCACTCGAGGCTTCTAGGTCAGAGCACAAAGAGAAAATACACGATGCAGGATAAGACCATCGAAGGCCGAGACACCGAGCACGGAGCAAAAAGCCTTCAGAACTGCCGGGGTGGCAACAAGAAACCTCTGAAAGAAACGAACCTTTCATCAGTGTATAGCCTACGCCCATCACTGGTGACCATTGGAAAAGCCCGAAGCAGTCGCAGACGTATAATGCAAACCCGCGGGGTCCCAACACGACAAACGTATATAGGCGCCAAAAGGTTGAAAATTTTGAGGATTTAACACCAGAATCATATCAAGTCCCGGAGTGAAGGAATAGTCCGGGATGCAGCCAACCAACAAAAAAAACGATGATAAGCTCAGTCAGATGGTGATATGTAAAATGCGAAGAATCAAGCTTACAACCCGCTGTGAATAACGCAAAGTGGCCCCATGGAAATTGGGCCATGATATCAGATATACTGTGACAGTCTGGTTAAGAAACAATTTGGTGACTTATCCGCGTCACAGTAACACAAGTTCAATGGACAGATAAAACCATTCATCAAAGATCTTTCAATTCGGCAAATCGCTCGAGCGAATAAATTTAAAGTGCAATTATTTACTCAATTACGTTCTATATGTACGATGGGAATTGTACAACTTTTGTTTCAATGCACATGGGAGTAGCGTTTGGATGTAATAAATAAAGATTGAAGAAAATCGACAAGATGTGGACGTAATATCCACAGAATCTATAGACAGAACGAAAAAGAAAAAAACGAGACCTTCGCTATAGTGGCTAGCAGAAAACTGTCTGAAGCCCCTCTTGAGCAAAATATTAATCCGAACCAACAACGCCAGTCGCGTTCGTACCAAAATTAACCATCGTCTTTTTCATCTTCCTAGCGAGTGCAAACAATTTACTCGACTCTCTACTGCGTGACTCGATTCGAGCGAGTTCTTTCTCCCATTCACGAACGTTACTGCTAGAATCTGATGATGCGTCGCGAGTTTCGGTCGTACATCCACTGGACCCGCTGGAAGTGCTCACTTTTCTTTTGGGGTTGCTTTTCCTCGACGTGTCATTCGTTTCGAGTGGAGGAGAGACGCCATTGCTCGGTATAGCCGAAGCCGATGATCGACTAACCTCAAGGTTGCCAACGCCTACCCCTTTCCAACCCCCGAGAAAAGATTTCTTCAAGGACGTATAACATTCAACGTATTCGGGTCGATTGATCGCAGTCTTCATAGACATCTCCGAATACCTTTTCGGTTGTTTCTTAATCGCAACTCCAATCGCAGAATCCCCATTCCCCGAGCATCCCTGCCCAGAAGCCTGTCTTGACCGAGGCGATGCAACAGCAGTAGTGGCATCTCCTTCTGCACCACGAGAGACGTACGCCTTACCCGCGAAATTGATCGGTTTGTCGCGCGGTCCCGCACTCGTGTGTGGCCGTCTGGTACTCTTGCCGTTATAAACGGGCTCCGACGGTACTTGCCCTCCATCACCATCGGCTGGACCTATTGCATTGCCTGAGCAAAACGCGATCGAATTCACTGACGGTGAAGGTGGAATCGATCCCCCCTCGGAAGATCGCTCTGTCTTGGACCTCTTCGGCGATTTCGACTTTGATCTCGTCGAGCTCCCAACAGAAGTTGTCTCCTGCCATTCGTTGTATTTCGCAATGGCAAGCTGTCGTTCCGCCTCGTTCGTAGAGACAATAAAAAGTTCCTTGTCAGCAAGTTCGATTGTCCCTGTTCCAGAGGAAGATCCGACAACGACCTAAAACCGTAAATGTCCTGTTTAGAGAGTGATCATGTTTGAAGTCTTGATTCATTTACGAACCTTTGTTCGAAGGAAAAATTTAACTGACACGAGATCAGAGGTGATCGTTTCACCAATGGCCCAACGCGAATGGGACTTGGAGGAGGGCCACTGTAATGTGAGAGTCTTGCTAAAAACACCATTTTGGTCCCGGGTAAAGCTTCCTGATGACTCAGCTCCTGTAATTGGGTTGACAATTACCTTTGTCGAAAATGATAGCGTGTTCGGTGAAATTGCTGGCGGATGGGGTGATGAGTTTGCTTGGGAATTGAAAGTATCAGGAGTAATGGTTGATGCCGAGGGTGAAGATGGTGGATCGACTTCTGAATGAAACGAAGCGTCATTGTTCCATGAAGATGAATGGGTGGGGTGATGTGAAGCAGGAGAGGAAAGGGAGTGTGAGGAAGACTTGCGAAGAGATGTGTCGGAGGGCTGGTTATTCAACCCTTCAGGAAACCATAAAGGTGTCGAAGGGGTAGGATTTTCATTGAGGGTTATTCGGCGTTCAACGATAACGCTTGCGCTGCGGATGGACACATCTCGATCGACGGGTTGCAGATGCAGTGGTATTGACACAAGGTCCATGGGACCTATGGCAATACTAGGTGAATTTACAGAATATCTTAGCTTCGGCGCTCGAGGTTTGTTGGTTTGTAGGTTCAGAATTGGCCCAGGATTGGATTCGATTGGTAGCCATGAGGGGACGTCGTACCGAACAAGGCTGAGATCAAAATGTCGAATTTGTCGGGAACCAACCCCAGATATAGGAATGTGGTTGAGAACTAGGATAGATTGCATGTCAATATTAGAATGAGAGACACAAAAGGGTCAAAACTCACCGGCTTCTATCCTCCAAATACACTTGTAATCAACAAAGACGGCGTTGCTAAATCCAGCGACTTTGGGAGGTATTGATATCCGAAAGGGGAACTCAAGACAGCCAATTGCCTCATACTCAACGACGTCAGGTTTTGACCACAAAACTTGGGTATAGTCAACAAGGACATTTGTAAAGTTGGTGCCAACTTTTGTTCTAGTCTCATAACAACGAACAGAAATGGTGATTGACTTTGCTTGCAGGACCTTTTGGTCATCTTCGAGCCTTGTTCGTACGACTATCATGATTGTTAAAAAAAAGAAGGTTTTAAATAGCAGAAATCATGCCTCCGTCGATGCGAACTGGAGTCAGTCCAAGATAACCTGAACATGGAAAATAACGAAGGCCTGAATTGCCTAGGAGAGAGACAGAGTCAGTAGAAGAACAATCGAATATAAAAGTGGGGACAAACCTTTAGGGGAGGAGAGGGAGAGCTTGACCATGGTCTAGGAACGAAGGGGAGTCGGAGACAAGAATGCTGGCCATCTGAATAAAAAGCGATTTGGACTTTTGAGAAGCACTCGTTCTTCGTCTCAGATCTGTCGACGGCTAAGCTTCGTCTTCTTCCTGAGAACTCTACCAATAATTTATTTATGTCACAGTCACACAAATATTCCGCCCACAACGGACGACAATCCTTCTCTTCTATTAATACGGCCATCTCTGTATCGTCCATCCAGTTCTTGATATCGCACATAGGCTCTTCTCAAGTTCCGAAATCTTGCCTTTGGGGGAGCTCATTCTAAATCAATGCCCGCTGACATCCAAGCACTTCTTTCCAATTATTTTAATAACCATTCGCATGAATTTTGACGTGACTATAAATGGAAATGACTGACACAGTGTTGTCCATTTGCGGCAGTTTTACCAACATTCGGCATTCCATGTCTGCAGCACGTCACAGATATTTATTGCTAGTACGCTGCATCTTCGGATTTCATTCGGCAGTACTGACTCGCTTCCCGCATTGATGGCCGGGTTAGATCGAGAACATCCTCCAAATGTCAGTTGTATCTTTACACATTCGGTTACTCAAAACTCGTAATAATAAAGAACTCATAAATTTTGCAGATCCACACAACGCTAATCCCCATCTTGGTTTAATATCTCTCGGTGATGTGTTCGCGATTGAGCAGCGAATAAGAACTGAGTCTGGGTGGTGTCCTCGCTGAGAGATCTGTGACTGACCAAAAAACGGGGTGGATGAGTGGTTGTTCCAACATTTCCCATGACAGACACACTTCCCTCGCGTGGTGGCAGACTCTCCAAGTCGGAGCTAAAGTGGCTCTAGGTGATTTCACGCGGTACGAACGTACTTTGCCTAAGTGGATGTTTCGAACAAATTATTCTGCGGCATATCCCATCCACAACAGTTCTACGATTGCACCACATTTTCTTTGACCTTCTTTCCCAGTGGTAGTAGTTTGCCAATTGCCAAGCCGTTCTGCTGAAGACGTGATTTTTTGCTGCTATTGAGTTCGTATTTCCTACATGAACTAACCCACATGCGCGTCAACAGGAACTTGGAGTCATCTATAGCCAATTTTTTATGAAGATTGTAACTTCAGCCTTCTATTTACACTGGCAGTCACAACAAACCTCGTGAGGCAGCTATTCTCTGGGCCTTACCTGCTTTCCCCGGCATAGCTTTTAGATTCTTTCTATTAACTTCTCATGCCATGCATTGTTTATTAATACCTGGTAAGCGTGTGCGGATGACACCCACAAATTCATAGAAAACTGACCATGCAAGTTATAAGCTAGTAGGTCCACTTTTTGCTGTCAACAAGAGCATATCACTAACTTGATTTGTTTGAACACACACCCATTCAACATCACAACGCGGCATTCGTAAGAACTTAGATATGAAAGTCGGAACGAAGGCCGCATGGTTCTTTCATGCACTCATCTTCTAGTAGATAATATCGCTCAAGACCTATAGCCGAATAAATAACGCTGAAATCAAAGACGAGCGCCTCTACATGATCTTTCCTATCGTACTGAACAATCAGAACAATCACAATGGGGTCGACTCCTCGAAGTCGACTTAGGTCTTTCAACCAGAGTATGCTGTCCTTCTGGTAGAACATCAAACCCACTCTGTCCCAAGTCTGCAGGGAGAATGGCAGTCTCGTCCAGAGAATTTGACAACAGCCCTTCGCGTTCCTCGTCGTCCAATCGTCGTTCCAAAGGCGGTACTTCAGCAGGAGGAATGGGCAAGCATGGAGGTGCCTTCACGAGGTTATTGAAGAGGAACTAAAGCAAAGACACCCATTAGGGTGGGAAAGCATGTGCTAAGACTAATGTGTGACTTACCGTGCCATAGCTAACCAGAAGAATTTCAATAAAAGGAGTGCGCCAAAAATCAGCTTTAGAATTCGAAGGCAAGGATAAGATCTTACACGAGAAGAGAAAAACCGAGAACTTGCAATAGTGAGATGGGGAACAACAACTTCTCCCATCCCAATCCAAGACTGATGATCCAAATTGAAAGCGTCCTACAAGTATCAGTGAGCGAGCGCGCAGTTGCGCTGACATGACGGGTGACGCTCAATCCGAAGAAATTGAACAGCGAGATACTGAAGCAGATTGCAATACCAGAATATAATACGCTCGGGGTATTGATCATTTGGTACCAGCCCCTGGGTAGGTCAAAGAATGGTGAGATGGATGTTACAGATGGAATGGCCAGGATTGGGATGAAAAAGAGAATCGAGAGCGTGCCGAATAAACCCTCCCATCCCACGGCCATTAATGGAGAGATAGAGTATTGAGCTATAATATTGTTAAGTAAAATCGAATTGCCAGAGGCTTATAGAACGTTACCCATTATCTTCTCTAGAGAGGATATCATTGTCAGGACCTACATTGGCCATCAATTGAGACATACCTTCAACGACAAACTGTGTAGCAGTGCTAAAGAAGGATGCAAAAAACATGAGAATGTATTTGGTATTAAAGGGCACAGCGAACTTACAAAATTTGGGCGAACAATACAAAGAAAATCCCTTGGAACCGACAGGTATAAATAAGAGCGTGGATCAAGAGAGGTGAATTGGGACATACCGACGAGGACTTTGGTAACTTCAGGTTCCTCAATAGCTTTCTTATTCGGATCGTGTTGAAGATTCAGCGCACGAGCCAGATGGTGGACAACAGCCTCTTTAACAGCGTCTTTGATCAAAGATCCGCTGTAGCCAACTAGAGCCACGCCCGACATGACAATAATGAGTGAGATCCATCTAAAGTAAGATGCTTCAGAGTTTCCATAAAGGACTGAGAATAAGTATCATACTGATAGAGCCACAGACGGCGTCGAAGGAACACGACACTGAAGACACCAACAAACAGGACCAGAGCACCACGAGTCATTTGGTAAATTGAGACAGGCGTGTAGAGCAAACCGACATTCATCAACTGCAGGTCCGTGTCAATTCAACGTCGACAGCGGGACGCCATGAAGCAAACTAACCGTGGTACCAGTAAGATCACAAGCTGCCGGAATCCACAGAAGTAAGACCTTCCAGCCTGTCAAGTGCAGAGGTGCAGGTTCCAGTTTATTGGAAGATTCAAGTTCTGACTCTAGTTGAACTGCAGCTTGGTTTCGAGTCCTGAGCCATGTATAAATCACAGGCAAAAAACCTGACAGAGAAAATGATAATAAACGTTTTATCTCAAGATAAAACGACCAGATGAACTAACAGAGCATTTCCCCGACTGTATTGACAAAATGGTTAGTTGCCATTCAGAGGAAAGTAACTGGGTTGCGTACTAAACATCTGTAATGTCTGCCAGACAGGCTGCTCATATACAATGTGTTTCGTTGGATCTGGGTCACTACAGTTTTCAACGCATTGCATATCCTACGAAGACGAATCATAAGGAATAATAAAAACTGGAGTCCAGGTTGACGTGCCTGCCATTTGCTCCAGAGTGAATTGCTCGAGCCCTATGACGGAAGTTAAAAAGATAGAAGACGTGTTGTAAAATTCATACAGTCAAGAGCATCCCTGCTAGTAGAAATGGTACGTATAATGACCTGGCCATTGTCGGACGATAAGGGTGGGATGAGAAGTTGACGGCGACAGCTTTCAAGTTCGTTTGATCATGTGATGACTGGCTGAGGCTAAGCTAGTTCTAAGTTACTGGTAAGAGCAGTGAACTGAACGTTGAACGTTGACTCTATCACGATATATATGCATCACATTAGACATTCTACCAGTGGATCCTGCAGCTGAACCCCATCCAATGTCCTTCGCACCCTGTGTCTGTCAATTGCGATTTATCTTGCTACCCTCAATTTAGGCCTTTAATGAATTAGTATTCTTCAAAGATAAGGCCAAGCAGAATGTTCAGGGCTCAGGGCTCAGCCTTCATCCGTCGTCTCATCGTCGCTATCGCTAGATCTGGCTGCAGCTTCCTCTGCCGCCGATTCAAGCTCCTGAAGTCCTAAACCCATTGATGCCTTATCGACTTTACAAGTCATCACGCCTTCTCCAAGCTTCATCAATATTTCATCACTGCGCATCATCAATTTCAGGAATACATGAGAACATTATACCGAGTAGGACTTACGCTGCATCGACCTGGATCCAGACACAAAAATCGTCCACCCAGATTTTGCTGTAGATATAATAAATGTCATGATGGTCTAAAATGTCTTTAATTTCTAGAAGACATCTCATGACAGTCCGTTTGCCCTTCTGGAGAAAAAGCGCAACATCTTGGCGGCACTTCTCTGCGAGGGCAAAAGATCGATATAAGGGGAACGTAAGAGAACGTCGGAACGACGGTGTCAATGTGTCTCGGAGTTCGTCCTGCGAAAAGAAGTGTTGACCATCCTTGAATAAGTCGGAATGAGGTGGGTCGAGAGCTGTAAAGGCTGGCATAAGAACGCAAATAGTCCAAGCGCTCTCAGACGTGGGATCGTGCTGTGACACCCTCGATTCATACGCGTAAGCATATAGCAAAGTGATAAGAGTCAAATACAGGTCGTGCGTTTGAATGGGCGTCGCGAGATCTAAGAATGAAAATTCATAAAGTCATTTCGAGGATACACTTAAATGCGGCTGACATTCTTTCTTGGGAAGGGATAGCATAACTAGTTTTTCTTTCTCTGTGAGTTGAAAAGGCTCCATGTCAGAAATGTGTGGGTGGGACCACTGTAGAAGCTCTTGTATGTAATCATCGTCCATCATGTCAGCCCTAGAACTTTCATTTAGCACAAAGAAATTAAACACAAGAAAAAAGACATTTAACATATAGTGCTCTTCGTCAAACTTCTCATCTTCATGCGTTACTCTTCTGGAACGTCGTTCATCCTTCGTGTATACTTCAGCCCCGTCACCAAGCTCGTTGACTTCGTTTTCCGTATACGTCGCATGTCTTAGGTAACCGGAATGGAAGTCCAAGAAGCCGTAATATGCCTGTAGAGACTTCTGAAGACAAGAAGGTGGTTCAGGCAATTGTTGAGGCAATTGCCAATCATTTTCTGCAGCTACAGGGAATGGTCAGAACCTGAGAACACCAATATGAATGATTAATGCACACCCTTGGCAACGTCGACATCTTCCACCGAAAGAGCTTCGGTCTTTGATACAAGTTCATCCGCCCCATTTGTTAGCTGAGTATTTGAAGATAAAACCTCAATAGTCGGTGATGTGGTTTTAGCAATCTCCCGAGGTGCTAGAAGTTTTGCCAATAAATCTAGGTCATCGAAGACGTCTCCTTTAGTCTCCTTCGTCAAAGTCACGGTCAGATAACCGGAAGAAGGGTCATATTGAGCAGAAGAATCGTCGTCTTCCAATACGGCTTTGGAAAAATTCAAACGCAAGAAGTAGGGGTCGACATGCAGGGTGACAAGTGTCTCGTCGACGGTTATCTCGACATCTGCTGCCTACTTTTGGCTGGTGGTAAGATGTGGATAAGAAAAAGACAAAAAGTAATTTACACGAATAGATGGGCAATATATGCAAACGATGACTGAATTTTCGGTTTGACTGCAATTGAATCGAGGAGTTATCATATTGTTTACAGAAACAAGGTGATGGACAGGATCCAGGATCATCGGATAACAATGACATGCATCTCACGAAAATATACAGTAAATACCCTGCTGTCTCCTGACAGTCTTCTTCACGGGTACTAACGTCCAAGTTTCAAGGTTTAACTAATTCACCTAAGAATATATCTAATTGTAATCTTTGCCAAGTCTCTAAGCGTAGTTTACCATGGATCCTCAGGTGTGTCCAAGCTAAGCCATAATTCAGAACTTTTAACCATCGGTTTTTTAGACTTTAACAGCTCTACCTTCCTTAGAAACCGTAGAGAGATTGATTGTTCGTGAAAAACGCGGAAACTGCGTTCCCGTCTACGTTGAGCTACCTGCAGATCTTATTACACCATGCATGGCTTATCTTCGTGTCGCGAAGGATTCCAAGTACAGTTTCCTACTAGAGTCCGTCATCGCAGGAGAGAACATCGCTCGGTATAGTTTTATTGGTGCTGGTATGTATTTTTCCTTTCAGAATGGGAACGTTTGAGACCATGTGGTTTAGATCCTCTGAAGATCATCAAGACGGGGCCAAGCGAAGATATTACTGGGGATCCTATGACCGTTTTGGAGAAAGAGCTCGCACTTCACCAATACGTGAAGATCCCTGAGATTCCAACATTTACAGGTGGCGCCATTGGATACGTCTCCTACGATTGCATTCACCATTTCGAGCCCAAAACAAAATGCGAGCTTAAAGACCCACTCAAGATTCCAGAAGCAATCTTTATGCTCGTGGACACGCTTGTCATCTACGATCATCTATTCCAGACGCTAAAAATTGTTTCTCATGTCTTCATTCCGAAGCGATTTAGCACAGCAAACCTTGCATTTACATATCAGACTGCTGTTGCTAAAGCTAGGCGTCTTGCTAAAGTCCTTCTCTCAAGCGGCACACCAGAGCCCCCACAACCTCCCATCAAGCTCGGCAGGGAGAGCGTATCAAATGTCGGAAAGGATGGGTATGAGTCCTTTGTCACGAAACTCAAGGAACATATTGTTGCTGGCGACATCATCCAAGCTGTGCCATCACAGCGTCTATCAAAACAGACTCCATTGCATCCTTTCAATGCCTATCGACATCTCCGCCAAATCAATCCGTCACCTTACATGTTTTATTTGGATTGTGGAGATCTTCAGATTGTGGGTGCCAGTCCAGAAACACTGTGCAAGGTGGAAAAAAATGTTGTTTATAACCACGCGATCGCTGGAACCATCAAGAGGGGTAAAACACAAGAAGGTCGATAGTTTTTAAATAAAGGATTTCAAGCACTTACTGATATCTTTTGAATAGAGGACGAAAAGCTGGGCGCCATTTTGTTAAATTCCGAAAAGGACAGAGCAGAACACATCATGCTCGTCGATTTAGCGCGGAATGATGTTAACCGAGTTTGCCAACCCAAAACTGTGAAAGTTGACAGTCTTATGAACGTCGAAAAGTTCAGCCATGTGATTCATCTGACTTCACAAGTTTCTGGCAACCTTCGAGAAGGGCTGACGAGGTTTGTCTGCCGAACATTTCTCGTGCCTGGCTCCTTACTTTTTCGACCGCAGATTTGACGCGTTCCGATCTATATTTCCTGCTGGGACGGTTTCTGGTGCTCCAAAGATCAAGGCTATCGAGATAATATATTCGCTGGAACAGGAGCGGAGGGGTGTATACGCTGGAGCTGTCGGTCGCTTCGACTTTGCCGACGATGAGATGGACACTTGTATTGCTATTCGTACAATGACATTCAAGGATGGTGTTGCATATTTGCAAGCAGGGGGAGGAATTGTGTTTGATAGTGTTGAAGAAGATGAATACACGGAAACCATCAACAAGCTAGGAGGTAATTTGCGGGCATTGCACGAGGCAGAACGTGAGTTTCCATTCCGTTTTGTTGTATTCGATTCACTGAAAGGGGTGCAGGATACTGGTATCAAGTTCAACAAAACCAGAAGAAAAATGACACCTCTTCGCGCACATAGGATTACTGGGATCTACAGACTAATAAATACTACTGGTTTTCTTCTGACATATATGTCAACCTTTTCTGCATGACCCGTATTTTTTTCCGATTAGTTTTAAGTTCCGCAGTTTGATCCTGCTCACGAAGCGCAACACCTTCTCGTCCTGCGATACTCAGCACACCAGCAATCAGTTCGGCCGTTCTGGTGTTTTCATCATTTGCTGGTATGGGATACATCACCAAGCGTGGATCCACATTCGAGTCGATGACGCCAATGGTAGGAACATGTTCGGCGGCACATTCTGATATAGCAATGGCGTTTTGAACGGGATTGAGGAGGATTACAAGGTCAGGAATGATTCTCTTCTTGTCAACCTCGTCCCCAAAGAACATTCGCCTGTTAGACAGTGTTCCAGGAAGCCAACGGTCACCGACATGGTAGCCTTGTTTCCCCATGCGTTCTGATGCTTTGTGAACGATTGGCCGGAGATCATGTCGGGTGCCGATAAACACGATGATCCCGCCGGCTCGGGCAACGGCTCGGGTGAGGTTTGCAGCAAGGCGCAGTAGAGGAACGGTATGGTCCAAGTCAATAATAGTGACACCTGCACGTGTACCATATGCATAGGGAACGAAGTTCGGGTTCATTCGAGTAGAAGCGTGTCCAAAGTGGGCCCCGGCAGCAAGTAGTGCAGACGTTGTCGCCTGTGCTTGTGGTTTGTGCAGACCATCTCTTATTCTAAATGTGTTGTCCGCATTTGTTGTAGACCCGTATCTGTTAAAAATGTCGACTAGGACGACGCTTGGCAATGAATATCAGGTCAACCAGAAAAAAAAGCAGATCTAACTTAGTCCCTTTCTTTCTTCTCGTTTCTCTCGAAACTCTAACCAGTCCTCAGGTGTCTCTAATCTGCGTTCAGTTGTCGTAGATTGTTTCCGCCGTGGTGTTGTATTGCTGACCGTGGCTCTTTGCAACAAGCAGCGGGCATGCCGCTGTAATAACATGGGGGGAAAAGACACAGTGGCTGTGCAAAATTCAGATCACTTGCTTACCTCACCAATCGATTTTTTTTCGGTCTCGTTCCTCTTTCCCTTCAACCACCACCAATTTTTAATTGCCTCCCTTCTAAATCTCAAAAAAAATGTCAGCTGAGGATCTGTTCGACGGTGCCATTGGCATTGATCTCGGTACAACCTACTCGTATGAATTTTTCTTTTTTTACGAAAAAGCATTGTCAATGGTCGCGTCCTCATTAACTGATTCTCAGCTGTGTCGGAGTGTGGCAGAATGACCGTGTTGAAATCATAGCCAACGATCGTTCGTATATGTATGCTTTAATCAGTTATATAGTCGCGCTCATTTCAATGCAGAGGGTAACCGTACGACGCCGTCATACGTTGCTTTTGCTTCAGAGGAGCGCCTCATTGGAGATGCTGCAAAGAATCAGGCTGCTATGAATCCTAGAAACACGGTCTTCGATGCTAAGCGTCTGATTGGCCGTCGTTACGAGTAAGTGTCGTCCATAAACTTCGCTTTAATATTTACCAACTGTTCACGCAGCGATCCAGATGTGAAGAAGGTTCGTATGTTTGGAACTTGATGGAAGTAATCCACATCAACTATCATTAGGACATGGTTCATTGGCCGTTTGAGGTCGTCGAAAAGGATGGTTCTCCGCTGATCAAAGTTCAGTACCTTGGGGAGGAGAAGATTTTCAGCTCTCAGGAAATTTCCTCAATGGTTCTCTCCAAGATGAAGGAAATTTCAGAGGCTAAACTCGGCAAGACTGTCAAAAAAGCTGTTGTCACGTGTGTAATACTTACTTTGGCATGGAAAAGCGATTCTGACTTGCCCCCAGTGTTCCTGCCTACTTTAACGATTCACAACGTCTTGCTACCAAAGATGCTGGAGCCATTGCAGGTCTTGACGTTCTCCGTATCCTCAATGAGCCTACAGCTGCCGCTATCGCTTACGGACTTGATCGCCAATCCAAAGCAGAAAAGAATGTGTTAATTTTTGATCTTGGTGGTGGGACCTTCGATGTTTCTCTGCTTAACATCAGTGGTGGTGTCTTTGCCGTCAGGGCCACTGCTGGAGACACTCACTTGGGTGGTGAGGACTTTGATAATAATCTTTTGGAGCACTTCAAGAACGAGTTCAAGAAGAAGACCAAGCTTGATATTTCTGAGGATCCTCGTGCATTGAGACGTCTTCGTAGCGCATGCGAAAGGGCCAAGAGGACACTGTCAAGTGTTACTCAAACGACGGTTGAGGTCGATTCTTTGTCTCAAGTTAGTTTCTCTTTTCCCTGAAGTTGAACTCAGCACCAATGTTGAACGATCGTCCAGGGTGCAGACTTTTCCGCAAACATCACACGTGCTCGCTTTGAGGAATTAAACGCTTCTATGTTCAAGTCCACGCTCGAGCCTGTCGAAAAAGTCTTGAAGGATTCTAAAATCTCCCGTGAGAAGGTCGACGACATTGTCCTTGTTGGTGGTTCCACTCGTATCCCTAAAATCCAATCCCTCGTCTCTGAGTATTTCGGTGGGCGTCAGCTCAACAAATCTATCAACCCGGATGAGGCCGTCGCCTACGGTGCTGCTGTTCAGGCTGCCATCCTTTCTGGTCAAACATCCGACCAAACCAAGGATCTCCTTCTTCTAGACGTCTCTCCTCTCTCCCTGGGTGTTGCCATGCAAGGCGACGTCTTTGGAGTTGTCGTCCCCCGTAATACTCTCATTCCAACCAATAAGTCTCGAGTGTTCACCACCGTTGAGGACAACCAGACGACTGTTACCTTCCCTGTGTATGTTTTTTTAAATTCGTCTATAAGTGGGATTTACTTACACGCCTTTAGCTATGAGGGTGAACGTACGCAATGCCGCGACAATCGCCTCCTTGGAGAGTTTGAGCTTAACGGCATTCCGCCAATGCCTCGCGGGCAAGCTGAACTTGTTACTACGTTTGAAGTTGACGCCAATGGTCTGCTGAAGGTTTCTGCCCAGGACCGTGCTTCTGGTCGCAAGGCCTCCATCAGTACGTTACCTTCTTTTTGCGATCCAAATATACTAATTTTTATTATTTTCAGGTATCACCAACTCAGTCGGCCGTCTCTCGTCTGTCGAGATTGAACAGATGATTAAAGACGCCGAACAATTCAAGGCTGCCGACAAGGAGTTCTCCGCTCGCCATGAGGCCAAGTCCAATCTCGAGGCGTACATCCATCAAGTTGAAAACACAATCACGTCACCAGAAATTGGCATGAAGCTCAAGCGTGGAGCAAAATCTCAAGTGGAGGCTGAGCTTGCTAGAGCGCTCGAAAAACTTGAGATAGAGGAGTCGACGTCTGATGATATGAAGAAGTCAGAACTTACACTCAAGCGAGTGCTTCAAAAAGCCATGGCTGGCATTCGGTAGATTCCCAGAGTTGGATGATATCGACAGCTCCTGCTGTCCTCACTACATCGATATGCATATCTTTCTCATGACATTTTATCATGCTGCTTTTCATTAACGATTTCTTGGTATCAGTGTTTTCTTTGAAAAAACATGTGTTGCTTTTGAAGGACGATCCATTAACCTCTGAACGCTTGACGAGAAGCTAAGCACAAATTAATTGAAGACGTCAAGAAGATAAATTATGTTGAAATTGCTCTGTGTATGCGTAAAGCAACATCCAAAACCCACAGCTCTTCATCTGCCCCATCGCCAAGGGCCTTATCAGCCTCTGCAATTACAAGTGCGGAGGCTGATTTTTGTCGTGGGCCCAATGTAGGATGGAAAACGACCACGTCGTGCAACTAGCAGTATTAAAGCTCAGCGATCAAAACATTGGTCAGTTGAAAGGTAATTCTACGTACTTGAGAGAGGATCTGGCTGGCAGAATATCCTTCCCGCATTACAAACTTTACTTTGTTCTGAATTGGCTCAAATCCAACTTGTTTCCGCTTTGCCGCGTCATCAACTTCCATCGCATCTTCAACTTCTATGCCAACTGCTCTTGCAAAATCATTGATCACCGCATCAGGCACGACTCCAGCAATTTCTTGAATATCTGCAGGTCGAATAGGTGTGGGAGGTACAGATGAGGACGATAACCGTGAAGCTGACTGCAGGTAGGTAATAGCTCTTCGAAGGTCACCAGAAGAAGTGCTAATGAGCGCGTCTAGGACTGATTTATCAATACTGATCCTTTCTGCTTGGGCAATTTGTGACAGGCGCAAGGAGGCGGAGTCGGAGTCCAATGGAGTGAACCGGAATTTGGAACAACGGGATGCAAGGGGTTCAATGATTCTGAGAACAACATTCAGACACAAGACAAGAAAGGTATCGGGGGGTATGGCGAACCTCGTCACATAATTGCATACCAGACAGAACCTTGTTATTCGTGCGTAGGTTTCCATTATTCGTCGGAGAGCACCTTGAGCATCCTGCGTCATAGAGTCTGCTTCGTCAAGGATGATAATCTTGTATGGCGGACAAGGATATGTCTTCCCGTCTGGAGCCACAGTCTGCGCTCGAGGTGTTTGACGAGCAAAATTTTTGATCTTGTCGCGGACAATCGCAATACCTCGTTCATCCGAAGCGTTTAATTCCAAGACTCTGTTTCGGAAATTGTCTGGCCTAAATGTTATATTTAATGAATAGTTGAAAATGAAATGTACGCGACTTGCCCAAAAAGTTGTCGTGAAAGTGCGAGGATGGTAGAGGTTTTCCCGGTTCCAGGTGGACCATAAAATAACATGTGGGGTAGCTGAAAGAACCATCAGCGAAAGAAACAAGACAAGTATTCCGAATATACATTTGTAGAGGTTAACGTTTTCCGAAGCACAGCAACAGTGTGTTCTTGGGCCGATACTTCATCAATTGTTTTGGGACGGCTTGAGGTAAATAGACATCAGGTCTGAAGCCAGTTTGCGGTGCTAACATACTATTTTTCTACCCATGGTTGCAATGCCGGGTCAACTACGTGCTTCACAACATTTTTACTCGATGGTGTCTTTGCGGTGAAAAAATCGGCGGCCATCTGAATTGACCCTCAAGGAGGCAGAAAGAGTTAATGGTAGATGTCACAAACGCGTGACATATTCGACGCGTTCGCGTTCCCACGTAATCTCGCTCGCCGCTTGGTCGTCGTCCACAGCGACCATCCAGACAGCCTATCTTGTTGGTTGCTATCAGCATCCATTGCGTAATGTCAGGGAAAGCGGTTGTTACAGGTATGTTTTTGTACTGTTTAGCCATCACGTTCTATAATGCGAGTTCCTTCAGCGAACGGAGAGTTACCACCCACTTTGGACAGTGAGTTCGACGCGTCGTCTTAATTTCCGATCCACACTTGACGCGTTTTATTTCTTTTCAGAGAAGCAAGAAAATTTTTCTATAGTCGAACTCAAGAATGGAAAGGTTTTTTTCAAGCAGAAACCAATATCGTATGAGAAGCAATCCGAAACTTTACAAGGTTGGGATAACGAATCATCTTTTATAGGATCTGTGATGACATCGTTTACAGAGATTGTGTCTTTTCGAGCAATGTTGGAAGACAGGATTAGTGGTCAGCAACCACCGTTAACTACATTTCCGGAAGAGTATAAGCCACTTATTGCCAAATTTTCACATGAAAGGTAAACAATTTTTTTTTACTATAGCTTATTAAGTCCATTTATATACTCTCAGTGACAAAACTCTTACTGTGCTGGCGAGACACATTCAGCAGGAACTTCTTCCTACATTAGATGAAGGGAACCTAGCATCAATCGTTGCTGCTTCCCTCCCGTTGACTACGGTGGAGGATGCCGTTAAATCTGTTCTCGTTCGCAATAATTACGGGGTTGAGGCCCCTTCAGGAGTTAGACTGCCGGCTGCACTTTATGTTTGGAGGTGGGAAGTTGGAAGCGACCATATGGACTGGTTGCCAAAGAATTCTAGGGAAAGGGCAGAGGCGAGATTGGCGGAGCGTGTCAAGGTCAGTCAATTATATTAGGATCATGTTTTCGAACCCACATTCCTTCCAGGCAAGAGCAGATTTGAAAGCCATGCTAGAAGCGCTACCGCAGGAAGAACAAGATGTGATTCTCGAACCTAAGAAAGTGGTCAATAGGTTGCCAGCCAAAGAGATGAATCGTCAGAACGCATCGCCTAATCCAGGAACGCAATTAGCGGATGTAACGCCCATTCCGGAATCCTCTAAAAGACAAGGCAAAAAGAAGGAGGACGCAGAAAATGAAGAGGTCTGGGATCTGACTATAATTTTGACCCTGAATTTTGACCTAAAGAGTTCATCGCAGCAGGATAAGTCAACAGCGAATGATCTAGTTCGCTCTAGAAAACCTCAAGATCCTGAAAAATTGACGAAGGTATCTTCATACTGATTGACCTGGAACTCTTGATCTGATAGTCGAGCAGGAAAAGGAAAAGCAGGAGAAGAAGGCAGCTCGACTAGAAAGGGACCGAAAGGAGAAAGATGCACAGAATAGGTCGCAATCCCTGATGACTAAATTCTTCTCCAAACCCAGGGCGCCTGTAAATGGATCGAACCACCAAAATAGTAGATTTGCTGGACCTTCCAAAGTACAATCTGACTTTGAACGTGTCTTCAAGCCGTTTGTATTAGGCAAAGACAAGATCCTTGCACCTCAGAACCGGTTCCATGATCAGAGGAGGCGTAGGCGAAGAGCAGTCAAGGCATTGGATAATGGAGCAATTATTATTGAAAGCGAGGATGATTGCGACGTAAAGATGTCAGAGTCTCGGCCAACTGAGGAGGGACTATGTGCAATGAGTCGACAAGGTAAATCAATCATGGACTCGGAATTTATTAAACTCACCTATATATTGCAGAACGGTTACATGATTCACTATCAAACCAAAAACCATACGTTTCATTACCATCACCGCTATGTCACAGAAACCCTCCGGGATTCAAAACGTATCATCCTAATTCCGTCCGTATTCTCATGGCTCAGCTTTCAGAAGCTGAAATTAGTGGAAACGACGATCTCGTCAGGGAACTCCTTACGAAACTTCGCGATCGAGACGTATACCCCGCAAAAGCATATTGCTTCCACAATGATGCTCGACCAGGTTATTTTGGAACATGGACGCGCAGTTCGAAAATCATAGGGCCTCGAAGGCCTCTCGTGCAAGACATGTTAGTGTTTGACTATTCAAATGACAGTGGAGAAGAATGGGAAGAAGAACCTCTGGGAGAAGACGTCGTGGACGATGGTGATGAGGAAGACGGCGAGGACGAGGACGGCGATTCCGATCTGGATAGCTGGCTTGTCGATGACGATGATGAGCTTGGCCTTACTGGGCTTTCTCGAGGGTCTTCGCCACCACCCACCTTCAATGCGCCGGCACCACCAGTTCCGAAACGAAAGGCCGAAGATCCTGGGCAAAAATCGGGCAAGAAACGCAAGGTCGTTGTTCCACTTGTGCCCTTTGCGAAAGGTCCTGTTTGGGAGTCAACAATCGGGCAACCCGAGTATGAACCATTTAATCCATACAAGATCAGACTTTTCAATGGTGCGAGCCCTTGGTCTTCTATCCAACAACTTGTCTAAACAAGTCTTTAGATACACCCTGCGCAATTGATCCATTCACATTCGTCTCGACTTGCCTAGAAGATTACAAGTCGCATCAGCGGAATATCAACGTAACTTCCGGCCTTAACTCAACTGTTGTCGCCTCTCCACGTCTGATACCAGCATCCACGTCAAATATTTCCTTGGATCTTTCCGCTTTGAGTGGAGGATATGGCAATGCGAAGAAACACCCAACCGCTGTTAAGTCCTCCTTTCCTGACGTACATATCACTTTTCTCCTCGACAAAATCAATCAGCTACAAGCATCTAGTATTACAGCTCTTGTAGAGGCCGTTTATCAGGAATTACGAGATCATAAGGTGAAGAAGATTGCGATCGAATCAAAAATCAGAGAGGTAGGAGAGAAATGCAAGGATAAGAGAGTTTGGGTTGTCAAGCCTGCGTTGATGGTATGTAGATGATTTTGTTAGCGGATTCCTTTTAATTCCGACTCTTTTTTTTTGAAGCAGGCTTCGTAAATTATTTTGGATCCAAGTCAAATAATATTATTCATGGCGTTCGTTTATACAGCCCGTTTAAATGTGGTATGAAATTCGTAATGCATTATCTCACGACGGAAATTATGGACCGATACTCCCTCTGCCTGAGGCTCTCCTTCAGTAAAAATGGTTTACAAACAGGTGACGAAAAATCAAAAGATGTGACTTTAATGTCTATCAGGACCATGCATATGTGCCTGAGCAGTGTTGTGCCAGTTCCAGAACTGTTCGCACAGTTAGGAACAGTTACATTTTGGTTAGGAACAGTTATTTGATAGTAGGCTCCCAGCCTGATAAGAAGAAACGTGACGTTAAAACGGGTTTCTGTCGTTGGTACAGCTGAGTTTAAATTGGCAGGGCGCGCATTTTGATGGACCATCAACCGACCCTAAATCAAATGAATTCATGTGCCCTTGCAAAATGACTGCGTCGCGTCGCGTAGCGCGTCAATTAGAACATTAATGCTCCCAAAATCTTCAACGGAGATACTGGCTGCAGCTAAACGGGCACCTTCAAAACAGGCCCATGCACAAGTCAACCACAAAGGTCCACGATCTCCCCCCACAGTCGACACAATATGGCCACAGGCTGCTTTTGCAGTCAATAGTGATATCGATGGATGCTCGGAGGATTTATTAGACGAAGACTCGGATTTGGTGCCAACATGTATTACATGGGTATTTGCTCTTGTTCTATATACCACAAATTCTATTTCATTTACTTATTGTATTTGATAATTGAGGCATCTGACAGTGAACCTGAATCCCCTATTACTGACTTATCTCGTGTGTCCCTCTCGGAACGAATTTCGGAAGTCTTGGCAATACTACGGGGCCGCCGCCTGAGCCCATTCGATTTTATCCTTCAGATTCTTGATGAGGACAAACCCCAGTATTCTCAACACAGGACCGAATTTTATAAAGAAGGTAATCAAAAGCTTTTCAAGATACTTAACATTATTCTTGCAAACAATGCTGGAAAACGAAAGCTGCGAACGTGGATACACCAGGCGGCAGCCCTCGACTTAGTTTGCGATGCTGTTGCGGAAGATATGACTCGTGTCCAGAACGCAGACCTGCTGCCCGGCATCGCCGCTATTACACCTGAATTTATCAAGACCTGGACGATTTCTTCACGCCAGGAACTTGCACCATATCTCACGAGCATTCTTGTCGCTGCTGCGCAAACAACTATCGCAAAGGATAAAAACAAGAAGAAGAAACCGGAAATGGTGCATATTACAGTTCTCATATCCGTTTAACAGTATCTAATTTATAATTCAAAGCTTTGCAACATCATCTTGAATCAGCTTAGCTACCAACGTTCGAACAGATCACTTGGATTCCCGACAATTCTTGGTCTGTTCTTATGGGCAACCGGATCCGCGCGCCAGACGATAGATGCATTGCACAATTGCGGCCTCTCAATTAGCTATTCCACCGTCCTGAATTCGATCTCTCATCTGGCGAATAAATGTGTTGAGCTTGCCATCAAAGTCGGATCTGGGATTCATGTTTTTTGCTATGATAATGTTAATCTGAGCACATCGATATTTGTGGAGCAGCGTGGAGCATCGACGCCAGGCAAGGTCACATCTGGTACTTTTCCTGTGCTCTACAAGGTCCGTAACGGGAATCCAGAACACATGAAGATTGCCCCGATCATGCAACGCTTTAAACAAGCCAAAGGCCTGAAATTCATCTTGGATATCCAACCAGCAGTTGCTCAGCTGCATTTCATTCATTTTCAACTCAAGGTGGCAATCGTTCGGGTCCTCATAAAGTATGTGAAAGGCTTTGAATCATATGCAAAGGATCCATCTCTCCAGCATACACCTCGACGCCCGATGCCCAAAGGATACGTCACCGAGCAGTTCCCTCTCCGCGCAACAACAATCGAGGAGGCGACCATTCGAGGAAATTTGTTATTCCATGACGACGTCTATGTAACTCAGCTGAAGCGTCCCGCAGATCAACTATCTGAGTATGCAATACCATCAATAAATGATCAACTCACCAACGCCCGGATACGTTCTGGACAAATTTTGCGTGCCCAAGATGTCGATGCATGGGAACGACGCGAGGTCTTTCAGCTTGGCTTTGGTCTATTCCATCTTTGTCTCAATTTAGTCTGGGCCCTCTTGCATGTTCACCGTGGCTCGCTTGGGGATACAGGAAGCCTGACTTACTTTTTCGCCTTACTAGAGAAAACACGTCTTGGGAACGAACACCCCGATTATCACACCCTTCTTGCTGCTTTGACACAGATATTTGATGGACTGATTTTGAACGCGTGGCGAACGAAATGTGTTGGAAAGCAACTTTCTCACTTTGCAGCATCTCAGCCATCATCTGCGGAGCTCCTTGAAATTGCCGGGAAGATTATTCTACAACATGCGACTCCGATGGAGACCGTCTCGAAGGAGAAACAGTCCATGGGGGATAGCGCAGATGAGGAAGAGCGAGTTCCTCAAGTTTCCTCTACTCGCCGTCAAAAACCACTCGTACCGCCTATTGTCCCACTAGACATCTCCCCTGATCCTGACAAGGATAAAGCTCACCAAAATCTCCGTCTTCTCACCAGGGACTTGCTGTACCTGGCCGAACTGATCTGTGCTATCTCTGATGGTGATATCGGTCGCATTGAAGATTTATTCCCGCAGCTGGTTATGATGTTTCGAGGAGCTGGAAGTAACAACTATTGTACAGAGATCTTGCACTTCATCCTGAATCTGAAGTACGTGTGGACTCCAGAATTTGCGTAAGTCTAAGATACCTTCTCGCCTTACCACACTAATTGTGTATCAACTCCAGGAATATCATGCGAGATAACATGTTGGTTAATCTTACTGGGTTAGAGGGCCATGCGATGCCCATCGACATTAATATGGAGCACCTCATCGGACAGTTGAAGGTATTTTTGAAATCTCCGAAAAGAGTTGAGATGTTACCTTCAATGCAGGACTTGCTTTCGGCCAAAGGATTCGACTCAACATGGGATCAACTTGGAGACATCTCGGCATCAATCGACTACCTGAACAAAATCAAGACGAAGGTGCGCTCGGCACTCAAAACTTCATATCAAGGTTCTACCCACACACCTCCGGACACAACGCATCTCGTATGGCGGGTAGCTGATAAAGTTAGAGATGAAGAGCTACAGGTATTCCTTGCCGATAGGGCTGGTAATGCGAAGGTGAAATCTACTCTGGACATTCTGGCGACTGGAGAAGCCAAACTTAAGACATCGACATTGGCTACTTTCAATCGAAAGGTGTGCGCAATGGTTAACGGTCACTTTTATGAAGAAGAAGAAGACACACTTCCACCCCCACAATTGTCATTGGTCTCAACGAACAATGTAGAAGAGTAGACAAACTAGGTCTATTAAGTACCTGCTTTAGTACTCGATAATACATTTACGGCATTGCTATCTCGTAGAATTTTGGCCGAATTTGAAGTACCTTGCTGCTGTGCAGCAGCGAAGCGTTGTAAAACTTGGGTGCGAATCCGCTCTTCATTCTCCTTCGTTGATTCCTCAAAGCTACGAATATCTAGTGCAATTTTAGCCCGTTTCTGCTGGGTTTTCTTTTGAGTAACCGTCGTATGGCGAAGAATAGTGAGGTCTTCATCAAACTTTCTAATGACCTCGAAAATTTCCCTTGACCATTCTTCCTCCCATTGAGTAGTTTGGCCTAGTAGAACTGTAATCTGTCGGTAGTCGGTGATGTTCTGCGAGTGGAGTTTAGCGAGGCCGGTAATGCCAGTGTCGTCAATGATGAACGAAGCGGGTCGTATTGCTGCCAAAGAATCGTTCGCATGAGCTGCATGTCGCCAGGCAACCAGCCGTGAGATTAGGGATTTGCGCTCATCCGGTGTACGATGTTTGTCCTGCGCCTTCCGTTTCTCCTTTTGTGGGGGAAGAATCTTGATTCGGTCTGGCTCACCCACAGCGCCGTAATACAAATCCAGTGTCTCAGATTCTTGGTAAAGAAGACGGCCTTTGAATAGATGATGAAAATGAAATTCGGATCCAGGGTGACGATCACAACACAACGGTGTTGTATAATTTAGAGCTGAATCAAAATTTCAGATTGAAGTCGTGCATGTCTCCAGGGCTGAAGCATACCATCGGGTGAGTCGTCTATGAGATAGTCTGCAAACATCTCACGAAGACATTTTGTGTGCGATTGGGTGATCCGTATCATAGCAATCCCTGTCCGCTCTTGTTTTGTTGAGAACTTTGTCAGTTTCGCAATGTTTGGGTGATCCGGATCAGTGATGTGGAAGTCGATGGCAGAAAGATCGATAGTCATCACCCAAGGTTCATACATGATTAGAAAAACAGCCTGTCCAGACTTGTTACGGCCACCTCGACCACCGCGTTGAAGAACGGTGGAAACATCACGCCCAATACCATACTGAACAACTGCTTCGATGTCCGGTATGTCGAGTCCCTATCTCAAAATGTCAGAAAAGGGTAGGTGCAGAAATCAAACTTACCGTCGATGCTCCCTCAGTTGCATGGAGTATCCGACATGCACCTTCTTGATTGCGAAAATCTTCGTATACTTCAGTTAGGTACCTTTTAGACATTCCACCATGATAGTGCTTCACGATTCCTTTAATGCGGAGCTCCTTCGGCAGTCGATTTTTTACGTGAAGAGCAGCCGCAGTGCACTCATCGAGGTTATCGTGAAAAACTAGGGTTTTTGGCAGTCGCAGATCGGCAGGATATGGTTCTGGAATAAGAAAGTTGAGATTGCGAAAGTCCGAGAGGTCACCAACGATCGGATGCATTCCATAGGTCATGTTTGGTCGGTTAGACGAGAGTTTCATGGAGCAAATTTTTTCCTCATCGAAAAGCAAGTGTTCAATTATTGTCTTTTTGATATGCGGAGGCTGTGTGCCAGAAAGGGCTTGAACAGTGAGACCTTTTCCGAGTTTGATTCGAAATTGGCCAAGTCTTCCCCAAGCAGGACGAAAAGCAGGCATCCCATAGTGTTCAAGACCAGCGTTGTAGATAAAATGAGCCTCATCAACGTGAAGATGTACAATTCGTTTCCTAAATTGCCGGTCCTTCTCGATCAGTCGTGCGAGACGAGGCATATGGCCAGCAATCATCGAGAGCTGCTCAGGTTGAACCAAGAGTGCAGAGAACTTTCCGTCGGCAATATCCTAGCGCTCGAGTATCAAGTAAGATTGAGAAACTGAGAGTACAATCGAACCTTCCAGAGTTCTGGATCGTTCGGAGTATCCTCATTGATTGACACAGTCTTGACTCCATAACGTTCAAACTCAAGGACGTGAACAGCTTGAAGACGCTTGAGGGGTGATATGACAACAGAAGTGGATTCCGGAGCAAGCAGACAGGGGATGATCATACACAGAGTTTTTCCAGAACCAGTTCCAGCATCAATCAAAGAATCTTGACCAGACATCATTGCGATTGTAGCCTTGAGTTGGAATTCATTAGGAACAATCTTTTTTTTCGAGGCTTCCCAAACAGCTAGACAAGCTTGAAGGCCAATAGCCAATTTGACATTATTGTACGATGCCCAGAATGAATCAGGAGGTGCTAGATTTGCCGGAATCAAGTCTAGATAAGTGAGTTTAAGCTTGTCCAAAGGCAAATCTCGGAATGATTTGAGCTTAGGAACCAGTTCCGAGTCCATAGAAACCTGTTTAACAGGAAGCGACTCGCGAGTCAAATGGGAGGCCAACAACAGAACGATATGTCTAAAGTACGCGACGCGACGCGGTCATTTTGCAAGGGCACGTGGATTCATTTGATTTAGGGTCGGTCAGAATTTTCTGTTGTGGCGTGGAAAATGCGCGCCCTGCCAATTTAAACTCAGCTGTACCGGTCTGTATACGACAGACACCCCATCCAAATGTCATGTGTCTTCTATACGGACCGGTCACCGGTCTATGTATATGTTGAGTTACAACTTATAACGGCATTCGGATCACGTGGCGTAACAGGCTTGCAGTGTGACATAATCTTTACACTTTATAAGCTTTAAGCCCTTTCCCCCTCTCACAATCCCCCTTTGCACACTCGTCGTGCTAAACCTCCTCATGCACTAGTATTACTGTGTAACTGTCCAGCCAGGATTCGTCAATGGGGATGGAGATCCGGGCTAAGGGAGCTGGTGACCATCGACTCCGTATTTTGGGCGAATGGATAGGGGAAAGTGAGGGCTGTGAGGTCACCTCCACCGAAGATGACGCCTGCTGGTCACACGAGGTGTACGAAGTGTAGTATATTGCGACCTGAAGTGAGTGCGCGGGTCTTTTTCTTGCCTCCATTTCTAACCCTAAGGTTTGAGAGGGTAAAATATGTTAAAGTATGATCTTCACTGTCCTGTGAGTTATGCCTTTTCGTTGCTCTTCTTGTCTGATGATATATTTGTGTAGTGTGAGTTTTCAGACCCTGGATACATTGAAACAAGTTTGATTTTGGCCAAAAAGGGTTGAACCGATGTGTCAGCCTGCACAACGAACGACACTTTGTTCTGTTCATGTACGCATACATCTGTTGTTTTCCTCATCAGATGTAAGTTTGCTCCTCCAAATTCGATTTTCATGAAATCTAAAATCAAACTTTAAAGCCCTGGCCACATCACGTCTCGGAAATGTTCTTCTCCCTCACATATGTCCTCTGTGCGGTTCTCGGCTTCGCGATCACCGTCATGCTCTCATTCCACCTTTGGGGCATCCTCAATGGCGAAACCTCCGTTGAGGCCCAAGACCACCATTCCTATCAAAGAGGCGCTGCTGAGCGGGAGGAGGCTTTCGTGAACAACTATGATCTTGGAAAGAGGAGAAATTTTGAGCTGTTCTTTAATATTGGGGAAGGAGGATAGTGAGTGCTTTTGCTATTTCTTTACAGTACTCTAATTTCTCAAGCCCGATTACCAGTACACCCATATACCAACGGCTACTCGTGGGCTCGAAAAGAAGGATACGAACGACATGCCGGGTTGAACTTGAGTTGACGATGACGATGTGGTTTAAGTACATTTGCTCGCAAACAACGTATAACTATCTACTGTGTGCGTGCTCTCGTTCTTTTTGTTTCTGTTACTTGTGATGATATTCTGCCGGGGCCAGATGACGCTTCGAGCGGGCCTCTTATGTTCGCTCGGGAGTATGCTTGATTTATGTCCGGCTATCTTTCATTTCTTTTTCTGAAATCTGCCCCCACCTTCTTTTGGCCTATGTACAGAATGAGCTAACGCGAAAATTTCCCGACCTCTTACCCCACATACAGATACAGATAATACATTTCATGATTGCGTCCGCTTTTTGTATGATGCGATTCAAGATATAGCCTGTGAGAAGAAAAGCGAATTGATTCTGTACGGCTTCCACCAACTCTCCCTGCGTGCGGTTAGGCATTCCAGACAACCCCATTGGATATTCCGTCCCAAATACCTTTCAATCCCTTCCCTTAGAAAATTTCTCCTCTGCAGAGGCCTGCAACGTAACAACCAAGCGTCGAAGGCGGTGTTTTTAAAAAATGCCAGTTGGTAAGGACAGCCGCTCGAAAAACGTAAGGGTAGAAGTGGACGAAGTATTTACCTCATTTTCTCCTCGTGATACTCCCTCACCTCTTGATAGTGTACACGACATCGTTGATGATGAATATAGACAAGTGTAGTGAATGAAAACATCAAATCACAAACTTTGCTGTCCTCAGGTAGATTTCTCAGCCTCAACAGGTTTGATGGTGAATTGAGAAAGAAGGGTAAACTAAGTGTACAAGCTAAGATTATAGAATTGAACATACACTGAAGGATTAATAAGGCCTTTCACCATAAGGATATCATTCATAGTCATGCCACCTATGACACCAGGAGTAAATGGGCCAGTATCATTCATGTCAGGCAATGGGTCCAAAGTCTCCTTCCCCACATCTTCTAACCAAGCTGCAACATGTGCTTGGAGGGAGACATCCAGCTTGGATTCTAACTGATCACTGGAATTGCTACCAGTGTCAGAAAGTGCAGTTTGTGTTTCCATGCTCCCAAACTGGTGGAGGGTGGAGCCATGCAAAGATGAGGTAGCACTAACATGGGTATCCCATATCATCTCTTTCTCCCTGTTAACGTCATGGTCCAGCGGTACCATAGTCAGGGCCCCATCACAGAAGTACACATGAGTTGTCCCAATGATATATTCTCCTGACTCTGCTTGGAGCACACCAGATGCTACTGCAGCATATGATGCAGGGATTGCAGCACTAGAGGGCTGTGGCCGCATGTTTTCAAATGTCGCATTTCGCGAGGGATAAAAGATTGGCATTGGTGCCTGGGAGCGCTTGATAGATGTTTTCAGGGTTTCCACAACTGGCATGGGATCCCAGGCCCAGAGAGACACAATTTCCAATGCCATATTGGCCAAGTCACGTCGGAAGCGGTTACTGGTTAGCCCAGATAAACGAGGAAGGTTGAAGAGTACAGAAAATGGTATCGAGAGTAATGTGAGGATTACAGGAAATGAATTAGCATGTGGGGGGTCTATTCCAGGGCATTGGTCTTTGCGGAATACGACATCAGTGCGAGTAAAGGTCCCTTGGCAAATTTCACTGGCATGCCAACGGTGAAGCGTCGGTATTCGGGTGCTTTGAGGCTGTAATGTTCACTTAGAATACTGGCCCATCACAAGAAACAGATACATACTGTCATGAACGCATATTCGTAGCTTGGTCTTCCTGGATCCCCTCGTCCTGCCTGTATTTCAAAAAGTCTCCACTCCTTCATGTCACGCTCAAATTTGAGTGTCAGCGCAAGCACATCCTCGTGTAAGAACAGGGTAGCAAAAGGTGGACGAAAGTCATATAAACGATGTTCCGTGGCGCCCACTATCTTGTCCTCAGTACAAGAATAGTGTTGGTCAAACTACTCACATGGAATGATATTCTCCCGAACCTCTGCAGCATGCCTTGGGTGACGATCTTGGCGTAGATTCCGTTGCAGCATCCATTGGAGCTAGTTAAATGTCATTAATCAGAGCATAAAGGAAGTGGCGAGAATACCAGTGCTTCGCTTGAACCCAAAGCTGCATCCATTGTGTGAGCCCATATCGCCGCATCTGGGTTTAATGTGATAACACATTTTTTTCCGCCATAAAATAGTGTCATGGCTTCGATCTCTTCTATTGGGTAATAGTGCGTGCTTGTCCGTACTGTTGCCATCGTTTTGTGCAGTGTAGAGTTGGGGAAATAGCTAGAATCGTGACCAGTCCGTTCGAGGATGTTGTAACTTGTCGTGTGATGCGCCAAAATTATTTCATGTCTACTTCATATAAGTCCTGTATGATATCTCTAATGAAAAGTTTGTGAAGTAGAACTCGAAATGTTGTTGTCTCCTTTAGGCTGAGAAGCAGAAACATTATTGAAAGGATGCCAGACATGTGAAGGTGGCCAGTGAGGTAAGAACATGGAAGGGGGCATCCATGAGTATATCGCTACTTCGTTCATACAGCAATGTAGCGGCAAATCTGTGGAATATATGGTTTACTATCATACATGTAGAGGCGAGATGAGACGGATTGCTGATGAATTTTAGGATCTCAAGGACGAGATCGAAACGAACTCCCAGAGGTCAGATCCAAGTATCATACCAAACTAGAAACAATATTTTGGCCTGTTAAAGCATAATAGAGTATTTAAGTGCCCCAAGGGACTTAGATGCAATTCACAGAGAATTGGATTCTACGTTGGATTCTTGCACGAGCACATTCAATTCAAATGTACTGATACTTGAACTTGAATCGCAAAAATGTGAAATGATCCGATGGTCAAAGTATAGTATCACAAAATAGAAGTCACTCCACAATCGGGCGCAGACTAGCGACCGATGACTTGCGGCCCTTCCGCAATCGCTTTCGGATATCTTCGCGAGCGGAAGTGGCGCCAGAGGAGTGCTGGTCAGCCTGCACCAATGTGGTGGGAGCAGATGTTGACTCCTTTGGTCCCTGTAAGCTAGACACAGGACTTGTGTCGGTACGACCCTCAACTGATCCAAAGGAATCGACAAGCTTGGGAGACTCTGGCACCTGTCCTTGCATGTTACTGGAATCTGATCCTACATTTCTGGCACGACGTTTCCAAAGTTTCCAGGGAAGAGGGACTTTTTCTGTTTTAGAACCGATCGAGGAAGGCCTTTGTTGATTTTCTACTGATGGAAAGGAATCGACGGATCCGGACGGAGACTCTGGCATCTGTGCTTGTAGATTAGAATCAGAGCTCGCATTTTTCGCACGACGTTTCCAAGGTTTTCGGGAGGAATGGACCTCCCTTGCTTTAGAAGCGATTGAGAGCGATGGTTGTTGCCTTCCTACTGATTCCACGGATTCGAACGATGACTTCATCTCCCCCTGTGGGGTGAGAGTAGAGTCGACATTTTTGGCACGACGTTTCCGGGCCATCCAGGAGGGTGAAGCACTTTCAGCTTTAGATGCGATCCAGAAAGTGCGGTGTTGACTTTGCATTGACGGAAGAGAATCGACGGAAGATGACCCAACGTCTCCAGAGGGCTGCATCGGGACTTTCTGAGAAGGTGATTCACCGACGACAGAAGTGGGGTTGTGTTGTTCATTTGGGACAGGCGACGCTGAAACCAGATGAGCCAGATGCTGGGGGACTGGAGGACGACATTCGAACATCAATATGTGTGGCGGATACTTACCGCGCGACGGCTTGTCAGCAGGGTTTTTTCTTGTCCAGATGTAGGCTGGCTCTAAAACGAGGCCTCCACCTTGACAATCACTGAGTATTCGCTGCAAAATATCGTCCAAATATTGCCTTTTCTCCCAATGTCCCTTCTTCAGCGCCTTGACCACCCCTTTGTGGTCCGACCTGAGCCTGATCCTCGTATTGGTATAGTCAGCAGCAAGGAGTACACTAACACCAAGCTCCACGGCAATGAGCTCTGCCCAAGATGACTTGATACTGCCGGTGCGTCCGCGAGGGATATCTAGGTGGTCTTGAGTGAAAGTCCACGCGAGCCATCGATCGTCTAAGCTGAAGCCGATGCCGTGCGGACAGGCATCAACGAAGACTTCAGGTAACGCAACAGGACTGAAAATTGAGCGAGGGGTAGCTGTTGTGCTGAAGGAATCTGCTGAAGTAGAACGGAAAGATAAAAGCGAGGAACTGGAGGGATTAATGTATGGAATAGGGAGATTCGTTTCATCCAACCTCTGCTTTGGAGGCAGATTTCAGTTTTATTGGTGAGAGAAAGAAATTGACGACGAACATGATCCTCATCACTTGACCTCTGCACACTAGTGGTGGCTATTTCAGGCCGGGTGGTGACCACAGGGGGTTCAGGTTCGCTTGGCACTGGTGAATCGACACTAAAATGGAATAAGGAAAGATCTAGCCCAGATCACCATTTGAGAATCATACCGTTCAGACGCAGACGGGTTGTCTGCATCAGAGAGATCCAAATGTTCATGCAACCTCTATTTGGTGTGCATTCAGGCTTCTTCGATGGGAAAGGGAATTAATTACGACGGGTTTCTTATTGTTTGGCTCCTGCAGGGCGATTATAGTCAAGTCTGGCTGGCCAATGCCAATGAGAGGTTCTTGTGGGACAGGCGAAATGTGGGATTCATGTTCGATTGGCGTCGATGAATCGACACTGCAAGAACGAGGAAAAGTTTAGTTCAGATTACAAATAATAACTTGGGCGTACCTTTCGGACGGCTTGTTTGCATATATGTAGTCATGAAGAGGGTTTAAAACCCACTTAAACAACTTGTCCATGATAGTACCAGCAGTGCCCGTTTGAACGGCTGGCCTTTTATACTACGTGAATACCCCTACATGTGATGTCGCACCCGCAATGCATTGACACTCAGAGAACTGCGGCACTTTCTGTGTGCGTGTCATCCTCAATGTATGCAAGTGACTGACTGAAGAACCAGCACAAACGGAAAGAAAACCGCTTGCTGTCGAAATGTGTCACACGTGCATGTCACATCACAGGAGTCCAGACTCCAACGATGCAATTTCTGTGGTTTCCTCGAGGCAACCAACAGGTGAACCTCACCCTCACCCATTTCTATGTGCCAGAAGTTGGCCATGTTTTGGAACCAACCGCTGCGGTGAATACGGATTTCTGTCGACTTACCTGTTCTCTCGAGAGTCGTACGACGCCCTCTTTCACGTCTGTCAAACTGTCACCTTCAATTGCAAAATGTGTCCAAAACATTCGACTCTGCGCCATTGCGTTCTTGGAAAAGTCTGGCCAACATAATCTCATGGATCCACAGCATCTAGAGTTGCAAAATAAACAGTTGGACCCATCAATTCGTTCTATTCGTCGCAATCAGTCATTTTCAGAAGAAGCAGCTGTTTTTGAAGGACAGGGAACTGGAAAGCAAGACGTAGTACAACTTGGAGGCCCTATTAGAAGGCAACAGAGAGTTCTGGCCAATGTACAATTTTTAACGTTGTGCTGGACAGTACTTCTTATTGGTTGGAATGACGGTTCGACAGGACCGTTAGTGCCCCGCATCCGTGAATTTTATCATGTAAGGGGAATGCACTCTTAAGAAAATTTTTTATCTTTTTTTTTTTAACCCCAGGTTGGATTCGTGATTGTATCCTTGATATTTGTGTTCGGCTGCTTGGTTTGTTCCATATTAATTGAACAAATCATTGTAATTCCAGGCAATATCATAGGGATTTATCTCAGGTGCTATAGCAAATATTCATCTAACCGATAAGCTTGGTTTTGGGAAAGTGTGTATTATGGTTTCTTGATGCAATAAAACTTGTGGATCGATGCTAGTTTAATACAGACAATCGTGCTTGGTGGTCTTTTTCAAGTTGTGGGCCACACTATACAATGCTTTGCTCCACCATTTCCAATTTTTTTAATGGCATACACTATCAATGGGTTCGGCCTTGCTCTTGTGGTGAGCATTTATAATTTATAATGACTTCGGGAATTCAAGTCGCCAATAGGATGCTCAAGCTAACGGATTCGTTGCGGTATTGAAGCAAAGTGAAACAAAGATGGGAATTCTCCACGCCGCTTATGGTACAAATCGTTTTTTCTGGTATGAGGAAAGCGTATTTTGTAATTGATAGATGTCACCAGGCGTAGGCGCACTCGCTGCGCCCCTGGCAGCGACCCGGTTCGCTCGGCTTCCAAGATGGTCCTTTCATTACCTTGTTTCCCTTGGCATTGCAATATTCAACGTCGTCTTATTGATAGTTGTATTTGGATCCAAGCAACAAGATGGTAAGTGTTGTTCAAGTGGACCGAATTGTCTGTTCGACTATTCAATGCACGTCGTTAGATTGTCTTAAGATAGCTGGAGAGGTCGTTCCGGCAAAGCCGAATGGAATCGAAGAACACACGTCAAATTTCCGAAAGGTTTTGAAGTGCAAAGCTGTCCACCTCTTGTCAGCCTTTGTCCTAATTTACGTTGGTGTTGAGTTTACTATCGGAGGTTTGTGAATTGTCAGATTAAAACAGGTTGGCTGTTGGTTGACACTCTGTGTACAGGTTGGATTGTCACATTTATCATTGAGACGCGCCATGGCGGTCCGTCGTCTGGATACATTTCTTCAGGCTTCTATGGAGGCATGCCTTATCTCGATTGACTTTTAACATCTTTGTTCTAAGTTTGGTTTCTGCTAGGCCTCACACTTGGGAGGGTTGCCCTTCTGTGGGTGAATAAAATGGTCGGAGAGAGACGTGTGCTCTTCGTTTACACAATTCTCTGTATCGGGTACGATCGCTTTTGTTTAAAACCTTTGCCCCAAAGACTTATCATTACACGTTAGCTTGGAGTTCGTCATCTGGTTTGTCCCGTCCCTTATCGGTGATGCCATTGCAATCTCTCTTGTTGGCCTACTCTTGGGACCTATGTATCCCATCTGCATGAATCAGGCCTCGCGCATTCTCCCTCGGTGGATACTTACGGTGTCCATTGGGTGGATTGCAGGCTTCGGACGAGCAGGAAGTGCTCTGCTGCCTTTCATGACAGGCGCCGTTGCATCCACGCGAGGAATTGTAAGTTTGCAACCGCTGTAAGTCTTATCCACTTGTGCGGAAATTCGACTTCCAGAATATGTCTGCATGAATTACTGAATTTGAATTCTAATGAAGGTTAGTTGCGATGATGCTCCTTATGATGGCACTCTGGGGTGTCGTCCCGTCTGGAATGTGTGAGAGTGCTACTTAACTGTTTGACACCAAGTGATTTTTTTTTGGTGTGTGGAAGTTATCATGTTTTTAGTATGCATTGTTACATAGAGGAAACAAACTACTTTTCTTGCGGATATTTATTCATTGAAATGAACCTGCACTCAGTCCAGTTTTGTACCCACACTCATCATGTAGTGTAACCTGTGGGTAATAAAGATACCATGTTCTCATCCCGGTCTAACGATGTCCCGATCACTTCTCAACTTCATTAATACTTGGATCGTCCGGACGTACAACGGTATCTCCAGGCATTCCCAATACCGATTTTACTCATGGAAAGTCTAATATATTGAATATCGTCGACGTAGGGGCCGATTTATTGGCGAATGGTAATCCTTGATAAGAAAAACTACGAGTGCATAGTCTCCACTGGCATGTCGCTTGGACTTTCGGCACCCTTTCGTCCTCATCGTCCTTAAAAGATTCCAAATCATCTTGAATAATACGAGAGAATGTGCAGGAGACACACAGATATGGATATACAGTTGCCAAGTGTGTTAACCTATGTAACTCTATTTATGTCGAATCTCTTTTGCTAACCGCCAACATAGCACGAACGCAATTGACGCAGCAATTCCGCCAATTCTACAAAATTTGTTTTCAGAAAGTGAAATACCAGGGGATTCGGGCTCAGTTAGTACATACCTGAAAATATAAACGACAGAATTTGTGTGTGATGTATCAGCACTTTCTGCACGTTTCGCAAGCATGTATTCGCCTGATGTCCTGGCAACCATATCCGTAACATTTTTCAGCACAACAGTGATATTAGTAGCAGGACCAGGGTGTGGGGCGGTGGGGATATGGTGGCCAGGAAGAGTCGGTTTTTGAGGATCGATAAGGGCAAAAAGAACGGCAGAGAACCCCGTAACGAGGAATTGTGGAATGACAACAAAAATGTTGTGGATACCCTAGAGTTTAGAAGCAATTGGACTTGTTACAGAGTAAAAAGGCAAGAAATACGACGAACCAGGATAATACCAGCTTTTGAACTCAATGTTTTCCCTTCACTTCTGATCGCCGCTCCCCTCCCATTTGCTTCTTGTCCTGGTACAGGGTCATACCTGTTCCCATCGATTTGCCCCACATCAACTGTGCTAAGTAGCGCACCAGGATGGTTGAACATCCTGCCTCTTTCTGCTCGCTTCAGCCCTTCACCTTCGTCGCCATCTTCATCATCAGAATCATGACCAGAAAGGAACAACTCTCGTTCTTGGTCTTCACTTGATCGCGGTAAGGGCGTCCGAGCGTCCGCAAGCCGGATGGCTGTGACGTTTTCGGATGAATGAGGCGCTGGTTCGGTAAGAATGGCTTCTGCAAGCTGCAATAGTTGACGTCAGGTTAAACCGAATTCGATAAGAAGGCTAGATTACCAATGAGAAGGGCGCCCATTGAGTTATAGCCCACGAGAATCCCGTCATAGTTATAATCAACGTTGAGCCTAATACGCTGTCCGTGAAGCTATAAATCTCATAAAGACCAGCAATTTGTGGACAAGTATATCGGACTTACAAAGTCGCAAACATGCAAGCCGCAAACACGAGATGGCTGATGGCCCAGATAGTCGCAAGGTGGATCTGTAACCGTTTGGGCACACGGCAAATCCGATCCCACCAGGAATCATCACTTTCTATGCTAACAACGGTAGAAGATTTAGCTGATTCGGAAACAAACGCTGGCAGAACAACGTTGATAAAAAGAGCAAGGAGTGCTGAGTAAAATAGAGCACGGGACCCTAGTCGTGTGGCTTCTGCGTCTATGAAAGTTTGTTCCTCGTCAGTCGTTGCAGCAGGAGATGATTGCTTGTAAAGATCCCCTATAAATATTGTGCTGTAGAAAAGAACAGGGAACCATGCTATCCATGCACTGCGTTGAATTAGATAAATTCTTGTTTCATAGATGAAGGAACGCACAAGAATTGTATAAAACACTAGATTAAGACAACGTGAGTATTTAAATAATACAAACAACTGGAGTATCTCAACGATTTGGCGGATAACTCGAGGTAGAGTTCTCATGTTACCCCACATATCTTGCAACTCTTGGCGGAAAGACACCCAACTCGATTTTCTGCAGTCGAGCTGTAAAATTGTCGTCAGAAAGCGAAAAACACAACGCACCCTACAGTTGAAGAATCCTTCAAAAGAACCCGTTCCTTAACAAGCGCCACCATGACTAGATGGCCTGCTAAAAGAAGGAATGAAACAACGACAGATAAAACTTGAAGTTGAGTTCTGCCTAGGAAAGGGAGTATACGAGGGAGGTCGACATTTCCGCTGTTAAAATCCGAATTAGACCATGTAGTACAAGTGGCACCGGCAACACCAACACGAAGAAGCCAACCACACTGCCGAATCCCAACATACGAGCCGCCCAAGCATTGCCAGATGCCTGTCTCGAAGGTGGTAGTGTGTCTACCAAAAGCGCACGATCAACCGCTTGCACTAGAAATCATTTAAGCGTCATATAGTTTTCGGGGGAAAGACAAACCTTACCCGCATTAATAGAGAAGTCAATTAGATAAATTGATAGTACCGCAAGCCACATAGTTAGATGGTCGTTCTGAGGAATGCATTTAACAAGTCTTTTTAACGACTGAAATCAAACTTACAGAACTGGTATTCCAGCCGGTAAAAATAGATGCAGTCGTTCGTGTAAAGCCCAATAATAGCATTGCGAATATGCATATGAATGTTCCGAGTAACATATAAGGTCTCCGGCGGCCGAAACGCGAGATAGAGTTGTCTGCCAGGAAGCCTGAGACCAGTGGGACATGATTAGATAGTATTTGAGAAGAGTTAAGAGGGATATGCACCAATAAGAGGTTGCATGATGAGCCCCGACATTGGTCCCGCAACAAATACGATTGCCATACTCGACTTTGAAAGTCCAAGTGAAAGGAGATAGGGTGAAGCTGTCACAAAGAGATTTCAGAAAAACCCAGGAACCGGAGTGATGTCACAGTGAAGGTGTTGAATACAGACCATAAGACATCTCTACACTCCAGAATATTTGGACTCCAAGTAAACCGATGGTGACGGTTGGAAGATGCGCCCAACTTGGACCAAGAATTCTGGCAACACCTTTGAATCGCCGTGCATGGTCGTCATTGTCTTCCTCGCATGGCACTGGCAAAGGAGACATGCCAGTCATTATGGGTATATGTTGAGTTCTTTGTAACAGATTTCGAAATTGAATTAGGAAATGGTCATGGCACGTGATCTGGCACCACAAATTCAAGTTCTCGAACTAACGAAGTTATTCAATGGCCAGTCTCATCACTATCCTTGATCTCAAAGGAAAGCCTCTTATCCAGCGCTCCTATCGCGATGATGTACCACCATCTTATATTGAGCGATTTCTGCCCCTTGTTCTCGACATCGAGGAGGACGGTCAGCAGGTGACACCCTGTTTTTCAAGTCAAGGGATAAATTACATGCATATCCGCCATTCAAACCTTTACCGTATGACACCGTCTCTTTTTATTCATTCGTTCCTTCATTATTCTGTGGTTTTAGTGCTCGCTCTATCAAAACGAAACTCGAATGCGGCCGAAGTCATCATTTTCCTGCACCGTCTTGTCCAAGTTCTCGTCGAATATTTCAAAGAACTGGAAGAAGAGAGTATACGTGACAACTTCGTCATAATATATGAACTTATGGACGAGATGATGGATTTTGGGTACCCACAGACCACGGAAAGCAAAATACTGCAGGAATACATCACACAAGAATCACACAAACTCGAGATCCAAGTCCGACCACCTATGGCCGTTACGAATGCGGTATCATGGCGAACGGAAGGAATCAGATATAGAAAGAACGAAGTTTTTTTGGATGTCATAGAGAGCGTCAATATGCTGGTGCGAAGCGTTGCCCTCTTCTGTATTGGCCCCCAACCCTTAACCATTGTGAAATTTCGATCAGGTTAATTCAAATGGCAATGTCGTGAGATCAGAGATCTTGGGGGCAGTCAAAATGAAGTGTTATCTGTCCGGGATGCCAGAATTGCGGCTTGGTCTCAATGATAAAGTGATGTTTGAGAGCACAGGACGAAGTAGGTGCACCCTTTACAGGAATATCGAGCTATCACGATAACCCCTCTTCTCTTTCAATAGCCGCTCGTGGCAAAGCGATAGAAATGGAAGACGTCAAATTTCATCAATGTGTCCGATTGTCACGATTCGAAAATGACCGCACCATCTCCTTCATCCCTCCAGATGGTGAATTCGAGCTTATGTCATATCGTCTATCTGCACCCGTAAAACCTCTGATATGGGTTGAAGCTGCAGTCGAAAGTCATAAGGGTAGAGTGGAGTATATGGTCAAAGTGAAGGCACAATTCAAGCGCCGGAGTACGGCCAACAACGTCGAGATTTATGTACCTGTTCCGGATGATGCTGATAGTCCCAAATTCCGGGTGTGTCGCACCTTTTTCTCTTGGATACCTATTGCCTAATGACTTTTATCAAACAGGCCTCTACCGGAAGTGTGCAATATGCCCCAGATAAGTCTGCGTTCGTGTGGAAGATCAAACAACTGGGAGGCAGTCGGGAATTTTTAATGCGGGCGCATTTTGGTCTTCCTAGCGTGAAAAGTGGTATGCCGACCTTCCAGGCAGTTTCATATGTTCATCCCTCGCTGACTCGCCAATAGAACAAGATATGGACAAACGCGCGCCGATCACTGTCAAATTCGAAATCCCTTACTTCACCGTATCAGGCATTCAAGTTCGGTACTTGAAAATCGTAGAGAAAAGTGGATATCAGGCACTCCCATGGGTACGATACATTACACAAAATGGAGATGACTACAGGTGATTGTTCTTCTTTTCCTTTGCTTTGATGACGGACTCAGACGATCTGCTTTATCTTGCAAATAGTTTGCGGACGGCTCTGGAGAAAGGAAGTGCGCCCATTATGCCGGTGTAGATTGCAACCTGTATTTTTTGCCTTGACAAGGTCTTTTTCTACATAAAACGCCGTATCTGTAGACCAACTTTCCGTGACCGAAGGTAATAAAGGGTGACTTCCCAGAACACTCCTGGACGTTGTTTCCCTTTCCGGGTGATTCCCATGGTAGCATTTCTGTTTAAAGGAGACCAAATTGGTTTGAGCATACATAGTCAGGATTGATGAAGACGGGGCTAAGATAGATGTCGAGTTCCGTGTGATTTGATGGCCGGCATATTCACTTCCAAATTTGGAAGGGTATGTACAAATGCATCACAGACTGGGCGCACGGCCCGTGCATCAACGATCTTATTGAGCAGGTAAATAGCTTGCAACGAGTGTACTAACAGTTCTTTCAGGACGTATCCTACATATTTCAATCAGGCAAAAATCGTTATTGGCAAGACAAAACACATTTCAACAATTATTGTACAATGGCAGGCAGTGGCGCGACATCCTTAGCTATGATTTGTGTGTTAATATATATTTCATAATTAACTGAGGGAAATGGAGAATAGCTTACAACCTGTGATAGAATCATACTAGTAAGTATAATATATCAACTAAAAGATATTAATTGCTTACGGAAACCTCAACAGTTTAAACTTCTTCTGCGCAATTTTTCCTATGAACAGGATCGTGAGCGAAAGGTCGATGTAGAGGTCTTTGCCCTGCAGAGTCAGTGTGACCGATTCTGACAAACTAAATAA
>QDKV01005377.1_pt1 | contig 82050 bp, 85 predicted proteins | sample 1861101 | NCBI WGS metagenome assembly QDKV01 (sample SAMN04275158, study PRJNA302643) | Fungus metagenome, whole genome shotgun sequencing project. | isolation source: fruitbody | host: Mallocybe terrigena | place: Sweden | collected 2013
CTAAATAAATTAATATCCCTTCCGTCTCGCATTTTGAGCGAGGGAAGGGATGGTGGTAGATAATTTTATTTTAATAAAAATTAATATCCCCCCCCCATCTCGCGTTTCGAGCGAGGGAGAGGATGTGGTGGTGGTGTGGCGACATCGCTTTGTGATTGGAAAACACCCTCTCCGTCTCGCGTTTCAAGCGAGGGAGGGGGTGGTAGTGTTGTTGGAAAACACCCCCCTTCGTCTCACGTTTCGAGCGAGGAGGGGTGGTGGTGTGGTTGGAAAACATCCCCCTCCGTCTCGCGTTTCGAGCGAGGGAGGGGGTGGTGTGGTTGGAAAGGTGGATGGTTAGAAAACATCCCCCTCCGTCTCGCGTTTCGTGCGAGGGAGGGTGGTGGTGACGTGGTAGATCTCTCCGTCTCGCGTTTCGCGCGAGGGAGGGTGGTGGTGGCGTGGTAGATGACGAGGAGTCCTAACGGGTAGTCAGTAAGTTTAATAATAATAAAAATACAAAAATGCGAGCGGGCGTACAATGTACGCCCGCCCTCTGTACCGTGGTGGACCCCTCCATCTCGCGTTTCGTGCGAGGGAGGGCAGTGGTGACGTGGCAGATGACGAGGAGGGTGTGTTCCCTCCTCGTTGTCCTGAAACGGGTAGTCAGTAAGTATAATGTAAAAAAAAATACAAAAATGCGAGCGGGCGTACAACGTACGCCCGCCCCATGTACCGTGGTGGACCCCTCCGTCTCGCGTTTCGTGTGAGGGAGGGTGGTGACGTGGTAGATCCCTCGCGAGGGAGGATGATGGTGAGGTGCCGGACACCTCGTCTCGTGTTTCGTGTGAGGGAGAGGTGGTGGTGAGGTGCCTGACGACGAGGGCATTCTGAAGGGGGTAGTAAGTAAATAAATAAAAAAAGCGGGCGTATACGTACGCTCGGCCCCTGTACACCCATCCTCTCGTCGTGTATAAGTGGTGGTGGTCGCGTAATGACGGGGTCGTGGTGGTGGTTGTCACGTCATGGTTGTCGTTGGTGGACCGTGGCGGTGGCGGTGGCACGTTGTGGTAACGGTGGCCGTGTGGTCTTGGTGGCAGTCGTCGTCGTCGTCGTCGTGGTTGTCGCGTCACGGTCGTGGTCGTGGTTGTGGGTGGTGATGGTGGCCGTGTGGTGGTCACGCGTGGTGACGGCAGTCGTGGTCGTGGTTGTCGCGCGTTGTGGTGAGGACCGTGAGGTGGCCGTGGTAGTGGGGCAAGGCAGAAGAGTTGAACTTGAAGTTCGAATTTCAACTTACATGTGACAAGTTCAGTTACGTGACTGCGCACTGTGACCTTAATAATAATTGACCTTAGTGACTGCTGGTCTTAAATGACTCTTAAAATCCTTTTCTCACCTTAAAGCACTGTTTTATGCTTAATAAATAGTAAATAAAGTTTCGTCCTTTGCCTGAGTGCCTTAAATGATCTGAAATCCTGAAATATCCTTTTATACATCTTAAATGTTCTTAAAGTTTAAGTAATTTCAGGAGTTTCAGTGGTTTAAGATGGTTTCAGTCAGATAAGGAATATCCCACTTTCCTGATGTAGTTCTTTCCGGTTGGCTCATCGCTGGCAGTTGAGCTTGACAATATGTTTACATGCGTAGGTGTGAACACGATTCAGTGTCTTCGCGTCGTTTCTTACATCGCCGCCCCTCTCGCACGACTCATTTTTTCCCCTCTAAATATACATAATTTTGGGTTATCAGAAAATATTCATAATATTCTTCATTTATAGCTCAAAAATTCTAATAAATACTCTACATTTATATCTAGTCTTCGTGATGACCAAATATTACATTTATCGTACTGGAAAATCAAATGCATATATTAGGTTCTTTCGAAACATTTTTCAACAAAAAACTGTAGGAAATCAATATGTTTTCCCAGAGTTTTTGGATTAATTAAATTTACCATTCTCTTGACAGATTTTGCAACAAATATATATATATATTCGGTCTCATTTATCCTCACTAAAAACAAATCGAAAAACATAAACATGTTCCAAATCATTTTTGGGACATTTTTGGGGAGGGAAAAGAACACCTGCCTGCAGTGTCTTGTGCCATGCACTTTCATTTGATGAACTTGGCAAAATCATGGTTTGTATGATGCCCAGGAGGAAGGCTTTCGTAGGATGGGAAGAGGCTTGTATGCCCAGTGAGAGTGTAGCCCTGTGGCAGGTGTGTAAGGTTAGTAACCGTGTGTTCGGAAAGGATCTCAATAAACTGCCCTCCTTCTGCGCGAGTCTCTTCATCCCATTGGAAGTTGCGGGATATGACTTTGAGAATGGGGTCGAGTTTGTCGGAAAGGGTTTGTCGGGAGAGAAAATACGGAAAGTCTTCGGATTTCTTTGGAAAATTTCTTTTAGGTTGTTTATTTTCAGTGGAGAAATAAGGACATACTCATTGAGAACCTCCCTGAGGAACTTTCCTACTGCTCTCCTGCGATCCCAACAAAGGTGTATGGTTTGCATTATAGATGGCACTCAACATCGTCGGGACAGGTGCGCCCGCCTCAGTAAACAACTCTTGTGGCTTATATGAAGCTAGCCAATCTTGTAGCGTATGATGCTCTTCCGCTGAAGTTTTTACAATAGACAGCGGGAACTGATGTGAGCGAAATGAGCCCGTGCCATGAAGTTTTTCGGGACCTGACAGACCTTGGGTGTGCGCAAGACGAGCAATGATTAATGACCGGTGACCACTGAGTCTTGACAATCGGATTTCCTGTGCGCACAACTTGTCGAACCTTGTAACCGTATCCACTGCAAGAGCATCAGAAGATTACATCAGAACATAGTAAGGATTTTGGAGGGGTATGCTTCAGGAAGAAAGACACTTAGTATGGTGATTTGGGTTTAATGCTTCCACACTGTTATGTCTCAAGCAGTAAGGATTCCAATTCAATTATAACAGAATTAGCTGCTGTCATCACATTCAAACCTGATATGGTCGTCGTGAATGATTGTAATTAACCAGTTCATGCTGAATGCAAGGAATGCAAGGAAAGCAATCAGCGACCACGGTGTTGATGGGACTGGATATTGAGAGCACTCATTTCCCCAACTCTTTCTTTCTCCCTGTATTTTTCTGCCTTCCTGTCATCGCTAGCTTTCAATTCTCTCGATCTGGGTCTAGGGGACCGAGAACGGGAAGAACGTCGACGAGACCTGTCGGATATGTCAGCAAGCTCGTGTCTACCATGCTGCCTCATCTTCTTTTGCTCCTTCCTAGCTCGTTTCTCTTCCTTGATGCGCCGTTTCTCTTCCTTTTCTTTTCGTCGCACCTCTACTTCAGAATCTTGGACTGACTTGGACGGAACGGATATGGCGTTTGAGCCGGAGGCTAGTGCATTAGAGTTCCCGATGGTAGGTTCATATCCTCTGCTCACAGTTTTATCAAAAAAACGCCATTGAGTGATTCAAAAACAAACGTACAATGCGGCCGCAATTGCCTGAGCTTCCAGCTCCTTTATTTTTCTAATTTCCTCATTCCTTTCGCTCTCGCCCTGTATTTTATCTCTTTTGTACCAATGGATGTCCTTATTCTTCTGCCATCGTCCAGTCGGTGCATTAATACTGTGGCCTAAGTAATTCTATTTCGAGAGCATAAGTTCAATTCGACATTGATTCACCCAAGACATACCTCTCTGTCTTTGTCTGCAGATACATCTGACCACTTGAACTCTGCTTGACCACCGCGAGTGCCCCCGCGTACAGGTTCAAACATCTTTGAGGCAATTTGAAAAGGACATGACCGCAGTTACAACAACAACGATCCGTCACACGTGAGTGACATGTGACTGATTGCTCACTCTTGTGTTAAAATGCCTGTGGAACGACAGGCCAACCCCCACAAGTCTGGCCTTATCTCAGGCGTTTTAAATTTTGTGTCGAAAGAGTTTGAGCATTTTGTCGCCAGTGCTACAAGGTCCCTCACTGTGTGTTTCTTTTCCTTTTTTCTTACTCTTGGATTAGCCTCATTTATAGACGCGTTAATCAGGAACCTTCTGCGGTAGATGCGTTTTCAGATGAAGAAGGCGAAGAATATGACGAACAGGACGTAATCTGCGATGAGCCCGTTCATAAAAGTCTTGGGGCTCGATCTCCGCCTAGGAAACGCACAAAAGTGGAAAACGTTTCTCGTCGGACGCCTACACCAGAAGCGCGACCTCGTCAACGCGATTCACCAGAGCGTATTCATGTTAGAAGTAGGCGGAAAAGCGACGGAGAACTGGAGCGTAAGTTTTAATTTTTTTTTCAACGTTTTACAATGCCAATAAAATCAATTCAGATGGCGCACAACATTCGCCTTCCCCTCGTCCCTTACCTCGTGCTCTAAAACGTAGACCTTCAATATCAATGCCAGGCTCTCTATTTCCTCGCTCCCCTTCCATTGAGCCTGATACTTCCGCAACCGAACGCGAACAGCGCGTCCGTTTCGCATCTAGAATCCTCGATTCACCAGCTCCCCATTTCTCACCTCGAAAATCCGGTTCATCATTTTCTTCCGAGTCAAGGTCATCTACAGCAAACCTTTCTCCTCCAAGCACTCCTCGGCGTCGGAAACACTCGGACCCATCTGTCAAGGCTGCTGTTGATCGATTTCAGGACGACGCCGATCCTCACATTTTATTACCAAATCCCAAAAGCTCTCCTCATGCCCTTGGACATACACAATATAGCAACGACAAAGGCAAAGGGCGTGCAGTAGATTGCGGAGGGCATGATATTTCTGACTTTTCCAGAATGAAAGGCAAAGAAAAGGAACTAGTTGCTACAAGGCAAGAATTGGACAGGACTGAACGTCGGCTGGAGAGCGGCAATGACGCGGAATTCCATTCGCTTGAGGAGATTAAACGAGGCAGAGACCGTGATAAAGAGAAAATCGGGGCGTTGGAGGAAGAAATTGAGAGATTGAAACAAGAAGTTGGTGAAGTTGTGTTTTTTGTATTTTACGTTGTTTCTGAGATGCTCCACAGTTAATGAAACGGCAAACTGTCGACGATTATCTACCACCACCTCCTCCACCGCCACCACCTCCTCCAAAAACCTTGATTACCGGTCCAAGAGAAATTTCGGATAGTAACAACACTCTTTTTGTCTCTGCCCGCGCCTCCCTTCGGCCTGCGCCCATTCCCATTGAAAACCCAATCAATCCCCTCACTTCCTCGCGAAGATCTGTCATGCCCACTGTTGGCATAGCTCCCGAAAAAATGGCGGCTTTTCTGAAAGAAATGAAAACTGTCAGACTGCGGAGGGTATCTGCATCTTCAGGAGTCGAGTCAGTCCACTCGTCTACTACGAACTTGAGTGCCTCCGACCTTACATCACGGTCTATTTCTATGTACGATGAGCCATCGAGCTCCAGAAGCTCTCTAAGAGAAAATCGTTCGACAAGTGAGATTGAGAGTCGTATAGGCGAAAAGCGGAAGAGGACATTTACTGGACCACAGGGTGAGTTGAGTGTATTATTCCTTTTCTTTGGTATTTTCATTGACTTCACCCCAAGTCATTCCCCTTCGACGACGCTCAGGGGTATCGTCTGTAGAATCGTCTACGGCAACAAACTCTACATTTAATTTATCATCTCAGCACTCCACCGACTTGTCAATAGGTTCTTCACTTTCGCAGTCCTACCCTTTTCCTACCACTTCTGGCAAATCCTGTCCGTCATCCTCAACGACAGACGCCCCTACGCCTTCACTGTGCTCCGACAATGACGGTGAACGAGATGAAACTAGCCCAGACGATCGACCACCTTCCACTCCGCCTGCTATGACAGGACCCTCGAGAGCATTATTTAGATTCAAGGGCAATGGGATCCCCGTTGAATCAGAAAGATCTCGAAGGACAAGTGATGTTGTCATGGTCCGTCCATCACATAGTATTTCTGAAGAATCACCTCCCGACGAGCGCCTCAATGTGAAGCGGAGCGTCTTTGATAAGCGCCCACCAACATCTCCACTTCCAGAAATGTCTCCACGCCGCCCCCGTCAGCCGAGTCGCAAGGCTCAGCATGCCCTTCTCTACCACTCGACGCCTCTCAACGCACCTGTTTCAGATGACGAAGATCCTTTGTCTCTGACATTTCCTTCGCCTGAGTGTATTTCTCAGGTCTCGAAGCCCCAGAGGGACAGAGGTTCACAAAATAATTTAAATAGGGACGACGGGCCTTCGGATTGGGATAAACTTTCACCACCGCTACCACCTACATTTGCACCTTTATCGAGGCCTGCATCGAGAGCTCGATCTCGCCGTTCCACCTCGCAATCTAATAGACCAAGTAGACGACTCACACTGGATGAAGAACTGCGTAATGCTTTTGAACGTCAAGAAGATAATAATGATTATGATGAGCAAGATCTTGATGATGACGTTTTGGCAGGCGTTGGGACCAGAAGTAGTCGCACAGGATTTCTTTCGGGCGGGGGTGCAGCTGGTGTTCCTGTCTTTATGGGTGTTGGATATGTTGAAGGAGCCGAAGAAAGTCAAGATGACACACAGGAAGAGCAGCAGTCCAGGCGGTCTGTGAATAAGCTAAAGGACAATGTGTCTTTACGTCGGTCGTCAACCAGAGGCCGATGACCTATTTTTTTCTTCAATTATCTGTATCTATATCTTTCTTCATGTACTATTTGGTTTTTAATTTCTTGGTTGTGCACATTGCTGTCAATTTATCACCGGGTGCTCAAAAAAGGATTCGACGTGCCTTCATTACAAGGAAGAATCGTAACAGAGCGAAATAGTAAGATAGCGAAACGGAGTTGTAAATATTGTAGTGAGTGTACGAGGTCTCAAAACGAAATGAAAGACGTAAATAATGTCCGAAATTAGATCAATTTTATCAGACTCGATAAAGCAGGAAGAAATACAAAAAGTACAACTCATTACCGGTATCCTTGGTACGACTCGTAACTGGGAGGGGTTGTAGGAGCTTGGATAGTTGCTCGAACGGCTGCGTAGGGATCTGCGTACTGCATCGTTCGGCTAAGCATGGGTTGTCCAAATTCAGGATCAGGAAGCGTCGGTGGTGCAGTCGGGGCTCTTGCAGGACTACTGGAGGAAGCATAGTTGTTGTTGAAGGCGCCAGAAGTTCCAAAACCACTTGGTGCAGGGTCTGAGAACGCACCATAAGCGTCCATACTCGAACGACCAGCCGCTGGGGTATAACCCGAGGGCGTTTGTGACGAACCGCCGTATCGAGATGAGCTCTGTTCGGGATAAGTATTCGACGGGCTGTTGTATCCCCCTGCTGCACCAGGACCTGTATTACGACGGACAGGAGGTACATGCTCATAACCATCTTCCTCTGTCTCCTCTTCGTCTTGGGATCGTGCAGGAGGATCAAATGGCTGATCTCGGTGATGATGCGGAACGAGTTTTCCCGATCGCCAGTCAAAGATAAGGAGAGCAAGGGAGCCCAGCCAAAATACTGAAGAAGATTGGTTTAAAAAAATATAGAAATGTGAAATGGGAAGAACCAACCAAAGGCGAGCCAAAAAAATACTGCACCAGCTTTCTTGGTACCACACCAACCAGGAAGAGCTTTTTTGAAAGCGTCGCCATTGGCCTCTGCACTTGGATCCTTGTTGGCATCCTTGCATCCTGGCTGAGTCCAAGCTGAAATTGTCACAATAAAACTGTAGGAGACAAATGATAAGATAACGTGTAAGTTGATTCTATTCAAAAAACACTGACGCTACGAGAAGACTGAACGTGACACCAGTTCCTGTCAAGATGAATCCGACGCGTACTTCGCGAAAAGCGCGAGCCAGACGGACAAATTTGTCGTATTTCTCGTATGCGGCGGGAATGAGAAGCATAACAGCAGAAAGAAGTATCCCAACAATAGAGATGAAGAGCGCAAATCCTGTAAGGCCAGCTGTCAAAAACAGATTAAATTCACAAATCTGATTCCCAAGAACGAAATAGAAAAACGCACAAGGTCCTACGTGCCATTTAGCTTGAAAGCTGGCCACGCTAGCAAAACAACACATAGCGAGAAAATTGAAGACGATTTGCAAAACATGGAGCACAATGGCAGGTTTTGAGACGATCATCTAAACAAGACAAGAGTTTACGATGTCAGCAACAGCTTCAAGTTATATAACGCGCACAATGAACCTGGAAACAAAACAGCCCATGGCACAGATAAAAAGAGAATGGCTAGTCGATCACTGGCCATGACATTGGAAATGCGATGGAACAGAGCGACTTTGAACGAGAAATTATGTAAGGGAAATAGAGCAGCGAGAGTTATTTGGACGTTGACAATCGAATTTTGTGGAAAGAAAGCAGAAGAGGTCACTTACATCGTCCTCCAGAGGTACCATGCCATGCCCGCTACCGATTCCACCGAGACTTTTTGAAATTTTGGAGGGGGCAAACCTTTCTGCCAGATCACTAAATTTGTCTAGCAACCCCATATCGTGCTAGATTCTCTGGATAATGAGTAGAATGACGATGAAAAGTGCCCGCAAAGTGTTGATGTCGTATAAGTACTAGAACTGATGCTGTGTTTCTAAATGCACGTGAGGGCTGGCTGCTGCGGAAAGAAGTTCGGATTCATCCAGCTCTCAAAGACCAACGCGGCGAATTCGAAACTGGGCTATGAATTGGTAAAATAAAATATATAAAAAAACAGGAACGGTAGCAACGACTGTCCTAAAGTAAAATGAGTGCCAATGCCTATCAACTTCGAGCAATATCGTCAACATTTGTTCGATCAATAAACCCCTCTATTTTCTAACTATGGTCTGGGTTCTGGAGATATGCTGTATGCTGCCTGTGGGCCTGGGGACATCCGTCCACTGTATGGCACACCCGGAGGAGCACCGCCTCCATACGCTGTGTATGGACCGGGACTCCGTCGCCCGCTATCGTAAGGTAGTCCGTCTGATGCCGGGACTCCATAAGCCACATGAGGGCCAGGGCTCATCCGACCAGCCATTCCCATTTGTGTCATAGGAATCGCCTCTGTCCCCCATTCTGTTGAAGGTGGTACGCCTTGTTCAATTGAACCGGGAACGGGTCCGCGATATGGATCATAAAATCCTGTCACGTTGGTGGGGTCATCTCGGTATGGTTGATTGGGGTTGAGATGAGGTAAAGGAGGTACGGCATAAGGATCCGGACCGACATTTGGGTTGAAATCGGGAGTAGAATAGTTATTGGATGGGACACGTGAAAGTGAAACCTCTGAACCAGTGTCAAACCCAGCTCGGCCAGTATTCTTCACAGGCAGCGGATGTGAATCTACGTTGCCACTTCCATGGTTATTGAGATCAGGCCATTTAATTGCTTCATCTGTAGTCCAAACGTAGAAATTGCATCTGTCAGAAAATTGGAGGAAAGATAGAATCATGTATGACATACTGTCGTCGAAATCTTTTTGTTTCCTGGTGAATTTCCAGACGAAGAACGCGATAATACCAATCAAGGCAACGCCGCCAGCGACGGATAAGCCGATGATCGAGCCGGTGCCCAAACCAGAAGAATCAGAAGGTGGTGTAACAGGACGTGATGAAGCAGAAGCAGAAGCAGAAGCACTGGATGAAGCGCTGCCAAAAAAGGTCACGACGATTGTGGAACCACCGATTATAGTCAAGCTCAAGCTGGGTGTAATGGACACAGCATTCGCGGAAGTCGAAAAGAAGGTACTGGTACTGGTGCTTTGGGAGGATCTGGTACTGCTATCCGAAGACGTAGAAGTGCTGCTGCTACTGGTGCTGGTCGAGGTCGAGGTTGAGGTGCTAGACTGGGAGGTTGAGGTTGACGACCTGTCGATAGGAGGAGGAGAGACCGAGATAGCCTGGCGACGGTCTAAAGATGCAGAAGCTCGGAGAAAGAAAAAGGACAACAGGAGAGAAAAACAAATGGACGACTGGAAGGACTTCATTCGCAAGTTATGCCAACAGTTTGGAAAATGGCTCTGGTCACACACGAATCCTTGTTCTTGTGATTCTTGTGACATGGCTGTGCCAGCACGTCACACAGCCTCTCACAGCATTGAAGACTTTGAAGTTGCTCATCTGAAGCTGTGTTAAGCTATGATCCGTGACATAGAAGGTCTATCAGTCTTTTACATCTCAGTGGGTGGAACTATCAATTAAATATTAGTAATATGTTGGAACGATTGAGAATGGTGTTTTAGCTTTTCCTAGATTTTATGATTCACAAAACACAAATTTGCTCACTGGCTACTCTTGGACTTTAATTTTCTTGGCATGTTTCTGAAGCCTCCTGCTTGATGTCAGTCCTCAGCGGTATTAGGACTGGAACTGGAGGTGATCTTCAGCCGAAGCTCCAACGTCCCTGGAAACCAAACAAACCACGTCGACGCACACAACCCAGTTTTTAACATGATTTGTTCTACACCTTGTTATATACGTGACAAATTTTCAACAGCTACACAGGCCCCTGGTTCTTACGACAATGCTTGGCAACCAAGAAAACGAGAGCACTGCAAAAGTTAGAATGGTGCAAGAAACTCAAGAGGCATCCTCATGTTAATGTTGGAATCCGAGGAGATCCAGCTAAACTTGCGATAAGGGGGCAATATCTGCATACTACCATATCTACGACCTCGTGCAATGCACGAGTTAACTATATAACCGTTTATCCAATTTGCGTTGCGTGATTATTTCCCGTTAATCTGGTCGCGGACCACCTTTTAGCACTCAATTAAAATTGCTGTGCTAAGCGCCAGACAGCACAGCCCCAGATAGCGCTCGATATTTGGCGCCCTCCTGCTGGAGTCCCGGCGTCTGTTTTTTATGACTCATCCACTTATGAGCAGCGCAGCCTTTTACACCAAATCAACTATATATTGGGCCAGGGCTCAGTTTTGAATCGACCTACTCTCCCGGGAACCTACTCTGCTTTCTTGTCCCCTCACTCGCCAATGAACAGCGGTGTTTCGAATCAACGTAAGACATCTTTATTTGGTGTGGCGTTTCAATTTATCTTATCTACTAGTTGCTGCTCTCCAAGAGCTCTATGCCATCGCTGGCGATGAAGCTTCCTCAAATTCATCTCCGCCTCCCACTATTTGTGTCGTTCGTAAGTGACCTCTGTGCATTCTCAGTCGACCTGTTGTGACCACTGCCTTTTCTTTCTATTTTAGCCGCTTATTATACACCGCCAGAGAACCCCAACGTGCCTTTCAACAATGCCCCTCATGCCGATGATGTCTCTCGACTCTTCCGTGCCCTCGATATTCCTCTCTCTGGGAATTATTCTTCTGACGCTTCAAGTATGTTGTCAGTCAATTGATACGTTTCCTTCACTTACCATGTCGATGCTTTGTCATTCTAGCACACCCACCACGAGTTCCTTATCCTCTTTCAATTCAGAAACAATTCCCATCACCACTAAGTTGTTCTGCACCTTCCACGCCAATGACGACTTCACCAGATGGCAAGGTGAATCCCTTCTCTGACAACAAGCTTCTCCGCCCTCCCATGCCTATCTCTTCTTCGAAAATGCCGCGCCCACGTAGCTGGTCAGGTATGGTCTTTTTGACAGGTTGTTAGCAAAATTCACTCAACGCCCGTCTTTCAGGAGCGACGCATGAATCTTTCTCCCATTCTCATGACTTGATACCGGCTAAACCTGGCAGACAACGAAGTATTAGTATGGTATCCCCTCAATCGCATGGTCACTACTCAGGGCCCTCAAGTCCTGCAGCGCCTGTGTCATTGTATTACCCCTTGGATTCACCCGCGCTGCCTTTCGCGAATTGCTCTCCAAATTCTCCGTTTTTTGGTTTTGAATCCAGTTTACCCAGCTCGTCCGCCAATTCACCTCGATTTCGACTATCTTCTCCAGACTCGGCACATTTTCCATTGTCTCCTTCACTTATCCCACTTCCGCCATCCCCTTCAACTATCTCAAATCCACCGTCTCCCTCGAACATCCTACTTCCTCTGTCTCCATCGAGTAATCTATCTTCGCCAATTATTCCCCTTTCGCCGGCTCTAAGTAGTCAGGGAAATGATGTCTTCGGAACTCCTTACTTTATTAATGAACCGTCGCGCTTTGCGTCTTTCAACGCCTCACATATTGAACAAGGAACCTCCCCTGTTCAAGAGGTTTTACCATATTCACCATATGCAGGGCTACTCCAAACTTATGGGCATGTTCCTATCACTACTGAGCCCGGAACTGGTTCCCGTATGATTGGAGAAGCACAAGCAGCTGGAAATGTGCAGTTCTCTTCTTCGCCTGACACTTCTACGGATTTCAGTAACCTCTCGGTGGATTTGCAGGGTCTTTCCACCCTTCCGATGACCGGTAGTCTTGGATTTATGCGGATTGATCACGGAAATTCTTCGTCAGTTCACCTGATCCCCGACTTTTCAATATTGCTCTCCCCAGCGGCGCCCGATTTGTCTTTCATGGGTGCCGTACCATCCCCTTACTTCTCAGTCGATTCCAATGTTTTGGATCAAGTGCCGACTATTGCCGCGAACGCGCAGAATTCAGCTAGTCACCTTTGGCCACAACATCTAACACCCGACGAAACTGGTGACTCCCAGCAATCTTACGATGTGCCAGCCAATGTTTCCCGGGATCATATCTTTGGTATCAAAAAGAAGGTTCTCAATGTCCTCAAGAACTCGGATACGACAGAGGATGCTGCTAGACAAGTCGACGAGCTCGACCGAACCAAACAAACCCGTTTTTATCACCATGTCTTCAAGGAAGCGCTGGATCACCAGCCCAAAGTATCGGCTGCTAGTAAATTGAACGCTGAAGAAAGGAGAAAGCGTGACGCTACCTTCAGGTGTATCCTTTGCGATTCATTCTTCACTACGAAGAATAATCTGCTCAGTAAATTCTTTCGGATCTGTCCGTTAGATTCAAAAAATTCATTGACGGAATCTTTTTAGATCACTACCGTTCCCATCTCAGAATGGACGAATACATCTGTCCAGGTTGCGACAAGGCTTTCCGAACGGAAAGCATCAGTACTCGGCATAAACGATCATGTCGCAAGATTGATTCCACTGGAATCAAAGCAAAAAGACGTATTTCACACACCTAAATTTTCCTTTCCGTTGGCAACCGTTGGTGGTGTTCGTCCATTTTTTTTCCTGATCACTGGTCCATCGAACTGACACGTTTTGATTAGATCTATTCATACCACTAAATCATGGAACACGTGCTTTTTATCGAGATACCCTGCTCACTCAATACCCCTCAATACCCCTTCCTTTTTTTGCTACTTGCTTTCGTCTTGGAATTTGATGCTGTCGTTTGTTTGTAACCCCCTCTCAGTTGTGACTTCCCATTCTGCATCCTTTTGGGGCCGTGACATAGCATTTACGTTAATCTTAAATAATATTTATCATCATGGAATGCTTTGTTTTTCGATTTCAATAAAATAATTAGTTATCTCATGTTATGTAATAGCGACGCTGTGCTCAATGCTCAGATTTTTTTGTCGCTTCCCCGTCCAGGTATTTGGACCCGTGTTATCGATTTTATCACCCCTAAAAGTCATGTCAATTAGAATTTTCAGGAAAATTGTCCGTCTTTCCTTCCTATTCCGGTCATTCCTCCCGAGTGGGGTCAATTATGGCATGGCCTCTCAGACCTCTAAATCTCTACACACCATTCCAACAAGGTGTACCCCAGGCTGTGTCCCACCATGGCGGATAATGCCAATATAAATGCCCCTGTGGAGAGTGTTTTGACTTCAGACGTCGGTTTCGACATGCCTCGTGCTTCCCGTCGTCCTCAATCTCGCTCTCATTTCGAGTGAGTGCTCTATTTAATTGCCGCTTCTCTCTCGCAACGATCTTCACATTTTCAGGAACCCCATAATCGGCACTTTCGAGCAACCCCACAGTCAGTGAATATTTTGAGGCATGAACAATGAAATATTAACGGATCCTAGATTACGACGACGTGTACGGTCAACCAAATTTCCAGGTTTTCCGGGAACAAACCGACCATTTTTTGGAAGCGGGTACATCTCCATCGTCACCCTCGATGAGTGCCTGGAGCTCGATGTCCTCTCCTAAGATAGAACCAGGATTGTCTACTTACGATCTTTCAGGTATTTAGCTCAAACTTATTTTTCTGTTGATTTCTCTTACGCCTTTAGCCCGCACTATTGAGGAAGAACAGTCTATGCTTTGGGAAAATCTTCAAGCCCTGAATTTTCCGTTGGAGCCATACGACCTCCAGGCCTCTGGATGTCCCATTACATCCGGTGAGGTCAACCAGCAACAGCATTATTCTGAGATATCTCAATCGTTTCTAACTGGCGAACCTTTGGCTGGATATGCCAATTACGGGAACGAAGTCAACGTCAGCACTGGATCGGCAAGTGAACAGCACGTCCCGATCGGAGATGGAGCGGGTTTTTCTTCCTACACCCTTCCTCTTCAAGAACTGGGTGCTACTGCTAATTTCCAACATCAGTTTCCTTTGCAGAATGGCACCGGTTTACACAGCCAAATTCTTCCAAGCGCCGCCCATTTTCCTCGTGTTGCGGTTCCCGAAAATGTGGACCCAACACATGTCTTCCCAGGACACAGCCATGGGAATAATAACATCAAGGATGTCCCGGATAGCAAACGGGATCCAGAAGTAATGCGTTTGCGCTTGATAAACCAATATCGTACATTTTTTGAGGAGAACCAGGTGCTCAAAATCTTTGGAAAACAAGCCAAAGACAAGGTGGCCACTCTCAACATCATGAAAGCCAGCGCCGCGAGGCGAAAGACCGATCCCAAATTTTTTTGCCAAATGAACGAATGTGGCGCCGGTTTCACACGGAAACATAACTTACAAAGTGAGTTTTGATCATACCGTGGATCTGCGAAGCGCCTGGTGTTCATTTACATGGTCCTTCACCGCAGACCACATGAAATCGCATTTTGGCATGACGGACTTGTTTTGTTCTAAATGCAAACAGGGATTTACGACGCCACCAGTGCGTCAGCGCCATGAGAATAACTGTCGGAAAGCGTCTTCTTCCAGTACCGAACAGACGGCAAAATCAATCTTGGATAGCGTTATGGAGGGTGCCTGAACAATTATCTATCACACTATGCGACTATCCTTTCATCTACGGGTCATGTTATTTGAAATAACCCTCATTTCTTTCCTTAACTGTTTCTTTCGTGATTATGTAATCCTCTGGAGGTATTTTTTTAAGTCGATTTTAAAGTAGCGTAGACGTTAACTTCCATCCAACTATCCAGTGCTGTTCCCTTGTTATTCTTCGTGTCAATGTTATTATGCATGCCTCTAAAAAACGCAAATTAGAGCACAGGGAATGTGGGGATTTAGTTCATTCGTCATCTTTTCTTTCCACCATCGCATCCGAACTCGACCTTGAAATCGACCTCAGGAAGCGTCTCGTAGATACGCTGGGCTCCAGAATCGCTTGGGCTGTTGTGCTCAAAGAGGCCTTACAGAAGGGTGCGTCCCGACTATGTTTCATAATTGATTTCGTATCTTGAGAGTCTGGCAAGTAGATGGAAACGCAACGGCGGACACCTTGCACAGCGTAGCGCTTGATGCCCTGCGGGTTGCCGACGAAAGATCAGATATGATACTCTCTCATGGCCCTCTTCCTCCTTTATCGATCAAGACAACTGAGATGTGCCGTCCCCCCCGGAAATTGAATAACATAAAACCAAAACCTTCATTTCTGTTCATCCGGTCATCTACCCTCCTCGGTGTGGAATCTAACGGGCGGGATAATGATCTCTATCTTCTTAAATGCCCTGGATGTTCTAAGACTTCTTTTGTCTCACTCCAAGGTCTTCTCAACCACGGTCGCCTCGTACATAATTTTGAATGGGGAAGTCATGAGGAGTGCATCACAGCTTGCTCAACTCAAGATAATGATTTGGACATGGCATGTGGCACTGAAGTGGGTTTGGGTCCAACAGGTATAATGCCTGGGATTCGAAACATTTTTCAGATGGCCGTCGGCGCCCAGAAAGCTGCAAAAGGCCGAGCTCCAACTCAGGATGGGGCTATTCCAAAAGAACCCACAGTTATCGCAAATTCCCTCAATCAAACGCTAGGTCTCCATGACGAGAGTCCTGCACTTGCTCAATTTCTCGGAAAAAAGCCTATTCGCCGTCGAATCAATGTCCTGGACGAAGAGGTTCAAGTGGATATTGAGCGTCTAACTTCCGATCAGACATCATCCTCCGGACGTTGGCGAATGCATTTTGCTCCTCGACATTTCAATGATGTCCCTCGTGCAATCGAACATCCCAACGAACCATTGGATACCCGGATTTTGGAAATGCCGGATATCGAACGATTGACCAATGTTTCCACGGTGATTCCTGCTGCATTGGCTTTCTTCATTGCATGGTTGTAGCCATTTAGTTAACTGATTTCAATTTCGATAGGTGCCTAGTAACGTCCTTGTATCCGAGCACAGCAGATTTCATTTGGTATCTCGCATCATCATCACTGATCGTAGTCTATGGATCCCTTTAGGTGTGTATATCATGCCAAAGTCTTCACAGCACTGGACTGACCTTTCATCAAAGAAGAAAGAAACCCCGATTACGGCGTGTATACTCATAAGTGGATGGTTTCGATTGTTTCGCCTTCTTATGTACGCCGAACATTTTTGACGTTATCTTTTCCTGCTAATGAAAGTGGACAGGCGTATCACATCACAAGCATCCTCAACAGTATCAAAGTCACTCCGTCCGATCCAAATATCCGCATACCTGTCCCACCCATGACAACTAGCCCACCCTATGTTGTCGTCGGCCTTTCTGATCGACCATTCCTCGCCACGATCACCTTGTCCTTCTGCGGAGTTCATTCACAAAATGATCTGGCAGCTCCCGAACAAATTTTTTTTTTCGAACACTGGGTTGACGTACGATCTCGTTGAACTTTTGGCAATGCACCAAATAGTTATTTTGTCCATTTAGTTATTCCCTCTTCCAGTGGTTCATATCGTTAAGGGACAAGATCAGATGGTCGATATCGATCTGGACAAAAACACAATTCTCAAACCGCCACAATACGATTTCGCACCGATTGAGTCCAAATCCCTTTGGAGCCAACCTTTTGAAGCGGCATCTGCCCAGGATATCCGCGCCGCATTACTTCCACCAAATTCTACAGAAAGTGAGTCTTGAACATTCAGGCCTATTTTTTTTTACTAAGATAGTCTCTCGCAGAATATGAAGAAGTGCTTGCCTCAATTGCAAAGCGTTTTCCTTTGACTCTTGAAGGTTGAATTGGATTTTTCCGTGTAGCTTGCTTACTGAAATTTTCAAGACTTCAAGGGAAAAAGGTCCGAAATTTCAACTATTCCGTACATGCTTGCTTCTTCCATGCGACATTTTTCGACTTTTGTGGTGGGCAGAAGGAAAGCCATTGAGGTGAATGATTTTTGGCCCTTCTTTTGTCACATGATTCACGAATGGATAGTGGGGCCGATCTCGAGCCATTCATGATGTGTACAAAAAATTACTGGCCGACTCTTCGGACCAAGGACTTATCCCTTTAAGCGTTGCGGACGTATATTTTTGGTTATCAGAACATGGGCATTTTCCGAAATGTGGTCATGGCTCGGTATCACCCAAAACAACTGGTGACAACCATCTCGGCGAAGGGAAAGAAATGAAGATCTGGTGTCAATTCTGCGGTTTGGATACAAAACTGCATGACGGAACCACACCTTTCCATGAAAAAGAGCGAGAGGAAATTTCCACGAAGATTCCAGAGGTTGACCAGAAATTGCCATTGGGTGCCAGATGTACGATTGTGGCACCAGAATTACAAATCACAAAATTGCCTCGTGTAGAGGTTCGGCGGTTGCTGCTACCTAAACAAGCACCATCTGGCCCCTTTGTTACTCCCAACAATATGGATCTACTTGCAGTCGCAGACCCCTCCATTACTCTGAGCGTCTGTGAGCTGACACGACTCTGGAATTTGCATACCTTTTGTCATTCAGAATTTCGTACGGATTCAGAAGTTCCTTTTTTCCCGTTGGATATACTCGGCAGAAATAAACCAGAAGTCGAGAAACGCCTTTCTTCGCATGCACTCCTAGCTGTCATAACCGAGCAATTCATCCGTGCTTTAGTGCATCGTGGATTGGAAGTCGCAAACCGCGACAAACTTAGGGCAGTGTCAACCTTATCATTTCGGAGTAAGGGAAAAAACCCGCTGAACAGTGATCGCATATTGACCCCGACCCACATTCTTTCTGGAATTCATTCCAGGGGTCTGGGGAGGGAGGCGAAGCGTCATCCGTTGGACTCACTTCTCCTTTTTTCCCTGTCGAAGTTGGGCGTTGCCGTGGACGACGACATTCCGGCAACTAATCGTCAAGGCAAATCCTCATTAGAGATTAAAGAGGAGGATTAGTTGATTCTCTACGTTATCGACAGCAAGTGACAGCCCGCAATCCTGCATTTACAAGAGTATGTGATCGCAGGGATCGACTTTCGAGGAGACGGTGTTACTCCGTGCATCGAATAAAGCTTTCTTGGGCGGTATGCACCTCGTTCGTTCTCTGCCTGGAAGCCAATCTTTGCCACTGTCGCGATGGCCTCGGAAGAAAGCAAGCTTCCATGTCCATCTGACTTTGATGGAACGATAACCCAGTTCCTTGCCTTCTCCATTACTACGGGGCCAACGTCCTCCAAATCGTTTATAAATGTTTCGTTTACTTGTACATCCAATCTTTTATTCTTCCCATTCTTTCTCCTCGATCATCTTCAGTGTCATTCAACCACCTCAATGGTTTCACTCTACTTCCATTTCATCTTCGTTGCTTTAGTCATTTTTGCTGTTGTTGACGCTCAGCATATCCGAAAGCTCCATCGTTCCCCAGATCGCACACGGTGTCGTCCTCGCCCGACGTCCTCATCCCGTGCAGTCTCTATTTCTTCGAACGCGCACGCCCCAGCTCGTGAGGTACTAAATGGAACACTTAGCGAGTTCTCTACCGCCTCCACCACTTTGACCGTTCTTCGACGCAGTACAAATATATTTAATGGACATTCCTCGAAAGCTGTATCAACCAACCAGCGGTCTACTTTGACTCCCAACAACGTCAAAGCTGGCATTGCAGGAGGTGACGCTTATCCATTCCTAAAGGATCACATCGGTTGGTGGTACGACTGGTGCGCATCAGTCTTTTTCGTTTCTATTTATCTTAAATGTCAACTTTAACTCACAATAGGTCACCGAACCCTTCCAAGCCGGGTAAACCAATCGCAGTCCCTATGCTTTGGGGTGGTGGCAGTGTTGATGCACAAGACTCCCAGCGCCTACGAGCGTTCCAACAACTAGCAACTCTAGCTACTGTCCCACCATATGTCCTAGGGTTCGAGGAGCCTGACTGTCCCAGTGGCTCTGGCTCAGCTGGCATGACTGTCGCCGAAAGCGTGCAGAAATGGGAGTCATTGATCGCTCCGATGCGGGAAAAGGGTGCGTCATTGGGAAGTCCGTCTATGTGCAGTATGTTCTGTCTCTGGGTTCTCCTTCGGTTGTAAACTTATGCCGATTCTAGAACAGGCAGACGAGGACTGGCTCCCAGAGTTCAGAAAGCAGATCAAAACAGATTGGGATTTCACAGCTGTTCACATCAACAAGCATACCCTTGCTGGTGTTAAAAAAGATATAGTAAATTCACTGAAAGCTCATTGGCTCGTACTGTTCAATAGACTTATCGGTTTTCTTCGGTATAAAGGAACATTTCATGCTCTACGGCAAGCCCATCTGGGTAACGGAGTTTGCATGTGTTAATGGTGGGTGCCAAATTTCTTTTCTTTGGCTTGCCTCCTAAACTTCATTGTCAGACGTCAACGGCTTCGTCCCCTGCACGGACCAGAATGACATTAATGACTTCATCAACGGAATTGTACCTTACATGGAGGAAAATCCTAATATATACGCGTATGCTTATAGCAATGGTCTTGGGTTGGGAGATGTATGGCCACTGATGAATGGTACTTCGTTGAGGCAAGTATGATAATTTGGCCAGGGCAAATAAATCATTCTCAACTGAGCAACTTGTTCTTTTCTGCAGCGAATCTGGGAAGACGTATCTGAATGCCATTCGCAGGTATCACTGATTGAGGATGTGGGGAATTCGCTATCATTACTTTTGGTTCCGTGTAGATAGTTTATCTCGAGCCAATCAACAACACGAAATCAAAATGCCCCATTAAAAATACCTCAATAAACATACGGGATAATGCGGTAAGGGACTAATTGAGTATACTTCTTCCAGTCGTCGCCATATCTAAGAAATAATTCGATCAGCCATCCGTCAAAATTTGGAGTCCAAAACAACAACTCACTTTTTTAAGCAGGCCTCGTCGTCACGTCTCTGTCTATGGATGAGCAGAATAGCGAAATAGATAACGTAGAAATATGTGATGGGTGTATCGAAGCCTGTCGGTAGGCACCATGCGAGACCCATGATAAGATCTCCACTGAACAAATATATCAGAATGTAAGTCGTGGAGATAAGAATGTACACTCACAAGTAATTTGGGTGGCGCGAGCGTCCCCACCATCCAGAAGTAAGTAGCTTGGTTCCCCTTTGAGTAGTCATGAACCGGAGGTCTATCCGTGTCCATTCAGTATAACAGTTTTCTCGAAAGAAAATAATAGCTTACTCTTAGGGTTTTTTCCATTTCTGAAATCGTCCTTCTCCCCATTGGCCGTTCTGAAGATGTAATAGCCCAAGAGGTTTGTAGCCAAGATGCCCGCTGTCCAAATGGGGCCGAGGTCGACTGGATGGAAAGCCAAGTATCGCGCTTGGAGAGAGTAAGTGCAGGGTACGAAAAGGAGGTCACCGACGGCGAGCATGAATCCAAAACCGTCCGTCACAATGTCCATGGTTGTGAAAAGGGCGGGCTGAGTGAAGGGGAAAAAATAATGAGTTTTGTAAGCGGATTAGTGGTTCGTATTCGGAACTCACCTCGTTGTATAACGCATCGGCAACGTACCATGTCTGGAAGGCGAGAATAAGCCACATAGAGTCTGTGACATTCTTGAGGCCCCCACGACGCGTCGCCTGCTCACAGAGCATACTTATATTGATAAGGACCCATAAAATGAGGCCAGGGCGGAGTTCATTGAAGGATTTTAGATCAAAGGAACCGATAGATGGGTTAAGTTCGCGACCGATGAACCACTACATGATTTGATGTTTGAGAGACAAGGGGAAAATTAAATCATACAGAAACGCACGTCGTAAACGAAGTTTCCAGAGTTACCTCCCAGTGCCAACAGTTTTCCGTGCTTGAATGACGTGACATAGCAATATATGGCTTGCACGAACGACATGATGAGGGCGGCGGTAACGAACCCGACCCATTTGTTGTAGATGAACGTGAACGACTCGGGGCCAAAGCGCAGAATGAAGCCCGACGTCACACCAAGCGCGAGGAGGAATGTGGAAAAAGCTTGTTGAAAGTGGAACGATATTAATGGGAGCTTAGAAAAATCAGAGAGTGAGAGTCGTACCATTGATCCTATATGTTTTCCGACCTCCGTTTCTCAACTGTGTGCCGGTGACCTGGTCCCCCGGTAGAACAGCCCATGCGATCACGCAGAAGGTGTACCAGGCGAGGTAAGCGACGGCGGCTTCTGTGTCCCATAAGCCGTTCCACCAATGCAAGCTCGTCAGAGACTGAACAACGAGCTGGACTGAAAACGAAGGCGGACACCCGCCGGTGGATTCTGAACAACCAAAGTACAAAGCATAGGTGGCAATGGGTACCCCGACAGAAATAAGGAAAGCGCCTGGGGGACCGAGAAACTCAAAGTGCTTTGTCTTCGGATTGAGCTGGTCTTCAGACATTTGGTTAAAGAGAAAGGAAAGCGGAGTAAGACCCTTTTATGGACATAAATACAAAACAACGGTCTTTCTTCTCATCGTCCATGCCTCAGCTAGCTCAACGACTGAACGACCTCGCCGTCGCCAATTCCAATGGCCTCCTCAAGTAAGCTTTCTTTTCCTGCCATTACCAGTTTTCTTGAAGAACAAAAAAAAAACAGCGACGACGAATACCGGTTACTCCGCCAGAACGCTTTCGAGGAGCACTCGGCTAACGCGGTCATTCCAACAGAAGTACCCCTTGTGCCCATTACTGCTTGTCTTGACGTTCATGTCCGTGTGCAAACTACGATACCTGGTAAGTCCAGATTTCTGGATGATTCTAAATGGCTTTGTCCCTAATATAGATGTAAGAGCTTCCCGATACCCCCAGGCCGACTATTTATCCCCCTGTCCGGTCCAAAGTAACTGTCTCTGCGGGTGTAGCGAATCTACTCAGCAAAGCGAGCGGGCGTCGGACACCCAAGCTTGTTCGTGATCCGCCCTTGACCCCTCGGGATGGACGTAAGCCGAGTCGCACTGGACATGACTCGCCAAGTGGGAGCCTCAAACTTAGTGTCATGATCCCAAAGCTACTGTACAAGAAACCGAGTGACCCGCGCAGCACGGAAACCCCTCGGCCACTGGCAGATGCCCTGAATGCCTCCCATGCGAAAGGGCACTTCAAACTCCCACCCATATCCATTCCCACTCCAAGACGAAACCTGGCCCGCTCCTCCGCCACAAACCCTGATAAATCTACCACCTCTCTCCGTTTGGATGTCCCTCGGGAACCTAGTTCCTCCCTCTCAAGTGCACCGTCCATCCGTGTTGGAGATGAAGATATTGGCATTTTTTCGGAAGATAGCCTCTCCAGTTCTTCGGCTATCCGCAGCACCATCGCAGCCACAGAAGAAGAGCTCCGCACACTTATCGATGCATTCCAAACGCTTGAAACACGTACATGTCGGCGAATTCAAAAGCAGAATGCGCATAGGTTACCCACCAACACGCCCGCGAGTGTGGATATTCTCTTGGAGGGCAGAGAATGGCGAGAGCACCGGCTCGTCCCTTTGTTATCTCCTTCCTCATCCCATCTTCTCGATTCGGCTAGTCATCGACATTTGTTCCCTTCGCCAACGACAGACAGCCCAACGAGTGATGGAACATCTGTACACTCTGCATCGTCACACAACACAAATCTCTCTCGAGCCCGTTCGATATCATCTCTGTCCAGAATCTCACATTCGAAGAGCGCCCCCGGTCCAGTCAGCACGGGCTCTCCTCTCTCCACGGGCCTTGTCCGCTTACCTCCCAAGAAACATCTCACCCTTCCTCGCAAGAGTTCCATATCATCTACAACTTCCTCCTTGCTATCTAAATCATGCAACAGTCATCCCAGCCATACTCACGACATGTCTTTACGTCCTGCCGGCTTACAGGCCGAGAACAACAACTTATCCACATCTGGGTTTTCGCAGAGCAAAAGTCATCTCAGGCTGAAGAAGCTCAAAGGCTCGTCTCGCATGTTTTCTCAGGAGACTCTCATGAGCTATTCTACCTGCACTTCCAGTGAGGAAGGGCCAGGGGGTCATGCTGGAAGTGGTAATAGTGGCTGCGGTGGTGGTAATACTCGTAATGAAAATGATCCAGAGCTCGTGGACGTTCGAAAACGGAGGGAAGAGCTCGTCGCACGGTATAATGCCCGATTGGAGTTTCTTCGCGCAAAGTTGAAGGGGGCAGAGTTGCACGAGAGGTTACTCAGGAGATGATGGTTCGCTCATATAGATTAATGAACTTGCACATCTAGGGTCTTTCATTACTTGATCGGACAGACACGCATCAACTGATCCTGAACATTTACTTCCAAAACCACATTGTGGTTTCCCTTTCAGATTCCTTCAGACTTGACAATCTATAGAAGGTCCTGACCCCATGAGATTCGTTCCAAATGTCTGCACATTTGTCGTGTCTGCAACTTGAAGGTAATTTTCCAACCCCATTAGAAACTACATATCCCTTCATAATTTAATTATCGAAAGTTAACGTTGCTGATATCAGAGTCGGATATATACTTTATGACGCCTAAAAAGTAATAATTAGTTGTGTTCACACATTATCACAGCGCAACGAAGACCATGATTGATTGGTTTCTGTACTTAAGTCCTCAAAATTTATATACACCCACGCAGTCAAAGATTGTTTACCAGGCACCTCATCTATTGTGTTCCCAACCTCAAAAAAAAAGTGTTTGCCAAATGGTCACTATAAATTCTGAAATATCAGTCTACAACAATGACGTTACAATTGAAAGCTATGCAATTGAAGAAATCAAAAACGATGGCCTTTCCCCGGTGTCTCTCTATAGTTTTCGGTGTCGTCTCTTGATGATTCACCAATCTAAAAGGAAATCACTACACGCGAATGTTTGAATTGAAACTGGGTCACGCACGATTTTCTCGGCATCTGAAACTGCTTCATGGATAGTCTCTATGCGGATACTTATGTTCTTCATTCTGCTTGCCACGGACGCCTGCGCTGTCATGCTGGTTGGCTTCAATTCAGTTTCATCCACATGGAACCCAGAGCACGTTGCTACTCTTGCATTTAGCGTTGCCAGGAGAGAATTGGTGTAAACTGGTTGGAGTTTATTATGAACAAGGGTGACTCGCAGAAAGGTGTCGACTCACGGTGGCCAAGGCTGAAGTAGAAAACGCCATAAATTAAACCTAGAGGAGATGCGACTAGCTGTGTTGCAAAAAATCAACTACTGCGGACATGGAAAGGAGAAATACTGACAGCAATCAATGCTGATATAGAAACGACGCTTTGAAAGTGTTCGGTTAAGTTTTAACAGCCTAAATGACGAATAAACTCACGTCGTGAGCCTACAAAAACGTGCCAAAATAAGGATCAACATAAGAGAGAGAGAAATAACTTCTAACATTCCAGTGTTGATAACAAAGAGAATCTAAGTAGGGAGAAGTTAGTTATCTTCATTAAATCACGAAGCGACTAACAAGTTTGTTAATGAGTGTGTCTGTCCTACAAAATAAAAGTTAGTGACAGAGATAAAAAACGAGGGTTAGATTTCAATAGTACCGTCTGAACCCAGTTCTTGAGCGATGCAGCAACACGCAGAGACTCCCAGCAATGAGTATGTCTGCTGCACACGATGCACAATCGATCACAATAGTCACGTTCTGGAGGCAACGGTAAGTGGTAAGAACATAACTATTGGCAAGAGCCAGCAGGCGCACCGTGAGACGCAAAAGATCGTAGAAAGTCTTCATTCTAGCTCTGGGAAATCACATGATATAAGATCATTTTCGACGATGAACAGGGAAAGTTACTCACGACATGATCACCCATGCTGCATAATGATGAACGATTAATATGCAGACATAGACCACAGGGAAGAAGAGACATACTCATGCCCGAACCTTGACATCCACATCAGCCCATATACTTTCAAGGAGGAACAATATATTCACCAATTTCGGTAAGGACGAAGAGAACGATAAGACCACAGAGTATCCAATTGTGTCGGCTCACTGTATATAAATTTCAGGACGATTGAGGCCTTGGAAAAAAAAGCAACTCACAACGCCATACTCGGTATGTGTAAAAGCTAAGAACTTCAAATATGAATAGAAACTATGTAGGGGCAATCACGTACGTTTGTACGATGCCACCATTCAAGCCCTATACAGATGTAAACTCCAGTGTCGGTAGACATACGAAAAACCCTTACAACAAACACTGCTTCAATCTACGAGCATTAAAAAGTCAGATCATTGGCTCAGGCTCAGATGGTCTCTAGGCGCACCGAAAGTGGCCTGCACATGCCAATTTGTAAACAATTACACAGCAGAGTGGATATGAAGCTTACCAATACAAACGTTGAAGTAGGTGTCTGTCTCTACAGAGAGATAAGGATGGAACCAGTTGATAACAACAAGGATCGCCCACTGAATGGTTTTAATTGTATAGTGATATACTAAGAATGGATGCATCAAATGTTAGTTATGATAGATGTTTTGGGACACCAACCACCAATCGATGTCAACACTAAATGGGCAGTATCAAATGTGATGACGGTTATCACCTACAAACGCCGTCAATATTTTGTATAGTGCATGTAGAATTCGACCTACAGCGGCTTTGATGTACCATGCATCGTGCTTATACTCTAGAAATAGAATAAGAAGTGATCAAGTTATCTGCACTGCAGATAAGACGTACTTTGGAAGTAAAAGAAGGCTTGCAGGAGACACAGGCCATAGATTATTGCGCTTATCAGAACACCAATATATAGAACGCCGATTCTATCGAAGAAGTGAGAAGGGAGATTCAGATGCTAGTTTTTCACCTACGTATCGTCGGGGGGACCATTTGGATCCAAGGTAACTGGGAGAGCCATGTTCCGAATAGAGAAAGAAAGGCGCCGCTCATCATGAGCAAGTATATATGCAACTAGACAGCTCCAAAGCGCAAAGATCTGGCGTGTCACATGTGACTGCATGATCAGATTCACCGAGCGAGTTTAACTTTGGTAGCATCTCGTCATCACTGCCGATATAAGATGAGGCCCACATTGGCATCAAAGATGCTGCAGATAGGAGCTGCCACTAGCAAGAGGAATATTTAGAGGAATATTTGGAAGGTTTTGCTATTAAATATTGAATATCTATCGGCGAATTGAACCGAGTTTGACAAAGGACGTGATGGTGATGAAACAACTTTGAATCACTGGCAGCTTCAAGTTGAATACGGCGGTGGTTCATGGTAATATGTATTATATAAAAGCTTTATTATCGGATGAATAGATGTGAGAGAGAGACCTTTCAGCCAATTCTTTTCTTTATTGTTCTAACGTAGCGGAGTCGATTGCCGTTGGAACTTCTAGGGGGTTTACATTAGTCTCATACTTCTACATACCCTGGTCAGCCCCGAGGGGCCCTGGTGTCACGAAGATTGTTACCTCCAGATTAATAAAGTGGAATAAATTTCTGAGCTTATTGTCTATGTCGTATCTCGATAAGGTGCATATGACAACGATAATGGTACAAGAAAATATGGGAATTAAAATCTAGAAACGCTTCTACAAGACTCCTGTCCCCCGTAAATGGATATTGGTTCACATCATCAATCACAAGTGGTGAATCACTCTTCTATGTTATCATAATATCATTGATGCTGCTGTCATTTGACCTCTCGTCGGTACTTGACCCACCTGAAAAAATGAAAATCATTACATGGAAGGGATATCAGTGATTGCTTACAGTCTTCTCACTATCCCGAACAGCTTCTTGTCTCTATCTGGAGGTTGACTTTCCTTGTGCTGGCACTTACGCTGCTCATGTTTAGCTCAACCTCATTCAAATAGTTCGCAGTTGCCTTCCTTGCGTTCAGTGTTGCAAGGAAAGAATTGGTGTAAACTGATTACGTCCGTGATAAAGATGAGAATTATGGCATGTAAAAACTGATAAACTCACGGCGACCGAGACAAAAGTAAAAGAAACCATAAATCAGACTCAATCGTGATATTAGCAACTGGTTCGAGTTGTGGTACTTCAGTCCTCGAATCTGATCGAAAAAAAAAACCACTTACACTAGCGAACGCCGAGACAGCAAATACACTTCAATTCTAGTTAGCAGTTGACATCTGCCCAGACAGGGAAACCTACGTCGTAATCCTGGACAAAAATCAGAATAAAATAACATATAAAAGTAAGATACAAACAATCCGGTATTAACAACAAAGAGAATCTGCGGCGTCAAATCATTAGTGATCGTAACTTCATAAGAGGAACCATCGACGAACAAGTTTGTTGATAACAGAATCTGTCCTGAAGCCGCAAAAATCATTATAAGGATGTTAAAAAAGAGTAAGATCAGATGGTAATCGCACTGCTTGAATCCAGTTCTCGCACGGTGCAGCAAAACGCAGAGACTCCCCGCAATGACAATATCTGCCGAAGATGCTGAAGCGTGAACAGCAATAGCTAGGGGCTGAAAGTATGTGGATTAGAAGAAATATAAATCAAGAATTTAATGAGAACACACAGTGATTGTCAAGAGATCATAAAAGGTCTTCATTTTTGTTCTGTAAAATGGCGAATAACATCGTAGACATTAAGCAAACGCACAAATATAAACTCACGATATGATCACCCATGCTGTGTGTCAGTAGATGATTAAGACATAGTGTTAACGCTGTGGATCCACATCATTGAATGTAAACTTACCCAGTGCTGTTCCTTCGAGCGAACAATGAATTCAAGAAAACTAAAGAGAAGCCAAATACTCACCAAGTTCGGTCAGAACGAAGACAACGATAACAGAACAGAGTAACCAGTTACGTTTGCTTACTGTAATGCTCGGCGCTCAGCGCTCAGCACTTAGTAGTTAATAGAAGGCCGCAGGCAACTCACAGAGCCATACTCGGTGAATATAGAATCTATGAAAGCGTCATGAAAGAAGTGCACGCGAAGGGGGACCACTGGCTTACAATTGAACAATAGCACCATTCATGCCCTACATGCCATGTCTGAGCTCCCCAAGCGTGAAAAAACTTCAAGACAAAAATTCTTACAACAAACATGGCTTCGACCTACCACAAGTGTTAGAAAACAAATAAATCTGATTAGGTATTTCGAATTATTGACACTTACTGAAATCAGCCTGCATGTGCATTATGTACGTGATAAGCCACACAACATGTTCAACGACTGTGACCTTACCAGTGTAGACGTAGCAAAACCTCGTTGTCACTGCGGAGTCACACGGCGGATGGTAAAGTCGAGGTCAACAAAACGATAAAGAGGAAAGAATTACTGGTAATTTTTGATTACATAGTGATATACTAAGAAGGTCAATGAAAGGGATCTCAGCGATTTGATGAACAGCTTACCTCCCGCCGTGATCATGGATAAATGAATGGCATCAAATGAGATAAGAGTAATCACCTATCGGAGTCAGCTCCGTGAGAACTCAGACGTGTCGAAATTTTCATCCAAAAAACTAACAGCGATTTTGATGTACCACGAATCTTGCTTGTACTCTGGGCTTCAGTCAGAAACATAGCGAGTCCTTGGCACTGTGATTGATACACACTTTGGAAGTAAAGGAAAGCTTGTAAAAGACATAATCCATAAAGTATGGCACTTATCACAACACCGAGGTATAGCGGCCCAATCCTATGTATTAAATATGTCAACTCGATATTGGGTCACTAAGTGGGCATTGCCATTGCACGTACGTGTTATCCAGGGGCCCATTTGGATCCAAAGTGGAAGGAAGTCGCATTATATACCGGTCAAAGATTTGGGCGGATATATGGATACAGACACTGGAAACAAAACAATAACTAATGGTGAGTATTGGTATATATGTGCCCAACTGTTCAACCAGTGTGATACTCAATTGAAAGTCGGCGATTCTGGGACGTGTCATATATCGGAGAAAATAAGGTCAGCCGTTCTGACATGACTTACTTTTCTATACAATTCTGATGACATAATTCACATCCATGTTGTGAACGTGGTTTGCATGTTAGGAGGAGCCTCCGTCTTGACGAGTCTTCCAAAATGGTCAGTCGAAGGAGGTTTCCTGATGGTGGTCATTCCAACCTGCAGATCCAGCTTCTGGATCTCAGCACATAACAAATATTGTGCACGAAAACAGAACTGAATGGCCTACGAGCAAACCTCGGCATGTGAACCTAAACCCGAAATGCGGTGGTTCGGAATTCCTTGGAATTCGGAGGACATGTGAGTGACTTTATGGAGTATGTTGCGGGCTCTTATACTCATAAAATATAAATAATATTTTATTCCCGCGGTTAAAAAGATGTCTCCTGTAAACCAGAAATTTAATATTCGTCTTTTTCCCACCTCAAACACTGTACATTTAAAGGCCAGATCAATTACAGTTTAAGACGTGTTCAAAGGCAGCGACTGCCGAAGTTTGTGTCACTGTACAATCCATCTTGTTCGATATTTAGGCAAATGTCCATACTGCACTACAAACAATATATATAACTGTAAGTACTTGTATCGATTTATTTATTGTTCTAGTACCTTAAACTAACAGTCATAGGAAGGATCTGGGCAATCGTGGCTCTAGATTTACTTGGGCCGGCTCAGGGCTGTAATTCTGTGCAAGTGTTGTAGCATTGTAGCATGATTCTCTTTTACAAACCACACTTTCCTCTAATGGAAATATCTTCCTGTTTTATTTTTGATCGCTTGATCAGTGATCAGCTTAATGATTGATCAGCGGCCCGTTTGGCATCACTTGTAGAGGAAACAACACAATTATTGACAACTCCCAGACATGAAGAATGTACTGAGATTATTAGTAAATTTCCTTGCCCCCCTCCCCCCCCTTCAAGTTTGGAGATGTGGATGATGGTTGAAGGGGTAAATGATAAATCGCTCGTCACATAAAGAACTCACTGGTGGACACATTTTTGTCACCATTTCTGCGCCTACCTCGGTTTTTCTATCGGTGCCTGCGTGATTCGACTGAATTGAAATATATTGAGTCATGTGTAAGAAGTAATTGATTATCAGCTGTTACAGTATGATGTGTTTATTGAGATATAATGAAAAGCCATAGTCCACCTAAAAATATCTCCCATCCATCGACGATTTATCTGGACTCTGTGGTGAGACATTATAGATGTTGCCCATGGTCTCTCGTTGTTATTTCACCCACCTAAGAAAATAAAAATTGTGACAAGCAGAACAAGGGGTTAGGTGAAGTGAGAGTTTACAGTCTTTTCATTATCCGGAACTTGTGTCCGGATGCTTGTCTTGACGACGTGTATTGTTATTACGTTCAGTTCAGTTCCATCAACTTCGTGGGCACCGACTGCTTTCCTTGCATGTAGAGTGGTAAGGAAAGAATTTGTGTAAACTAAATACGTTTGTGATAAAATATAATATAAAAACCGATAAACTCACGGCGTCCGAGACAAAAGCAGAAGAAGCCATAGACCAGAGTTGAACTTGATAGTAACAGCTATTTGGCATATTTGAGTCTGAAAAACTCAACGAAGAAGCTAACTCACACTGGTGAATGCAGCAATAGCAAAGACGCTTCAGTTCCGTTTAGCGATTTATGTTTGTCCTCGAGAAGTCAACTTACGTCGTGAGCCTACAAAAGACGATTAATATAAGGTAGCAGGAAAAAGTAAGTCACGGACAATCCAGTATTAATGACAAAGAGAATCTGTCAAGTCAAAGAATTAATCTCCATTTCTACATGGCATGAACCATCGACAAACAAGTCTGTTAATAAGGGAATCCGTCCTGCAGTGGCACTTAGTTGAAGGGATGATGCATTGATGAGTTAAATCATAACCATACTGTTTGAATCCAGTTCTCGCACGATGCAGCAATATGCAGAGACTCCCTGCAATGCAAACATCCACTAAACACGCTGAAGCATGGAGATCTATACCCAGGGGCTAGAAGTACATTGGCGGAAACTTAAACCAGAAACTTAGTGAAAACACACAATGAGCTTCGCGGAATCATGGAATGTCTTCATTCTCACACTGCCAGCGAGAAATCATCAATAATGTGGACATAAAATGGACAAATGCCAACTCACGACAGGATCGCGAATGCTACAAACAGAGGATAATCCTATTGAGTCTAAGTGCACACCGAATGTGTGAAACAACTTACCCGTGACGACTCCTTCGGGCTAATTAGTTCAGAAAACTTAAAAAGGGAGCCTGTGATACTCACCGATGTCGGCGAGAATAAAGATCATGATGGCAGAACAAAGTAACCAGTTACGTTTACTTACTATTTAGAGACTTAGATTAAAATGTAGACGGTTACGGAGAAGGGATGGCAACTTACAGAGCCATACTCGGTATGTGTAGAATCTATGAAAGCCTTATGAAACAATTTCACGTGAGAAGGGGGAACTATTGGCTTACACTTGGACGATGGTGCCATTCATGGCCTGCGTTTCTTGAGCCTCGAACTTCCTGACGAGTGCAAAAAGTGAAAGTGCTTACAACAAACACGACTTCAATCTATATGTGTTGGAATGTAGCATAAATTTACTAAAGAGCTTTGGCACTTACAGAATGTGGCCTGCATTTGGTTGCATGAGAAATTATAGACAGAAATCGATTGTGAGCCTTACCAATATAGATCTACGAGAACATCTTTATTACTGATTTAATGTTAGGAATAAGGTCAACAACCACAAAAAAAACAACCTTACTGGTAATTCTTAATGACATAGTGATATACTAAGAAACATTGATGTGAGTGAACGAAATCCCAAGTGATGGAAAGACGAACTTACCGACAGCGGTGATCATGGACAACTGGATGGTATCAAGTACGATAAGGAGAATCACCTATAGAAGCGTCGTGAGGACTCGGATAAATGGAAATGTCATCCAATTTTTTTACAGTCGCTTTGATGTACCATAAATCCTGCTTGTACTCTGGGCTTAGGTCATAAAAACGATCAACTTGATATGATTGGTGCGTACTCTGGAAGTAGAGGAAGGCCTGCAAAAGACATAAGCCATATAGAATGGCACTTAATATAACACCAAGAAACAATGGACCGATCCTATTCGCAGAAAAGATTGTTGAATTTGAGTTGTCAAAAGTCAGTTCTACAGTGCACTTACGTGCCATCCAGGGCGCCATTCGGATCCACAGTAAATCCCATTAAAATGGTTAATAAGAGTAGAGGAGAAAAAAAGTGAGAGACTCATACAAACCAGTTGGGATGTATTTATACACAACCGCCGAGTCATCGCTTCTATTTGAAAATTATAGGTTGACCTCTTTTCGGGATTAAATCTCAACAAAAGTGGTTAAAGCACAAGAACCCCCGGCAGTGAATGGTCATCAAATCCGTTATCTGAGGGTCAAAAATCCGAAACACCGCCTTGAGGCATCTTCGACTACTGCATTATTTCAACAACATCGGATTTCTGTTTATGGGGTAGATTTTCCCCGGAACTTGGAAGCACCGACGATGAACGTCGGTGGTACACCAGAACCGCGTCACTCGTCACAAGTTATCAGTCACATTATCATTCTTCGGATAACATTCGAAGCAAGGGGTTGGGTCGACCGGCCCTCAGGCCTCAGGTCTTAAAAAAATTTCTAGTTTTGCTAATACACCCTTAAGTTTATGGGTACAAGAGCTGAAATGATCGATTTTGGTCTGAATCGAGGACGGAAAGTCCCAGAAAGCCCTCAAAACCCCTGATAATTAATGATTTCCATTTATTATTCCACAGGGGAGGCAAAGCCTTAAGAAATTTGCCAACCCCGAGTCGTTAACATCCCGGGTTCCCCTTGATTCGAAGTTCCTAGGAGATCTGGAAAAAGTGTCATAACAATGCCGATATTCCTTGTCAACTCCGGAGATCTCCTCGTTCAGCAGACGATGTTGATCGGCAGGATTCCTTGAACTTCGTGGTCGACACTGAAGTTTTGAGTCTTGACTCACCCTCGTAAAGCCTGACACTGTCGGCAATCGGTAAATGTGCTTGTATCCCACTTTTGTTCATAAAAAATTCGACATATTAAATAACGCATAAAAATGGTTTTCACCATCAATGAAAATGATGCCACGTATGCAAGCATTTTGTGGTTGGATATTATTGTGGATGTTGCCTATCATTGCTGATTGGTATTTCACCCACCTGGGGAAATGAAATTTATGTCAAGCAGAACAAGGATTTATGTGAATGATTGATCATTGCTTACAGACTTCTCAGTATCCAGAACTTGTATTGTGTCTACCCGAATGCTGATGCTCTTCGCCTTGAGTTCGATTTGAGATGTATCGTTGTTCGTGTTCGTGTTCAGTTGAGTTCCATCAACTTCGTGGTTGCCGATTGCTTTTCTTGCATTCAGTGTCGCAAGGAAAGAATTGGTGTAAACTGGTTATGTTTATATTAACGATCATAAGGAGGCATTGCTATAATAAACTTACGGCGACCGAGAGAAAAGCAGAAGAAGCCATAGATCAGACTTGAACGTGACAACAGCATCTGTTTAAAGCAAATGAGTTTGCAAAGTCGATAAAAGAAAAGCTACTTGCACTAGCAAATGAAGCGACGGCGCAGACACTTCAATTGTGTTTTGAGCAATTTAAATCTGTCCCGCTGAGAAGAAAACTCACGCCGTGAGCCTATAACAACAAAAATCAATACAAAATAAAGAGGAAAGAAAGTGTGGTACACACAACCCAGTACTAATGACGAAGAGAATCTGCAAAGTCAGAGCATCAATCTCCATTTGCATACATGGTATGAACCATCAACGAACAAGTTTATTGATAAGAGAATCCGTCCTGTCAGAAAGTCAATTCAACGGGCGATATGCCTAAGTTTACAACGTACTGTTTGAATCCAGTTCTCGCTTGATGTAACGAGACGCAAAGACTCCCTGCTATGAGAATATCCGTTAAACATGTCGAGGCATGGAACGCCATAGTCAGGGGCTGGAAGTATGTCAGTCGAAGAATAAACCGGGAATTCGGCAAACAACATGCATTAAGCTTCATGACATCACGGAAGGTCTTCATGCTCAATCTGCCAATAGGGAATCACAAATAAAGTAATCACACAATCAATGTAAATGCAAACTCACGACATAATGGACCATGCTGATTTAATATGCAGTTTGGATTAGATGTACAACATTGGAGGTGTGCAACTCACCCGATATAGTTGCTTTTGGCTAGAAATGAGTGCAGAAAAGATAAAAGAAAACGAAATTACTCACCGACTTCGGTGAGAATCAGAAAAATGATAGCAGAACAGAGCAACCAATTATGTCTGCTTACTGTATCAAGATTTAAAATCCAGGCAGTTGTGGCGGACGGGATAGCAACTCACAGATCCATACTCGATATGTGTAAAATCTATGAAAGTATCACGGAACGAATCCACGTGGAAGGTAGACTAGATGCTTACCCTTGGACGATTGCACCATTCAGGGACTAGCGCCTTTTGAGCTCCAACAAGTGGGCAAAGTTAAAAATGCTTACAACAAACACAACTTCGATCTAAAAGTGTTGAAAAGCAACGTAAATCTGGCAAAGGTACTTCGGTGCTCACTGAAAATGGCCTGCGTTTGTGTTGCGTGAGAAGCTATCAACAGGAGTTTTATGAGCCTTACCAATATAAATCCACCAAAGCGTCTTGGTTGCTGGGTTGGTAGATGTAAGTGATAGGGTCAACAGCCATAGATATACAACTTTACTGGTAATTCTTGATGGCATAATGATATACTGATAAGAAACTCGAAGTGAGTGGATGCGATCTAAGGTAATCGAATGATGGGCTTACCAACGGCGGTTATCATGGACAACTGAATGGCATCGAGTAAGATGAGGATGATCACCTATCAATTATCGCATTGTCTGCCATGAACCACAATCGTCCAAAAAACTCACAACGGCTTTGATGAGTCGTGAATCCTGCTTGTACTCTTGACCTAAGTTAGAAAACTTGTTCCACATGATGTAAAAGTTGATGCCCTACTCCGAAAGTAAAGGGAAGTCTGCAGAAGGCATAAGCCATATAGTATAGCGCTTAAGACAACACCGAGGTACAATATCCCGATCCTATATGTTGAAGAGGTTGTGAACTTGAGTTGCAGTCACAGAGTATATAAGACTACATACGTACGATCCAATGAACCATTTGGATCCAGAGTGGAGGGAATTTGCATTATAATGGTCTGGGTGCTGATATGGGGATGGTCTAAGCGAAGTCTAGACATTCTAAATGTAGGGTAAGTATATATAACAAATGTCCCATTCAAACAAGTTTGGCCCGGCGGGCCATTCTTGAAGGGTCATATTACAAATTCAACAAGCTGCGCGAGACACCGAGTATTCACTCCAACATATATGCTGGCCATGGTGGCGCCATTACCCTGCTCCTTCAACTCCACTAAGGAAGGTATAACTAAAACATACCAAACAGCCTAAGGTTTGTTCATCACCACGACGCACAGTCGGCGGGGCTCAGCCTCTTCACATCCATACAAATATCGGAGAAATGCAACGCAGGGCTATACGAAGAAGGCAACGTTTTACTAAGCTCTTGTTCGGGCTGATCATCAATTGATGTCTATTTTTGACTTCCGGGTCCGGCGCAAATTTTATTTTCGGGTTTCCACCTTTAAAATCACTATTAAAATTGGACGGTAATATCGGATTTGTAAAAAAAAATTTCCATAGGTCACTGGCACGACCCGGAGTTAGTAGGTATTACTAACAAGCGATTACCATTTTCTTCAAACACTGTACTAATATATATCACCTTAGCCCCTCCTACCTCAACTCTAGCATTGTTCCAAAACACACCGCCTTCCTCGCCACACGCTCCCTGCCCACTCCGTTCACCAATCCCACCAGCAAAGACAAGTGCACCGACCTGTGTATCCAATTTGACGTGGTAAGCACCGAATCCGGTTAACAAAGACGTCAAACGCGAGACCTCTTCCTCGCCTCCTCGCTTTCAAGTTTATCCGACGTGCCACAAATAGCCTTCCACCCTGCCTTTCGATTCAATATGCGACCGACGCATCTCCATCTTCCCCTTGGGACGTGTAGTGGAAAATGAGGGAAGGGTTGACCGTGTGGCGCCTGGGAGACCTTGGAAGGAGTGGTGTAAGCCATAGAGGTGGTAAGTAACATGATGTTGCGGATGGCACAGGTGGAGGACAATGAGGTTGGTGTTGGTTGGAGACTAAAGAATGTTGGGAACTAGCAGAAAGGGAAAGAGGGGAAATAACTCAACGAACTTTGTGAGAAACTTGGAAACTATGTGAAGAACGAAAGAGTTGGAGGCAAACCCACGGCTGGTGTCTAGAGACGTGTATTTGGGACCAATCCATTTAGCTAGTGCGATGAATAGGACTATGTTCAGAAAAGGCGTTGGCATCAAGTCAACGCAAACCAAGTCAAAACCAAAACAAGGGACACGCTTTGGAGGGGGGTTGGAGGGGTTAATCCCCTCAGTTCGTACTATTGAAATACGGCCGTTGAAAGTTTTTCCAGTAACCACCAGCTCACCGTAAACCGACACTCGATGAGCTCGTTGGCTTACCAGAGAAGGTACACTTTCCACTCAGCAGTTCTGCTCCACAAGATTCGAGAGCACCGTTCCAGCACGACCATAGCTTACGCATCCCAGTGCGACGAATCAAGATGAAAGAATTGAAAACCGAAGGTCATCTGAAAAGAAAAAGTGGCGCTTCCACTTGGCTTCCACTGGATGGTGCGATACCTTCGAAGACGACTCACCCAATAGTGAGGCGAGACATAACTCTGGAGATACTGGGGAGCAGATTTCACATCGAAACATCCATTCATGTCGTCGACTTCGGTGGGCGTCATCTCCCAAGGACCAGGAGCCGTACGTGGATCCTTGTTCAAATCAAGGACCCCCTTTCTACCGAAAAGAAAAAGCCTTCGGTGAGTGGCACGGCGGACATGTGAGCACGTTTTAGGCAACGTCTAGTAGTCCAACCACTCTAGCGCTTTGCGTCCAAAACTCGTACCACAAGAAGTCGAATTCATTGAATACGAGGACAAGGAAGAGATCAAGCCGAGGAACGCACGACATTGCAACGCCGATTCTCGTGGGGGTTATTGAAGACGTTCCTTTTTTTTTGCTCTTCATTAGTTGTTGCCTATGTATGTTTTTATCACAACAAGAAATTTATACCGTGCTACGAGTTCTTTGAGTTCACCTTTTGGCGCCCAATTCGACTTTAAAATATGATGTGCTGCGAATAAGAGTTGTTTCAACGAAAGGGACATTACGCACTTGTCTGGATACCATCGAAATCCGACTTATCCAATAGAATCAAACCCAATTAAGGACCGTCTAATTCAGAGACGAGTTGGGAAGGGAATAAGGACGTACAACAAGCAGTGGCTGCAGCGTTTTGAGATCCTCGTCGATGAGTGGAGAATGTTGTCCCGCTATACCTCATGTTCACCTTGGGGTTAAATAATCTAGGGGTGGTAAAACCAGCGAAATTCTGGACGTCTTTTCGATGCATAGTCAGCATCGTAGGAGCGACTTGCCAAAACAAAAAAAAGGTAGGATGTATTGACACTCCTCCCTGTGATTTTCGGGATGGTTGAAGTTCATGGACAAATTTTTTGGGGTATAACGGTGATGAATCCACATAAGTCAAGGCTCGAAAATCCTAGCCTTCCAAGTGGAATCTCATGGGGAGGTGGCCGTCACACGACAGTGCGACCTTGTCACCTTGAGGCCCCAAAAAAAAAAATTTAATTCTTCTGTCGGAGGGTGTTTTCTATGATCTCAAGTTGGTAGCAACTGCGAAAAAATAAAAATCAATACAAGGAGAAACGAAGAGTCAGGGAAATAAGTGCCCACAGACCTCTCAATATCAACATCGTGGTCGCTGATTGCTTTCCTTGCGTTCAGCGTGGCAAAAAAAGCAATTGGTGTAAACTGAATTAGATCGCAATATGCCACGTCCTCTCGATACAAGAGGCTGGTTTTAGGAGCCTGCAATCATGGTGGAAAGGAATTGCCGTATAGGTTGCTGGGTAAACTCACGGCGAACCGAGAGAAGAAGAAGAAGAAAAACAGAAGAAGCTGTAGATCAGATTTGAATGTGACAAATGAAAAGGATTGGCCGCCACAGCAATGGGTCCCGCGAAGCTGATCAACAAAGAAATATACATACGCATAAAGCACTGAGCAATAACGAAAACGCTTTCAATGTTCGAGTCGAGCGAGTCTATGTCTGGGAAACTGGCTCCGTGAGCCTGCAACACAAAGTAAAGAAGAAAAGGTGTGATAGTCACTACACACAATCCAATATAAACGACGAAGAGAATCTGCAAAAGTAAACCAGAACCATCGACAAATAAGTCTATTGATGAGAGAGTTTGTCCTGCAGGTAGAAATTTGTCCAGGAAGGGGGTGATGCGTTGATAAATTAGCAAGTCGGAATCCGTACTGTTCGAGTCCAGTTCTCAACTGGTGTCCCTGTGGTGAAAACGTCCACTAACTATGTTAAAGCGACAGTCGAGGTCTAGAAAAGTATTCACAGCCAATGTGAAAATCACGTATTAAAACAAACATGGAGAAAATGCGAACTCACGACTATGCTGTGTAATAGTACATCCAGTAGTAGGGTTTAGATGCAGCATCTTGGTGACCCCCATAATTGTTCCTTTCGGCTCACAATGACTGCACAGAAAGGCTTAAATAAAGTTGAAATACACCAGCAGAACAAAAAGTAACCAGTTGCGTTTGCTTACCGATCTCTCGACTTTTTTTTGAAAAAAATAGAGGGAGTGGCAAGCGTACAGAGCCATCCTTGGTATGTATAAAATCCGTGAAAACGTCATGGAACATATTCAGGTCGGAAGAGGAACCAGAGACTTACACTGGGACGCACGATTCAGAATGTTTGAGACTCCAACGAGTGGAACCAAGACAAAGAAGCTGATAACATTAAACTTCTCGGCTCAGACGTTTTCAACGGGATTGCATGTCAACACAGATGTTGCTAGGAGCGTAATCTATACCGGAAACAATTTGATACCATTTCAGTATCAATCACAGAGGTTGTTGCTAAGAGCACACTGCCTCGCCATCTCCAACTAAAAAAAGGTAAAAAATTAATCAAGCTATTATGTAAAGTAACAAAAAACACGAACCTGTTCATCCGTCCTCACCACCAAAATTCGTCCCCTTTCCCTCCTTTCGTCGTCCGTAATGTCTGTCACCTTAGCCTCTCCTTCCTCAACCTTCGCATTCTTCCCCTCATCTATATCGCTGTACCCCAAACATGCCACCTTCCTCGCCACGACGCTCCTCAGCTGCCCACTCCGCTCACCAATCCCAGCAGCAAAAACGAGTGCGTCGACTTGTGCATCCAATTTGACATGGTAAGCACCGATATAGTGCACAATCCGGTCAACAAAGAGATCAAACGCAAGACGGTAAGGGTTTCTCTTCGTCACTTCCTCGCCTTCAAGATTATCCAACTCGGCCTTCTTCACAACCTCACCAAAATCCGACGTGCCACAAATAGCCTTCCACCCTGCCTTTCGGTTCAATATGTCTTCTGCGACCGACACACCCACGTCTGGTTCTTTATCGGTGTGGGACATCATCTTAGCTTCCCCTTGGGAAGTGTAGTGGAAAACGAGAGAAGGATCGATCGTGCCTGAGCGTGTGGCGCCTGGGAGACCTTCGAGTGGTGTGAGCCCCATAGAGGTGTCGAGTGAGACGCCGTTGCGGATGGCACAGGCGGAGGCACCAGAGCCGAGGTGGAGGACAATGAGGTTGATGTTGGTTGGGGACTAGAAAAAAGTGTTGGGAATGAGCAAAAAGGGAAAGAGGGGAAATGAACGAACCTTGTTGAGAAACTTTGAAACTGCGCGAAGGATGAAAGAATCTGTGATTGTTTTTTTTCAAATACATACGGCCGAAAAGACGCGATTATACGTACAGCTGAGACCATGAAACCCGTACTTCCTCAACCCGCGTTTTGTGGCTATTTCTTGGTCAATGGCATACGTGGAAATATGCAGCGGTATAGTGATATGGAAGGTGGTATCAAAATACGACATGGACTTGGCATGTGGGAGAGAGTGAAGGCATGTTCGAATTACAGAAAGTGCGACACCATTGTGTCTAGACAAATGAATGAACGATGCAGAAACACGGGTGTGAAACTCACAAAGGCGCAAGACCAGAGACCTTTTTGATGTGATGATAGGCTTCTTCTGTGATTTGCACGGGATGAGTGTAATCGCCTCCATGGACGACTCGGTGACATATATATCTAATCTGCGACCGATCAATAGACGCCTCCTTCTTCAAACGGTCGAGAAAGTGCTCAAAGGCCGAAGCGTGATCATGGATAGTGTCAATGGGCTGGTTCCTGACGGAGTGCGCAAAAGAGAACTTTGCTGGGGGGGACGAGATGGAAGAAATGGAGGCGGCGAGGATGAGTTTAACAGGGTCGTCTTCGCCTTTGCCGTAGAGAGAAATCTTGAGGGAGGATGAGCCCGCGTTTACAGCAAGGATGAGAGCCATGACGAGTTGAACTCCACTCCACGCCAAAAATGGTCTCACTCTGCGTATATATAAAGTCCATTTCAGAAAATGTTCAACCCACCACAATGCCAGCAAAATATATCGAGAGGCCCAACCCACCTGCTGATCCCTCCTTAATTCCTGACTTTGTTACAGGTCTTGCAGTCCAACTCGAAACCAAGGACTACCTCTCCAAAGACGAGCTTCATGCCGTCCAGCTCTTCCGTCGAGCAGCGAACTACATCGCCGCAGGTATGCAATCTCATCTAGCTAGTCATTGGTTTGACGTCCTTGCCCAGCCATGATCTTCCTCAATGACAACGTCTTGATCAAAGATCCTCTCACCTACGATCACATCAAACCCCGTCTGTTGGGTCATTGGGGAACCTGTCCAGGCCTCATTATGGTCTATGCTCACCTTAACAGGATCATACGTAAGACAAGTCTTGACGCCCTCTACGTCGTTGGCCCAGGACATGGTGCACCTGGCATTTTGTCCTGCCTCTGGTTGGAAGATTCCCTAAGTGTCTTTCTTCCTGAATATTCTCGGGATTATGCTGGCCTCGAAAGGCTCATTTCGCACTTTAGCGTACCGGGTGGTTTCCCAAGGTTGTGTTCTCCAAAATCCTTATTACCATTTTCTGATATATGCTGTATCAGTCATATCAATGCAGAAACTCCAGGCAGCATACATGAAGGTGGCGAGTTGGGGTATGCACTTAGCGTCTCTTACGGTGCCGTCATGGATAATCCCGATCTTTTGGTCGTGTGTATTGTTGGTGATGGCGAAGCGGAGACAGGTCCCACCGCTACCGCCTGGCATGCGCACAAATACATTGACCCAGCCGAATCAGGCGCAGTTCTTCCTATCCTCCACGTCAATGGTTTCAAAATCTCTGAACGAACCATCTTTGGGACTATGGACAACAAGGAGATCGTTTCCCTTTTCACGTCAGTCCTTTCTTTGCTTCCCATCAATTTTTTTTTAAAACGTCTGACGCTCTTGCAGTGGATACGGTTACAAGGTTCGAGTTGTTGAAGACCTGCCAAATATTGATAACGACCTAGCCGCTTCCATTGAGTGGGGCATCTCCGAGATCAAGAAAATACAGCAAGCGGCGCGCACAGGAAATCCAACTATCAAGCCTCAGTGGCCATTGCTCATCCTGCGCACCCCCAAGGGTCTGTCGGGTCCCAAAGAACTTCATGGCTTGTTCATCGAGGGCTCGTTTCGCTCACATCAGGTCCCGCTTCCTGCCGCAAAAACCTCAGCGGAAGAGCTTCATGCGCTACAAGATTGGCTAGCTTCATATAAACCCCAAGAATTGTTTAATGAGGCGGGCACACCTGTCCAGACGGTGTTGAGTATCATCCCAGAGGTAAACGCCAAGAAGTTGGGACAGAGGAAGGAAGCTTATGCGAACTATACACCCCTGATTATGCCTGATTGGAAGTCTCTTTGCGCTCAGAAGGGATCGCAAGAGAGCTGCATGAAAGCAGTAGGAAAGTTCCTCCGGGAGGTTATCAAAGAGTACGTCCTTATTTCCCTACTGAGATCAAACAACCTAAGAGGAAATCCAAAAGAAATCCAAAGACTTTCCGCATATTCTCTCCCGACGAACTCGTCTCAAACAAACTCGACGCCGTCCTCGAAGTCACATCCCGCAACTTCCAATGGGACGAAGAGACTCGCGCAGAAGGAGGGCGAGTTATCGAGATCCTTTCCGAACACACCTGCCAAGGTATGCTACAGGGCTACACTCTCACCGGGCGCACAGGCCTCTTCCCGACTTACGAAGCCTTCCTGGGCATCATACACACCATGATGGTCCAATACGCCAAGTTCATCAAAATGGCAAACGAAAGTGCGTGGCGCAAGAATTACAACCATGCCTCAATCAACTATATCGAGACCTCAACATGGGCGAGGCAAGAACATAATGGATTTTCGCACCAAAACCCGGGTTTCATTGGGGCCGTGTTGGATTTGAAACCAAAGATTGCGAGGGTGTATTTCCCGCCCGATGCCAATTGCTTTTTGAGTACGGTGTCGCACTGTTTGAGGGCCAAGGGGTATGTGAATTTAATGGTGGGGAGTAAGCAACCGACGCCAGTTTGGTTGACGCCTGAGGAGGCAAATATGGTAAGTTTTTTGACAATGGAAGGGATCCATGAAAGTGACCCATCGATGTTTTTTTAGCACTGCATTGCTGGCGCATCGGTGTGGAAATTTGCTAGCGTCGACGACGGTGTGAATCCCGACGTGTAAGTTCCGCTTTTTTTGGTTCCTTTTTTTGGCTCCTCCTCAATCTACAACCCAAACCAGCGTTCTCGTAGGCATAGGTGTTGAAGTCAACTTTGAAGTTATCGCTGCCGCTTCCCTCCTCCGCACTATCGCGCCAGATCTACGAGTACGGGTCGTCAATGTGACAGATCTCATGATCCTTTGCAACTTGGGCCTGCATCCGCATTCGCTCTCCGATGATGTGTTTAGGACACTCTTCACTGAAGACCGGGCGGTCGTGGTCAATTATCATGGGTACCCAGTAGAATTGAGAGGGCTCATCTTTGGGAGACCTAATTTGGACAAATGGGTCGTGAAGGGGTATCAGGAAGAGGGAACAACTACGACGCCTTTTGATGTGCGTGTTTTTCTTTTGCAAATGGAGCATGCAAATTGAGCGAACACCTTTTTTCTAGATGATGATTTCAAACGACACCGACCGCTTCGGCGTTGCCATCGCTGCTATTAAAGGCGGGGCGCTGGTCAACGCCCGGGTGGCAGCATATACGCATGAAAAATGTGCATTGCTCCAGCATATGAAAGCGAAGGAGAAGGAGTATATTTACAAGCACGGGGAAGGTCGGGCTTTTGATTCCGTTCTTATGTAACCTAATTTTGAGGGATTGAACTCCAGATCGGGATGGTTTGTTTGACGTACCGGAGTTTGAGTACACCACTCCCGTGTTCCTTAATTCGGACGATGAAGCGAGCGCCGAGGTCTGGGACTGTAAAACTACTCCTTCATCCTCTGACCCCTTTCTTGTGTGTGAGTTGTTCTCCTTGTGTGCCCTCTCTTTTAAATTCAGCTTCTGATAAGTCTATCTCCTAGCTGAGGCTGACAAAGACCCGCAGTCACTTGTCAAAGATTGGAGACATAAGCTCCAGAAGACTTTTCTGAGCGGGAAGGTGGGCCTCAAGCCAGAAGTCATATCTCTCTCCTTCATCACGAAATGGTTCTCTCATGGAGTATTTGCAGGAAACGGACCAGCTCTTCAGGACCATTGAGAATTACAATGAAATGACGATCGAGCAGTTACAGGTTTGTGTCTCTAATATGTGCATCTCCCTACAGTTTCTCCATTTACACACACCCGTTTATTTCCCCCCTCAGTTCTCCAAAATTGGAAAGGTTATGCGACATATATCTGTTATGCCTGATGACAAGACACCGAGGGAGGAAGAATTCAAGTTCCGTGCGCGTGCAGAGCGCCTTGTCGAGAAATGGCATGAGATTCTCAACTCCAATAAGCCTGCGACTTGAGATGTGAAAAAAAAAAAGTTGTATATGTATGTTCGGGTTCTAAGAATTACTGTATTGTTGAATTATATAAATGTACTACTAGGTGCATTTGCAGGGAGTAATCATTCGAGTTATTTCGCGAATTGGAGTGTGAGCGATGTCACAGCCTCATAGTCTAATGCGGTTGTCTGTACGTAATGGTGGTCGACTAGACTCCATGATTAACAAACTGTTGGTATGTTTTTTTATCTATCTTTGATTTGAACCTTTATGTAAATCACCACCTATTATCTTTAGAGCCTTTCATTGGTGCATAACGAATTCTATTCCGTGCACATCGAACTTTAGGGCTTGGGCCGCTTGGTATTCTAAATATGTCGCTGTGATTAAATTCTAAAGTTGAACGGGCGCTGTATTGAGTTTGACGGTCTATCATCATATGATACCGTTCAAGGGTGATCCTTGGCCAGGCCAGGTAAGCATCCGGCATTTCCTATATATACTGTACTTATCTTAACACGCACATAGTCCGCGCCTGGATCCCTCTCCCTCCCACTACCCCGGGCTATCCCTTCGTCAACATCCAAACCATTATAATGCGAGTTCCCTCCACTCTGGATCCAGATGGCCAATTGGATAGCACGTGTGTAGACGTCTGTGTGCTGATATGACTGCAACTAAAGTTCACATATAGGATCGGGATGCTGTACCTCGGTGTTGTTTTAAGCACCATGCTATATGGCATATGTGTTCTGCAGTCCTTCCTTTACTTCCAGAGTAGGGCATTAATCGCATCAAGTGGGACGAGTTTTCTGACTTAAGCCAAGAGTACAAGAAGGATTCACGGTACATCAAAACTGCTGTGAGTTTTTTGAATGATCGTGATTCGTCTGAAATTTGATTACCCATTGCGATAATCGATAGGTGATCACCCTCATCCTTCTTGACACCATTCAGTTGTCTATGATCATCGCGGTTGGTAAGTCCACCATTCGATTATCTCAGATTGCATTCACTCACATCAAGTTTCTTAGTATATCACTATACTATCACGAATTACCAGTAAAGTCGAATATCTATGGCTGCTGACCCTAGCGCTTACATCTACCAACACAGTAACAAGGGCGCTTTGGTGAAACTATATCGGTAAGGCTCACAAAACTCCTAGCGATAGCTTCTCACTTAACGCACACGCAGGCCATTTTCAGTGAGTATCAAAGTACCTCGCAGAGTCCGATACGCTACTTTCCAATACTTGTAGTTCGAAGTTGTGTTGATTGTAAGCATTTTTATCTTTGTCCAACTCGTTGGAGCTCAAAAAATGCTTCTTAGTCCCTAAATGGTGCTATTGTCCAAGGGTAAGCATCTAGTCCACCTTCCATATGGATTTGTTCCGTGATGCTTCCATAGATTTTACACATACCGAGTATGGATCTGTGAGCTACTATCCCGTCCGCCACAGCCGCCTGTATTTTTAATCTTGATACAGTAAGCAAACGTAATTGGTATGTCTGTTCTGCTATCATTTTGCTCATTCTCGGCGAACTCGGTGAGTAATTTCGTTTTCTTCTATCTTTTCTGCACTCATTTCTAGCCAAAAGCAACTGTCTTGGGTAAGTTGCACACCTTCAATGTTCTACATTTAATCCAACACTGCATATCAAATCAGCAAAGTCAATTATGTCGTGAGTTTGCATTTACATTTTCTTATTTTATCTGTGATTTCCTATTCGCAGAACCCGAAACGAGACTTTCAGTGAAATTATGGACTTCGGTGTATGTTGTCGCCGAACTCCTAGTTTATACCTCCATTGACTACTTCCAGTTTCTGACTATCGCGTTCCATGCCTCGACATGTGTAACGGATGTAGTCATAGCAGGGAGTCTTTGCGTCTCGTTACATCAAGCAAGAACTGGATTCAAACAGCACGTTGTGATCCTTAGTTATATCGCCCGTTAAATTGAACTTTCTGACAGGACGGATTCTCTCATCAATAGACTTGTTCGTTGATGGTCCATGCCATCTATGCAATGGGGGCTAACAGTTTGACTTTTGCAGATTATCTTCGTCATCAACACTGGACTGTGTGTATCACGATTTCTTCTTTCTTTTTATTTTGAATTGATTTTGTTGTCATAGGCTCACGACGTAAGTTTTCTTTTTGGCGAGTCAGATTTAAATTGCTCAAAAAAAAATGAAGTCTCTGCGCCATCGGTTCATTTGCCAGTGTGAGTTGAATTTTCTTTTATCGGCTTCGGGAACTGAAGTGGGACAAATAGATCCTGTTATCACGTTCAAGTCTGATCTATTCCCTCTTCTGCTTTTCTCTCGGGCGTCGTAAGTCTACTCTGTATGCGATCCCTCCCTATCATTGTTATGAACATTACCAGTTTACACCAATTCTTTCCTTGCAACACTAAATGCAAGAAAATCAACCGGCAACCACGAAGTCGATGGAACTGAACTGAACGCATCTCAAAGCAGACTCAAGGCAAAGAGCATCAACATTCGGGTAGACACAATACAAGTTCTGGATACGGAGAAGTCTGTAAGTTATCATTCACCTGTCTCTTTGTTCTGTTTGTAATAATTTTCGTTTTTTCTCAGGTGGGATCGGCGACCATTGGCAGCGACATCCATCATGATATCAAAGTATAATTTTTATTGATGGTGCAAACCATTTTTCTACGCGGGACGATCATTGTAACGTTTAGCATGACATCGAACAAATGAATTTTTACGCGTAATTTGATATATTTAGGTGACTCTTCAGTCACTAGTAACCCGAAACCGTTAAGGTAACTACCGCACAAAAGGCAATAACAAAAGCTGCAGAAAATCATATTTGACTGTTGTTTGCAACAAGTCGTTTCAAAGTAATAAGACATGAATATAAAAGCTATACAGAAGGGATGTCAAGTCTGAGTTGTACCGTCTTTGATGAAAATTTGAGATAATTGTGCACATCCTTCGGATAATGTGTACCGAGACGAGAATTGACCAGTGCGGATAAAAGGAGTGATTTATCTTGGATGTCTAACCTCTTGAGAATCAGGACGAGCCTTTCTAGATGCGGCAAATGACCAGCGTTGGGGCTCAATGTCAAGAATTCAATGGTCCGCTCTCCTGAAAGGTAATCCACTTCCAATACCTTCAATGCCGCGAAACATGACATTGAAAGCTGTGTAAGGATCAATCCCTCGTCAGGACTCCAGCGCTCCCAAAAATTGTTCTCGTCCCGCAGACTCAACATCCTTAGCAACACCCTTGATCTCTCCAACGCCCCAGTAATAGACGTCCAGAGGACGTGATCTTTATCTCCTGATATTTCTAGCTCCGCAATAGAGGGAACCGTCAGAGAGTTGATCAACTTGTGATGTCCTCTATAGGATGATACTGACAAGTATACAAGCCGTGGTAGGGTGATAGGCAGAAGATTCCTGGAGGTTAGCCGTGTATCGCGTAGTGTCAGCCTCTCAAGGCTTTGACACACGGAAAGTGCATTGGTGAGATCAAAATTGGAGTCGATTACGGTGGTGAGATCTAATTCTTGAAGGTGTATCCAGGATTGACGAATGTTACGAAGGGAGAAACCCACGCCTGCGTCGGTCCAATAAAGATAGCGCAGGTTGTGTGAATCTACTAGGAGACGTTCGGAAAGAGCGAAGGCGGCTGCAGCACCGGAAACTTTATTTATTTGCACGTTGACAAACTGAAGTAGGGTGAGCTGCTGAGTATAATGCCGGGAATAATCCCAATCAAAGCAAAGTGTTTCGATTTCCATCTCAAAGGCTATACACCGGTGTACGACGTCCAGAAATGACTCCAAGACGGTGGCCGTCGCTGAAGAGGGTTCGGAATTCTTGTCATAAAGGGAAAGATGCAATGGGTAATTTCTGGCCCTCTTCACCCACTCCTTGAGGAGAAAAACAACACCCTCCTTTTGCGGCTGCACAACGCAAAGATCTGTCCAAAGAGAAGAACGGTCGAGCGCCACTTTCCGCCACCAACTACAAACGTGGCTTATCGAATAAGGACTTGCAGGTGAAAGGTAATTTGGGGTATGTGCTACGGGAATTTCAGATCGGGTCTGGGAAGAACAGAGGTGTCGACTCCGGGAATGAGTGGTGACATGGGCAAATATCTCTTCCAGTATTTCGAGCGGAAGGTTGTTTATCTGCGGCATGCGTGTGATGACAAGTCGAAACTAATGAGCGTGGGAAGGTATCAATCCAAGATTCCACAATGCCACACCCATTCAAAGGTACAACAAAATTACCTACCAAGGGCCCTAAACCGTAGGTCCTTTATTATTTGGTGCTTGTTCATTCTTCAACAAAATCGATTGTAGACCAAAAATTGGTGAGATCCCTGGATTTCCTGTAGGCTCGCGGTGGCCTGGACGAAGAGAGCTTGCAGACGATGGTCTGCATGCCTACTTGGTGAATGGTATTTGGGGGACGCAACGGGATGGCGCTTATTCTATCATTTTGTGAGTTCACCACCCAGAAGCCATCCAAAGATAGGTTCTATCTCTCCTGCTAGATCTGGTGGTTACGAAGATGATGTGGATGGAGGAGATGAATTGTAGGTTCTCACATTATCATAGGCTTGCGTAACTTCAATATTGCTGTCTAGCACGTATACTGGTCAAGGTTGTATAACTTCTTTGCCTCCGATTTTTTGGTAAAAAGACTTAGACAATCCAGGTGGACAAGCCAAACGAGAAGAAGGTGAAATATGGAGCAATAAACAGATTAAGGATCAGGAGTGGAAAGGTGGAAATCTTGTCCTTCGAGTGTGTATGCTCATCAGTCATTCTGAATGTTGTGTACTCATCAGACTTGTCAATGTAGAACTCCCTGAGGGAGGACTCCCATCCGATTCGTGTGATTCGCGGTCATTTGTTGAATTCACCATGGGCACCTATAGAGGGGTATGCTGATGATCGTTACATCGTAATAAAGACCCTCATACAGTGTTGTTTTCAGATACCAATATGATGGGTTGTACAAAGTGGTGAAGGTAAATATGTTCGCTTCGCATGTTGACGAGGATCATGCTCAGAATAGTCGATCAGGCAGAATTTAAGAGTGGAAACAGTGGATTTCTAATCTGCTCATTCAAATTCGAGGTATTTACTTGTCCTTCAATCCGATAAGAAAATTTAGGACCTAACTTCTCTCAAGCGCATCCCTGGCCAAATAGACCTCCCAGGACAAAATCCAATACATCCGATGCAACCTAAAAGGAGTGATCGACCGGTACAACTTATTCCAGCTCCTTCCTTAGTTCCAGTTCCTTCCTCAGCCTCAGAGGTGCACCGCGTCGAATCAGACGTTCGAGAACACAATGTTCACTTAGAACATACCCTTCCTAACCCTCGCAAGACTCGCCGCAGTTTATCCTTGGAATTTTCGGACCAGGAAGCTGAACTTTTCACAAAAAAACCGCACGCGAAAAAACCACGAATATCAATGGAGGAGTCAATCTTCCCAAGCTCCCATTATAGCCCTATGACTTCCGAGATCCTGTCACGGTCAGCGTCATGTTCTACTGAGGAAAACCCTTTGAAAGGCTTGGAACACCCTATCAGCGGAACGACATTGACCAATGCTAATACACTCCCCTCTGGTAAGTAAGTCATTTGGATGAATGGTGTTCCCTAAAATTTTTACTGTGTGTATTTAGATGCAGAGCAAGACGATGGTGTTTCTGGGCAAGCCGAAGGAGCTCAAATGTTATACGAAGCAGAACTGAGACAAAAAATTGTATCTGAATGAGCACGTCCATCTGAACGTTATGAATATATATGCTATAAATAACACCTACAAAAACATGATAAGGAGCGTGAACTGGTCAAAACGGCAGCAAGAAAATGTCAAGCTATTTCGCACATGCCCAAAAGTTGCGAGGTCCGCGTAAGTATATCAAGAGGATTTTGCATTTGAACGTCAACATCACTCTCCAGTTCATCTTCATGTTGTTGTGCCGATGAACGAATGAAACTCTCCCGGTGATGATTCTGCAGATGAGAAACGTACGACCGACAAGGGGGGCAGAGAGGGATAGGACCAGTCGCGGAGGGCATCTGAGCCGCCTTCCGTGCTTTTCCAGCCTCTCTCATTGCTCTCCTGCCCGCCTTCGTATGCTTGTTGAATTTGTTAGGAGGAGGAGAAAAAGGGGGCGTCAAACTCCGTTGACGCCGAAGGCCACCAACATATTGAGAGACATGCGTGGTGACACGCATTTCTGGAACATAGCAGGGCCGACGCGCCGCTGGTATGCGGAGGATAAGTCTGGAGGGTTCGTTAAGTGGAGAACTCTCCCGCTCCTCCTCGTGTAAAGTCTCATGTGATGCAACTGGAGTGGGTGAAGGAGACGAGTAAGGCGGCGAAGGCAGTTCGAAGACACCTTTCCGCTTCTTGACCTGACGGTGTTGTTTTTCATTCCGCCTACGTTTGGCCCGTTTTGCGTTTATTGACCATTCGTTTTCCTTCTCTTTTTCTTTAATTCTTCCAAGGTCAGTCAACTCGTCCTTGGCGGACGAAGCAGCCTCTTCCTCGCGTTTCCGTTTCCTTTCGTTTGCAAGCTCCTTTGTCTCAACCTCTTTGTTAATTTCAGCTTGCAACATCTCGGCAAAGAGTTGTGCATCGCCCTGTATCCAGACGTCGAATACACCCTCCCATTCTCTCGTTGGTACCGGAAAATCAAGATTTATATAAAGGGACTTCGGTAGCGGAGGATCCACATCTGCAGTCGGAGATCGACGAGGCGAAGCTGCTGGCGTCGCGAGGCCACTACACGGCCTGAAGGCACGTGTAGCGGAGCCCGATTCCACTTTAGGGGATGACATCCCTCTAGCTTTAACCGCCTTTGAGAACTCCCTAGCCATCCTCTTCGTCCCCGGAACCTTCAAACTTGTCCCAACAACAAGCAATAAATCAGCACCACTTTTCCCTTTTCCTTTCGACGCCCCCATGAGGTCTTTCTGAACCACATCTCCAACACCTTCCCCATCCTTATGGTTTTCGTTGTAAAGAACTACGCTTGGACGCAGTCTGCCTATCCCCCGTAGTCGTTTCCCAACAATTTGCCTTGTCATCTCTAGATTAGTGCATTCGGGACACGAAGGTGGCAGCCCGGATGCTAATGACGGCAGATAGTCCGAGAGTGGAAATGCGTGGTTGCACACCTGACAGTGCATCGATTGCAATGTGCCATGCAAAGGGATGCAGCGAGGCAACTCAACGGGCGGCGACTGAGTTGCAGCAGGTTCCAATGGCACCATTGTGTCATAAGTTCCTACATTCATATCGCTAGCCATGCCCTCTTCAGCATCCTTTGCCTTTCCTTTCGATTTCGGCTTTGATCGCTTGCAATCAAATTCCGGAACACCAAACGAGAGACCACATTTCTGCTCAATGGCATCAATGTTTTGAGTGTAAACTCGGAGCAACCTTCCCCTGTCGTCGAGCGCTCGAAGTACGTTGTGGAACGCAGTCGGCTGTGCCGCTTGCGACAAGTCGGAAAGCTGCGCGATCATTTGGTAGAACAAGGAGATCTTGTTTTCTGACTGGTAAAGCCGAAAGGGAAACGAAGCGATTAGTATTTTCATGCAAGGGAATCTAGCAAGGGAAAAAGATGGGGACACTGATTATTGGAGAAATTGCCAGAACCTCGGGGGAAAAAAAAGGAGAGGTAAGAAGTAAGCGCTTACGTTGAAGACAGATACATCAAACAACTCCTTTCCGGACGACATGGCTTCCTTTGGATTATCACGCTTGATACTTTGGAAAAGACCATCAGAGGACCGAAAATCAGGAATGCCAGCTTGTACAGATATCCCCGCTCCTGAGTTACATTGTAGTCAATTTAAATCACCCCATTCTGCGTTTCTATGCACGAACCACAGATGACAACGATGCGCTTCGCCTTCATGATAGCTTGGATCGCCTTGGACAATTGCGCTTTGACATTGCTGCTCGGTACCAAAAACGCGGGTTGCGCTGTAACGTCAGACGAGGAATCCAAGGGGACAAATATGGTCATGTTTTGAAGGGAATGGCAACGGCGTCAATGTTGTCGTTCAATGGCGCCTTGCAGTGAGGTTCGGGTGATGGTCGCAACTCAAAATGTCAATGTCTTGGTCCGCCAACACAAGTTCCCACGCTGGTGCGCATTTTATTAGAGCAAGCAATAATATGGAAATGCCGTGCATGGGTGTCCGGGAATACTTATTTACAGCTCTGAGGGGAGTTAAGGAATATTATTTACACGAATCCACAATCCAGCATGGAAGATTAAATATCCCGCCAAGGTGAATGGATATGCAATGCGGAGATTCAACGGAGATTCAAGTCATCGGAATTGAGCGAGTGAAGATCTACCATTAACACAAGTGTCAGACCTTCAGGGTTGCTTATCAACGTTCTTTTGTAGGGAAGTTTTGGTCTCCCACTCATTCCAGTCTCTTGGAGGCTTTCGAGTTCACCCTCCACGATGGACAAATCCAACTTTTCGATGTCAAATCCAACTTCTCAACTTGAAGTTCTTCCTCAACCTCAGACTGACCAATTTCCGACCTTACCACCCGAACTCATGCGAATCATTATCGAGCTGCTTTCCCATAAAGACCAACAGACATTCTGTTTATTATCCCAATTTTCTCGACAGCTCACACTGCCTGTTCGGTTCAGAAAACTCGTGTTCTCTCGGGCCGTAGCAAATCAGGTTCAGAGGTTCAACGAGGCGAGGGGAGATGTTAAAGCTGCTATCAAGTTCGTCAGATAGTATTCCCAACCCTTCTTATCCGTGACTGATTGCGTACCTTGAATCAGGGAACTAGTATTGAACGACTATGACTACGAATCCTGGGAGTACGAGTCGATCCTCTTCCCTTTCTTAAGAAGTCTGCCGAATTTGCAGATTTTTGGATGGAGTCATTACCACCGCCTCTCGAAGTGCAATCAGGGATTCCTTCAGCTGGTCGCCTCTCTACAGCACTGCCCTCTTGAGAACTTCACATATTGGGTTCCCCATATTCCAGAGGAACCTGTAGCTGCTCCTCCTCAGTTGAAGATTCTCTCTGTCAAATTGTGCGCATTCAAGTTACGAACCCCAAAAAATAGTGTAACGCTGATTGGATCTTGCTATTAGCCATCATGCCAATGTGTACGACCTCATCCGGCCGTCATTCTCAACTCTCGTTCAACTCGAGATTTATCCTGGTTCTGTCATGTTTGACCTGCTTCCATTGAGACCCGTCGGTAGAACTCTACGACGCTTCATCTACAAAGTGGATGGTTTTGATTCCAGATCTATTCCCGCATCTCACTGAACTTTTATTGACGGTTCGGAATACCACTCAAGATCTCCGATGGAAGGTTTGTATTCAACTCTTCCTTGCTTTGTTGCTTTCGAGACCTTGAATATCTGATATCTGCGTTGTAGAATTCTTATGATGATGCCCTAGCCAAAAACACAAAGCTGCATTGTCTCGTTGTAGCCGCTGACAACTTCATATTCTGCGATAGTGATCCTCGGTGGGTTCACAGAGACTGTAGAAAGTGCGGAGATCAACGAGTCCAAGCCACGCGCTCTCTGGCGATGGCTTGCACCAGTTTGGAGCACTGCTGGTGGGACTGCAGTTATACTCAATTCTTTTTCCGTGTCAGATTGTCCAAAAATTCATCACATGCTTTGGTACGAGTCAAGAGACTTCCAATCGATCAAAGTGTGTAATTCTGGTTCTAGAACCTCAGGCTCATCTCGACTGAACACTGTTGCTTTAGAAATTTGGACCATCAAAGACATTCGCAATATCGAATGAATTCATCCGTGTACCGTCGCCCTCATACTGGCTGCACTCGTTGCCTCTACCATTGCAAGTCTTCGAAATCGCCCGACACGCTGACCACTGGTCAACTTCTTGCCTTGCCTTCTCGCAAATTCCGATGAGTGACTATATTGAAACCTGTACTGATACTCCTTTCGTCAAAATCGTCTACATTCTATTCAAAATCACTCAGTTGACTATATCGTGGATAACCACCCGGGTACCATTTGAATTTCTCAGATCGCCATCGACATGAGATACTCAGATTAAAATTCACCGCAGTATCTGATTAGATATCCCTGAGAGTAGAATCTACAATCTTAAAGTTACATCCAATATTTTAATGCAATCTGACTTCAAAATAATATATTACTGCAGCAATAAAAACGGACTACTGTATTGGTACACTTTTTCTTCTAGTCTATGGCATTGAGAATGAATGAGCAACGAAACCTCAAGGTGGGCCAAACCCGATTTTGCAACATCTGGAGCGCGTTAAACCCAAAAATCACGAGAACACTTTGGATTTCTTCACTTCCTCAACTTCCAAGCTTGTTCAACACCCGCTTTCGAGAACTTCTCGGCCGCTCTACCATCAGGAGGTGGATTCCTCTCAGCGAGCCTTCCAGTGCCAGGCGTCGTTCTCTGTTTATCCATCAATCCAAACCCGCCGTAACTCCCACCGCGTGCACCCATTTCACCCGGTGCAGTTGCGTAGCGCACTGCTGAGCTCTCGCCAACTCCAGTTGGATTCTGAGGCGCAGCTGCCGTCGTCGCGCCGTGCGCAAGAAGTTCGCCACCCGTGTTGTCGGGCACACTCGTCGCCGCAAAGTCAACGTACGGTGCTGAAGTGGGATACGCGCCAGCAGGCACCTGATAATGTCTCGACTGTACGTCGGGTTCGGAAACAACGTATGTGCGTAGACCCGAGTTGAAAACGGGCTCAGTGGGGTAGTCATAATGCTTCTCGTAAGCGGACGAAATGGTGTTCTCTTTGGAAGGCGCGGTGAGAGGCGAGTCACCGAGAACGGCATACGGTGAGTGAAACGCGCGAGAGTAAAATATTGGTGATGAAGGTCTTTTTGTAGCGGTGCGGAGAAGGGTAGTAGATATACGGGACAACATCGTGGACTGTGTTCGATGCGATAGCAATAGCTAGGACCTTCGACGGGTATGGAACCTCAGGCTCATTTATATATTTGAAATTGGGTGGGAATATTGGGGTAACCCCTTTTCTGGGAGTAGAAGCTACTTGCATAGCCCGCTCAGTCCTCCAGGGTGTCACATCGGGGGGAATCTCCTAAACTTTGAACATATCTGCTCAGTCAGTACCCGGAGTAATCCCAGCAGTCTGCAGTCAATTCACTGTCTTCAATGTGGTGACGTGATCATCGTACGAGAATTTAAATTGAAACCTATCTCGTAAGTACTGTTTAAACAATTTTCCTAGCCGAAAAAGACTTCACCGGAGAGCAACAAGTTGGGGAGTTGAAAGCGGCTCGGGAGGTTCATCGGCTTTGGTGACAAATCACCAACCCAGCAGAATTTCGAAGCCTGCTACTATATTTGAGCATTATCGTGTCGCCGCGCTTGCCGCCCGCTGGAGTTAATATAGGTCGAGGTTGAGCTGAAGTAGCTGAGCTCGCCGAAGTTATTGGCATCATGACGGGAAGTCTAAAACGCATAACTGCCTATGTGGCGACCACAAAGGCAATACTCATAGCATTGGTCTATCAAACCGACCCTGATTTTTTGATATCCTTTTTCGGATGTTTTTACTGCATCTGGAATTATCTTGGACTCTTGGATTTTGATTCTATTGTTGAAATAGTAATACTTAACGAACATCGAAATCTGGAATTCCCAAAATCTATCTACGGTGCCGACTGAGCAATAGGATCCGCTGTTCCGTCCGCATAGTACTGACGAGCTGTCGTAATCTGTACTGTGGGTACCTGGCCCTTCGGCTTTGGACGGTGTGTATCCACAGCTCCGATAGGGAGCGTGTATCTGAAATGCAATCCATCAAGTTCGAGACCGCATGTGAAGGAAAATAACACTACACAAACCTCTCCTCGTCACAACCGTATGCCTTGGGAGTCAATTTAATGACAGTATGAAGCGGAATTTTGATGTATGGCAGTTCAACTTGAGGTAAGTGATGAAAATACGCGTATCTTCCAACCTCATATCAGTGTCTCACAGCTAAACAGATGGATGAATATGAACCCACAAACAACGCAAGATCGCCTGTTAAATAATTAGTGAGCCATCGAATAAAATTTACTAAAATGTTTCACCTGGTGTCCAATAATCAGTATGTTTTCCTGTCGTTCAAGCTCCATTATGACTGGTTCAAGCCTTACTACAACATCACGGTACGACTCTCCACCCCGATATCGGTAGTTGAACTTATCTTCGTCTCGGTTCGCAAAGTCATCCGGATATGCTTGCTATCGGTCTACGTCAGCCGCATGGTATGTCCGCACGGACGAAAACTGACCTCAATTTCCTGTTAGATAGAATATTGATAACCACGTTTAGGAGTAGTCGTGAATGAATTTCTTGCCTCGTACGTCATCCCATCACAAACACCTTTCAACCGCGGGTTATCCCACGACAACGTTGGGTATAATCAAAAACTTACCTGCATCTAACTCATCTAACGATTTCCAAGTCAGCTTTGGGTAATTAAGCATCGACGCGGTCTGTATAGTTCTTCGAAGGGTCGAGGTCCACACCTAATTGAGTTAGCTATGAAAAATTAAGGTTGTTTTGATATACCGTTAACGGTGCATCCCCGATATTCTCCTTGATCAAAGCAGGTAGTGCTTCGGCATACTTCATGCCCCGCGGAGAAAGCAAGGAATCTCCTCCAATCTTCCCCTCCACATTGAATTGACTCTCGCCATGCTGATCCAATAGACCACTTCGTCAATGGTAAAACCAAAAAGGAAGGCGAATGACCCACTCTCGAAAGATAGATACTCCTTGGTTTCAAATGCAGATTCATCAAATAGAACGCAATCCGACTCTGAAGGTATCCATGAATCCTCGACACCTCCACCTGGCTGCCGACATTCACGATCTTCAGATACGAAAGATGGGGCTCTGTAATCGTCTCGTAAACTTTCTCATATTCCCTAATCCTCCTCAGAAAATCGCGTTTGGCGTCTTCGGGTGAAGCATCTTTATAATCGGGATCTCCTGACGAGACTTTTAAAGCGACATTGGCAGCGATAATAGCTGGGTCGTCACAAAGAGATTCAAGGAAAATAAGTTGGATGCCTTTCTCTTTGGCCACCCGCGCTTCAATACTTGCTCTATGACACGATATCAGAATAAAATCGGCAATTAGGGAAGGTCATCTCACCTTCTTGTACGGGTACTGTTTGTTGCATCTGTTCATCGAGTAAATAACGGGAACGTAAAAAAGATTGGCAATCTACCATGAATGCCGACATTTCCACCATCTTTCAGCCATTTAATTAGCATTTCCAGACTATCCTGTGATAATTTCTCTCGCGAAATATTTGCTTGTTCATTTTCATGGTTGAACCAGGATGCGGGGTGTTCTTCCTTGATTCCCTGTCTTCAAGCGTTGGATTTCAATCACGGTACATAACAACGCGCATGCAAAAACACTCACTGCTGAGCCTTTTGCTTCGCTCGTGTACGACGAAGCTGTCCAACGTTGAAAACCTAGAGTTGGGTGTAATGTTGAGCAGGCCTCGTGAAGGCTACTAGAAAGAAGACCAACGAACTTTTACATTATATTCCAACCACTGCAGTGGATAATCATCAATAATCACTTCTTTTATGATCAAAAGCAACGCACTTTGAGGTAGATCGTGAGCTTGTTGCTTAGATACGACTTTCCTCTTGCAGGAAGTCCGACCTATCTCATCGCGCTCAATAAGCGCTTTCAAATATTGAACATAAGCTTTTTCACCATTGCGAGGACAATCTTGGACTCTGAATAATCGGGTTTTGCCACTGTGTAGCATGATATAAATCCCTTCGTCGATCAACATACCGAATGCCACGCACCTTTACCTCCAATGCCCTTGACAGATGTCGGGGGTGTTGGAGCTTGGGAACCTTTCCTACTCACGACGGTTGACTGATCGAACTCCTTGAGCCTTTTCATGTTATTATCAAATCCATTGCGAACACAGCAAGAAAGGAAAGGAAAGGAAATGCGTCAAAAGAGCCCCCCAAACCACAGACGTGATCTCCTCCCAAGCGCCAGGCAGAATAAAAAAGATAAGAGTATTCTTACATAGTGCCTCCAGCTCCGAACGCAGCAGGCGGAATGCCGGGCGAAAGGGGAGCTGCATCATCTTGACTTTGCATGCCTTCCAGTGCACCAGAGACACGATCCAGATTTGCAGAGACGATATTAGACGCTGTCAAGTTTCCGTTATCTGTCATCCTGATAAGCAGTTCTGTTCAGTTCCACTAAGTCAGGATGGTATTGGCAACTGATTAAGGCTAAAATAATAATCTATTCTGGTCAACCCGTCCCGGTCACTCCGTGTCACCCTTTGCAAAATGTACCTTCCACCGAAGCCTCTAGTATGTCTATGCATATAATACATGGCGACTCGTCGGGCTTACACCACACAAGGCAGCTGTGGCGCCAAAGCTTCGTTGTGAGTCGTCTCGTCTTTATTTAGTAGGAGGTGATGTTTTCGAGTAGAGATATGGTGAGCAGGAGAGGCTGCAACACTGGTCAGTGTGAAAGATCTCTGGTAACCTTACTCCATCCACATTGCCAGCAAGTTATCATTAGCTACATAATACATATTGAAATGAAATGAAACCCGGAGATGAAGAGAAAAAGAAAAAGAGTGATGCGCGACCAGTCGGGAAACCGCAAAGGTGGATGATTCATAAAGTATTAGCAGGAGAACAGCTGCAAGTGCAATCCTAGAATAGTGGTATACAGACAGAGTCAATCGAAGGTCTATGCTACTGATGTATAGCTGAGAAGTATTATGACGATGATGAGAGAGTGTGTGGGTTGCAAGATAACAGGAGTGTCGTTCTGAAGGTTTGCGGGTTCAGCAGAAGTGGAAGTCTAATCGTTCAACGTAACTGATCGTAAACTGTAAGAAAATAACAAGTAATAATCGAACTTCGAAAAACTTACGATAGTCTTAGGGTGACAATCGTTCAAGGAGGAATAATGCATGCTGTCATGCTCTGCAGCACAGCGCACTCAAGAAACCTCTTCTCCGCCCATGAACCTCATCTTGCTCCCGAACCTTCTGCATTTGCTCGCGATCATACAAGACCATGTTCCTCACACCTCCGTCGCGGACATTTCCACCCGGTAGTGTCGTGTTCTCTCGCGACGCTGAACCGTTCTTTCCCATCTGCGCTTGAGCATATAGAACAGACTCCGATCCGTTCACACCATTAGAATGTAGAACATTACTAGGAGAGTGGCGACCGTAGTTATTGGGGGTTGATGAATTGCGGTACCCAGTTGGACTAGGAGCAGTAGCGTAGGGGTGTGGTGCATTGAGGCCTGCACTAATGTCCTTGTGTTGACTTGCACGCCTACTATTAGGGGCAAGTGGTTGGACACTGCCGTCGCGAAGGTTGTTCCTGTCTGCTCCAGAAGCGACTCTGCGACTACCCTTAATATGGGCAGGAGCAGGGCTGAGAACAAGATGGTTAGGGGTGGTACCATCAGGAGGTTGTCGTGATCGGCGACCATGGTCCCGTTCACGGCGATGTTCACGATGTGGGGCAGCAGCCACAGATGCAGGGATGTACTGCGGAAGTTGATGAGGATAATGTTGATGTAATGATAATTTGCCACATACGTTGCTAGCTTCCCAACCTTTGCCTCCGTTCAAAAGATTCCAATCATAAATGCCGTCGTCATGTTCGCCCGAGGTCTTTAACACCTTAATAAAGAGCTCTCGAAGGAAATCGTAGTCAGGAGTTTCCTCAAAACCAAGTTTGCGGACATAGTTCATATAGATCGCAAACTCCTCTGAAGGTGGACGTTAGTTGGAAACCTATTGCGGAAAACAAAAGTCGCTGACCTGGGAAACCCTCACACAGTTCGGCGATTGGTGTAGATTGCTTTTTCTCACCAATCTTCTCATATTTCTGTTTGTTTGTTGCTGCCCTCAAACCTTGCCAGGGCAAGCCTCCTCTTAAGAAGTACATAAAAACATGTCCAAGAGATTCCAAGTCATCTCGGCGAGACTGCTCACGACCTAGATGCGTATTGATGGACATATATCGGGCGGTGCCGGAGAGTGACTTTCGTTCTCGGTATGGAATATGTTGCTTGGTTCTCGGATCACGGTAGTGTTTGGCCATTCCAAAATCTATGGCAATTTAAGATCTATGACGGAGTCATATTGTAGATGGTAAACACACCAATAATGTGAATAACATTGGCGTTCTTGCTACCGGGCACACCAATCAAGAAGTTATCGGGTTTGATGTCACGATAAATAAGTGACTTCTCATGAATGGCTTGCACTCGTGTTACCTTTGGGAGCAAAAACACCTGAGAAAATGGCATGAAGAATGAAATTTAAAGTAAACCCACCATCTGCTTGGCAGCCATGCAAACAGTTTTAATGGTAAACTTGCGGCTACACATGTCAAAGAGGTCCTCCAAATTTGGACCCAGAAGGTCAATAACGAGAACATTGTGGAGTCCCTCCTGACCAAAATAGTACACTTGCGGAACACCAGCTGCGAACAGCCTCATCAATGCAATAACTTGGTAAATTTTAGCTGAGACATACTTGTTCCATTCATCGTCCGGTACGAGCGAAATTCATCACGCAGTTGAGGAGCGTCAGATTTTCGTGGTTCCTGTCGCATCATGAGCGCCCAAATTAAGAGGCTAGGATAATATTTCGTACAAACTTTACAGCCACGGGTTGACTAGTTGTCACCTTCGCCCCTGTAAGAAGCGTCAGAATTGAAGCAAGAATAATGATAAACTCGGGTGATGACACAACCAAGTTGAACACAAAAGGTGGTGTAGAGTGCATAGTGTTCGTGACATGGAACGATTTGAAAGACACTACCACGAAGCCAATTGCAGCAGGAAATAGAGACAAACCCTCAAAGACAACTCCAAAAGAACCTTCCCCAATTTTCTTTCCAACCCTGTAATGCCCACCGACGATGCCATTGTTGGTGGAGAACGATAGCCAAGGGTGACTTGAGGAAGAGGCAATGACATGAGGGGTAGACATTTCTTGTATCTGTGTGACACGCGGTGTACTATGAACCTAAGGAGAAAGAGCTTGTGTAAATATAAGCAGCGACCTGCAATGAAAAATGTGGAAAGGAGGAACGATACAATTTTCCCACGCTGCGCATGGCCGGCTTGCTTTTGTCTTCGACATGAGGCACTGTTAAAAATGGCACTCTATTCATATCGAAATTTATAATCCCGAGTGAAGGCGTTGCATACCGTTGGTTGTTGCGTATGTCGTGTTTCATTTTTCTGATTTCCAACCTGGCCACGTAAAACATGTAAAATGCAGTGAATAATCATTGTGAAAACAAGCAACCAATGTTCACCAAGAAAGATTCGGGAGAAAGACAAGAGATCCGATGCCGCATGGGCCTCTGACAGCTGATCCCTGAAGTTTTTGTGTAGGATACTAATACAACAAAACGGGAGGAAAACTTATCTGATACGGATGAAAGATAAAAAGAAAGACTAATGCTACATTTATATGATAGACATAAAGTCTCGGTGGAATAAGAGCTTATATATGCAAACTACCATTTTGCAGTTTGCTTGACAACCATCATTATCCGTGACCATTATAGAAACCAGTCGCGACGCTTGCCAACGGAGGTGTCCTCTCTCCAGAGAACATGGAATTCAAGCTTTCACATCTCGTATCCCTCAGCATCTTTGCCTCCTACTTCTTCGTTATTCTGGATCTCTTTGCCCTAATTATCCGGGATCTTCACAAGTTGGCAGCATCTTCTAAGGTTTCCGTACTCAAGAAGTCTACTTTTATTGGATTGACAATAGTTTCTTTTGGTTACACGTGGTATTGTGAGTTTGGGTCATCTATTTAGCAGTTCTTCAAGTTCTCTAATACTCAATAAGATATCCTCAAATTCTTTGTTGTGAGAGCGTCTGCTAACTCGAGTGAAACTTCGAAACTGACGACAAGCAGTGGAGTTTTAGCGACCATGGACGAGCGCTTCCCAGCAACTCACAGGATCTGTTAACCCAAATCGCTTCCTGGCTTTCTGATGTCAGTTTGTTCGAACAAGCATGGTCTCTTGTCTGCTTTAGGCCTCTCAATTGGTGGTTGAGTGAGCAGCTGTGTCTGTTTACAGCTGGGGTTTGGACGGTGTTCGTTGCAACGGAAGGTGAACGGCCTCAAACTCGATTATTCTTGCAATGCTAAATTCATGATCACAACAGGCGAACGTCATCAAGTGAAACACCTGTGGGTGTACATGTTGTTGGCTCAATTGGTTGCTGTTGCTGTCGCATCCAATCTATTCTATCTTGCAGTGCTTCTTTCTCAATCTGCTCGGCCAGGCAGTATTCGACGACCGCGGTCCTTGCCTCCACAAGTCTGGCTGAGTATTTTAATTTCACTTGCGGCTATTGCTGCGAGCCCCTTCACGTCGAAAAAGACTTTCTTGCCCAATCTTCTCGTCATGCACGCCGTCCTTTTTGTCCCACTTATATTCAAGAAAAACTCGACTCCAGATAAACCGATACCCTTTTCCATAGACATTCGAGTGCTATACGCCATCACCTGCATCATTTCTGCCTTCATTCATATCAGAACAACGATGACTGCGTGGTCGTCCTTAAATCCTGAAGATCGGTCAAGCTCGCTTCACATCGCGAAAACAGCCTGGAGGGTTCTTCAATCCAACTACGCACAGTCCTCGATTGGCTGGGACTTAATCTGGACGACCGTCTCGTTTATCGCTTGGATGGCCGTGCGACCTGCTCTCGGTGTACAACGGTCCAAATTCCCATATCTCCTGTTGGCCACACCTGTTGCTTCTATTGGGATCACTGCGGCCTATGTTTTGCAGACAAGAGATAGAGAGTCAGATGAGAATTCGGAAGGCAAAAAAGAAGATTAGCTACGCGACATCAATTTGTTTACATGATTTCCGCAATTTCCGCAATCATTCACTTTTGTCGCACTTCAAGTTTCAAAAACGGAAATACAATTCAATTACGTTTACGTGCACCCGGGGTTTCGAACCTTCTGACTCTAAGTGCAACTCCAAAATGGCCCCCCCATGACTGGTTCGGACCGAACATGGAACATTGTGCACGTAGATTTTCTAATCTCAGGCACAGAAATTATTACATGTTTTGCGAGTATAATTATTGTGAACAGGTATTATTACTCCAACCTACAACTATTTTCCCTACTTCACTATTTCTTAGATCATCTATTCGCGATGTTATCCATAGGATCGCTCATTTGGATATCATGTCGACCTCTGCTTCGGTTGTGAGCCTTTTAAAAACACACTTCAGATGACGGTGGGTTAAAATCGCCATAGGGCTTCCTGTGTGATGTGCGGGATTGTCGTCACGAAAACTGGTATATTCCCTTTGGTGGCCACCAAAAGCGTCAGTCAAATCTTAGTGAATATTTCTTACCCCTGCCTGCTATTCTCGAAAATCGTACCAGCTTTCACACCGGACAACCTTCATGCGTTGGGTAAAGTTCGTTCTTGCAATATAGATGAATCTGACGGAAACCATATCCAAAGGGCCGCTTGTGCTTGTTGCACTTCTATACCAGCTAACCGGAGCATTTCTTGGGCTGGTCGCAAAGCAATTCTTTTGGGTCCCGCATCGATTTCGGTATGGAATTATTTTGGCTGGTGCATTTGGGAATGTTGGAGATTTGCGTGAGCGCATAACTCTCGTGATGTCATTGAGCGGTGCAATATCTGTTCAAAACAGCCACCGTTGTCCTATTGAGCGTTACTAATTCGCCGCCTTTCAATGGGACAAGTGATCAAAACCTGTCCATTGCATATGTTTCCGTCATTATATTGGTCTTTCTCGTATGTCACCTGTCACTTCATTCTGCAGGCAAGATAGTGACGCGAAAGCCCTACAGGTATCACTCTTTCCTATGGGAGCACATAGGCTTATTATGTGGGATTTCGCTGGGCCAGATGTGGATCCCGAAGAGGTTAAGGCGGTCATGCGTCACAAACGTCGGACTATGTTTCGCCGTACCAAGTATAAGGGGGAGTTGAATCAAAAAGGATCTAGTGTCGAAATACTAGGGAAGGATCCGGAAGGCACAATCGCTATCGAAGGAGGAATCCGAAAACAGCTCCCCATTCACACCGGGAAATTTTCGTTCCTGAATTCACCTGCTACGGAGACATGTGGGGAATGTTCCCCGGAACGATCACCGACTTTGACTGTTATCGGTTCATCCGTTTTTAACACCGACTCGGAAGACAATACCGAGATTCTACCAATGCACTCGACTACAATTGCTACGACTGGTTCCGGATTTTCCTGGCAAAAGTACCAAAAATCAATAAAAGATTTCCTCATAAATTTTTTTAGTCCGCTAACGGTTTCGATTCTCGTTTCCTTCCCCATCGCGTTGACACCTAAGCTTAAGGCACTCTTTGTCCATGTCCCCGGTACGTACATGCCTCCTGCACCGGATGGCCAACCGCCTCTCGCCTTCTTGATGGACACAGTGACCTCCATCGGCGGCTCTGCTATTCCGATGGGATTGATCTGCCTAGGGTCTTCGCTTGCACGATTGAATATCCCAAAACGAGGTGAATGGCGGAAATTGCCTCTGGGCGCCATTGGAACCCTTGCAGCGGGAAAGTTGCTGATCACTCCTGTCATTGGTGTTTTCATGTGTCAAGGACTTACGAAAGTGGGTTTTATCCCCAGAGATGACAAGAACCTCAGATTTATATGCATGCAAGTCCTTTTGACTGCACAAATGTGACGTGAATTGAAATCTCTCATAGATTTTGCTCGTGTCTCCCAACAGCCACAACTCAGGTAAATTATAATGTTGCGCGCCCCAAGCCGTTGCTGATTCTTTCTTTCTTTAGGTGTTCCTCACTCAAGTTTACAGTGGAACGGGAAATGCAGAAGACGTGTCTGTGTTTCTTATACCACAGTACTTTTTGATGTTCTTTTCGATGACTGCTCTGACGGCATATACGTTACATTTGTTGTCTTAGCCTATATTTTTTGTATAAACAGTGTATCACGTGCTCGTGGTAACTGCGCACAGACCACCTCTCTAGGTATATAAGCAAGGGAGCACCCATTACTGTTTCCTTAGAACATACTCAATCAGGATCTGTTTACAGAAACTAACTGAGTCTCGCATTTTTACAAATGCCGCATTCTTCATATCCACTCGATGACATCCGCGTTCTCTCGTCACACTGAGAACATGGCCTTTCTTGGAAAGGTCTCGAGGACGTTTGGTGACACTTTCCATCACTCGTATGAGTGCTTTGGATGAGTATCACCAGCGAGATGAGCGTCTGTCTGATGGATACCTTTTTTAATAGTGTAGAAAATGTAATTCAATATTATTTATTGTGAAAAGTATTTCTCTATGCACCAATATGGCAATGTGAGGCTCTACTCAACAGCTCAACCATTGAATACAACGGCAACCTCACGATTTGACGGCATGGATCGTGCAACGCTACTAAGCTCTATTCAAGACCTTCAACTGAAGAAAGAGATACTTCTCCAAGAGCTTGAAGTCGTAGACCTAGACCTGAGAGCAAAACAAGCTCAGTATTCGCGTCTTGTTAACGACGATGCTGTGGCTTATAGGCTCCCAAACGAGCTTCTTACAAGAATTTTTACGATGTGCACAACCAATGCAGCTCGCACTTGGCCTTCGAGTCGGAGTTGTCCAACTCTTCTCCCATCCCAAGTCATCGTATCGCACATTTCGCATCGCTGGAGACAAATCGCATTGGCGACACCACTGCTCTGGAATACCATTAATTTCAATATCCGACGAATGAACCACGTCCAAGGCCGTATTCTCTCCCAGCTTGAAGCCCATATTCAGCGTTCAGACACATGCTTTCTCGACATCACGCTCGATTTCCAAATTGCTGACAACTTGGGATCATATTGCCAGCTTCTCGCGAAACACTCACAAAAATGGAGGAGATTGTCGATTGTGACGAGGTTTGAGCAACTGGATGACATTCGGGAAATGTTATGCGATGCGGATGTACCCATTCTGGAGCATTTGTCCCTCAGTCTTGGAAAGCCTCAGTCAGGGTCTTTGTCTCCTCGCAAGCAGTTTAGCTCTGTGACCCCTGCCATTCTGTCCTCTGTGGGACGTCTCTCTTTCTTGAGGCTCGCCGGTCAGGCGTTGGGTAACTTACATCCACCGATGTCGTCGGTGACCACTTTACATCTAGATGGGTGGACACGTCATTACATGACCCATGAGCAGTTCAAAATCATTCTCGAAGGAACGCCTTCTCTTATCAATTTGTCTTTCAATCAGCTTTGTCTTCATCATTCCCGCGACCCTTTCCTGTTTGTCCAGCCAACCACACTCCATCACTTGCGTTGCCTGCGAATACATGGTTCCTGCTCTCCTCTCTCTCGTCTCATCTCGTTGTTGAACATGCCTCGATTAGAGTCTATCTCGCTTGAAGGCATCGATACCTTTGATTCCCATATTATGCCAAGCGTGCGATATCTGAACTTGGACGACTGTTCCTTCAACGAACAAGAAGTTGGAAAACTCATCCGTTCTTTTCCGTTGTTATCTGACTTGAGCATAGACGAGTCGATGCCCGACGTTTTCTATATGCTCTTACCCGAAGCAAGCGAAGATGAAATGTCCAGACCATGGCCACAATTGAAGACGATCACTATACGCGACCTGCAGTCCGTGGACGTACCGTACTTTTGTAACATGGTCTTCAACCGCCACTCAGCGGCCGAGCCTGGGTCCAGCCCACTCAAGAACATACTTCTTGACCGAAGGAGTCGGAACGTGCTTCGGGCAAAACATCGTCTCGAATGGTTGCAGGACAAGGTTCTTGTCGAGAATGCTGATATTCCTGCATCTTGGCCACTTGGCCTGGAATACGAGGATGTACATGACCTGCTGGAATAAATCGAGCTACTTTTAGAACTAGGAATTTACTTTTTCCACAGCATTCAAGTTGGCCAAGCTTTTATTCATAAGACCATGAGTCATGTTCCGGAATTGCTCAGTGGCAACTGCCAACCAATGATTTTCCATTTGTAATCAGATGACCTTTTTGTCAGCAGTGTAGCATTGCCTGGATTTGTGTAAAACGCTCTGTAATCTGCTCTCCTTGCATTTTGCCCAAGTACTCAGCGCTCATGAGCAATCGCCTCCTCTCAACAAAAGCACTGTCATAATTCTTGGTGTTCTTCCTCGTCATTTACTTGTTTAACAAACTATCAAAAGTCTTTGACGTCTGTATCAATGACGAACCGAGTTGTCAAATTGACCTTGATCACAGATTTTGTCAGGAATTCTTTTCTTCGGTTCTTACTCGTTTTAATTCGATAATGCTTTTAGGCTTGTGCAAACTGCTTCATCCTTGAACATGAACTGTTAGAGGCCATCACGGAATGCAAGGAGAACCTCAACCTACCTCTGTCTTTCGAGTTGGAACACGTACCGTTCAAATTGATCAGCACGAATATCCTCAAGGACAATGAAACGGCCAAGCTGGATAGGGAGGAATTTCTGATAAAGCATATCGGGAAGGAGCGGTTTCCGAAAGTTCAGGCCGCCATCGCCAAGTGGGCAGACGAGAAAGGAATACCGATGTATGTTTCATTCGAGCCTTTTCACATTGATCTGTTGTCATTTGACCTTCTTTCTGCCTCCATTGATTAGTTCTTTCCAAGGAGTAATGAGTCAGACGACTCGGGCGCACAGACTTTGCCAAAAAGCATACAAACAGGGAGGCCAAAAGCTGCAACTGCCCCTCTTTCTTGCCATTTTCAAGGCATACTTACAAGAAGGCAAGGACATCGCCGATATCGACCTCCTCTCCGATGTGGCCGCAGAAGTCGATGTCATGTCCAAAGAACAAGTTGCGTCTATTTCGATTCGTCTGTGTATTCTTATGCTGGAGCTGATGGGCCATCCGACTTTCTCCGACAAAAAAATCTAGGCCGTCGCGTTTTTGGAGTCAGCCGAGCTAGAAAAGGAAGTTAACCAGATATCCGACCGTTTGCGCACAAAGGGCGTCACAGGTGTACCTGTCCTCGTCATAGACGGTAAATGGGCAGTGAGCGGCGGACAATCGTCGGATGTCTTCGTTCAGGTACGTTAACACAGTGACTTATTAGTCCGTGTTTGTTTTTTTAACATTACTTCTAGATTTTCAAAAAACTCGCAGGCTGTGGCGGTATCAACAGCCCTTGCAACAACCCTCCATCGCCATTCGTATCCTTTAACACTCTCCTTGCCGAACGACACGAACAGCCGTCATATTGATAGTGACATAGAAACCAGGTTTTATTTCGAGTGTCTTCTTTCCATCTTCTGTGTGAGCTTGTTTCGTCGTTGCATCGTTGTCTACACCGTTTGTCACCGTGACATGGTTCCTTACTCCCTAATTTGTTTCTCTCTCTTTATTTTTTAACTCTGTCGAGTGGTCGTTTTCTTTTTTCAAATCGTGCTTGGCCTCTCTGCTTGTATATTTTTTTCAGTCAAGTATCCGCAGTTTGTTTTAGGTGGCAATGAGCTATAGCTATATGCTTAGACAATTTCCCCTTTTCGAATTTAACCCTGCTAGGTCTGCGTTAATGGCAGCCCTGTACCACTATCCCAGAGGACTTGTCCGGGCATACAGTAAGCGTGCTACCTCCAACATAATCCTTTGTTGAAATACGGGTTGGTCAGAAAGCGTGACAATCTCATTTAAGAGGGTGATAGTATGCAAGGGAAGTCAATTGTCAGGGAAAAAGCTGGATCTAGTATAAATCCTCGTAAATCGTGTCAAAAAAAGTCATCAGGCCGCCCAATCAAGTCGAATGGCCAAACAAGAACGCAATCACTTTCCTAAGTTTCAAGGATGGGTAACCGGGTCGCAGTACCCAAATTATTTTTGAATTTATGAGGTGAACACTAGCCTGCCAATAATAAAGAATTTTTTGGGTTTGCACAGACTTTATTGAGTACAAATTTGCTCTGAAAAACGAAAATAGCCTGATGGAATTGCAATAAGTCTTCACTAGCTTTATATCCAGGACTCCGACTCACCACTGCCTTCTCCGCCCCAGTCGTAATATATAGCTGCCATCACCAGAAAAGGGTTCCGCCGCTAGCACCTCCACTGCCACCTCCACTTCCACCTCCACTTCCACCTCCATTGCCAGAACCCCCATTTCCATTTCCACCTCCACCTCCACCTCCACCACCCCCACTGCCACCATAGTGACTGTTAAATCCGCCGGGACTCATGATGTTTGCACGCAAAGGTAAATTTGAAGCTGGGGAAATTAAATCCTACAAGCCTGCGGTGAACCTTTATAAATTATATACTGACAAATCTGCAGACGTCAAGGTTCTTATCTCACAATATAAATGTGAACCCATGATCACAACAAATTTGAACGAGATAATAGGCGCCGACGACCGCTCACAACAGGTCTGGGAATTGGAAACTACGCCATCAGCAACGGCGGCCGAGTAATGTATCACATGATCTGACTTTTTGGCTGTGGCTGACTATTAGCTATCTTTGTATCGGGTACTGGATTTGGTTTAGAGTTAGGAAACATGATCTACATGAGGGGTGAGCAGTTTATACTTCTTTTCTCAGACGTGAATAATACTCCTTAGTCTTCCTTTTAGATAGAGACAAAACGAGCTTATCCGCAGATAAAGAATGCCACTTCATCATTCGGTTTGTGCGCTTCGGGACTGACATCCCAAGAATCATGACAACCTTATCATCACATGCCACGTAACTGACCCTTTGGAGCCTTCAGGCCAGAACAGGCGCAGAGTCTACAATTTATCCCCTGTTCACCGATGGTTGCTGGATGCTTCTCCTGGTGTCCACTCCAGCAATGTAAGTCTACCCAAATTATCGTAGACTCGGACTCGGAAGAGAAATACACAGTACGTTTCTGCTATAAGGTTGACGAGACGATTTACGATAACAACTAAAACAGACAACGAAGTCAATTGTTCCTTCTACACTGGAGTATACAGCAGAAACTGGAATGCAAATTTTGAGGGTTTTGTCATCAGCTGCAACTTTAGTCCCAGTTCCTCTCCTCCAAGATGTCATTAAAGTAGCTCTTAATGTTCTAGAAGCATGTGAAGTGCATCAGTTGTTATCCCGAGTTTCTTAGAAAGCTCATAATGGTTTTTCAGTCGGCAATCGCTGTTGAGCAAAGCGTTCAGGAACTCCAAAATCGGGTTGGCAACCTTATGATAGTTGTTGTGGACCGTGTAATACCCAAACCTGATGACATCGACGATATGGCCCAAATTAGTAAAGCTGTGGAGGGAATGGAGAGGGATGTAGAGGATCTAAAGAGGCAAGTTTTTGATACCTTTTGCATTTAGGTTGCCCATCTTATGTTTGTCCTTAGGACACTCGAATCTATCTCCGAAAGTCTCAGGGAAATCAACGCCCAGACACGATTTCTCCTTATTTTCTTCAAAGATCTGAATAAGTCTAAGGTCGACGATTGTCTTACTCGCCTTGCCGTTGCTTTGGAAAAATTCAATGTGCGTGTATCCTACTCAAATTTGCCTTCACATAATTCAGATTGCAGGAAAGGTCCGAAATGATTTGCGTAATTCCGATGTACTGCAAGATATTCAACTCCGACTGCTGAAGATCCAAAAACTTACCCAGCGTGTGGCCGAACGGGTCGAGGACCTTCATGCCGACTTCAAACAACTTCTTAACAATATCAATACAACCGCGCATGCTGACCGGACTACGTTGGTAAGACATCCTATGCCAGAAAATACAAGAATTTTCTATGGAAGAGATCATTTGGTGATCGAAGTTTCCCTGCTTTTATGCGACGAAAATACATCCCGAGTTTGTGTTCTTGGACCTGGTGGGATGGGCAAGACATCTGTTGCGCTTGCCGTCGTTAATTCGTCCATTGTTCAGACCAAATATGCCACCCGCTGTTTCTGGGTTCCTTGCGCCGAAGCCTCATCGCCCGCTCTTTTCTTGCAACTCCTACATAATCAACTTCGCATTGGCCGAGCTACTGATAATATCATGGACGACATCCTTTTGGAATTGAATATATCGAAGGCACCACGTCTTCTCTTGCTCGACAACTTCGAGACGACTTGGAACCCAACAGTTGGTACACAAAAACACGTCAACGACATCCTCTGTCGGCTTGGACAGCTTAGCCATGTTGCAATTCTAATGACGAAGCGAGGGACGGAACCTCCGTGTGACGATATAAAATGGCAACCGATGCGGCTCGGTGCACTTGACAAGGAAGCTTCGCGTACTATTTTCCGAAATGTACCCGAAATCGATAGCAGATCCGGATGTTGATAGTCTGTTGGCCGCTTTGGGACACATGCCATTTGCCGTGACACTTATGGCGAAACTTGGGAAGAAGAGTCGATCGTTAGCGAAAGAGTTGCATGGGGAATGGTCAGAAGTTGGCACAGAGATGCTATCACACTCGAGCTCACCAGAGAACAACATGAATCGAAGTATCAGCTTGTCTGTTGATCGCGATTTCGTCCAACAAAATACTGATGCTCTCCTACTGCTATCAACTCTTTGTCTACTTCCAGCTGGTACTTCAAGAGCCAATCTATGTTGGTGGGCACCAGGGCTCAAGTCGGTATCATCAGCCATCGCAACACTCTCAGATGTGGCCCTTCTCCTCATAGACAACCAAGGAAGTGCCCCGGAATCTATAATTCTCTCCGTCTTGCCAGTTGTACGGTCATTCATGTTTGCCACAAATCGAATTCCAGACAGTGTCCGCCAGCAGGTCAAGGATGCGTGTTGTCAGTATGTCTTTGCACATGGCTACCGTTATTACGATCCAGAATTCAAGAAGCACTCGGAAGCACTTGCCGCGGAGGACACAAATATCCAGTCTATCTTGCCCACTTTGGGTTCTGACGACTCTCCGATTTCGCCAGAGAGGCTTGTCGAAGTACATCTGCGTTTCACTTGGTATCGCCGTGATACAAGCCCTAGCGTCGTCGACGTTGCCCAACATACCCTAGACCTTGCTAAATCATCTGGAAGTGACAGATACATCGCCGAAGCATTGTGTGCTCTGGGGCGTGTGTATTATCAGGTTAGCAAGTACGAGCTTGCTGAGCAAATGCTATTGGAAGCCTATCAGCTTTTCGACAAGCTGGCCGATCGTCGTGATATTGAACGACTCCTCAGTGAATGTGTTTCATTTCTCACATATTCCGGGATAGCACAATGGAGGCCTTTGGAACCCATACTTTCTCGTCTTTACAAGTTACAGTCCGAAACGAATGGCAATTTTGAACGGGCTCTCATTCTGAAGGCACTTGGATACTGTTTTTGTGTGGATGGCCGATATTCCGAAGCAGTCGAATCCCTGCAAGAAGCAGCGGATATATTCATTCGCATAGGACAATTTTCGGATGGTGCTTCATCAATGCTGGAGCTTGCTAGAAGCTATCGCGATTCTTCGCGCTTTACGGAAGCCCTGAAGTCGATTGAAAGAGCGTGTGCTGCTGTCGAACACATCATCAACCCATGCCTCCAAGCTCTCATTGATCAATGTCATGGAACTATCCTTGTCAAATTAGATCGAAACACAGAGGCGTTTGCGAAATTTGAAACTTCCCTCTCATTGTTTCTGTATCTCGGCAACATGGCTTGGGCTGCGCAGAATATGGAATACCTCGGATACCTTTATATGAGCAGGAGCGACTGTCATGATGCCGTTGGGGCATATACGGCTGCCGTGGAGAAGTATATCGAGATGGGTCAGGAAACGCCTGCGAGCACTAGGGGGATAATGCGATGTGAGAAGAATTTGGCTAAGATTAGAAGGGAGGAAGGGAATTCTGAAGAGTTGATATTGCTGGACACTGTCTGGTAATTCTCAGAAAACAGCTTTTCCCGGACACCTATGTAACCGAGGAACTGAATTCTATACTCCGTTCAGTAATCCTACCATAGATTTTGTCCTTACTTTCCTGAGGTCTGAAGTTCTGGCGAAACATACATGTATCATCAACTTGCAATTGTCTGTCTAGCAGCTTGGAGCTTTTTGCCAGATAAATTTTGAGAATAATAAATATTTCGACCAAAATATCAAACACTTTGACATGTTTCTATAACATTTTCGTAACCATCTGCGCAGTTAAGTCGAATCCGTCAACATGATGCTATTAAATAGTCTGAACTTGCACGATTTGCACTTGGTTGAGATATTTTTGTAAGTGCAAACATCCTCACTATACATTCAATTCCCGATCCAGCTTCATAGCCAGCGCCAAATCTCTTAGCTCCTGCTCACGTCTTATCTTTGCCTCCTCCTCCGCACTTTTCAGTGCTCCAAACCGTGTATCATTCGGTGGGAATGGTGTAGACACAGGACTCGCAACAGGGACCTCAGAGGCAACCCTTCGTGATTCTGCACCGGGTGGTAGTGGTAATGGCGTCGAGTACCTAGCGAAAAAAGAGGGATCGGAAGTTCCCCTGATGTGCGTAGGTCGTGGGTGTCCGACTCCAACTTGGGGAAACGGTCCATATCTGCCGCCGTTTTCCATCGTTGGAGTCATAGTGGGTACAGGCATTGCAAAACCTCCAGAACCTTGTCTTCCAGAGTCCAGTGGAGAAGCCCTATAGCTATCGTATCTCTGAATTGGAGGAACATTCTGGGGGGGTTGTAACGGGGAGATGTATGGATATCCAGGTGACGGACTAACGCTGCCTCCAACATATGGATTATTCACCGCAGAACCACTGCCATATTGCGAACCTATGTAAGGTGCTTGTGGAGCGGGTGACGATGACGACGAAGGACGTCGGTAATGTGCATATCCCTGGGGTTGTTGCTGGTTTATTGGAATAGGTAAAGCTGAACTCGGCCTTCTGCCTCCTGGACGCAGCAAAGAGGGTAGCGGATCATGTGCAGGGGCAGAGTTCTGAGGAAATGTTTCATGTGTGTCCTTTGGAAATATCCTGTTACTGGTATAAGAAGGTGTTAAGCTGGCAGGAAGGGCCGGGACTGGATTATACGGCTCCCGCTTTGGATCTAAAGATCCTTGAGGATAACTCCCGTTTGGATAAGTCACAAAATTAGATGGTTCAGACACTAGTCTAGGGGCTTGCACTGGTCGTGTCAAACGCTCGGCTGTTGAAAGCTTTGATGGATGTCTTTGGAGACTGCTGGAATTATTGATAATAAGGTTGGACAAAAGTTTGTTGTTGGGCGTAGAAGCAGGTTGGATAGGTTTCACGGGCACGGGCGCATTGGAATAATAGGTCATTTCCAAGTAGATGTCTCCCCGTTGGACGCCGTCTATTTCTAAATTAACCCACTCTACGAGATGTAAGCCTTTTCAAAGGGAATGTCAGGTTGCAAAGGACATACCATCGAATTCCCCTGTTTTCAGTGTTTCTGTAAGGTCAACAACACCTGTCCCTAGTAGCTCATCGACCAAAGGCCGTGGCTCTTGAGAATAGCACGACACTTCAAGTTTGCGATACTTGGCCTTTGTGTTCTTCATAATAGGAAAGCGGACCTCCGCATCCCATAATGGGTTTTGCCCAGCTTTAAAATCTATAGACGTTTTCTTTGTGACGCCTAATTATGACAATGAAAAATGGTCAGACGACAATGACCAGGTGCGTGATCTGAATTTAGGACACTCGCCGTTCAGAGTAGCTTGCGCGTAGACATCTTGCTTCCGGAAATGATTATCATTCAAATTCTTCGCCTTGAGAATCACGATAATCAAAGTACCAATTTCGTGGTCGACTTCAACGGGGCGGTTCTCGTCAAGCTTGATGACGTTTCTGTTAGAGGCATTGTTGTCGTGTTTGATACTGTACTTCTCTTTCTTCAGCATGTCCAAATTACAAGGATTGATCGAGAATTAGGTTGATGGGAATGTGAAGTTCGAGATCTAAATAATTCGCTTAAGAAGCAGTGATAACCAGAGTAACTGAGTCAACAGAGCAAGGCTGTGAAGGCTGATGCTGTCGATAAGAGCGCCTAAATATGCGGCTGTGAAAGTATCGTACGTGCTTCGTGATGACTTGGAACAGGGAGAAAACCATGTTCCCTTCTCAAATGCAGTCATTGACGGACTAAAACGGGAAAACATGATTATATAATCGAAGAACGGCAGTCTGGACTCTGGACTTCCAACGTTGGCTTTGGATCCGGAGTCTGCGCAGTGATCGATGCTGTGACTTGGCTCAACGTATAGCCTTGGAAAAAGGTAACAACGGCAATATTTTAATTTTTTCAACAAATAGTTCTTCCGGAGCACAAGAACCATGGGGCTCTATGAATACAATTAATGAGGTAACTGTAATTCCAAGTTTTCTTGTGGTTGATATTGGATGAGGTTGGGAAGTGGGGTGAATATCATCTAACAAAAAGTTAGAGCATTAAACTGCCAAAGTCTTGGAATACACTCACATCCCTGTATGAACCATGCATTCGCATCCGGATTAGACTCTTTGAATCAACAATCTTGCTCGTCGGGTCCATCCACACCTTCCAAACTTGGTGCTCCATTGGAATGACTTCCGACATATGTTTCCTGAGTATTGACCACCCACGTCCGTTATGATGCATGCCAAGCAGTCGGACCAAACGCTGGACGTGATTGTGCACAAATGTGTGATAAAATTTTGGAAATATTTCCTCTAGGTTTTTTGTAGCAACGACATGCCCAGGGAGGAATTGAAAGTCGACACCAGTAGATTCACGGAGAGTAGGTGGATGGATGCGCAACCCACCGAGATCACGGATAACAAAACCTCGAAGTTCTTTTGTGACGGCATCAAAACGAGCCAAAACGTTTTGGGCATGTGCTTCAAATGAAACACCATTCTTGATAAGCGGAGGAATCAGGGCTCTGCAAGCCATCTGAATATAACTAAAACATGGTAAGAGTCACTCTATACAGGAGAAATAGTATGCACCTATCCAGAAAAGCTTCCTTTTTGTCTTCAGAATTCAGTTCAAAGACACGTTCAACAGCTGAAACTCCTTGAGGAAATCCTGCATAATCTGTGTCCAAAAGAGCCGCAACGACTATTAGAGCTTCACCATCGGGGACGCAATATTTTTCTCTAATAACTGCAGTAAAATGTTTAGCAACATCGGGATCAGGCGTCCGGTAAACAGCGCTGCTAGTCTCCTTCTCAATGCGTAATATTTCAGAATTCACCGCCAGTCTGGGGAGGATCTCTTTCGAGAATCGTGGTCCGAAATTTGCAGTGAAATGTGAGATTGTCCTCAATGCCGAAGATATTCTGACTCCAACAGCCAGCTTAAACGCCAAGCCCGGAAACTCTGGTGTCTCTACTGTCCTGAAAAAAGTTTCAACTAAGATTTTAGTCAACGAGGAGTGTTGTCTCACCTGAGACTCGACTGAGCCATAACAGCAAGAGAAATGTCGGGGCCTAGAACTTCGACATTCCTAAATTTAGATTTAATATTTTTGAGTTGAAGTTCATGGACCGGCATGAAGATGTATCCCTCTTCTTCGTCGAGAACATGACCTGCTATCTCCGCAGCTCTGGTAGCAAGTCGCCTGCTTATCTGCTCGAACTCCCCAAGTAGAACCAGGTCCGTTCGTGGCACTCGAACGAAGCGAATGCGAGGATAGTACCAATCATAGTCCATCGACAAACAATCTAACTGTCTCGCTCGGTGCATCTAGAACTTGTTGGCTTTTTGGAGCGAGAGATGCCAAACGGGGCATACGTACTGGATGTGTTGGATGGCCCGTGACAAGGCCTTGTTCCCACTCTATCGGTGTCGAACGGAGGTTTGGACATGACGGTGGGTTCTCGTAGGCTTTGGCTGAAGAATTATAGTCAGAAATAAATACCCTCCTAAGCAGTATCAACGAACTTTGCCAAAGGAAGGAACTTTCTATTTCGCCTTCTATGCATTTGCAGAGGTTGTCCGCAATAGGGTAGAATTTAGAAAACTTCCGCCATAATAAAACAGGGTCACGAATAAGACAAAAGCCTAGGCGTTTTGTTGATTCATATGTCTGTAAGAAGGAGGGCATTAATGCGATAAAATCGTCCTGTAGGAAAACATTTTAATGGTATGTTATTAAAGAAACAAAAGCCAAAGCCCCCTCACCCATTCCTGCTCCGATTCTTGGTTCTCAACCTGGTAAACAAATGGCAACATATCCAAAGGGTCGACAAGTTCAATAGGTCGTCCAGTATCGGCGATTATACCACGCCCGAGGACAGGTGTATGGCATAAAGGTACTATGACAAATATGTCGTCTGCATGAAGGATCCGATTATCCCCAGAATGACCGGGCATGGAGCCCACCAGCATAAATCCAAGTGCCAGTGTTTCCGATGCATCCAATGCAAAATACAGGGCTGGAAGAATTTGCTCTGTAACCAAACAAGATATTAACCGAGACATCCCCGCAAAGGCTGCGCGCTCGCGAGGTGAGGGACACGCCGCCACATTTATTACCCTTTCCGCAGTACCCATAAAAATCGTGGTGAGAAGGTAAAATTTGCTAAGATAGTGTGCACTTGTGAAAGATGGGTTTAAAGGGTCCTACTAATTCTTAGGCAAAGCAACTTCAACGGAAAAAATTGACTGACGAGTCAGACAGGTTGGATGTGGTATTTCGGAGGTGTCGACACGTCAAAATTATCCTGTCCATAAAGACGAATTATTATCAGAAATACCGCATAACCGAATATAACAGCGCTCACCACAGCGACTCGGTGGCGTCAGTCAATTAAACAAACCCTGGGATAGAGCGTCTGGCAGAGTACTAAAAGCGTAAAAACAACAGCTTCGGCGTCGAATCGCTCCTAGAGTTTGAATATTATACCTAAGCCGCAAGCAGGGATATGGTGAGCTTCGTCGTCTTATCTGATAAAAGTTGGTTGGTTTGACACGTGATCGTGTCAAATTGCTAACACTTCAGTCAAGCTCAGGTATTCCACCTAGAAAGTCAATCTAGGATTTCCAGATAAAGGGACTGAGCTAGATAGACTGCAATGTCGAACGTTCTCAGCGAGTCACGAGAAAGATCATCAGATGAAACTTGAGACAAAGCGAGCATTGGAAGCTTCAGGGGTTTATGATGAAGATTGGCGAGAAGTTCGTTTGAGAAACGGAGTAGTCGCAGCATCGTCCTCAAAGGAGCCAGAGGTTGGCAAGGAAGAAGCACTAATTCAGCATATGATCATCGAAACAGAGAGACTGGAGCAGAATTGTAATTTAATTTCTCTGAAAGGCTCGAGATTCAAACTCCGCGGTGCATGAATGATTATCTGATACCGACAACATCAGGTGGATTCAAATTGTTCATCACAACCAGTGTAGTGAATTAGGTTAGGGAAAGGACTATGCAAATGCTTTGGAAATTTTCAGTCCACATCAATAGAAAGAGAAGTTAGCGACCCACAAATCTATACATTGATGCCATCCTCATCCGCATGAAGCACTTCCCTGGCAATGTCCTCCGTTGAGGCGAATGCCAGGCAGTATACAAGGGATGATCACTTGGTATATTTTTCCTCAGCGCCTCGCGGACAACATCCCACCCAAGACCATTATAATGTAGTCCAAGAACTCGAATGAGTTGTTGAAGATGGTTGTGAAAAATCGTATGATACATCCGGGTATAAACATCATCTAGGGTCTCTGCAATGACAGAATGGCCATCAAGAAAGTCGAGCTCGACTCCAGTTGTAGCTTTCAGTGTCGGCGGATGGATTCGAAGTCCACCAAAGTCACGGACAATAAAACCTTTCAGTTCCTTTGTTTGGAGGTCGAACCGAGCAACGCAGTTCTGCGGGTGACACTCAAAAGCAACGCCGTTGTGTATCATTGGCGGAAGGAATGCTTGCAGAAAGATTGATATAAACCTGGTATTAAGGTCAAACCAGACATCATCCAAGAAAAAGAATATTACCTCTCCAACCACTCGAGGCGTTTCCTTCGGGTGTTTAATTCAAATATCCGAACAACAGAAGGCGTGTGGCCATCCGTGCCAGCATGACCACTCTCAACAAGCGCAGTACAAACTATGAGACGCTCCCCACGCTCTTCGCTAGAATCTTCGTGGCATTCACGGATGATGGCTCCACAGTGTTTTGCAATTTCACCGTCCGAATTCGAATGAACAATACTCGCGAGTTCTTTTGCAACAGTCACTATATTATGGTCCATTCGGAGAGCTGGTACGACTTGTGCGGAGAATCTCGGACCGAAATAAGCTGACTCTGGGGAGATCGTCCGGACAGCGGACGTCAGCTTAATGCCAAGGGCAAGTTTCAGATGAAGTCCGTCGAATCCGTTGGGAATAATCACCGATCTGTCAAGATTGTCAATTCTTGAGGCTTTGGATTGAAAAAAAAATACCTGAGGCTCTGCTGAGCTAACAAAGGGAGGCTGAATTCCTCTGGGTAGATAATCGCGTTCAGAATCTTGTCTTTTATATGAAAGAGCTGAAGTTCGTGAATCGGAATGAGGACGTGGCCATCCTTCAAAAAAAAAGATCTGCCAGCCCTGGATGAAGCCGCCTCCACAAGAGAAGATAAGAGTTCCTCGAAATCATACGTGATTTTCGTGTCCGTTTTTGGCACAGACATAAATCGCAGCCGGGGCTGGAGGAAGTCATATGTCCCGGGAGCGCTCTCTGGAAGAGGGGGAAGAAACCGACGAAGTTTGTGCATCTAAATGCAAAATTCGGAATTAGAACTGAAAAGACGGTGCATATCTATCGCTAACAGGATGTGTGGGATGTCCCTCAACAATAGACTGTTCCCACTCGATGCTTGATGAAGTAAATAACGGCGCCTTCGGGGGATGTTCATACGAATAAGCTATACGCACTCAAATACGTGTTAGGAGGCATCGTATTGCAAGACGACCGACCTTGCCATTTTACAGTGCTCGTGAATTCATCTGCAATATCTTTCGCAATATTTGCCTCGAGATTGTAACTAGAGGCAAATTCATTCCAGAACACAAGAGGATCGTTGGTTATATATGTAATTTGCTCCGTCAGTTGGAGCCCACTGGTTGCCTTGATGGAAAGCAATATGTCTGACAATAAATCATTGGATTTGACCTAAAAGGGTCATTTTTAGATGGACGTGTAGCCAGAGGACGCTCACATCGAAAGCCATATCCAGGGGATCCAACAAACCAATTTCCTTTCCAAGATAATTGTGTCCGTCTTTGAATATCGGCGGGTGGCGCAACGGAACAATAGCCAGGAGGTCATCGGGATCTAGGTTAGGCTTTGACAACAAATCATATCCTTTCAGGATAACAGCAAAGCCAGTTGCGTCTGTATTCCCCAGCGGTTGATAGAAAGCGGGTATGAGAGATTCTGTTACAAGGCATGACAGCAGGCGAGCAGTGGTGGCAAATTGAGCTCGTTCCAAAGGATCTGACAGATCTAATATGTTCCCAAGTAACATCATGAAGACAAGAAAGCCTAGTTTATGTAAAGAAACCAAAACAAAGCTCAACGCACATTATTTCATAAATATCTAGTCTGCGATAAGTGAATTGAATCTGCAATTTTAGAATCTATATTTTTGGGTGACAAAGTTCAACAAACGTTTCACCGTTTGCTAAGTGAGTCGACAGTCATTCATCTCGATGTACGCATCTAGGTCTCTCCAGTTGTAGAGCTTCTGGCAGGCCGTGATATTGATAAGGTCCGCTCTCGTTATCCTATCATAAATGTCGCGCACCCTGTGTTTTTTCGTCTTCTCGGTGTGCCTCTGCCACCAGCAGCCTCATTCTACCGTATCTACGAATTCTTTGTTATAGACTGGACTACAACGAGCTGGGGTATTTTCGCAGGATGAAATGGTCCATCTCTGCACTCCCAGATCCTGCAGACCCTGACCCGATACTGGCCGTGCTTACACGTCTGACTTTCAATCGCCATATACCAACCAGAGTGGGCAAAGTGAGTGTGTCCGCTCACCAAGTTTTCACTACCTGTCTTCTTTTGGGCTGGGCAGACCTCCGGTTTCAAACGGATCATTAGGTCGACTTTTAGACTGTCAAATGGGCGGACATTTAGTTACTCATTTTTGTACATGCCATGCCAAATATAGCTAGGTGTTGAACGTTGATGACGTAGGTAAGCTGCTTTCTGTTCAACACTTCTACACGCGACCACCCGGACCATCTAGATGACCTTCGCGATGTAAGCGTCAATGGTTTCGGGGGTTGTGCTAGACCCCCAGCGTTGAACGGCGTTGCCATTTTTGTCAACCAAAAACTTCTCAAAATTCCACTGCAAAAACATGAAGAAGAACGTCAACAACCTTGACGGCGACGAACATACCTTGATGCGAGTCAGACCTAACAGTCCACCCTTTTGCGACTTCAGCCATTTGTAAACTTCGTTGGTTTCGTCGCCATTCACGTTGGATTTCTTCATTAAAGGAAATGTAACGCCGT
>QDKV01005376.1_pt1 | contig 82044 bp, 102 predicted proteins | sample 1861101 | NCBI WGS metagenome assembly QDKV01 (sample SAMN04275158, study PRJNA302643) | Fungus metagenome, whole genome shotgun sequencing project. | isolation source: fruitbody | host: Mallocybe terrigena | place: Sweden | collected 2013
CTTGTCGGATGGATCGGAACGCGGTATCTGCACTGTTTATCGTTGTCAGATCACATCGATTGATGATAATTCCGTGTTATCTCCATCTCTCTGTCTCAAGCTGTTCGACGACCGATTCCAGCCAGTGCAAAGTCCAAATGAAGACGACGAGGAACTTCTACCTCGGTGGTTTGATCCAGTCGTAATTGCTGAGACGTACGCTCTCAACGAAGCATTCGCTTACGACAAACTTCGTCCAGCACAAGGGTCGGTCGTTCCTTGGTTTTATGGTACTCACCAGGTAGTGCGCAGCTTCTTCGGAACTTTGCAGAAATTCTATTCACTGTCAAAAGTTCACTTTACAGGATGGAAAGGTTCTATATGGTCTGCTCTTGGAGTACATCGGAGGATGGGCCCTGGACTCCGATTTTGCAAAGGAGTTGAGCCCTGATAGACAAATAATGATGGTAAATCTTCAATAATCACTGCTCGAAGCAACTAAGCAAGCAAAAGGTCCAAAGTTGTCGGCACGCAGCCCGCATTCTGGATGTCGCCGACGTCAGCCAACGTGACTGGCATGCCGGACAAATACTCCTCCACACCAATCCAACGACAAATCTTGACCACGCCGTCCTGATCGACTTTGCTTCAACAACTCAAACATGGGAGGCAGACGAGCTGAACTTCATCCAAAATTACTTTGGCATTCTTCGCGTCCTGTTGGGTAGAGAAGGAGATGTCGGGTTTGATCCAGAGCTCGTCTGGAAATATTTTGGAGAGCCCGACGATTGGGATGCTGTTGTTGCTTGGATTCCTTCAGGGGGTAAAGAGAGCAGGCTTGTGAAAGCTAGAGAGATGTTCCCGTTTATCTCGTCTGCTTAACTCCTGCTCCTGCTGTATTTTTTTATTCGCTTGCTTTCCAATAATATTGCCCGCTTCAACAGTAAATCACGTGAATTTGACCATTTGAGGGCATCGAAAGTACTGGAATATTGCTGCCACTATATTTATATACCTCATGGCATTAGGCTCTCTCATTTCTGTGTCTGTTCTTCATTGATATCATGGCAACCCTAAGGTAATTGCTTTTTTATGTCACCATATATGCACGCTTAGAATCTCTTCCTTTCAGACACGAGTTCTATGAGTCGGAGGACAAACTCACCTTGTCGATCTTCGACAAGGGAGCTGATCCAAGTCAAGTCTCAGTAACGTTTGACCCGCGAAAGGTTTTTATCACTTGCTGCTTTCTTTCACGCGTTATACAGCTACCCTTTTTTTTGTAGTTTACCTACACAAATGGCGACAAATCCCTTATACTTGAACCTCTGAAAGGTCAGATAGTTCCCGAATCATCCGACTACAGCGTCGGCAAAGTCAAAGTGGAGATCAGATTCGTGAAAGCGGCCCAAGGCCGGTGGGGTACTCTCATCGGCGATGCTCCTGATCGTCAGTCACTTTCCTTGATCCATCCAACTCAAACCTAATTTATATTAGCACTCTCCACATCGACTTTCATACCTACACCCGAGCCCGCCGGAACTCGAAAGCCAAAAAAAAACTGGGAAGGCATCACTAGTACCATCCTCAACAACGAGCCAGAAAAGACCGTCGACCAAGACCCCAATGTCGGAGGGGACAGCACTCTCAACTCATTCTTCCAGAAGATTTTCGGGGATGCGGATGATGAAACCAAGAAGGCGATGATGAAGAGTTATCAGGAAAGTGGTGGCACAACGCTCAGCACGAATTGGGACGAGGTGAAGAAGAGTAAGGTGGAAGTTAAGCCGCCAGCTGGGTCAGAGTGGAAACAATGGGGTTGATCGCTGCTTGGAAGTGAATGATGCATAATGTAACCTTCTCCTGTCATTTCCTACTTTTGCGAACCTGTGGTCGCAAGACCCATGGTTACTCACAACTCCCACATGTGACGATCCGATTTTTTTCTGTCAACAGTAATTGTGCTGAGATCAAGAAAACAAGTTTAGTATCTAATCAACACACGTAAGGATCTTGGGCTGCAGTCTTCAATAGATGATGGCGGGCAAGTCTCCCATATCCAAATGTCTCGTCACACCATCATCGTTGCAGCCACCAAATCAAACGGAATCGGCGCCAATTCGCGTCTTCCATGGCGGCTATCGAAGGAAATGAAATATTTCGCCCAAGTCACGTCTACTGCGCCGGAGGGACTCCAAAATCTTGTGGTCATGGGTCGGAACACCTGGGAAAGTATTCCCAACAAGTTCAAACCACTCCCAAGACGCCTGAACGTCGTGGTAAGCAGGAATCCCGGTTGTGATCTGTAAGTAATGAATTACTCTTCAACTATTTTTGCCGATTGCTTTTTTTCCTTGTCAAGGGGCACGATTGACACATCGGTTATACTCAAGGATAGCCTCAAATCCGCATTGGCACTCCTACCTTCCACGAATTTACATAGGGGATTCATAATCGGTGGCGCACACATCTACGCCGAATCGCTTGCTCTGCCACTCTCGTCTACGGAAGCGAGCGTGGACCGCGTATTGCTGACGAGCGTTCTTTCACCTGACTTTGATTGCGATGTGTTTTTGAATGATTTTCTGCGAGACAAGAAAGATGGTGTGGAGTGGAAGAGGGCATCGCATGATGCTTTGAAGAAGTGGGTTGGGTTTGAAGTGCCAGAGGGTGAGCAGGAGGAGAACGGAGTCAAGTATGAATTCCAGATGTGGGTTCGCGGGGAAGAGTCGTAATTAAGTAGAGAAAAAAGAGGTACTGAGTTTCTGTCTGACAGTCCTTCCCATTGCCCTTCTCCACAACTTGATCTCAACACTTGAAATAAATAAAAATCAACCTTGACGCTTTGAAAGAAATGTCGATAATGATTGCTCTATCCCAAAACAAAAGAGGAACAACAAACCTGTTTGTGCTTAGGATTCTTCGAGCACACGACGTACATCCTCCCCTTTCGCTTCACCAAATTGCACCCATCGCACATCAGCTTGACAGATGCCCGGACTTTCATGCCTCTGGTCATGGGAGGAATCTGGCTTGAAGTTGAAGAGACGACATGGTGGGGATGGAGATGTGAATTTGCGATGGTTGATGAAAGAGATGGCACCCTGAAGCGTGTTAGGAGCGGTCGGCTAGCCGTGAGCAGAGCACGTAGCATCGTAAATAAATTCTTGAATTTCTTCGTTGTTGGATTTTGCAAGAAGGCGTGTAACGGGTATTGCCGAAATTACTTACTAAGTTGAGCTTGTCAGGACCCACTAGTGTTGCCAGTAAATCTGCATGTTCAGATACACCCTCCTTCGTCGTATTTAGAACTTTTTTCAGAAACCAAGTGATAAATAACACCCATCTATCCACATCTCTCCCTCACCTCAGGCAGGCGTCTTCAAATGCAACATACGACGATTAGGAATGCAGATCTACTCACAATACCCCACATAGGCGGAAAGTTAGCTGTGTTCGTTTTCATAATAACACTTCTTGCGTTTGTTCTAGAGAGCGAGCTCACACAGGTGAGCGCATCCACCAGTCCTGAAACCGTTCGTCCTTTTCTTACTGTACCCCCTCCGTTTGTAGTATGTCCAAACGACTCTCAATTATCGGCAACCATTCTTCCTCTTGTAAGTTCTCACTTCAGATCAATTAAAATTTTTGGAAGTTTTTAAATCTCTGGTTGATGCAGTTATATCGTTCACTCCTCACTCACCATAATATTTCCCTTGCACGTGCTGTATCTCCTGGCAACGACCAATTACACTGCGGCTTCTCTAATGAAAGGCCTCGCTATCGCCATTTCCACTCATCTAGCGCCAAGCCAGAGGTATGGTGCTTTCCGCATCCCGGTCGCCAAGTTCTTGCGCCTTACTCTGGCTCTAACATGCGGAGTCACGATGCCTGGCTTGCTGTGGTTTACATCAGTGTCATTAACATCGTCAGTGCTCTCTCTTTTGCGTTTATCGTACTTACCTGTGTTCGTTCAATAAGCATGACCGATTTGACCGGTGAGCTTTCAGGCGAAATTGATATAAAAAAACCATCCATCTCATTAGACTTGTAACCGAAAGCCATTGGGAACACCAACGCTTTCTTTGCATATATTATCAGTGTTTTTCTATTCAAGCTTCCATGGGAACCTAAGCGCTTGCTGGCTATAGTGCTAGCCACCTTGGGCACCTTTGCGGTCGTGTATGGGGGAGCCACCGATTCGACAGACAAGCATAGCACTGAGGGCACAACCACAACCTTCTTTCATAAACCCTCCGCCCCATTGATCGGAAATTTGCTTGCCCTCATCGGATCATTCGCATATGGGTCTTACCAAGTTCTCTACAAGTTATACGCAGCCCTGCCCTCTGACCCAGAAGTCGCTGCTGAAAGGATGTACGAAGAGATTCCAGGGGATGATGCAGAGGCTGCTGTCGTCGACAAGACAGATGCAGTGTGTCCACCGCCCTTTGGGCTACATCCCAATTTTATCACGTCTGTGTTGGGTTCTTTTACGTTTATCGTCTTGTGGATTCCTTTGCCGGTTCTGCATTGGTCTGGTGCCGAACCCTTCTCGCTTCCTCCAAATAAATGGACTGCCGTAATCATCGCCTGCATTGCTTTGACGGGTTCGACCTCTGTTGCTGGGTCCATGGTTGTCGTCTTATCCGTTCCCCTTGTTTTCTTGTTAATATTTTTACTAGGTCTTGTTAGGAATATGGGGCCCAATCATCGTTTCTGTTGGCAATCTCTTAACTATTGTCCTCATCCTCATAGCCGATGTGAGTTCATCGTTATGCCCCCAGGACTTATTATCGATATGTATCAGGTCCTGTTTGGCCCGGGGTTAGAAGTTCTGACGTTCTGGAGTCTACTTGGATCTGGGGTGATTGTATTGGCATTTGCTGTCCTGGCCTATGACACGTTTACCAAGAAAACTTGATTGCAAGTAGTGATAGAAACTTATGTATTCTCTTATGGCCTGTGTATCTGCCCGTACGAATCAGAGACAAGCCTTGTAATTTTACAATTTATAGGGCTGTGATGGACTCGTGTCTTGCTTTTGCTTTGTCAAACGAGAGGTTGGTGAAGGTAACAGACAACAAAAATCGTTCGATTGACTCGGAGATCGAGAATATATCTAATCAACACTTGGGACTCATCCGTCTATCGAAAGCAATGACTTCTCCTGCGCCAGAGGAACTCCAAACTATGGGCCGGAATACCTAAAAAGTATTCCTAACAAGTTCAAGCCACTTTGGCACTCCCATGATGGGAGTGGGTTGGGTTTAAATTGCCAGAAAGCGAGCAGGAGGAGAAAGGAGTCGAGTATGAATTCCAGACGGCCGTTGATTTATTTATTTCCACTACTTACGCGTCAAATAAATAAAAGTCAACCTTGGCGCTTCGAAAGAAAAGTCGATATTGATTATCCTATCCCTATTTAGGATTCTTCGTCCTTTCGCTTCACCAAATTGCACCCATCGCACATTTGCTTTACAGATGACCCGACTTTCATGGGAAGGATTCTGGCTTGAAGACATAGTGGTGGGGATGGAGATTTGTATTCCCCGTGGTTGGTGAAAGAGATGGTACATTCCATCACACTGTCGACCACCACCGCCGTTTCTGGTATCCCACTGCAGAGTGTTAGGCTGCGAGCAGAGCACGTATCATCGTGAGTGAATTCTTTATTTCTTCGTCGTTGGCTTTGGCCAAGCTGTGGGAATTGCCGAAATTACCTTCCTAGTCGTCCAGACCTTAGACTAGAAATTCGTTTTCGGCAAATGCAACGTACAACGATTAGAAATACAGACCTGCTCACGATAACCCACATAGGCGGAAAGTTGGCTGTATCAATATTTATACTGACACTTTTTGCCTTTGTTCTAGAAAGTGAGCTCACACAGGTGAGCACAATCCATTCGTCTTGTGCTTTTCTTACTGAGGCTATACTCCCCTTGTAGTATGTTCAAACGACTCTCAATTATCGACAACCATTTTTCCTATTGTGAGATTTAGTCCAATTTTTGAAAAATCACTTACTCTCTGGTTGATGCAGTTATGTGGTACACTCCTCGTTCTCCATAATATTTCCTTTGCATATGCTGTATCTCTTGGCGACAACCAATTATACTGCATCTTCTCTGATGAAAGGACTCTCTATCACCATTTCTACTCATCTTGCGCCAAGCCAGAAGTATGATGCTTTCCGCATCCCGGTCGCCAAGTTCTTGCGTCTTACGTTGGCTCTCACATTCGGTATCACAGTGCCTGCCTTGCTATGGTTTGCATCAGTGTCATTAACGTCGTCAGTGCTTTCTCTCCGATCCTCGTTCCCTTTTTCTTACTTACCTGCGTTCATTCAACAAGCATGACAGATTTGACTGGTGAGCTTTCAGGAGAATTGACAATAAAAAAACACATTGAATTTAAATTAGTCTTGTGTGTGTAAGCTATCTGGAACACCAACGCATTCTTCGCATACATTATCAGTGTTAAATTATTCAAGCTTCGATGGGAACCTAAGCGCTTGCTCGCCGTAGTGCTAGCCACCTTGGGCACCTTCGTGGTCGTGTATGGAGGAGTTGTAGCTCCGAAAGACAGCCCGGGCCTTACTACAACCATGACCCCCTCACACAGACCCTCCGCCCCATTAATCGGAAATTTGCTTTCTCTCATCGCTTCATTTGGATATGGGTTATACCAAGTTCTTTACAAGATTTACGCGGCCCTGCCCTCTGACCCAGATGTCGCTGCCGAAGGACTGTATGAAGAGATTCCGGAGGATGAAGCAGAGGCTGCGGTCGAGAGGGTCGACAAGACAGATGCAGTGTATCCACCTCCCTTTGGGCTGCATCCCAACTTTATCACTTCTGTGTTGGGATTTTTCACGTTTATCATTCTGTGGATTCCATTGCCTTTTCTGCATTGGTCTGGTGCCGAACCCTTCATGCTTCCTCCAAATAAATGGACTGCCCTAACCATGGGAGGCATCGCTTTGACGGGTTTGACTTTCAATGCTGGATTCATGGTAGCTATCTCATCTATTTTCATTGTCTCATTCGTTTTAATTGTCACTTTTCTTTACTAGGTTTTGTTAGGAATATGGGGACCGATCATCGTTTCTGTTGGCAATCTCCTAACTATTGTCCTCATCCTCGTGGCCGATGTGAGTTCATGCCCCCAGATCTTATTATCATCCACTGAATATGTATCAGGTCCTATTTGGCCCAGGGTTAGAGGTTCTGACGTTCTGGAGTCTACTTGGATCCGGGGTGATTGTATTGGCATTTGCTGTCTTGTCCTATGACATGTTTACCAGGAAGACCTCAGATCACAGAATCTAACGAAAGTTAGGACAGTCTGAATCAGATGTTTTTGGATTTTACTTGGCTAGTTTATGTTCAGAACATCTTAGATTTGCATGAGGCATTTGCGCTACATGTAACTATACAGCGGTGAATTCGAAAACAAATACGAGGATCCCGAGTGTCGGGTATGCGCAGATAGCGCGTTACCGATAACGATTGTGCTCGTACAATGTACCCAAACGTACGCATGAAAAGCGGAAGACACAAGAGAATCGTCAGCAAAGAGATAGTTAGAAAGATTATGGTTTCAAAAGTAAAAACTAAAATCGAGACAACAATACTACAGGGATTCAAGGGCGTATACCAGTGAAAAAGAGAAAAAGAAGAAACGAATGAATAGGAAAGAGACCTAAATACAATTTTCGGAGTGGACTTGACAATTGAACGGCTTTCGGATCAGCAGGAACTCTTGAGGCTGTACAAAAACCCGCTCAAAAAGGTATCTGACAAGAACAGGCTGTTCCCTGTCCAATTGTCATGCAGAAGGAACAGTCGCACGCTAGCATATCGTAAATGCAGCTGAAGGAAAAAAGTAAAACAACGAAATATATGCAGCTGCATCCAAAATGCAAAGCTAAGGCACACGACCGGCCGTATCCATACTATAGCCTTCGAATTAGGAGGAAATCAATTAGCTGTGGCCATTAGGCTTAACTGTTGTTAGATCTATCTCAGCGGGCACAACAAAACGGAAGAAGGAACTCACCTTTTCCGTTTCGCCTTGGTCATTTCCTTTCGTAAAGCAGCGCCGTCCAAGGGCTTGAGTAGTTCGAATGCGCATAGCAAGTCTTCAGATACACTGTTGAAAATCCAATGAGCGGAAAGCATCTGGAAAGAAGATGGAAGGCACTGACCTCATACAGGCTCCATAATTATCAAATTCTAAAGAGAAAGTGTTATGACTGTTATGACATGACACTTAGAAACAGGAAGACGCACCACCACAATAATTCGGCGCACTAAACACTGTGACCAACGTCCGATCGTTCCAGAATTCGTAACCGTCCTCTACTACCATATGTGCCCGACATATCAGGTCCATGTCGTACCGTACGAGGAATTCATTGATGATTGCTTTGCCGAAGCAATAGCTGACCCCTCTTTCGTTGTCCTCCCAGTCTAAGGCAGTGTCAGACGGATCGGACCACAACAAATCGTTGAGAAGTCCATAGTCAGGAACGTCGGTCGGCCGTTGTATGCGTTTGATATCTTCCATGGTATGTAATGAAGGCGATAGGCCCCCGTGTACACAGAATATCTTTGAGGCGACAATGGCTGCAATGGGAAGGCAATTGAAAACGTCTATAAAAGTCTTCCATGTCTTGATGTTACATCGTCGTTTACACTCGTCATAAAACCCGTAAACTATTAGTTCAGTTAGAGGCTGTTGCAAATGTAGGGAGTATATACGAACCTCGCGTGACATTTGCACATTCGTGGTTCCCTCGCAGAAGGAAGAAGTTCTCGGGGTATTTGATTTTATAACACAAGAGTAGAAGGATCGTTTCGAGACTTTGCTTCCCTCGGTCCACGTAGTCCCCCAAGAAAAGGTAATTGGCCGTAGGAGGGAAGCCGCACATCTCGAAAAGCCGAATGAGGTCCGAATACTGCCCATGAACATCACCAACAATTTTTACGGGTGGCGAGAGTTCAATGAGCGTGGGTTGATTGAGGAAGATGTCTCGCGCGGCCATACAAATGGCGGTAATTTCAGAGTTCTTCAAACATAAGGACTTGCTTACTTTGCCGGTGTAACCAACATCAAGCAATCGTTGGATCATGTCGTCAATATCAAGAGACTTGAGTTTATCTTTTGCAACATTGCTGCCCAAAGATTCAGCCGCGTCATTTCCGATACTGTTCACCGAACTAGGGTTGAATGAACCCCCGTTCGAAAGGATGGGTTGGGACGGAATATCCAAAGGCGCCGATGTGTGAGGTTTGGGCGAAGGGCTCCGCGATATTTGGGAGGGTGCAGACAGAGGTGGTTGGTCGGGTAAAATGGCAGCATTCAGAGGATACGGCGAACCATGTGTTCTGGATGAATTGCCCGAGGCTGGAATTGGCGCACCCGTTGGATCCGACACACTGATTAACGGGTTTGGCTCATGTAATGCCGAATCAGAACCGTCCATATCCGCAGCACCGAGCCCTACATTCTGAGGCCTACCATCAGTCGCGGTCTCTTGAGCGCTGACAAGATCTTCTGGAGACGACTCCTTGTCTTTGTCTTTACTGCCCTTCTTTGACTTCTTTGAGGCCTGTTGTCCCATCTGAGCACCTGGAGGCTGCGGGGAATGAGGCCGTTGTCTCGACAAACGGGAAGTAAATACGGAGAATAGAGTAGGAGCCAGTTTCGCGAAATCGACAAGTTGGTCGAATAGACACAACTCGCAACAGAACCTTGTTGGTATTTGTTTGCGAAACTGGTATACTTGGCACACATAAAAAGGATCATATTGGCATGCAGTACATGTATTGACCATAATAAACTCTAGTCCACAACATCAGAATTTGCCAAATGATTTGCTTGTTGCCTTGTTCTTCGCCACCCGCAACACGTTGAAGCGCACTGTTTTTGATAGGGGTCGGCATTGGCCTATCGATTCATCAGACAACGGCCCATTTCCCCGGAAATGAAGACTCACCAACTGTGACAATATCACCAAGTTCAACCCGAAAACAGGGCGATACATGCGCAGCCAGGTTCTTGTGGCGTTTCTCGTAACGGACTGTAAGCGTGATCAAAACACGAAGATCTAATATGGCAAATAAGGCGCACGGTATTTAGGGATGTAGTGGAGGTAATCCCGACGAATAATGATCGTTCGGTTCATCTTGGTTGACACGACTTTCCCAGTGAGAATACGGCCACGGATCGAAATATCACCAGTAAAGGGGCACTTTTTATCTGAGAAATCGTGTCGACTATAAAACTACAACGAGACGATAGAGACGTACCAACATAGGTACCATTGATCGCTTCGCTCGGCGTCTTGAACCCCAAGCCAACATCCTTGAACCACCTCTTTTCCTTAGTAGTCACTTTCTTTCCACCTGTCATCAAACATCAGAAATGTGCCAGGAGAAACCACTGCGACGACAAGGAGACCGACCACGAGCTTTGGCGCTTTGAAAAATAGGTTGTTTTTGGAATGCTTTCTCAATCTGTATTTGTATGTCAACATAAGTTAGAATCAAGATAGTCTACATGAACTTACTTGAGCGTCAGCCATGATGGTCGTGAGGTCGTTGCACTGGAAGTCGAGAGATGAATTTTCGGCAATTTATTGACACCTATTTGCAGCTTCAGTGCGTTGAGAACTGTATAGCTATTTCGGCATTCGCCGGCGTTTGCGAACGTCTTTTAATCTGGCAGAGCCAAGACTTTTGAACAATTGAAGAGTTCGAGTCACTACAAAATCAGCAACGGCATTCAGTAATGTCAACTATCTAAAGTATTGTTCGTTCTGGTTTTCAATACAGAAGCCTTAAATCTGTGTAGGCTAAGTGGTTCCTTTTACTTGTGAAGACTATTGATGGACTCTACAACGCCATCTTATTGGGGCTTTAGGAGAGTGGACGTTCTTTTAGTGCGCTTGTGCTTCTAGCCCTCAGGTCCCAACTTCGTTCTGCGGTCTCTAAGCTACTATGTTCTCTCGCCGCGCTTCAGCCTGAAGAACAAAATAAGCCGGAGGAACGGAGCAAGACGTTTTCTCACCTGGGCACTACTGAAAACATCTAGAAAAGTTTTCTGTGGTGCTCTGTTGCAGTAAAAGAGTCGGTCCACGAGCGCAAACTCAAACCTCTCTTTCCCTTCCTTAGTACCCCAGACTTTGGGGTTTGACAAGTTAAAGGAACCCTCGCCGAAGGCATCGTCATCATCTTGAGACGTCCACTCCGGTTCCCCTGCGCCTTTCATATGTTTGAAAATACCCTGCATAAAGTGGTCGATGAATAATTCGTTGAGTGGGCGAAGTGTCGAATTTTGAATATGGTCAAGAGACCGTTTATGTCTTGATTGCCTGGTAAATGAGGTAACGCGGTGGTTGTTTTACTCAGAATTGAGTTTATTCAAATATGTTCCCGCTAATAGGACTCACATTCGGACCTATACCGAACTCCCATGCATCACTTCGAAGAGTAATCACATTTTGCAACGAATCAGCCTTTATTGGACCACCCTAGTCGTCTCGACTCTCAAAGTTGCGCACATATTTCCCCAAGCACATAATCCTGAAGTGAGCCAATTGTCTCAAGCATGATCATTGATACTGCAGACGACGCTGCTGTGCCCGTCCGCAGGTACGGAAGTGATATCCCTGTCAAAAATCAGCCAATTCCAAGTGAAATTCACTAGGTGTATTAGAAATTTATGGGAATACGGGGGCGTGGTAGATCGGGCTCAAGGCCGATACGAACAGGCTCGGTGACAGGAAATGATTCTCAGTTCACCGCTAGAGAGCAATATATAGTGCTTTGGCCCTCGGATGAAAAATTGTCCAAGGCACGGTAGTAACGACGAATGTTGTCAAGTATCCGTAAAATGCGTCTCACTGAAGAGTACCATACTGCCAACCTAAAGGTGCTTTCAACAGTAACGAGAAGGGAATAGTGTATCTGATATCACAGCGATAACTCTATCATTCGTGTCAAATACTTCCACATTGCGTCTTGGTAGCCGAAATATCTGAGGGTCCAGGTCCATCGCTGATTTATAATAATATCGAGTTGGTGTTCTAAGTTGAATCTCGTGAAGAAAAGCTTGCATTTACACAGCACCAGCGCTCCAAACTGCTAGCGGCAAAAGGCCGTTTGCATATGTTTACAGTACGCGTTTCATTTCTACCACGCGCGTTAGCGCGGAAGCTCATGGGCCGCCAACAAACTCTAGGTCTGTTCTCGTACAACATTTCTGAAATTTTACATTTTTCAGAGCATTCTCAACTAGGAAAGTTCTTCGATATGCCAAAGTCTACGAAAGTAGCACCTCCGCAGCAGGCTAGCCTGCAGGAGATGTGGGGAAAGAAGAAAGAACCCAAGGTCGAGCTCAAAACCGAGTCGGACGCGATGGAGGTCGAACAAGTTAAAGAACTGAAGGGTACACTCCTAATTGAAAAGCATTTCCACGTGTTTGTTCATCTTACCCTTTCAGCCGAATCGTTCAAGCGGAAAGAACCAGCTTCCATAATTTGTATGTTATTCAGATGCTCTTGCTTACGCTTCCTAATGCGATGTGTAGCGTCCCCAAAACTGAAGAAGCGGAGAGTAATTGACTCTGATGACGAACTTGACCCGGACGATTTACCATTTCAGCCCTGTAAGTCAAGTTCGAGTTATTCAATATATCGTGCGAGTGACCAGGTGTGATGCCCACAGCCGGTTCAAGCAGACCACCATCAGTAACAACATCACCTTCGCGCGCTTCCTCGCTTCCCCGCTCTCGTTCTTCGTCACCTCCAACCCAAGCTAGAGGAAAGAAGCAAGCATCACCCTTGCAGTTGAAAGGTGATACTCTGACGGGTGTAGCTGCGAAACGGTCAAGTGACGATGAAGGAGAGGATGAAGTTGAACCAGAAGAAGTTGACGAGGATGAGGAGGTAGAGTCGTTGTCGAAAGACAAAGCTGCAAGTACGAAGAGGTATGTGACCTATTTCAAAGGTGGAATAGCCCGTAATGACGATCACTAGTGCTCAGGCTGCATTATCAAGACGAGACGATGTTGATGTTGAAGGAGGATGGAAAGTTGGCCAACCGTAAGTTGTAATTGGCCTTTCAAGATATATGCCAGAATTCCTCATTTCTCTGTCAGGGTGCCGTATGCCGCTTTGACGAAAGCGTTCTCATTGATTGAAGGCACAACTAAACGGCTGGAGAAGAACGCTATTCTTACATCCTTTTTACTACTCGTGATCCAAAGAAGTGCAAAGGGTGATTCCAAATTCCTTCTCCAGGCGGTTTATCTATGTATCAACAGGGTAAGTTCACCCTTGGTATTTGCAGACGCTTTCGATTAAAAGGTTTGTTCTCAGCTTAGCCCTGATTATGTTGGCGTTGAACTCGGTATTGGCGAAAGTCTTCTGATCAAAGCTATTGCCGAGTCCACTGGCCGAAGCCTCAATCTTATCAAAGCAGATCTTAAACGAGAAGGTGACTTAGGTTTAGTGGCGATGGTTAGTTTGAATATTCTGGTCGTCTATCTTTGAGCTTACATCTATCAGAACTCAAAAAATAGTCAAAAAACTCTTTTCAAGCCGAAACCCCTGACCCTCCCATTTGTCTTTCAAAACCTGCGAGAGATTGCATTAACTTCTGGGCATTCGTCGCAGGCCAAGAAGGTTTCGATTATAACTAAATTGTTGGCAGCTTGTCAAGACTTTGAAGCCAAATATATTGTTCGAAGTCTGGAGGGTAAGCTAAGGATAGGAAATGCAGAACGATCAGTGCTTGTCGCCCTTGCTCATGCTGCAGTACTTGCTGAGAAGGAGGGTTGTAAGTTCTTTTTTGCATATACTTTGTGTGAATTGACATAACTTGCTGATTGGATAGCGGGTAAGAAATGGAGCCAAGAAAAGTTGGCGACTCGCCTGGAAGAGGGTGCAAATGTCATGAAATCTGTTTACAGGTGCGATTCTTCACTTGAACTGGAGGTATATTAATAATTCCCATTTTCCCAGTGAGTTACCAAGTTACGACGAAGTCATTCCAGCTCTACTTGAAGTGGGCATCGATGGTCTACGTCAGAGTTGCAAACTCACGCCAGGCGTGCCTCTCAAACCTATGCTTGCCAAACCGACCAAAGCCATCGGTGAGGTGTTGGACAGGTTTGAGGATAAGAAATTTACCTGCGAGTATAAGTATGATGGCGAGCGTGCGCAGGTAGGTGACTTTGGCGTCAATCACTCACTCAAAAGATCGTCTGACCTAATTGATCATCTAGGTCCACAAGTTGCAGAATGGCAATGTTTCTGTGTTCAGTCGGAACTCCGAAGACATGAGCAAAAAGTACCCGGATTTAGTCGACCAGTTGCCTAAAGTACGTATTTCTTAAAAAAAACAAAAATATTCGTTGAATAAAGTTGACACCCCTCATTAGTGCATAAAAGAAAAGACAAAATCGTTCGTGCTTGACGCCGAAGTGGTTGCGATTGACCACAAAACGGGAAGTCTGATGCCTTTCCAAGAACTGAGCAGGCGGAAACGAAAGGACGTTCGAGTTGAGGATATCCAAGTCCGAGTCTGCCTTTTTGCATTCGATTTGCTTTATCTGAACGGCGAGGTGAGTCCTAGTGTTGCGTACACAAGATGCTTTTAGATCAATGGCCTTGATTTAAGCCGTTGCTGCAAAAGCCGTTGGATGAAAGACGTGCGCTTCTGCACAACCACTTCAACGTAGTACCTGGGGAGTTCGACTTTGCCAAATCTTCTGATTGCGAGAGCACAGAAGAGATCCAGGCTTTCTTGGAAGTGAGCGTGAAAGATGGATGCGAGGGACTCATGGTCAAAATGCTGGAATCGGATGCTAGTCACTACGAACCCAGCAGACGGAGTGTGAATTGGCTCAAGGTACGTGTCTTGTCATCAAATCGCTAGATGTTCATGTTTTCTTTGTTAGCTGAAGAAAGATTACCTTGCCGGAGTTGGCGACTCACTAGACTTGGTCGTTGTTGGTGCTTATTATGGCAAGGGAAAACGAACCAATGTGTATGGGGCCTTCCTCCTGGCTTGCTATGATCCCGACTCAGAAGTATATCAAACCATCTGTAAAATTGGCACGGGGTTCAGTGAAGAAGCTCTACAAAGCCACTATGACACTCTCAAGCCACTTGAGACTCGGAAGCCTCGAGGGGACATCAAAGTTGGCGGAGCTAAACCCGACATTTGGTTTGAACCCAAAGTCGTTTGGGAGGTGTTGACTGCCGATTTAAGTTTGAGCCCTGTGTATACTGCAGCTCAAGGATTGGCTGATGAGCGGGGTATATCCCTCCGCTTCCCTCGGTTCATTCGGATCAGAGACGATAAGTCGGCCGATGATGCCACTGCACCAGAGCAGGTAGGTCGTCTATTCACCAAAAAACTATGTTGCATTCAGAACAATTTGTCGTTTTCTAGATTGCGGAGATGTATGAACGGCAAGCTCTAGCGCAGAGCAATGGCAAGAAACGGAAAGGCGCGGACGATGAAGACGGGTTCTGGTAGTGTACCCAGCTGGATGAAGATGGAAGTGTTCATCGATGTAAATTAAATGGATAAAGAATATAAAAATGGATATATCTGAAGTTTTTGGTCCTTGGATATTCAATTGACTGGCTTTTGTGCTCTCTCGCTTTGGGTTTCCAGAATGGCCCTCGTGACCTCGCCATCCGTCGGCGTTTTCTCATCTTCCTTGAGACCCAACTTTTGTTCCCGACCTCCTCTGTACCAGTAATTCACAAAGCGAACATCTTGAATGGACTGTGCGACTGTATTTGTGGAATGACAAGCGAAAAGGAGATAATTGCGTGGATGGACTCTCCATGCTGTTGGGAAAACTTGTAAGAAGATATCTGAAAGCATATTTTTGCACATACCAAATCGCATAAAAACCATTCTGTACAGGAGAGAATAATTCAGATTACCTCTAGTACAAATCGATTGTGATGATAACACGAAGCTCGCACTCACGAATAGGCGGCCAGGGTGGTTGTCATTGTCCCTGAGATGAACTCCTCGTCTTTCTTAAGGTCAGCCAGGGCAGCGAGAGGTAGGCCCCAGTTTGCGACCTATTTATGTTGTTCGCTTTACATATGAAAGGATTCATGGAAATTACATACTGGACCCCAGAAATGTGTACCTAAGAAACAAGGGAGGTGTAAGCAACCTGCAGTGCGATAGAGTAAATGATATGCTGCATACTGAAAAAGTATTCGCGCGCTGCTGGCGACCGCAGCCATGTAAAGAATGTCGACGACATGGTGTTGAAGAAGAGTCTAGTCTAAGAACTTTTCTTATTCCTGAATTGGGCCAACTCACGTGGGCTTCAAAACATGATTTGTGCCAGTTTACGTAGAATTTCCCTGCAAAGTCAGGGCATGCGTGGCATTGTAGAACATGCTGTGTTTCTGTATTTCTTTGTCTCCGATTTGTCTCTGAGATATGTTTGATGTCCCATCGGTAGACTGCCAGGCCTTGCGTACAGTTATGGCGCTGTCAAATAATTCTTCCCATTAACAGGCTCTAAAAGGAAATGTGTTATTTTGCCAATTTGCACGTTGCAGTTTCATCATAGACTCAAGTATATATTATCCTCTCCAATTTCCCATCTCCTTTCTCATCCTCACCGTATCTTCCAGGATGAATCAACAGACATATGGTTATCCCTATTATCCAGTCTATCCCCAGCAAACGCCTTACATGGGTGCTGCCGTTGCAGCGGGTCCTAGCTCAGGTTATCCACCTTTTTATCAACCACAACCAGCACCCCAGAACCCAAATCCACCCATACCTGCACCTTACAGCTTCGATGCAGCAGCCTACGGGCCTAACAATGGACATCGTTCACGTATTAAGTCTAATAAGAAAAAGCCCGAGATGCAGATGCAAGTCCCACAACCTCAAAGCCGACCTCGAGTTCCTTCAAATCCCCAAAACCCAATGCTCGATGAAACTTTTGTTGAGAAGACCGATAACCCATGTAATTACATTTTATCCTTCTAATCGAAAACTCATTGATTCCATGACTAGTTCATATGATCGTCTCCTTTCATGGCTATAACGAGCTTCACATCGAACACATCCTCGAGCTAGCACTAGAGGAGATGCGTCAGGTCATCTGGCCTCTATGGCCAGATAGGTTAGAATCTGATGTTGTCGTCGGACACACTTGTATCGCTCGATTCAGAAACACGCCTTGGGACCTGAGTGGGCCAAACGTGCAAGAGTATGTAATATCACTTTCAGTTCAGAAGCTTGTGTACCCTTCGCTTAGCTGAGTTTGACCTGCTCTTAGTGCTTACAAGCTGATCGCAGAGTTTTTCCGGCTATTCCAGAAAAGAGTAAGCAAACTCAGTTTGTGTCGCTTCTCGTACAGATTTTAACATCGACATCACTTCATCAGGGCTATTCCTTCCAAACTGCAATTAATATCGGAACGACAGTACGCCTAGCTGGTAGCGTGCAGATGTACACAATAACCTAACCCACTATCATCCAGACACCGCGCCTCATCTTCCAAGTGACAAAACCAGACAACTCCGAGTTCTTCCTCGCATTTTTCTCTCAAGGAGGACGAAGATTAACGCTGATCAATCCACCGCAGTCCATCGACCTTTCAATTGGCGCCCGCCTACGATCGGTTTTCGGAAAACAAATTTCATCCGTCGATGTTCCGGAAGAGTACATGAGGGTTTTTGAGGTCAAGCGGATGCCGAATAGCAACGGTTCGTTGATCAAGGAAATACTTTCCGCAGTCGGAATCCGGGACTCATTTCAAACTCCAGTACCCGAAGTGGAGCCGGGTATCTTCTTGGTGGAGGTACTGAGAATACTGAACCAACTAGGGTTCCATCTCGATGCGTCCATACCTCTTAGCCGTCGAGGTCCCCTTGGTCTCCGGAATCAAAGGGAAATACTGGTCTTTAAAAGGATAATACCCGGAATTTCCTAATGCTTCTTAATTCACATTTTGTTGCTTTCGATCACATTACGCCTTACAGATACTCACAGTGCTGCTCCTTTCTGCTTTGATGTATAGTGTGAACATAACTACCCCATAGAAACATTGTAATCATACACAAATACTGTTTGTTGAATAAACCGCACGTCCCAGTTATGGGCTTCAAAACATAGGCGCGACGGTTTTAATTACACCATCTTAATGACTTTCGACCCATCTGCTACACCGCTGAGAGCCTTGGCGTACACTTTGCCGCTGGCATCTCTGTTATTGTTTAGGTGATCCCACCATCCGAACAAAAAGTCTCGAGCGATGAGTTTGAACCAGGGCGTAAAAGAATAGCCTTTAAAAGGTCGTATCAGTATTCGTTTATATGGATACACAAAAAAAATTACTGGAGTCGTCAAACATGGCCTGAAGCTCGTCCTTGTTGACATATTTATGGTCGCGTATTTCATTTAGGTTGGGAGTGACCGTTACATCGGCCGTAAGGAAAAGAATGTAATCCACTAAGCCGAAAGGCAAATTCATCAGCAAAATGATCCAGAGGGACCGAAAGGTCCACGCACCTTCATGTTCACCCCACATTCCATCGGAAGGTGCCAGATAATGAATTCTCGTCAGATATTGAAATTCATCGACAGGCGTCTGATCTCTCGGAATTCCGAGCTCATGGTCCAATTTTCGAGACGCGGCAACGCGCACGCCGAGCTGGTCCTTTTCAATCTTCTCCTCGTCAAAGTCATCGAGGGGATGCGAACAGCAGGTGTTAGTCCACATGTCAGGGAAAGTGATCTTCTCAGTGGCACGTTGTTGAAGGAGGAGCCTGCCGTCTGAAGGACGAAAAACAAAAGCCGAGAAGGCGCGGTGGAGGAGACCTTTATTGATGTTTTCCATAAGATGGCCTGTAAGGGGCAAAGTTTGTTTTCAGAGGCAAATTAGAGACGAGCGATTGATTTGGGGACACACAAGTCTTTTTGTCCACTGCACCGATTGCATTATCTTGTTCATCGACAAGTATACACCTCTCGTCCATGAGCCTCGATTGCTCCGGATCATAATTGGATAAATCAACGGTAGCAAGGTAAGCGCGTGCAGCGGCTACTGCAGGAGACTGGGCCATTGTGGGTCGCTGAAGTCGGAAAGCTCGTACTTGGCTACTCAAATTATGAACCCGCACAAGAGCAGGTAAGCGACGCGGTAAAAGAGGAAACAGTTTGATCGACGGGTAGCAAGCCACACAATTATATACCAGCAGAGTGGAGAACAAATTTAGCGCAACCAAAAGGGTCAAACCCTGCTGAAAATATGATCGAGGCAATTTACTCGTCTTTTGCCCAGTGTGCAAAAATTATGGGTCAACATACAGACAAATTTGCGATTTTACATAGTTCTCATGTTGCGGCGAAGATATATCAGCTTCACACCATACGAGTCGTACGCCCCTTCAAATGATCTTGATCAAAACAGGATCATAAGCTCCCACTTGTTCCAACCGAATGAGGTCCTTTGTCGCTAGAACTAGACAAAAAAACCTCAAAGTAATTACGACGGGTCGCAAAAACTTTTGCTCACCCAGACAGTGATAAAACGCCGCTGCAGCAACATGGCGCGTACTCGTCATCTTGGGAACAACTACATCGAAGCTCAGTCGATCCTCTACACTGGACAAGGATCGATGCTGCATCTTGGCGTATCTGCCGGACGTCAATACTTTAAAACAAGGTGGCAAGGATACTCACTCCAAAAAGTTGTGTGAATTCCTCTCCAAAGTAACCACGTTCAATTCCGATTGTTGAGTCTCCTGTTGCGTGTCTTCCTGGACAAGGGCATTGCCCACTATGGCCAAGAGAAAATTCACAAAACGTCTCCTCGAATAAAACGACATAGCTGACCTTCGAATGCAAAGTCTTCCCCAATTTGCGAACCAGTCTTTCCCATAACAGGTGAAAAAGTCAGGGCCCCCAAAACACTTCCTCTCTGGCTGGGAGCGAAGGAGCTCTCACGTCTACTGCTCAAGGAGCTGCTTCTCAGCCTCACATCGACAGGTTCGATTACGCGATCACTTCCAACAGCAGCCGCATTACCGCTGGAAGAACTTGGTCCGGCATTATCCCATGGAAAAAGGGAGCTGCGCTGAGAACCGCCACTACCTTGGTTATGGTTGGGATTTCCAAAGTCAAACGCAGTATTGGCGCCAATGACAGAGCCAGAGAATGTTGAGAGGCGACGGGCTTGGCCTGGTTCCTAGTTTGTGCAATATTAAGGTCACTCGCTTTCAAGAAATCCGTCTTTCCTACCTCAGATGAATGGCGGTTTCCGCCATTCTCATCAACAAACATGCCTACATCTGCATTGTTGTCTGCGTGCAGGAATTACGTTTAATGCTCCTCAAATCCTTAACTTCGAGTAAAAACAACATACCAAAACCCCAATCCATATCCATTCCCATCTCTGCATGGGATTGAACTGGTTCATCACCAGGAAATGTATCTGCTTCTTCCTGTGGGCGTCGCGTTTTACGTTCCGTCCTCCTACGTTTGGGCCGAGGTAACCCTTCGTCTGGATGCCAACGTCAATATATAAGCAAAGACAAGGATGATTCCGAAATTGACTGCACTTACATTCGTCGTCCTCGTGTATTCTGAGGGCGCCAGACCTAGTCTCGACTTGTACTCTAAAGTTCTGTTGCCAAAAGTTGATGAGCTCCTGGGCTTGCACTAATAAGGGCGGGTCAGCCAATACACTTTCCGTAAAATTTCGAGGAAAAGAGCGCACATCCTTTTGGAGCTCCACATATCATTTCCTCAACGATTCTGCCACTTTCTTTCTCGAGCTTCTTCTGAAGTAACTCCTGTCTCTGATGTCTTTGCAATTGAAGATACTTTGCCCTCGCGACCTGATTACTCGTCATGAGATCGGCTCATACAAGAACGCGAAAAGTTAACCTTTAACTCCTCGTCTGTCAACTCTGTCCGCGCGTCAAGAAGCAGTCGAGTTCTCTTCAACTTTTTTACTGGCTCAACTTGATTTCGCCTATTAAGTTCTTCGGCAGTAATATCTCTGAGGGGTTGGAATTGTTCGGCATCTTGTGATAATAATTGACGAGAAAAGGTCGTTGCTGGACTAAGCGTCCGAAGTTGAGAAGCAACAGATCCTGCGCGTGAGGGTGGTGCCGTGCGATTCTCTGCCAATCGAAGTATTTGAGCATGTATTCGTTGCGCAAACATCGAGCATATGCCTACCTTTTCTGGGCGTCTAAATAACAATTATTCGTTAACGTCCCTGCTTTAATTGAGTGCCATATTAAATCAGACCTTTTGTTTCTTGGATACAGGTTTGGAACGATGTTTAGTCTGATCACCTTGATCCGCTGACGTATGATCAACATCCATCATAGGCATTTCATCAGCATTAAAGTTAAATATCATATCGGTTGCATTCAGGTCATTCATATCGTCGAACGCCAAGTCAGAATGCCTGGAAGTCGTCAAATTTTGTCCCATTGTGAATAACTCAAAATACTTGCCTGTCGCTGGCACGAATGCTCTTCACAGGCGAAATGCCCCATCCTAATTCCCTCGCAAGGTCATCTCCGAGTCCAATACCTAGATCATCCCCAGCATCCAGTCCATCAGAAAAGAACGAGTTGTCGAAGCCATGACCCTCGGCATGCGACGACGACAAATCCAGGCCTGCACCATGTACAGAACCATTAAAAGATAGATCATAGGAAGCAGAGAGGATGTGTTCGTGATGTTCATCAAGTGTGTGCATTTCTTTTCTGGCAGTCTCAGCTTCTGGAACGTCTTTCGACAGCTTGGGTCTCTTTTGCTTTTTCTTGATTGTTCTGAAATCGTCATCTCCATCATTTATATCTGCGATGCTTCCGGTCGTCGCATCTGGGGGATGTCAATATAGCAGATTCTACAAATATGAGTCGCGAATTGATTACCTCCGATGTCAAGATACTCGTCCCAGTCCTAAATCTGATCAGCGGATTAAGACGCATGATGCATTGGAAAACGCATACAACGACCAATGCATCATAATCCAGGGTGTGAGCAGCCTGAGGATTTGGAAGGATGGTAAGTGTAGAAGGGCTAACAAACATTTGTTAAGTACAGGTTGATGGCCTAAGCAAAAAAGGCTAACCGCGCAACAGGATTGGCCATGAGCAGTTGGCCATCTCCGGCAACAGTATTGCGCAGGTCTTGGACGACTTTCTTTAACGAAGTAACACAGTTCGTTACGTCGGTCATGAATATTTCTTGCTTGACTGTACGTAAACAGTGGGTTTGATAAGAATGATAAAGTGCCGTTTAACCAGTGAATCACCTTTGTAGACACTAAAAATACTTAACAATTAGTGATTACTCGAGTGCTGTTCATCTGAGGCTCACCGAACAACTCCAAACATCAAATTGCTGGATAAACGCAAAGCCAGTGGCTCCGCGGGCTGTGAAATCAAGTCACAAAGCTGAGAAATATCTGCAGTGAGGACTGATCGCTTTGGTAGCTTTCGAAAGGCGGATTTTGATCCTAAGGTTGCAGCCAACCTTGTACGAGAACAGGGTAAGTGCCTTGGACACACAAAAATGAAAGAAAAATTACCAGAGGAGGCCAAAGCCGCTGTCGCGTTTCACGAGCAATTCTGGAGTGAAGAACATGGGAGAAGTAGAAAAGGTGTCAAAATGGGTATCCCAAGCTGGAGGCCTATAAAAGTAGATTGTGGCGACTATTTCCGAAATTAGAAGTGTCAATGTCATTATAGAAGCACAACCTAAAAATACACTAGATGACCATCTCATGAAATACATAAAAATCATACTTTAATCCACCTCTGCCCTTCGGTTCCTACTATTCGAGCAAACAACTCATCGCGACCTATGATCCAAATAAATTTCTCTTCCTTTTGTTCTAAATCGTCTGTCGGGTCCGACCACCGAATACAGAGACCTTTCAGAAGACCGGTCTTCTTTACTCCTTTGACAGCAGACAGAGGGATGATTAACTTTGCGTTTTGTGAAATCAGTGGTGTGAAAAAGAATGCCCTGTATGTCAATGTGATTAGACCAGGAGAAGAACTGTGCTGGCATGGGTAGGCTGTCACCCAATTCATCAGCAATCTTAGAGTCGACTTGAGCAACGTAGATACTCACTATGTGTTTCCATATTCGCTTGTGGTTGCGCAATGCTGAGCGCCGCTGCAAGCAAGGGATGACGGGGAGGCCAAACTTCTAGAATGGGATGCTATGAAAAGAAGTGAGCGACCATAAAGGTGATCAGCATGATGCAGATGACTTGCCCCCTTTCCTGGTGTCAATTTCTTTGCGAGTAGATCTTTCGACTTCGGCTCGATGGAGTTCAAACTGGTCATCGACGGGCTGGTAAAGTGTTTCGACATGTTCGCTCCACGAAGAGCAGTTTCGTTAATGTCCTGCCTTTTCTTTCTCTGTGTCTTGCGGGGACTGACTTCCAATCCTGCTGCCACCCGTTCCGAAATGAGTTGCATGGCATATTCTGCGTCAGTGGGAACATCTTGGAAAGGAAACGGAATTCTGGTATAGAGTCAATCAGCTAGATATACAAAGATGAAACCAATAATTGGGACTACCTTTCCATGTCCGAGGGAGGAAGAGCCGCAAGGATTGGGATCACGTGCCAGAACAAGACACCAAAAGTCAGAAAGAGGAATTTGGAAATATATTTGGCCGGAAGGAACGAAGTGAGGAACAGAATGAAGAGGATCTTCACGATATTCCATATCAAAAAAAATTTTCAAACAAATATGGTTGCTTACCGTGCCGTATCTCCACGATGCAGCCGGCTTCCGCCAGATAAAGATGCTGAAACATATTAGTATGTGGAATGTATTAACAGTCAAAGCCCACTTTACTTTCGAATTCTTTCGTGCAGATCAACTACTTGATCTAGAAGATAGAGAGCTAGCCGCTTCAAGTCTGCTTCATACTTATCGTCTGGATCATCCAATACAGTCATGTCTTCCTGTAGTTGGTCGTCCGGATTTGAGTCCGACGAAACGCGAGACTTTTCCTTCCCTTTGGCAACCTTCTTCACTTTCATTTTCGTAGTTTTATCCAGAAGTCGAAACAGCCTCCACATTTCTGTCATGACAGACGATGTCGAAGACAACCTTGCAGTAACGTGGGCTCCAAATGCATCAGCTTGTTGCACCTCTGCGCGATGTCTACGGAGATCACTAAGACTTGGGTAGGAAAAAATCCTTCGACGTAGGAGTGCAAATAGGGTCCGTCCAACCAGCGCAGGCAACAGAAGATTGTGCCACCATAGAGTCCAATATATCTAAATGATTCTATTAGCTCAAAATGTAAGTCTCTCAAAGACACGACTGACCGTGCAGTAAACGGAGCTAGTCAATGGCTCTTCCCAAGTGGCCAACTTCTTAAGACTATTAAAGAAAGGCCAGTAAGTCGGCAGGGCAATAAGGTACAATCTTTCGAGTGCAAGCCGCAATCGGCCAAACGTAAAAGGCGGAGAAGGAAGTCGAGGAGGAGGAAGTAATGGAGCAAGATATTGCTGAAAACATGGTGTGTATCAATCTGCAACAGCCTTAGAATTAAGTGGGGGCTTACGCATGCGATCTCTTCGGAAAGACTGCTGGAAATTGTAGATTTGGAAGACGTCACCAAGTCTGTTGTTGGTGGAAGGCCATTATCTCCATCTGTCTTTGATTGAAATGCAGTCCATTCGCTTTCTTCTTCTGAAGAAGCAGCAGGTGCCACTGATAGATTCCTGCCAGAGGACGTATTGGGAGGCGTTTCGAGAATTTGAACTTCATTCACATGCTACATTTGTCTCTGAGTTTTATTTTTGAGTGGTGTCATTGCGAAATAAACCGTACGGCAGAGAATAAACGCATAAACCTCTCGATCTCTTCTTCGTCGTAAAGTTCTCGCAGCTGAACCTCTGAAAGCGCGGATTCATCTTGGTCTTCCGTTTGAAAATGATTATTCTCCGCTTGAACAAATGCATCAACGGACCAAGATCGAGAAGGAGTGGAAGACATGGTAGTAGTATGGTCGAGAGTACTGGGCTAGGTGCTCCACATCCTTCCAACTCCACATTGCAAGTATCTGCTGTGTAGACGGCGGTGTTGCATCTCTAGGACGAAATCATCCAATTCTCCTGTTTATAGAGGATTTTGGGACAATTTTTAAAATGCGGTCACATGATTGGCGCGATCTGGCCTGTCATTGTCAACAAAGTTACAAACGTTTTGCACTTTTACACCACTACCAACTATCATGGTACATTCCGGTCTTCTGGGCTGGGCAAACTCTGTTCGTTTGACTATGGCGGGTGACCTTGGCCGCCAGGCTTTCAAGGATCAAGTGCAGACTATTGGATTCTTGTTCCTTGACGATTATTTAGACAACATTGTTTCCGGGGCAAAGCAAGAGTAAGTAGTTGATTTAAGCCCCTTCTTCTATCTTGTTTTTAATATGTATTTTCAGTCCATTGATTGAGCTCGTAAAAACACCAGGCCGGAAGAAAGTTGTCTCCAAAAAACCCAAGTTAGGTCCCTCGAAATTGGGGAACATCCTTTCCCCTGATGTGAGATAGAAGAATTGCTTTGGGTATTTTAGACCTGATATTTCCTTTTACGATTAGGATAGCGAGAATATTGTCCCAGATAATAGCTTTCATAAAGCTTTGCTCAACGCTGCTGTGGAACTCAACGAGCTTTCCGTCATCGCAGAGGATGAGGAGCCTTCTGAACGAACTCGTTCGTCGACTTCAGGTCGTGATACAGAAAAACAGAAATCACCATTTTCTGTATTGCCAGAATTCCCTTCTGTGCCAGAGCACATACCTGTGCCGTCAGTGGACAGATCTTCCAATTCCTTGCATCAGGAAAGTGTTGTTATCTCTACCCTGGATGCAGACACCTTCCATTCTATCTCTTTGGGTTCACCGGATTCTAGTGCCAATCAAATAGACCGCAACCGACACTCTAATAATTCTGAGCCAATGATCGTCGATACGCCCTCCGAGCATGGGTTGCCTAAAGACTGTCAGGACGAATCCAATCATAAACCGGAAGATGATACAACGTCGTTGCTTTCCAAGCCAAGCGAAAAAGTCCCTCCTTCGTTTCCTACACTCCCAGAGCCCATGCCCTTGCGAAAATCCACTAGAATTCGAGATCCTCCTGTCAGTGCGGTCATGCTTGGCGTTGCAACGCCGGGTGCAGCTGCTAAAAGAACGTCTTGGCTCGCGAAAGCTCGAGAAGTAAAAGCGCTTGAAGGAACCGTGAAGAAGAGCCACATGCCTGCCATGACGTCGACGTCAAACGCAATGCCGGTTTCTGCGTTACAATTCTTGCAGGGCACGAAAAGAAAGAGCGGAGAAATGCTCGCGGAGACTCAATTAGGAGTGCAGGAGGAAACTGTCGTCCAGAAAGTTGCAAAGATTGAGGCAGGCGAAACGGCACCTCGTAACTTGAGAGAGAAGTCACTTTCTGTCTTAAACTCGAATTTTGAGGAGCTTTCAGAACAATTCACGAAGAATTCTACTGTAGAACCATATCGCGACCCGGACACTTCGCAAGAGGTTGTCCTTCATCAACTCAAGAAGGCTGTGGAAGGATTAGGAGTGCGTGCCAGCAAGATGATGGGCAAAAGCCTTGGTGGGGATGCAGCAACCGCTCTGGCTGAAGCCAAAGCTGCGGCGGAAGCTCGCCTTGCCGAAAGAGATCGGCTAGCGGCAAAGGGGTCAGTTGCTGTGGCTCAAGAGGCGGCGCTCATAAATTCAAATGTAAACGACGACGACAAAGACGTGCCTATGCATTCTTCGTTGTCAGTGAATATGCACGGAGGTCGCTTGAGCGTGTCAGATCTCTTCCCCAAGGAAGGGCATATTAAGGAGAAACACAACGTTCCTGAGAAGGTTTTCCACAAACTGGTTCACCCACCTGTTTTCTCTGCCAAAGAAGTGGAAAACACTCGCATGAGCACGTCCACAACACCACCCAACTCCCCTCCACTTCAATCCACGAGAAATATGCAGGGAGAGGAACCCCCTTACACAAAACCCGCGCCAGTTTTTGTGCCTCCCGCTCCCGCTCTTGTTGCATTAGAGCCGCCTGCAAAAAAGGAAACCTTTACGTTCCGACCAGCCTCATCGCCAAAGTACAACGTTCCTTCATCCATTGCTCTAGGCTTCGGCCCACTCTTTCCGTCACCCAAAAACAAAGTGTCAACTATGCCCTTAACTGCGCAATCCACTGTCGAGAGCGTTCAATCGGAAATCGTTTTTGATGACAATGATGGTCCTGCCTGGATGCCAAACACTCAAGATACGGAGTTTACGTCCACCTACGGAAGTCAATCTCAGCCCCATACCCAAGTTTGTGACGAAGATGATAGCTGGCCGGTTGACGAGAAGCTTGCTGCTGGTGTCCAGTGGACTTACGGCGTTTCGAAAGAAGATAGCATGACATGGAGCACTTTGCCTTCTCAAAGCCAGAGAGCGGATACCGGTCCTATTACCAAGACTTCTACAATTAGAGAGGAGGTAGAGAAAAGTACTCATGTTCCGGGAGGCCTTGGTATCGAAGCGAATAATGAAGACCTCATTCCCTGTGACGAGGAGCTCGAGGAGATTGTTCTAAGGTCCAAATCAACTGTAAGTCTCGTCAAAGTGAGTTTTACACCGAGGACATTGCATTTCCTTCATAATCACTCAAATTTTCAGCAACCGGAACCAGCTAGGAGTGAAAGCCAGATGTCTATGGCATCGTCAGAGTCTTCACAATCTCAAGTCGGTTTCTTTGGTCAAGCTTCTAAATTCTTGAGCAGCGCCTTAGGTACAAGCAAGAAGAAGCCTGAGGTTAAGAAGGTCTTGCAGATGGCAGCGGTTGCGGCCAAGAAGGTTCGTTGTTTCCATCGCTTTCTTCAAGTGAATCTTTCATGACCCGTCGGCTTCAGCAACAAGAAGAGGCAGACAAGAAGGCTCTTCGTCTCAAGGAGATGGAAATGCGAAGACAGCAAGCTATGCAAAGGAAGGCAGAAGAGGAGAAAGCCAAAGCGCTGGACGAAGAAAAAAAGTTGAAAGAAGAAGCAGAGCGTAGGAAGCGAGAAAGAGAAGAGCATACGGATAAACGTCCATTTAAACCGACCGCAAGTAAAAGGGTATTTTGTTCCTGCTACTGCTACGTTAGCCTGCTAATTGGGATACAGGAGGACGATACAAAAAAGCGGAAGATTGAGCCTGTGCCAGTGGAAAAGAAGGCAGAGCCCAAGAAGCCAGCACCAAGTGTTCTTTTGGGCAAGTCGCACCTGAAATATTCTGTCAAGCAGTCGACAACTTCTCATGCGACGACCAATGGAAACCACGTGCAGCCAGCCGCGTCTTCATCATCAATAACCATTGATTCATTGAAACCCACACATGCTGCTCCGACTTTCCAGCAAAAGGCGAAGCCCCCGGTTTTTCAAAAACAAGTCATTGACGAGGACTTCACCCAACCTTCACAACTTGTGCAGTCGCAGATGGCAGCTCGTGCCAAAGCACAGATAGAAGCATCTAACCCTACTATTTTAAGCGAAAATATTGAACTTCCGGACATTAACAGCGAGTATTCTGATTCCGAAGATGAAGGTCGCAAACGCACTTTTGATCCTCCCGATTGGGCTCAATCTCCTGAACTTCGCCAAGCATTGCAACAGCAAAGCACTATTAATCCTGATGATATCTTTGGAGCAATTCGCCCCCTCAGGATGGAAGAAATCTTCAAGACACGAACTAGTCGGTTCCGCTCGAGAACCAGCTCAGCAAATTGGACAGGGTCTGATCGCCTTACTGTGCAGGAAGAAAAAGAATACGCGCGTCGGATGGGTTTCAAGTAGTAAAGCTTGCATTTGGATATTTCATTCTCATTTATGTGTCGGTGTAATCTTAGGATGCTTTTCACTGTCCCGCGTTGTATATTGCACATATAAACGAGATGTACAAAACACTAACCATGGCTAAATATGGCAATGCTCGTTTTTGGAAAATGCTCACGTGCTCTAACCGTTGGCTTGATCTTCAAACATCTCGACGTTGACCACAACGTTACTTAGCGCCTGCAACAACGCCATCTACCCTCTCTGCATTTTAATTTTTTTCCTTCAAATTTGCATGGCTTCGTCATCATCATCGTCATCGCCGGAGATTTCAGCTGCCGAAACCCATAGAGATTCTTATGCCCGTTTCTCTTACAAAGATGCCACGCAGGACGAGGTGCTAGAGGATCTGTCCAGGTAGTGTCGGTGTACTTGCTCTTATCACTGTAATGACGTGAATTTATTATGAAGTCGATTTATCCTCAACCTTCCTGATGAAGAACTAAATTCACTGGAAAGAGTGTGCTTTCAAGTAGAGCAAGCGTATGTTCAATTCTCTGAGAGTTTGTCTTCGGAGTTGACTTCTTTTCCCCAGCCATTGGTATTACGAAGACTTCGTTCGAGAGGAAAACACGAAATTGCCATCTATGTCGCTCAAGAAATTTTCAGAGATGTTGTTCTATGCTTGCCCACTGTTACAACAGTGGAGTCACGACCATGAGGAAGCGTTCAAGCACTTCATGCAGTATAAAACGCGTGTTCCTGTTTGTGGGGCAATCATGTTGAATGATGCTATGGATAAAGTTCGTCATCTATCACCATCCCAGCTACTTTTATGATAACTGGCTTGAAGTGTGTGCTTGTAAAGGGCTGGAAAGCTTCTTCAAATTGGGGTTTTCCGAAAGGCAAGATCAACGAAACGGAACCTCCGGCATCATGTGCTATTCGAGAGGTATACTTGTATTTTTTGTCTCTTGTGTTGAATATATTTTAACATATCCTTCAGGTGTTGGAAGAAACCGGATATAATCTAGCGGGCCAGCTAGATCCTGCGAATGTGATTGAACTCACCATAAAAGAACAAAAAATCTCTTTGTTCATTGTACATGCGGTGCCGGAAGACTTCAACTTCCAAACGAAGACTCGGAAGGAAATTAGTGTATGGGACTTCCTTGTTTATTTGTATCCTCGCTCCTTACTATTGCACCTTTAGCAAATTTCATGGTTCAAACTATCGGACCTGCCAACGTGGAAGAGGAAATCCCAGGTGGCAAATGGGAAGTTCTACCTCATCTCCCCATTTATTGGGTTGGTGCCTACTTTGTTGTGATTTCCTTGTTGTTAATACTCTATCCAGACCACTGAAGAACTTTATCCGTGAGCAGCGGCAGCGAAGTCAGAAGAACATCGGGAATCAGGGGAAACTGAAATCTGATAAAGTGAATGGATCCGATTACACTAACGGCGCCCATCCACACAACATGCAACTTCAAGTCAGAGAGCAGCCGAAGTCTGTGAACACGAACGAGAACGAGTGGGGCCCTGAATTGACCCGCCTGTTTTCCGGCTTAACGGCTATGAGTAACAATTCTGATAAAGGACATGTTCCCAACGGGTCAAGCAATGGGTTGAAGGCAGGAGAGTCAAGCTCCGATGACCCCTCCGATTACTCCATCGACTCGCCATTAGTGGCTCGTGCGCAGTCATTTACAGTTTCAGAAAGATCCCAAACAAATGTCCGACCACCCCCGCGACCCACGGTGAATGGATCGCCCTCTTACAGTGATTCTGTGCCAACCATAAAATCTACTGCTCCTCCAATTTCACCCTCTAAACCAGCTTCATCTGTTCGTAGAGCGTCTGGGCCCGCGGACATTTCACCGTATCTGTCGAGGAAGTCCGAATTACCGGTTTCGGCGAAGACTCTGCAACATCTGCAACTACTTGAAAACGTCGCGGATGAATCTGCTCGTATGGCTCTTATTCTGGCAGCCCGTGCTGCTATGGTTAAACAGGTTGCAACTCCCAATGCTGCAACACCTTTCCCTATTTCACCCCAGGTGCAGTCTATGTCCCGAGACCTATTTTCGTCGGTATCCCATCCGCCAGGTGTGGCAGGACTTGCACCCCGTCTTCCCACCGAAGATCTAGGCGCCTATCCAACATACCCAAATCCCTACCATCTGCGCTCGAGGACGAGCCAAGCTTTCAACCGTCCCACAATGCACAATCCTACTGGCAGTCTGAGTATGCATCAGAACCATCTACTCGCTGTCATTAATGGCGCTCGGACGGCACCTCTTACTTCAAACTACCCTATAAACCAGCAAGTTATCCAGCAACCTCTGTTTAATGTTGGTATGCCTGCTCTCCCTTTACCAAACCCAGTCCCATATCCTTCGAGTTCATTACATGCTCATGGTCCACTACCTCCGCCAAATTTTGTCCAACCCGCTTCCAGCCCTGTTCCTTTCTTGGTCAATCCTCTTACATTTTCACACAATCCTTTTGCGCCTGTGTATCATCCTATGGTACTTGCACCTAACCCGTTGTCCGCTCCCACGTCAAACCGTCTTGCCTCTCCTCCTATCGTTCCTCCTGCCAACCCCAATATCAATGCTAACCTAATCTCAGGCGTGAACACGATCTCACCTCCTGTACCTAATCCTTTGTTATCGATCCTTAACGACAGACCCACCTAGATCTGCCATGTGCAGACTTCATTGACTTCTTGATATTGTAAGCACTCGATATAAATAATTGTTCTGGTTTCTAAATACCCGACACCTTCCAGTCGTTAACCTTGGAATCCTTTCCCTTCAAAACACTCTTTTTTCTCGAGTTTTGAGTTTTTGTTTCCATTTTCTGTATTTATTCTTGCAGTCTTTCTTTTTGAAGTTTCCACGTCACCAACCTGTCTCTTCTGCGTACTATCAAATAGTTATGTTTATCCTCCCGCTGTGTGTATCGTTTACTCGAGTAGCATGTCTCACCAGTTTGTTCGTACAAATCAACCAGGTCACCTCTGATCCTGTTGAACCTATTATGATGCATATGCAAAATGAACTGTACTCGGCCATCAGCATGAGTTGAGTCTTTAGAACATTCGCATGTGTATTACATAGAAAGACAAATTGTTTTGTAACCCGTCTGAAGGCGGGGTAATAACTTCCTAATACCAATTTATATGTAAATAGCGTATTTCGGTTGCGCTCAGTCGTGGACGGGCCTTATTTAAGCCTCAAGTTATTACCCAGTGTGGTTCTCGCCTTGGTCTCGACTGCCCTTCGTCAACAAATTCCGACTGGACAGCTTTGTGCAGTCTGGAGTCTGGACCATTGTGATTCGAATTTTGCTAATACAAATCAGGAAATTTCCTTGATTTGTCGGATATCAAAAAAGCGGCCGCCCGGTTCGTAAATTCTGCAATGTACGAATCGCGCCTTAATCGTGGCCCGTGGGCACTGGAGTGCTGTAGCGCTGTAGCGTGCTTTTGAAGATGTACACCGTCCGTTATCTTTGCACGACACGAAATGCACTGATTGGCTATCGATCATCATCCCGATCTTCCATCGCTGGTGTTAGCGACAGGTTAAAAGGCCCCCTTTACCTCAACTTTAGAAGAAGGGCAAACTGAGAGGAAGCAGAGACGGGATATTTGCGTTATGATGTAAGTTCGAGGACTGAATTGACAGTTTAATTTGTATAGCTTCACACCGTCTAAGAGTAAGCGCTCTGCGTTAGTTTCATATATAAATACATAAATAGTACACACACGAATACAGCAAGAACTTACGTATATTTATGTATCCGTGTCTTCTTCCAGCTTCTTCCACATAGTCGGATTGCATTGTCCATTTTGTCGTTCGAAACACAAAACCTCTCGACAATGAATCTCAGTGGTTTCCTCCTTGAAACATTGCATTAATCATATGACTGGCCGTCTTCATCGTGGGTTGCTCGGAAGCGGACAACCCCGCGATATGTCAATGTCCATTGTACAAGATTGCACCAGTCCAATAGAGGGACCCTTTCTTCACAGGACTGTCAAATTGGCGTATATGTCGTATATGTAAGTATATGTAGGCATGTGCTTGCCAGAAACGTGGAGATATGACCATTAGTAAATGAAAATAGCGTACACAGCAAAAGCTCACAAAACAATTAAATCTCGAGCTTGGGCATTGAAAGGTCTGTTTCAAGTGAATACGTGTCAAACAAATATATAGACTGGTTGTAAATGGGTCGAGAATACAAGCGTAATACATTCGTGTAAGTTTGTGGCTTGAAAAGCAGATGTTTGAAAGGGGAATCGGCGATTTTCGAGCTGTCATGACTAAGCATAAAGGCGAACTGGTGCGATTCAAATGACGTAGTTTGATTAACCGCAGATTGAAACGTTCATCCTGTTGCTCTCTCCCGCTCTCTTTAGCTGGGCCATCCTGTTCGAAAGCAGACCCTTTTCTTCTTTCTTTCATTTTCTGAAACGAATACGGATCATAGAAACGGAATATGTTGAATGGAACCGGTATCAAAATTTTTTCGGGTGCGAATAAAAAAACATCTTCGATGCTGGCAATATTAAAATTTTCTTTAAACTAGGAACGAGCCATCCTGAACTTGCCGAGATTATTGCACGACGGTAATTGGACTTTTTTTCTATACCCTTGATCGACTTTCATTGTCTGATTCTTCGTGTTTTTCATCCAGTATCGGCCTCCCCCTTTCCAAAGCAGTAATAACAAAAAGTGGCATTGGGGAAACCAACGTCACGATCACAGAGTCAGTGCGAGAGAACGATGTGTACATCATAAACACTGGATGTGGTGCGGTGAACACGGCACTCATGGAGCTTTGCATCATGATTCATGCATGTAAAATTGCGAGCGCTAAACGGATTACGGCGGTTATTCCACTCTTTCCATATGCTAGACAAGATAAAAAAGATAAGAGTCGGGCGCCAATCACTGCGAAGCTGGTTGCGAATATGATCCAGAAAGCAGGATGCGACCATGTCATTGTGAGTGGCTAGTTTGTGTGCATCATGGGACCTGATTTATACGGACTTCTTCGGACAGACTATGGACCTACATGCTTCCCAAATTCAGGGCTTCTTTGACGTTCCGGTTGATAAGTGAGTGAATGCATCTCGTTTGCTTTTATTTGGTTCACAAATCAATGTTTCCAGCGTAAGATACTAGTTATTCGCGTTTTGCTTTAAACTGAGAAATTTATCAGCTTTTCGCTGAGCCTTCTGCGATCCTATATATTCGGACGCACTTCACCGTTGATGATGTGGTGATTGTGTCGCCTGATGCTGGGGGAGCGAAAAGGTGAAAGAATCACAGGGAATTTGATAACAAATGGCTTATAAATTGGTGACAGAGCAACGTCGATTGCGGATCGATTGGGAGTGGATTTTGCACTTTTTCACAAAGAGCGTAAAAAGGCGAACGAAGTGTCGCGGATGATTCTTGTGGGGAATGTGAAGGATAAAATAGCAATCCTGGTTGATGATATGGCGGACACATGTGGAACACTCTGTCTTGCGGCACGGCATTTGTCTGAAGCGGGAGCACAGAAGGTGTATGGATTTGTGACACACGGGATTCTAAGCGGAAAAGCGCTGGAGACGGTGGAAGCGAGTATCCTGGAGAAGCTGATTGTAACGAATACGCTGCCGCAACAAGAAAACCAAGCACGGTGCAAAAAGATCGAGGTGATTGATATAGGGAAGGTGCTTGGGGAGGTGATACGCCGAAGTCATTACGGGGAGAGTGTGTCCAAGTTATTTCACGAGGTTCCGTATTAGAGAAATGAAATGAACTGGTTTGTGGAGATCTGACCCAGGCGATTGGGGCGGAATAGATGATAGCCGAAAAAGGAAAGGGAACCGAAAGACCTTTTGAGAGGTGACTTCTTTTTTTCCCGCCTTGTGCTTGGCTTGGCGGATGGGAAACGAGCTTTGAACTCGTCTATGTCCTCCTGATTTACTTCTCTTCATTGTGCCAGATGCGACGCCCATGCTCGCTAACCCCCTCGTTCACCACAACCACCCTGCCCCAAAGGTGCCCCTCCAAAGGGTCACCGTCACCGTACAGGGTATTCCCAGTGTATCTATCCAGAACAACAGACTCTTTGTTGGTTCATCCCAATCCAGTTCTACCCGGTCATACACTCCAGTCAAGCTTCTCGGAGATGGTTCTTTTGGTACGGTCTGGCTCTGCGATTGGCATGGCACCTTGCCTCCAAATACCCCCCTTTCCCCAATGCAGTGTGGTGCAGGCGCAAGAGCAGAGTGGGCTGGCATGCGGCTTGTCGCCGTCAAGAGGATGAAGAAGAGATGGGAAGGAGGTTGGGACGAGTGCCAGAAACTCAAGGAGCTGGAGGTATGTATTCATGCCATCTGCGTTTTGTTCCCAATCAATCCTCCTCTAGTCCCTCCGTGCAATTCCATATCATCCAAATGTTATCCCTCTATACGATTTTTTTCTTCTCCCAGATTCCAAGGAGCTCTATTTCGTTTTCGAGTCTATGGAAGGCAACCTTTATCATCTTATCAAGGCTAGGAAGAATAAGCCTTTCGCCGGTGGCCTCGTCTCTCATATCTTCGCCCAGATTGTGGAAGGTCTACATCACATCCATGCGAATGGTTATTTTCATCGCGATATGAAGCCGGAAAATGTTTTGGTCACCACCACTGGTCTCTTTGATTACTCCTCTGTATCTCCAGTTGCACCACCTAATGCCCCAAAAGAGAAGGATGTGGCCGTTGTCATCAAGCTCGCAGATTTTGGCCTCGCTAGAGAGACCAAGAGTTTGCCGCCTTACACAGAGTATGTTTCTACTCGATGGTACCGCGCACCAGAGATTCTATTGCGCAGTCGTGATTACTCAAATCCAGTTGATATGTGGGCTCTGGGTACGATTATGGCCGAACTTGTCAACCTCCGTCCAATGTTTCCTGGAACAGAAGAATTTGATCAATTAGTAAAGATATGTGAGGTTCTTGGTGATCCTTCAGATGCATATGGCGTGGATGCAATGGGAAGTGTCATCGGTGGAGGTTCTTGGCCGAAAGGCGAGAAGCTGGCGAAGGAAAAATTTGGACTTGTATTCCCAAAGGTTTGTTTCACTCTTTCTTATCATATACTAACCTTAACAAACACTCAATTATCAGATCGAGCCTCGGGATTTTCACTCCCTCTTTTCCAAGGCTGTTCCGAGATCGTTAATCAACTGCATACGAGACCTCCTTCGTTATGACCCTGAGAAGCGGTTAACGAGTCGACAATGTCGTGAGCATCCCTACCTGCAAGAAACATTGCCTCGCAACCAGATCGTCCTACCTCATAATCTATTTGCACCTGCTCCACAACGTTCAATCCCTCCGTTAAGTTCGCAAGTCAATGGTTCGCAATCACATCCATCATTGGTCCCTCCACCTCATGCAATTCCAAATCAATATTCGCATTCAGCTCAAAATTTACACCATCCTCAACAATTTCCCAACGCTTCTTCTACACATCGCACCCCATATCCCCTTCATCAACTGCAACCCAACTCATTCTCTGCCCATCATCGGCAACAGCAGCCCCAGAATGGTGCGTCGGATTCATCCGATTACCCAATGTCTTCCCCTTCAGAGGCTAGATCCCATATCAACGGTCACCCCGTCGACATACATTACACAGCGATGGTGCAAGACCCTAATTCAGTGCAAGATGCCTCAAATGTTCCACCGGCTGCCACAACAAATGGTTCCAAATTCGGCAAGCGCGGCTTACCATTCGGAAAGAAGCATGGCAAGTGGGGTCTTGGTATGTTTACAAGCGAGAAATCGCACCATCCACTCCCTCCTGTGGACGAGACAAGCCCGGCTATCACCTTCACTTCACGAAAGCGCTCACAATCGGATGGCAGTGATAACAAGTCTATCCGTCATCCATCACCCGTTCATGAACAACTCCAAGACTCACGTGATGCGAAGAAAATCAACAAGAAGGAAGCCCAACGGTTGCATCGGGAGGCTGAACTCGAGAAGCGCAAATTGCTTGAGAAGAATGCCCGTGAACAAGCTCGTGCAGTGCTGTTGAAACGCCAGAAAGTGCTACTTGAGACTGTCGACGACCCGGAGTGGGGTAACCGGCCAAAACCGCCTTCAGAGGCATTTGAACACCCAGCCAAGCAGCCGTCAACGGGTCCTTTACGGCGGGATCATCCAAACGGGAATGGAGGGACAAGCACCCTTAATGCAGCTGCGGGAAAGTTTGCGATTCCAACTGTCAATGAGAATTTGCTGGTTCCGCCTGAGCCTTATCGGGATTTTAGAGGTCCTCCCCCATCGAAAGCACGACGGCGCGAATTCGACGATGATCATTCAATGTCTTCTTCGGACGTACACAGTCTCAGTCGGATGTCTTCGACATCGTTCGCTACCGTTGATAGTGACCCAGGGCCTTCCCGATTACGAAATCGGCCTAGTTTTTATGGCATCAGAGGGATGACTTCAAGGTCTTCATTACGTACTTCCTTTGATGACTTTTCGCCTTCTGCACGGTCATCCAATTCATTCTCTTTAGAAGGTCAACTGGTGTATGATTTCAAGAAACGAGCATCCGTCACGTCGAGTTTATCTGGGAATGTCTCGCCTCCTCCAATTCAGATGCTTTCTCTTTCGCCTACAATATCGCCTTCACTATCGCCTTCACCTCCTTGGATTCACCCTCAGCAACTGAAAGATGATTTATCGGCTCGAACACAATCACCACCTTTCCTTTCAATATCTCCTCTATTCCGTAATAATGGTAGTATTCCCCACAGCCCAGTAGAAGTAAATGGGCATTTATCATCACTACCTCCCAGTCCATATGGCAGTCCATACGGATATTCGCCGAGTCCGGGACACACACCCAAGTCGTCAAAGTCAGTTATTAACCCAATGTTCAAAGTGGTGAGTTTCAGTGGAACGTGATGACCTGCTCTCCTAATAATTTATCCCAGCCCCCGTTCCCTACGCCACCAATGCCTTTACTGCCAGCGACTGATGCTCGGTCAGATGCGAAGATGACGGTTAACTCCCTTCCTCCGTGTTCAGAACTGGAAGCGGTGGCAGATAGATCTGAATATCCACCTCCGCCGTTTCCATTGCACTGTAAAACATCGGAAGGTTCATGACCCCTTCTGTATATTCTTTCGGTTCGACCTTCGTCCTTAGAACAAATCCGTTCTTTTCCATTTGTCTTATTGATTTTTTATCTTGGCACTCCGCTCCCACATTCGTTGAACTTCTGACACTCAAGTTTTTTCGCTTTCTCGTTTGTCATCACCACCCAGGAGGTTGTAACCGGGTTTCATTGCATATGTATGGACTATGGGCTTTCGTTTTGTGCACAGTTTCGATCGCATTTCACCCACTTCATTAATGTCTCATTTTTTTCTTCCTGCACTCTTGCCAATGGTACTTTACAGAAACTTCTTCTAGTTGCACTATTCCTCGCCGGAAGCTACGTACAGTAGACAGAGAATGTGTATTTTTATGGCTCCTCCGGCTTGTGGAGAGTTGGATAACCTAATTGGAATGGAATACTGGCAGTGTTTGAGATTTTAATAATTGAACGCGTGATAATTGTGTATAAAACAAAGATATTCTACGCCAACAATCTATCAGTGATGATGGTGTGGGTCTTGCTCGAATCGAACACCGCTGGAGGTGGAAAGCAAGTGAAAGTGTCAGTCCAAACCTGTCTCTTCCTCCAAATGATAAGTAAAGACATACCAATACCTTCAAAGAGAAACGGAAAAAAAAGCAACTCAGTTCAATTGAATCACCGAGGGCAAGAATATAGGCTTACCCGCATGCACGAGGACCAGATTGGTCCTGTCAGATTAAAGGCATCAGCAAAAAAAAACACAAAAAACAAAAAAAAGGCGACTCACCAAGTTGATGTAGATTTTAGGGTGACCAAGCGGACCAACTCCTAAAAAATTTCCAAGAAAAAGAAAAACAGATATTTTGCATCAGAAAAAAAAATATATGAGAGGATTCTCTAAAGCAAGGACAGAACGAACCTCCGTCGCAAACTGCCCTCCTGCCTTTTACAAGCCGTATAGGCTCCTGCGCGACCAACTCCATTGCAGATAATGGGTTGGGCTGCAAAGACATATCCGTTTGCTCAAACCTAGGTCCGTAATGAGGGCCTGGACGTGGATGTTGACTCGTCGACCAAGTGGTTGGGAAGTTGGGAGCTTGTTGAAGGGTAACCTCGGACTGCTTCACTGTATTGTGCTTGGTAACAGCAGGCGATGAAGTTGTAGAAGATGACTTGGAAAGTATATTTAAAGTATTGTTGATACGAAGAAGGGAACGACGGCTCAGCATCGTGCGGGAAGTTCAGAACAGATGTTTGGGCAACGTCAATGTGGTAAGTACAGGAAAATATTTCCTTTTCCGGACGCAAATCCTGTTTGCGCTGCGTTGGGAGAGCAAACGCCTCAAACGTACATTATTTGTGGAATTTTACAAGATGCAAGATGAAATACTATCTACTTTTCATGCATACAACGCCTAAAATACAGTTTATTGCTGGTGGCAATCGTCTTTTATTCAATCCATCTCTTCAATCTGGACATCCGTATCGTCGTAATCTTCGTCATCCACATCCATTGACGCCGTGCCCTCATGATTCGGAATCACGAATAATCGATTGTGGGGTCCATCGAATCTCACCCTCACGGTCTCATGTTCCAAGACGCGACCAGAAAGAATGAGCACCGAAAGAGGGTTAAGCAGCTCGCTCTGGATGGCACGATTGAGAGGCCGAGCGCCATAAGCAGGTGAATATCCAATTGAAATGAGATAGTTCTTCGCATCGGCGTCGACGTCGAGTTTGATCTTCCGATCAGAGAGACGATCTTCAACCTCCTTGAGACGGACATCTACGATCCTGAACATGTCTTTTTTCGATAACGCACGCTAATATGTTTGAAATTGATCAGAAAACAAGCTAGGGACGGAGAAAAATAAAGTCAAAACTTACGAATATCACAATGTCGTCAATGCGGTTGATGAATTCTGGAGGGAAATGAGTTTGAATGGCGCTCATGACAAGGACTCTCGTCTCTTGTGAAACTGGTCCTTCTAGTATAGCATTCAAGTAAGTCGCTCCCAAGTTCGACGTCATCATAATGACCGTATTTCTCATGTCGACTACACGACCCTGTCCGTCCGTCAATCGCCCATCATCCAGTACTTGCAAAAAGAGTGTGACAAATTCTCTGCAAGCTTTCTCTACCTCATCGATAAGAACAATGGAATATGGTTTCCGACGGACATACTCCGTTAATTGCCCTCCGGCATCGTATCCGACATAGCCTGGAGGCGAGCCGATGAGTCGAGAAATCGAGTGTTTCTCGGAGTATTCGGAGGCATCAATCCGTATCATTGTGTCGGGAGAATCAAAAAGAACGTTTGCGAGCTGAACAACACCTGATCAACAAATGACCTAGAAAAATTTTTGGAGGGCTTACCGTCTTTGCCATGAGTGTCTTGCCCGTTCCCGAGGGACCCGCCATGAGGAAACTTGCGACAGGACGGTTCGGATTCGACAAGCCACTTCTCGAAAGCCTGATCGCATTGGCAACTGCCTTCACCGCTTCCTGCTGTCCTACTACACTGTTCGCAAGAACCCTCTCCAATTTGAGCAACTTTTCTTTCTCTGAAGTGACGAGTCGAGTGACGGGGATATTGGTCCACTTCCCAACGATTTCGGCAATTTGGTCAGGTGTTACAACATCTGAACCACCTCCTGCAGCTGCGTCGTCAGCTGCCTTTTTCTCTTCCAATCGCTTTATTCGATTCTCGACTTCTGGAATCGCGTAGTAACGAAGGTCGGAGGCTGTGGCGAGGTCGTACCTAAACTTGCAATCAAAAAACCGATCTCACAACAGAAAAGAGGACGTTACTCGCCTTCTCTCTGCGTCTTCGGCCTTTGCTTTCAATTCATCAAGTTTTCTCTTAGCGTCGTTAAGTTCCTCTCCTCTCCTCTTCTCATTTTCATACGCCGCCTTCAACGGTTGTAGTTTGTCCTCTATGTCAGCAATAGCTTTGCGGGCTGCGTGCAGTCTTTCTTTGCTCGCCGCGTCTTTCTCGCGCTCGAGTGCATGAATTTCAACCTCGAGTTCGAGTTTCTTGCGTTGCAGCTTATCGATCTCTTCGGGCTCAGTTTCTCGATCTACTCGAACGCTGAGAAAGGGCACGTCAATGATATAGCTAAAAAATGAGATGAGAAAACGTGAAACAAACCTTGCACAAGCTTCGTCCACCAAATCAATGGCGGAGTCAGGCAGACGTCTAGAAGTCAAATACCGATGTGCCAAGGTAGCCGCTGTAATGAGAGCGCCGTCAAGGATACGAACACCATGGTGCACTTCGTACTTCTCTCGAATACCACGTAAAATGTTGATAGTCTCTGCTACCGACGGTTCATTTACGAGCACCTGCGCGAATCTTCGCTCCAACGCAGGATCGGTTTCGATGTATTTGCGGTATTCGGCTAGTGTCGTTGCACCGATACATCGAAGTTTTCCACGAGCAAGGAGAGGCTTGAACAGGTTACCAGCATCCATACCACCTCCTTCGGCACCGCGTCCAGCCATGATCAAATGCAACTCATCGATGAAAAGAATGATTCCCGGACCGCCTTGGTCAGTCGCCTTCTCAACTTCGTTCAAAACGGCTTTGATGCGTTCTTCGTATTCACCCTTGTATTTTGCACCAGCCATGAGAGCACCCATATCCAATGACCAAAGACGACCAATGAGACTTGCGGGAACATCACGTTTGACGATTCGCTGAGCAAGACCTTCAACAATGGCGGTCTTACCAACACCAGGTTCACCGATAAGGACGGGGTTATTCTTCGTTCTAACCCAAAAAAAAAATGAATAAATGATAAAGACAAAAGTTAAAATGAACAGACCTTCGGCACAAGATGCGAATGGCACGCCGAATTTCATTATCACGACCAATAACAGGATCAATCTTGCCCTCTTCCGCCAGAGCTGTGAGATCGACTGCGTACTTTTGTAGAGCGTCAAAACCCTGCTCAGCAGTCTTCGACTCTACACGGCGATTACCACGGATCTGTTCCACGGCAGTCTTCAGTGTAGCTTCATTGAGGTTGTTCTCCATCAGAACGCCCTGAATTGAAGGATCCTTGAAAATGGCGAGCAAAATATGGTCTTGTGCGATGTACGCGTCGTGCATTGTCTTCTGCAGGGCATTTGCTTCGCGGAGAACTTTTAAGATCGCAGTTGAAAGGGAGGTCTCATCGGGTGGAGGACTTTGTTGTGGAAGTCGAACGATATGCTTCTGGAGGCTTCGTTTCACCGACACCTAAGAATATGACTGAGAATAACAGTAAAAGTAACAGGAATGATACAACTTACTGGGTCACCACCTACTCTCGAAACCACCGAAGAAAATAATGAGGCGCCCCCTGCACCAGGGGCTTCTCCTCCATTTTCGTTAATAAGTACAAAGGCAGCGTGAATGGGATAGACTAAGCAACAATTCAGTTCAATTCAGCCAGAAAAGAAAGAAAAGAGTATCACCTTGAGCGTTAGCGTAGTCTTTGGCAAGCTGCATCGCATCGGCCAGACATTGTTGTGCCTTGTCTGTGAATTCAAAGTTACTCGTCATGATTGTAGAAGAAAGTGGTACAAGGGTACAAACCCTGAGGCCTGAGGCCAGAAATTCCCACAACCTGTAGGTTGGGGGTGGTGGATGCAGATGTGATGTCATAGTTGGCGAGACATTTAAAATTCGCGTTATAAATTATAACCAAATCAGGGTGTTACAAGCGACTTAAGAGATTTTCCATTGTGATTGTCCAAAATTTTATTTGGAGCTACAGCAAAGTGATTTTTTATGGCTGGTTAGAGAGACAATGTAGTATTTTTTTCGTTGTAACGCATTAGAATGGTTGTGGGCATTGCCGCTGGCCGGCCTTACTTTATTATTAGGGGATGCTGAAACAAAGTAGAACATTCTCGTCATGACTTGCCATTTCAGGTAACCATGCAAGAGAGGCCAGTTGCAACCTTGTCGTTCCGGCGTCGTCAGGTAAACCAATACAGGGCCGACATGTGCATTTGGGCATGGGGCAATGAAGGTTTGTGTGCTCTGCGCGATGCAGAACGTTAGGAGTTATGACGTATTCACCGTGCTGCAATCATGTGCAGCATTAGATAATACTGTTCTGGTGGTTACCACCAACCTCCTTTCCAGGCGTCATGTCTTCGGACAATCCACTTTCAATACCCCTTGGCATTACCATTGGTCTTCTGGCCTCCTGCGTACAATCGTTGGGCTTGACCATCCAACGCAAGAGTCATGTCATAAACCAATCATTACCCATCCACCTTCAACGGGTAGAACACCGAAGACCGTTAGTCATTTCACTGCGAGGAATGTGCTTGTCCTGACCTATTAACCCAGATTATGGCTGCTTGGATTTTCAGTGTTTATATCATCCAACATCTTTGGCTCACTCGTGCAGATTGCATCGCTCCCAGTCGTCATCCTCGCTCCTCTAGGCGCTGTGTCATTGCTCTGGAATGCCTTCTTTGCCCGCTTCCTACTTGGAGACGTTTTCTCTCCGTGGATGATATTAGGCACCATCTTCATCGCTGGTGGTGCGGTTCTCATTGCCGTCTTTGGAATCGTACCCGAGCAGACACACTCGTTAGAAGATCTACTTGAACTGTTTAGACGCCCTACATTTGTGGTGTACTTTTCCATCCTAGGATTCATATTGTTTGTATGTCTTGCGATAGTAAGTTATTCTGAATGTCTGGAGCAATTTGGGGTATGACCATTTTGGAATGACCATAGACCCACATCATGGAATTCTCTTTGTTTCGCAGAACCAAGGATATCTACCTCACTATCCCCTCCGTCAACCTTTCCTCCCATACCTCGATTACCCCCACTACATTCACAACCGATAATGATGAACCGCCCAATGCAACAGAGCGGACACCCCTACTCGATCCCAAATCTATACCCACAACTCCGCCATATACACCGACCAATGGCAAGGAGGAGCAGCACACAATGATAGCTTCCGTCAATCATACTCGATTAATTCTTGCGATTTGTTTTGCTTCGTTCTCGGGCATCATATCTGGAATGTGTTTACTCTTCGCAAAGAGTGGTGTCGAATTGCTCCTACTCACGGTACGCGGCAAAAATCAGTTCTGGCGCTGGGAAGCTTGGTGCCTTATTGTTGGATTAATTGCTTTTGCACTCCTACAACTTTGGTACTTCCATAAGGCTCTTATCCTCGCAGATCCGATAATTGTTTGCCCCTGTGAGATTACTTTTTTTCCCATTTACTTGCCCAACGGCTAACGTAAATATTCAGCTGCATTCTGCTTATACAATCTATCTTCCATCGTCAACGGACTCATATACTTCGACCAATTCTCACTCTTACGGCCACTAAATGTTGTACTGGTTTCATTGGGCATCGTCATTCTTCTAGGAGGTATCTGGGTTGTTTCTATCCAACCTGATGGTGGAGGAATTGACGTTGGTACCTGGGATGAAGAAATTGTGCAGTTAGACCCAGAGGAATTAGAAGATGTGCCAATATATGTAGAGCCGAATGAAGTGACGTCAACTTCAGATACTGTGCCTTTGGTTGTGCGACCAACCATTATTCGGCGTCAAAGAACATTACCGATGAAACATGGAACGAGGTCCGAATCGAGTATCATGGATCTCACTGGGGAGGAGGGTTTGGGAAGGAGTCAGACTCAACCGTCCCGTTCTCCTGATAAACGCCCGCAACGCGCTGAAACACTCTACACATCCCCTCGGATACCTTCCATTGCCAGCCGAAGATCTACTGTCACTTCCGACCGTGATTACCAACTACGATACTCCTCACCACAGTCGCAATATCTCTCGCGTGCGGTATCTCATCCTCATGCGCTCACAACCCAATCGATATCGTCCCCCTTCATACTCCCCCCTCATCTACACGGAACGCCACCACTTGGAGCTGGTCTGCAAATTGGGTTATCCCCACTCAGTCCTGGCTTTGTGATTTTACCGGTGGAGAGGAGGAGAGCAAGTGTATATACAGGTGAAGGCTCAAGTACTGGGAGTATAAACGGGGGCAATCCACCAGGAAATGTCGAGAGGACGAGATTTTGGGATTTGCAAAGAAGGAGAACGGTTAGTGATGGTGCAGGGTCGAGGATAAACTGGGGACCGGTCGAGACAGAAGTTACGAGTCATGATGTTGATGCTAATACTGAAGCCGCGCAAGAGGTAGACACTGATCAGCCTACATCACCTATTACGAGTGATGGTCATGGTGTCGGCCGACCGAAAACTAGATGGAGATGGCTGAGGAGCGTTTTTCGTGATCGGTCCAAATGACAGGTGGGCTTGATGGACTCTAATTATGAAAATACGGATTAATCCTGTTTTACCTAGTTGTATTATGTATGTAGTGCTTGTAATCATGTTCTGTTTGTACCCGACAATCATATAAAGATTGGACATATGGTACGTGTTATGCCATTTCGCCTGCAATTGGGCAAGAGTTCATCTCGTCAACACCTCACTGGCAGAACTTCACTTCGGACAAAATAAACCATGCACAGAATATTGTAGCTTTATGCCCCCAAGATTCCCTCGCTGCCAATAGAGTTCACAGGGCGCCGTCATTTTAAATTTTAGTGGGATGACGTTGCAGCCTTATTTGGTACCTCCTTCTGAATTTGGACAAGGATAAAAGCACGTGCAATCCAGTTTCGGGGTCCTTCCTTCATCTGCTTCTTCAATTTACCCTGAATTTGAAATGATTTGTACACTTTTTTTGGCCGTTGTTCATGCTGAAGTATGTAAAATTCGAGAAACAAATTCTCATTTAAACTTTCGTTTATAACTTTAAGTTACGGGTGTCAGGGGCACGTGAGTTTGGTTGTCAAGGGTCAGGGGATGGATGTTTCATTTCCGGGGTTGGTGTGATCATCCAAATCATGGGCGGTGGATGCTGCTATGTATCAGGTGTAAGACTAGGGAAAAGACGCGGTGCAACGATTGTGCCTTGACGCAGCCTGACGCTCTGCTCAGACTCCTCAGAGGTTCGTTGGTGGCCTAGACTATGATTTGTTTGACATGGATGATAGCATCAATGATCAAACGGCGATGTTAAACACGTGATCGCGTTCTTTCCGAATCTCTTGATACTATAAAGAAGGGTGGTTAAAGAGAACTTGTACAATGTACATAGTCGGTTTGCAGAGGTTTACAGCAGCAGCAGACATATGAACAGGCCTAGGTTGCTACATAGATGACAAACGAATTCTATTGGATGAATGACGGCTGTCGACTAATATAGACTACGCCCGAAGAAGCAACCCTGATATGTTTTCATAAGCACTAACTTGAAATACTCAGGGCTCTGCCAAACCACACTCTCTTTCTGCAATGTTCTGAAGGGTCTTTCTTGTTTTGCTTCTTTTCATAATCTTTCCCCTCTCAAAACCATCCGTTCCTTCATTTTGTCTGTGAAAACATTCATATTCGCCGGTTTAGTACATTTTCCATCTTTTCTTTATGGCTTTTGTTCAGCGCAGACCGACTGTGCCCCCCACAGCCGTCGCAGCTAGCCCAACGCCTTCCGGCAGAATACTCAAGAGCCAGACCTCTGATCAATCCCTTGAAAACAACAAGAAGTCACGAACGGGCATGTATAAGTCCAGCCATCGCCTGCACGCCATCAGGGACAGCGAGCCATCCTCGGCCTTTCAAGAAGGCAACGGCCCCGTCATCAACATCTCTGGTCGAAGAAACACGTCTGCATCTAGTTCCCCGCCCTCTTCATATCCTCGGGAGAACGACCGTGACACGCTAGCTGACGAACTGGACTACATCACGATCAACACTCCTACCGACGGCCCGAATCACGCGGTTTCCATGGTTCGCTCTGATAAGGCCGCAAGGATACTAGGCATCAGGCACCGAAAGAGTATGGAGCCTGTCCCAGCTTCGGCTCGTAATTCTATCATGTCGACTCGTTCTTTACGCGAAAACCCGCCCGTGCTATCTCATTTACCTTCTCTGCCCCTTACTTCGCTTTATGTCGTCTCTGGTTTGCCCAAGTCGCCCCATACCTGGACCCTTGCTGACCCCGACTCGGTATTGGGTTTGCATCATAGCGAGAGTGCCGTTAACCGATGGTGGAGACCGGAAGTCCTTGGAAGTACAGTGAGCCCAGGTGCTGGTGGCGGCAAAAAGAAGAAAGGCAGAAAAGGTGAAGAAATTCTGAAAGGAGCTGGCGCACTCAGCAAACAAGAGGTGGGCAAAATGTTGTCCAAAGCCCTGAAAGTGCGTACTTTCAAATTCCACTCTATGATAGCGACTGACTACTTCCCCAGCTGTCGTTCACTCGCGAGGTAGAAGTCATTGCATCGACTCTTCAACCAGCTTCAACTATTCATACATTCACTTTTACCCTTCCCGCACCGAATACCCCTCTTGCGCCAACGCCCTCCGGAGATCTTCTTCGCGCATCTGTTCTCTCCAATGGTGACAGCCGCTCCACTGCGGCGACCTTTGCATATCCCTATAGTGAAGATCCCTTCGGTCGCCACTCTTCGGCTTATCTTGGTACTCTAACTCACGTCTCCCATACTGCTCCCGTTGGCGTTTCTTCCGCCAATTCAGGCGAAATGAACCAATCTAAAAATAACACAATCTCGTACTACGGTGTATGTCTGACGGTTTGGTCCCATGCGGATGCGGAGCGTAGTACTGCTATCCGGCGTACCCTGGAGGCGGGCAGGTCAAGAAAGGAATCTGCCCAGTCAGCAATGACCGCTCGTCTGAAGAATTTGCGCGCAGACGTATCGGGCTCTGCGAGCGATTCTCAGGACCCGACGGTTCAGGCCAAGAGAAATGCGAAAAGAAGCTCCCGTGGTCCTTGGGCGGATGTCGACACCGATGGCGAGACTGACGCTGACGGTGGTGTTAGCGAGAGCGACTTTGAGATTGCTAGTACCATCGGACACACCCCGGGCGAGAGTACCCTCTTTTTACCTGGCGACACTGTTTTTTGGCTCCCATACGCACTCAGTAAGTCTTCCCTCAAAAAAAGAGTCTGTCTATTTCAATTTCAAACTTTCCCTTTCACAGCTCTTGTATCTCGGCATCCAGTGTATGATCTGATGCGAGACTATCTCACTCTTTCCTGGGCGCGTTTTTCCAAAGATGTTCAATCCCATACCCTTCAAATTTCAAAAATTCTCGCGCATCCGGCACCTCGTCCAGGCGAGATTATAAGGCTTGATGCAAGCCCAAAGACTGATGGATCCGACTCGAACTTGGAAGTTATCGCTCGATTCCCTGGTGGATTGGATTTTGGGCGTGGTTTAGTTGATATCAACTTCACTATGTGGCCCCTCTTCAAGTGCCTGAATATAGATAATATTCTCACTATATGTGAGGTATGAACTGAACAATCCCTTGATGTGGTTAATTTTTGATCACTTTGGGTAGGTCGCACTTGCTCCAACAGGCAAAATTCTTTTCTTTTCTCGGTACCCCGCAATGCTCGGTGTAAGTAACATTATCCATTTTCTTCGTCACATTCTTATGATTGACTTCATTTGATAGATTGCTGTTTCGACGGTCAAATATCTGGTCGAGTTACGAGGGTGGAATGGAATTGCCCTATCTGCAGTTCACTCCCGAGATGCAAAAATTTACATTGACGATCCTGGTCCCTGGATAATGGGTTTAGCAACAGAGGCTCGATACAGTGTTAGACCAGCGTCTGATGTTTGCATTTGCGATTTGTAAGTTTAAAACTTGATTCAGAGACAGGTCAAGGCTTATACGACGATTAGGGACATCAACTATGTGTATGATGCAATCATGCGATGTGAAAAACTCTTGGTTGACCATATTTTCTAGTAATTGTCTCTCTCCCCCACCAAGTGTCATATCTGTTAAGCAACAACGCGAGAAATATCGTCAAAGACTGTTCGCAGCGTTTGAGGGACGTTACCATCCTGATTATTCTGTACCTAGGTATGCTACATTTTAAGATCATAGGTTTGAGATACTTTACGTTTGCATCATAGTGAATTCAAGGAAGCGTTTCCAGCAGGCCGATTTCGTCCGGTCTGTAAGATTCAGGCCAAGCGAGGTGCATCGTCGGCCGCTGTTGCTGACCAGATCAAGCCTCCTGAATGGTGGCATTCTACTCGCATTATCCAGGCATTTGATGTTGTTCTTGCAGATAGGGTATGTCGCTCCGTGTTAAGAACGTCCAGATCTAATTGTACCAGTACAAGAAACCCTCTTTGCTAAAGAGGATCAGCTTGTTTGGCACTACCAAGCGTCCTCCTCGATTGACAGCTGCAGAACAGCTTGTCCAGCACTCCATTCGTAAACGTGCAACTGCATTTGTGGATGCTCGGGACGACCTTGAGACCAAAATCGGCCGTCTTTCTCGCCGCCTCAATTTCCTTATGACCGAGTCGGATCTTTGGCGAGATAAGTTCGTCACTTTCGAACAGTACGCGGAGAAACTCAGTGTCGAGGCTCAACAACTTCGCGCCAAGATCAACAAAGAACAACGAGAGGCCAAACGCCTATCAGGGTTGGTCACGTTGACTGCAGCAGAGAAAACCAAGCTCCAGAACCGTAAGTTTTTTTTATTTTTTCACTTTTAACACTTTTCCCAAAATTTATTGGTCACAGAACTACGTGATACGGAACTAGCCCACAAGGATGCAACGTCAGAACTTGAAAGGATGCGTGATACCATGGAAAAAATGGAGCTGGAACGGGCCGAGATGGTTGCTGAGGTTGAAGCTCAAATTGAACGGGCTTTGGCATCAATGGCAGTTGGCATGGATGACTCCGATTATGCCAGTTCCCGGTCTCATAGTCGATCGTCTAACGTCTCTGGATCTAGCACCTCGTCCAGGCGGCCAAGTGATTCCTCGAAATCGCGTTATCTTCGCTCTTTTGCAACTGAGTCGACGTTGGCCGAATCCTATGATGAGGAGATCGACGATGCTCCTGAAGCGGATCAGACTGTGACAAAGCCCATTTCTCGGGAAACGGGCACAATTGTCGAAGACGACGAAGCAGAAACGACGGCCTCAAAGAAAAAAAGGTTTTCGGCTTCTGACATGGAGATCGCTCACGATGGTATGACGGCAGTAGACGAAGGAATCAGTCAGAAAAGTGAGAAAATTGCTCAGAAAGTCTTGGAAATTCAGCAAAAGGTTTGCTTCTGTGGGCTATGAATTTTTCTTCTCCACATTAAGCCGTATTTTCCTGTAGCTCGAGTCCGCACTCACTACGGAGCGCCGTGGCCCTGTTGAACGTCGTGTTTCCAAGTGGAAGGCGCGATCTGCACCCGAGACTACTGAAGACGAACTGTCTGAGGTGGGCTCAGCCCATTCTCGACCGCGAAGCAAACGGAATCTTATTAAGCTGGTCTCGAAATCCAGGACCAGGAGCAGTACTACGTCTTCCACACAGACGAGTACACCCATCAATCGATCTGACGAAGTTAGAAAGCTGGAGAGAAAGAAATCCATTCCTGAGCGATTGCGAAGCAACGCTCCTGCACCTGAACCGGAAGCAAAGACTCCCACCCGAAGTTCCTTTCTAGACGTCACTAATGACGAGCAAAGCACCCCTGAGAATTCGCCACCACCTCGAGCGAAATCTGAAAGTGGACTTACATCTGAGAGGACGACAGATTCAGTCCCGAACATATCAGTTGGCTTAACCGAAGATTCTGATACTGACTTTCAGAGTGCATACTCTGCTAGCCCTCGCGGAAGTTACGGCAGTTTCGAGAGTGGAAAGATTGAGAATGATGATGATGATGTGGCGCTGTTGTCACAATCTGTTCCGGAGAATCATGAAGAGCGCTTCTCAGCCATTCCCAAAACTCGACGGGAACGAGTCTCCAGCACGGCAACTGCCACCACAAAAGGAGAGAAGTCAGAGCCGCGTTCCAGTCTCACCACGACTGCACTTCCTTCACGTAGCAGAATTACAACAAAATAAGTCTAACTTCTATTTTATCTTTCTTATACCTGGATCGATTCGGATTAGTATTCACATTTATTACACCTAAGTCTATCAATGATACTATCATACGTAGTGGTGCTTGTTTACAGTCCTCACTTTCGTGTTAAGTGTCCATCCTACGCCTAGCATTATATGTTTTCACAACTGAGGCCACCTGATTGAAAAACCATGACTGTGAGCCCTTATCCGGAATAAATGCGAATTTGTCTTGTTCCTTTCCTGCTTTGTGGGCGAACCGGATACCTGTGTCTTCAACTGTGACACCTTGAATTTGGGTAAAAGGCAACTCCCATTCGAGTTGAAGTTTCTTTGACCAGAACGATAGGATCCGTGAAGCAGTCAATAAGAGGATGTTGTCAGCTCCTGGAGTATCTGTGAAGTCGCTAAGGGCTGTAGGTAATATACCAGATTGTGATACACTCACTGATATGTGCAACATAATATTCATTCCGGTAGACACCATTATTTAGATCTTTCATCCAAGACTGTCCAAGAGCTTCCCTGGAAGAGTACGACTAAAAAAGATCAGTAATCCTTCGATTCACCGATGTTAGGAATCTAGGACCAACCCGAAGGACACCGTCATGTGGAATGAGGCGAGGCTGACACATTCGTCGCTTAGGCATCTTCTGGACAAGATGCAGTATTGACTCACCAGGCGAGTACGGTCTCTCTCGGGGTTATCAAAGACAGTCGTTGTGTTGCGTATACCTGCTATCAATATGTCATGATACACATGGGTACTCGAAAGAACCGAACCTTCTGAAACATTGGAAGCCAAATCGAAAACTCCTACAACAGGTTTTGTAACTGCGCTGCGAAGAGTGTCAGTCTTCTCGACGGAAAAATAGTTATTCAGCATACCCAACAAGTCCTTTACCAACCCCTTTGAAGAAACCGAGAGCGCCTTCAGATTCAGCACCCTCGATGGGTTTTAGCTGTGCCAAGGGTTGGGTGTAAGTAGACCAGAACGAGAAAAAAATATCTTACGAAGACACCCTCCATAGCGCTAGTGACACTGCTGACAAGCGCTTCTCCCCCCGTAGCTACACCGTAACTGAAAGAAACTATGTAATTGATCAAAGAGGTGACGGCTGGCTACTCACATTGCGTGACGAGGTTTGTTTCGACGTTGTGTCATGCGTCTCCGTGCCTGAAATTCAGAATCGAAGGTCGCGGCTGATAGTCCTGTATTACATCCAGGTTCAGCACCACACTTAGCTAAATCAAGAAAATTAAAACCTTTTCCAACGCTACTTGTAAACTTGGTTACGCTATCGCTCACACCAAAAACAGTTTTCTTAACAAAGCTTGCAGCCCCCTGTATTATGATAAAGTTGATCACGTCCTCCAGAAGAGATTTTCCAGGCCTTACCTTGGCAATGCCAATACCCAGTTCCTTGTTTCCATGCATAACAACTCCTTGGAATGGTTCATAAAAGATATCGGCTACCCCAGAACTGACATTTGTGAATAGTCCAACAGGATTCCCAATGAAGTCTGCAGATCCAAGAATTCTATAGAGTTGGCGCAACACATCTTGTCTGTAGTGGTATGTTATGCGGGATTGCAATTCTGGTAATGTCAGCCTCATGTCTTTAATTGCAAGTGCATTCAGTTCAAGAGGAGCATCATTGATGTTTCCAACGGCCATTGTCAATGCATTGACAACCACTGCCAAAGGGTTTCGGATGCTCAGCCTATCAAAGAATTTGAACACAGGTAGGACAAGGTAATAGAGGTTGGGTACTTCTCTTCCGAATTGATTCGTTCTGTGCGCATGAAGGACAGCGATAGTTTGATAGGCTGAAGTTCAAGCACCTCGAAGTAGAGGTGCTCGCCTGTACCATCATCTGGCTCTGGAATATCATTCGGATGCTGAATGAGAACACTACACGATAATTTAATGAAAACGTGCGGATAAATAATGAATTGGAATACTAACTCTGCTGTTCCTTCCTCCCAGGAAATACCCTTGATCTTCGTCATGTCGTAGATAGCAAATAAGAGGTCTTCGTCTGCTTCAATTGTCAAGGCCTGTAGCAAAATCGAACAGTATTTTATAAAGAGTACTCCATGTTCTGTCACAAAGATGAATTAGCACCCAGAGATTTGAGGTGTGTGACAGACCTCTATCTTTAAGCCAGATTACAGACGCCTGAACTGTAGGAGGAACACCGACAGCAGCAGCCTCTTTTGACATCGGAGTGGGCTGAAGAATGACAGGGTAGAGGGCTTCGTGAAGTTGGTTATCGATCTGCAGTGTATTGCAGGACAAATTGATAGACTGAGCGACTATGCTGTCCGTATATTCGAACTTTATCGAGTCCATGACAAGATATATCACCTCCACCATTCTCTTGTTGATTAAAGACACTCCCACTCCAGCCAAATCGACTCGGACAGAAAAATTCGGGCTCACATCCTCCGGGACAGCTTCAAAAGCTTCGATATGACTGGAAGCAGTGTCATGTCTGGTGGTCGATAGCAAACTGTTTCGCTGGCGAAGCTTATACAGACTTCGTTCAGGATCGTAGTTCGTGATGCGCAAAATTTGTCTTTGTCCATCGGCCCTTACATCTAAGGAAACAGTCCTCGACTTTGGTTGAGCCTGCATGCTGTGTTAGCTTGTTTCAGTGGGGTTGAAACCATACCAAATTACCGCAAATTTGAACGGCATCAGATCTCCGATCTCCATAATGTCGACCACTCGTCTTGATGAATTAATAATGAGCTGGATTTTTTTATCTTTTGTGGCGGGATAGTCCCAAGCATAAGGCGTTGAAGTATGGGGTTGTATTGTATACAACAGAGGTTCATCACGAGGAATATGATCACGTCCAGCGTCCTTATAGGTATGTTCAGAACACCAGATATTCGGACAGTGATAGTAAACATACTTGTTGACAGAACTTGATGGGAAAATCACTAGAATTTTCGATCATGAATGGCCATCCGTCCGTGACTGGACCATAAGTTATGAAAATCGACGCCCCATCGATCTGAATATCCGCTTTGACCAGTTCTGGTGTTTCCTTACTGTTTGGATGGCGGAGTCGAAAATGCACAATTCCTATGTCTTCGATGTTGATAGGAGGCGACCTGAAACAAACTCGTTAGAAAGAGATCGGTAGAGATTACAGCTTACCATTGCGCATTCAAACCCGGATAAGCTATTGTAAGCAGCTTCTCGTCCCTTGACCTGAGCGCTAAAAAAGCAGATCGTTGGTCCGGACCAACGGCGGAACGCTCTGGAGGATTAACGCCGTGCTCTCGGAAGGTAATCGTCTCAGACAGTTGATTTATAATGAAGAAACGAGGTGTGACGGTGATGACTTTGGACAACTTGAATTTACCTAAACCCTCAGTCCAAGAAAGTCCAACATAAATGAAGTCAGTTTTTCGCTTCTGGGACATGACAACGAGTTCCGTTTCGGCTGCTGGGGCTTCAAATGAGATGGACTGAACAACGCCTATTAATAACCAGTGATATTTCAGTTTGCTTCTTTACCTTTGACCATGTCGAGTCATTAATTCTGAACATGAACTCATGGCCCTGTTTTTGTGAGTGCGAAAGCACTTCAACAATAATCAGCACGACATAATCGGGAAAGAATTGTCTACTTGCAGAATGGCATTGATGTCGAAAGAATATCTGTTGTTCGTCAGGGAACATAAATCTCGTGCACAACTCGATTAATCAACTCACCAGGGTCCGTCTCACCCGCTGCTTCATGTGATCCCGCTCGCGTGGACCTGACAGACTTGACCAAGATCGGCAATCCAGCCTTGTTGACGACGACGTATGGAGAATAGATCTGAACTTTAAAAGCACCACCTGAATCTGGATGGCGTCTAAACGCAACAGATTAATATCAGAAACTTTGAAGAAAAGACAATGGTTTACATATAATTAAGTTTAAGGTCAAGCCTCCTGTCCAACCTATCACGAAGCGTGAGCCTCTTTTCAATATCAAAGTCTGAGTGACCATCTGTATTTATGATAGCGAAGTCACTGGGTTTGAAGACTGAAATAATGAATAATACATGTGGTAATGGCAAACTGAACACGACTAACCTGTGTCCTGCACTGTTACGTTGAGTAGAATGAAATGACCGAGTTCAACAGAGTGAATGGGCATTACACCCCCTTTTCGCAGGTAACTTTTCCAGTTTTGATCCGTGTTTTTGTCGTATATCCGGTATTCTACATCGTATGGCAAGAGATTTTCGAGTTCCAGAGGTGCACGAAGCTTGAGGTTAATTCTGGGATATTTCCTGAAAAGTGTATTAAGACACAGAGCTTAAAGTTGTTTTATACCTACGAACCGCGTTATTTCACCAGAATCGGTTTGAACCCAGGCTTGAAATCTGAAAGCAGCCTCTTTCGGGTCACTGTGCAGACATTTCATAATAAAACCTTTCTTTGAGATGAGATCCTCCCATCGAACTGGGGAGCACCACTTGTACCCGAAGCCCTCTGTAAAACCATTATCTCCGTCAAATACTGGTCCAATTAAATGTACTTACGATCTGGTTGTATCACGATTCTGCTCTTCGTGACTGCCTCAATTGGTACGGAGAAATCATTCCCCGGAATGATTTTGCGTAGTGTGTGGATAGGTTGACCAGCATCGTTTACGAGCATCAATTCCAGCGGGTATAAAGTCAGGTTTTCGATTTTGTACGTAGAGCGAATTGTGATGATTTTTGTATTGTCGACAACCGTAATTTCACAGAGCAACCGACTTGGAAATTTATCTGATCGGGGGCGCAGAGTGTAAACAAATTCACCCTCTCTATCGACCGGAATAGCACGCAGTGGTTCCCAAGGTTTCTCAACAAATTGTATGCCAATGTTGTGTTGATCAGAGGAGACGTTCTTCCATTGACTTTAGAAGTATTCATTGGAATGAAAGAGGAGAAGCATACCTCGCGCATCGTCTTCCAGTCGTCAAACCTCCAATCGATGACTTGTTCGTTCACTATCTTGGTAGAATCAATGTCTCTGCTATTTGCCGTGCCATCTGTCTCCGACCAAACAAGGATGGAGGATCCTGTTTCATTCCGGATGCGATATGGTGCATAGGTACCACGGGCTTTATGAACGTTGGCAATCATATTCTCTTGACTCCATGTTCTTATGGTGGTGAGAGCGAGCTCTACGAACGTGCTGGTTATATTGAGGTCAAGGCGTTCTCTCGCTGAGAGGGTTAGATGAAGTCCCTCTGATGAGTCCGTCCTCGCAACCTTGTATGGTCATTAGGGTAAAAACCTCGTACGGGAAAGGTCAACGTACGTCAAAAGTAAGCGTCCAAGGATCAATCACTATTGAAAATTTAGTTAACTAGGGATAGACGATAGGTGGTAGGCTATCTCACAAGGCTCCCAATTCGAGTTGCCCATATTCCAATAAGTGATGGAGGTAACCATCGTCGTGGTTGCATGAAGCTGATTTTGATTTAGCTATTGAACCAGCCGAGACAAAGAAAACTACCTCTCCAGACCAATCTTTGGCCCCAATAATGAATGGCTTGACTTTGAGATGCAACATCGGTTGTTCGTGGAGTTCACCAATAAGAATAAGTCGAAATCCATCGAATGTCCCCTTCAACTAGTAAAGAATCAGAAACGGCTCAGTTTCCACATTAGAACAATCAACTTGTTCTCTAGCCATGAGGACTCTTGCTTTTCCAATAGATTCCAGAGGTATTTTGCTCGATGTAACCATTGCTCCTTCGATTTTCTGCGAATTGGTCTTGCCAGAAGTTCGTTTTTCATTTTGTTCGTTTCGTATTCTCTGAGGTTCTCCATAACGCTGTAGGGCTTTGTTGGTAATCGAAGTGATGAGGATAATATCACTGTATGACGCCCGTAGGACAATCAACTTTGTCATGATCTCAATACTTGTCATTTGTTGGAACGATGTTGCTCGACTGTCAAGAGTGAATGTGAGATCTACATCGTCGAGGAATCGAACACTCTCAGACGCCCGACACATTCTCATCAGAGACATTCCCAGACGACTGGTTGTCAATGCAAGCACACCCTTGAATTAAACGTTAGCTGGATATTGGAGTGTCGTTCGCAGACATACTTGTTGGGAAACAGAAATTTGAGCTATATGTAATTGAATAGCCTGGGAATCTGCATCTGCGGCGTTCTCTAAGACACTGATTGACACGTCGTGCAGGTCAATTCTGTACTCCAGAGATGCTCGATTCTGGTTAATAGGTGGCATGGACGTTTGTGCCGGAGATGGCACCACCGCTGCTCGATTGTCATCGCTCAAGTCAAAAGCACTCGAGAAAAACTCAAGCAACGCGATAACTGGATCAACGGCAAAGATAATTCGAGGCGAATCGACCGTCAAGACAGCAAGAGATGGGGAGTTTGGGCCTCCAGCCATGGTGTACAGAAGCATAAATTGATTTCGATCGTGTTGAGCAGCTGGTATGATTTCGCGAAAAAGATTTTGACCTGGTCTTGTATTACTCACTGTAAATGACTTTAGCACAACTTGGGCTTCACCCGAGCCATCCGAAAGCAATTTAAACCGAAGGGCGCTATCGTTCAGAGCGAACCTCGCGATACCACGGTCTTTTAATTCTTGCTCTGAATAGGCTAAGGTGTCGTAGAGGTGCAGTTTGACAACCATGATAGAAACCACAAGGTCTAGGCTTGCCCAGGAACGCTGAGAGGTCACAAGAAGCTCAGGCTCTAAGTCAACATTGGGTGGTCCTTTTCCAGCTTTCGTTGTGGGAGTTGTGATAGATTGGGTACTTCCAGAAACGCTCCCAGATTCCACAGATTGTTCCTCAAAAATTCGAGAAATCTTGTTTGCTAACTTTATGAGGTGGCAATATTGCACTTGCGTTAAGTGAAGTTTAACGTCGGATATTTTGATCGCCACCTGCGCGAAAGGTAAGGGTGAATATCTTGATCAAGAAACAACAGTACTTACTTGCGTATCTGGAAGCTCAACATCCACCTGACGATCAATATTACTGGTTTGGATAACGTCCGCGGAGACGTCGATGTCGTCAATAACTTTTAGGGTGCAACAATCCTCATCTCGTTCATGCCTGGAAATAAGTTGTATTCCATGTAGACCTGCGGAGATCCGATTGGCAATACCCTCGTATTTGTTTTTCGCACCCATTTGTCCAAGCCGAAGAACGAAGCTATCGCTAGAAGAAGTTGGGTCGAAGGGAAAAATTATGATGGGTGTTTTGATGGATACTTCGAAATGCATTCTTTCGATTTCAGAAGCCTTCTGTACTGCAGCCACAGTGGCAGCGTCATATAACCCTTTGAGCCTAGCCAACTTTAAAAGAAAGCTATAGAGGTCATGTAGGGGCCCCTCTAAGAAGTGGAACTTGACGGATGCGGTAGAAAGGTAAATCGAAGATTTGATTCCATTATAGTTGTCCTCGTCTGGATGGTAAGTTTGATATGAGAAATCCGCGAAGTTTTGGCCGTCAATGGTCATTAGCCGGTTGAACTCTCCAATAACGGTGGAACCCGCGTTCTCATTGACTAACTCAAGACTCCCAAGTCGACTTGATACACGAAGAGTTTTAGGCCGCACAAGGACCACAACGTCGGCTGTTGACAATGATAAGGTTGCTAGTAAAAGCATCTCATTGATCAACAAAACTACGACGGATGTTGTCATTCAGCATTCAAAAGAAATTGACAATTTGCATACCTCGTACACCCTCAAGCTTTATCAAGACTCGAATTTCCCCTTCACCCTTTGATTGAGGTTGGACTGCATGAGGTTCCTCCGGGGCGAACGAATTTGTGGCTTTGTCAGAGGTTGATACAAAGGTTGACATGATGAAGTCATATAATGAAAGGACTGGTTCGGGTGCAGTACGGAAGACAAGAGTTGACATCTTGATATCAACGTTCTGATCGATACCTTCATGAACTGTGAGGAAGTCAGGCGACTCCTTCTGGACTCTTGTGTAAGCAATTCGGAGAAGATCATTTTCTCGTGAGGTGCCATGCACTGGTGTTGACACGAACTGTATATCCGTGCCACTTGCCTGAACAACATCCATGGATATAGAACTAGCAGAGCTCAGAAGTCAGATCATTGAGTTTAATCAGAAAGTAAATCACCTCAAGTGAATATCGACCTTCATAACATATCGACTTGAGGCAAAAGCAAGAAAGAAACCTTCAAGGCACAGAACCCCAACTAATTTGTCGGAACCATCTTTGGCCGCTTTTGAGATGACAGCGCGAAGATTATCAACCCTGAAGTCTAGTTCTATGACATGTTGACGCAACTCAGGTTGCTGTAGAAACATTAAATTGAATAAAAGGCGTTGGATTCGAGCAGAAATACCTGCAGTGACCCATCTGTAGCGTCAAAAAAGTCAGCCTGACTGGGAGAGCCCACTTCATTCAGATTTTTTTGGTCATTCTCATCATCGAAGTCATATTCCTTCTGTGGAGGCCCGAAAATTGGAAGAAGTTGAAAGTTTGCTGACAGCTGTTTCGACTGGTGGGCAACAGGTCGAGATGGTACATCATCGTCGAACTTGGGAATGGCGACGTCGATGATTCGCATGAGTGCTTTGTACTTTACATCTGACAAATTGATTTGTAGAGATGGAAGGGTTCCTGATACCTTGAACTGGGCCAAGTTAATTGCAGTGGGGACAATTGATCTCTGGACCTGCAGATTGATACTCAATCTTTCCATTAAGTGAAGAGTGTCGCTAGTCTTCGAAGTTAGTGCTTCCTGACAGGCTTCAAGATTGTCTCCGACAATGAACTAGGTTTGTCGAAAATTATTTCACCCCGAAGGAAGACAGACAACAGCAGCTAACCTGAGCATCTTGCAGCCTCAATGAAAGTTTGTCATACATCAGTGACTCCAACTGCTTATAATCTTCTTCAGTGTACTGTTGGTTGCGTTTTTGATGGATAGTATGTATCGCTTCTTTTGAAGCGAGATCGCTCTCAATTGCAATATGGCCGGCATCTATAATGAAGTGTTTGCAGCGGTAGGCGGTGACGCTAGAATCCGAAATCAGAAAGGAAAACAACCGACACACTTAAGTCTTACTCTTCTGGGACAATGATGATGGGAGCGTTTAAGTCCATATGAATGTCAACGGTTTTGTGTGTCTGAAGGGCGTATTCGAGGCCTGCCCGGGTTTCCCTTTGCAACCCTTCTAGGGTACGGCTCGCAACGTTCTTGGACAAAAAGTCAGAAGGAAGAACGAAGTGAGCGGAACCAATACAAACCAACAAAGCTTCTACCGATTCCAACTGACTGGCTGGTGGCTTGAAGAATTTGTAAACAGCTTCTACATAGCCTCGGTGATAGATAATTTCCAAGTGACGCATTCGAACAGTCAAAGCATTATCAGCTTTTTCATCCAAAGGGTTGTTTTCGAATTTAACGAAAAAGAATGGCTCAGAGTTTCCATCGGCGAACAGGTGCTCCCCAGGTGTGCTGTGTTCCGACTTCACATGCACTATTTGAGAGTAAAGAGTATCCTTCGTGGTTCCGTCAAAGACTGTGAAACTGTCCAGAGAAATTGAGGCCTCGAAATTCGTCGGGCGCTGAATAAAACTGGCATGGAATACACCGAAGACAACCGAAGTCACTTCCGTGTCCTTTCCGTGAGGATCACTTTTGAGCGAGAGGGAGCCTTTGTTCAATTTTGCGCTCACTCGCAACTTGATTGAGTCGCGAGGTGCATCAAGGGCATCAACAAGAGCTGCCTTCTCGTCATAGTCCAACACTTCGTAGAGCTGTCTCCGTTGTTCTTCCGTCATGGTCCCTCTGAAAACGGGGTCTTCTTCGGTCAGCGGAGTAGATGGCGAACCCCAGAGCCAACTACCCCAACTTTGCTTCGCGGATTGTTTTTGTTTATTTTCTTCCTCCAAATTCTTTCGCAATGCTACATCCTTCTTGAGACTGGACCGAGCAATTGACCGATAGAATCGAATATCTTCATAGGATAGTTTTCTCTCCAGTTCCTCGAATTTTTGGACATCCTACGATTAGTTGTTATGATCGGAACTGAATGGGATAATAAGATAACATCGCACCGGTCCAACGAGGGGGCTGATGAGCTGCCTTTGGAAGAGGTCAACATATGCTTTACGATCATCTCTTCGTTCTGCGAAGTACTGCCAAGTCCACTTTCGTTTTTTCTCACGAACTCCTTCAGAAATAGCAGAGGAGGCGTAACGAAGTCGCGCACGAGCAGCGTTTACTGCAAAATCGGAATCTGATGGACGGTGTTTTCCGTACTGAAAAATGAAAAGATAGGATCAGGGATTCTACAGACGATATATCGGAATTACTTGTCGTTTTCGTAGGGACACATGGTACATATCGATCAATGAAATAACATCGCGGTATTGATGGTCGTCCAAGGTAACACCAATTTCTTCAAAAATCAACTGTATGTCGAATCTTGGCGTTTGATGGTCCACTTTATGATTTATGGTTATCTGGCGAAACGTCTATAAGTGAAACTGTCCATCGAAATCGGTACTTGCCCTGCCCTCGCCTGAAACGGGTTTGAGAATGTACTGATGATGGTCACCACCTTTATTGTTGTCGGAGATCTAGAAAGCAAGACTTTCAAAACATAGATACTTTGCGTATCGGGTTATACCTTACCAAGGAGGAAAACTTTTTTATAGACTCGGCCGTTGGAAAACCGGCTATACTTGGCGAATCGGTGTCAAAATACAGCGAAAAAGACTGCAGTTTTGCGAGCTGGATTGAGAAGGTCAGCTTGAGCATGTTGGTATACCAAATAAATGACCAACTTTATGAATAGCACCTGCGGTACTTTCAATAAAGGCGGATTCCCAGCTTGAGTCGACGGAAACGGCGGTGAATCCAGCTAGGGTAATTCCTGCGGCAAAAGGATGCTACCCGGCGTCCCTCAGATCAGGTGCTACGAACAAATTAACGAATAATTACTTCTGGGACACTGATTTTATCCTCATATCTGATATGAACGTTCTTCACAGTGACTTGAATATTGTTGATGATTTTGGTGATGAGCGATTGGATGAGGCCTTGGGATTGTGTTGAGTCTATCACCGAACCATCAAAATTAATTCCTGCATCATAACGGAACGACTTCACCTGGTTGAATTTCGGCTTGACCGCGCATATGTAGGAGTTCTGCATTCTCTAGACGTTCGTGTTTTGCTGCCTGAACTCTCTGCTCGTCTTCCTCTGGATTGGTGCTAGTGTGAGGTGACGGAACTACTAGGAGATATATGTCTTCTATGAGGATTTCCGCCGGCTGATTACCCAGGTTCATCCAGTGAAGGGAGAGTTGGAATTTGCCCAAATGACCTAACATTTATCTAGCCTTGCAAGGAACGATGTAATTAGAATAAACACATACCTTCAAGTACATCAATTGGAAGCTGAAACTTGTCCAAAGCACCTTTCTTCAATTTCAGATTGCGGAGCGTAAGTTGACCTGCTGTAACATGAGGCATTTTCGTAGATAGGACCAATCGGAAGACTTGCCTTGTCCAATACCATAGTTAACTTGATTCAGGTCAAGGTTGGCAACATAGGGAGCAAGAATTCGGTTGAATAACTATCAAATTCAAGTTCGCGTAGTTCACAACAAAACTTTACATGATGCCTACTCACAACTTGGAGAACTTCCTTGCCGGGATCCAGCCACCACATCCTTGGAAGACTTGATTCTCCTCGCAATCCGTAGTGAACGGTACGGTGCTTTGTTTACGTAAGGTTTAAACGAGGAGCATATTATATAATCTTACTGTCGCCCCTCACCTTCATCAGTGGCCTCAATATTCAATCGATTAACTTGGTCGGCTAAATATAAGCCTCATTGCTCAAATTTCTGTCACGCCTTTCGTCATTCGACCTCAATGCCGCTTCGTTGTTCGTGGCTTTACTTCCATGACCTGTGCAAGCTTCGGGATGTATTTCCATCATGTGCCTCATTTATGGCCTTGACAACTAGATTCTATGGGCCAGAATGGATCTTGGGACGGCTCTTAAGTCACGGTCATGTCAAACCGTTGTGGCCAGACTTATATCCTCCGTGCCGTTCCGAACTCGTGACGGGCCCTAAATTGACCATATAAGTTGTCCACAAGGCATAGTCGTGTGCCTTCCTTCATCTTCGGTCATATCCGTGATGCTTTCGGTTTACTCACTACCCTCATCCTCCTCCACAATCGACAATCCCCAGCACTATCTCCAAGTCAGAGATTCTTCGCCTGAAATGTATACATACCACTTATAATCCTATCCTATAGTTGGGCAATATAAACGACGCAGTCTCATCTTTTACGAAGTTAGTCTTCGTCGACATCATCGTGACTAGCACTCATGTATTGGACAGTTTGACCGTGAGTTCCTGCAGAGCAGTGCGTTTGCATTGTACTATCCCGACGTGGAACACGGCAACAGATACTTGTCAGCTGTATTCTTGCACTCTGACATTGTCGCTTACCCCAGTTACAGGCCTTGATCTACATGACCTTCATGAACTTAAGTCTCGTGCTCTCGATTTGATTCACGAATTGTTGCAGGCATTTCGCTCACTAGGGGTAAGCTCTCTTCACATTAAGCATAGTGAACTTTAATTTCACCACATCTCTCTAGATTGTTGCATCATATTCCCTTGCCCCGTCAAACTCATCGCTTTGTATTGTATCCCAACGACCTGCAAAAGTTGAAATGCTCGAAAAAGCGGAACAGTGCCGCTTCGAACTAAAAAGGTTAATCGATTGTCATACATGTTAATTTCATGTAAATAACGTTTCTGTAGGGGTAAAGTCGCGTTGTTCACCATCGAGGGGGAACCCTGTCTAGTTCTTGCTTAAGTTGTTGCTTTCTTTGTGTTCAAGTTCCTTCCGGCGGATACTTATTAAGTAGTTTTCCTGTCAATTGTATTTCCTATTTCATAAATGAAAAGCATGTGATAATTTCGGGCTAGGCGAAATAATTTAATTAAACACGTGAAGAGCGTGACGAGTTCAAGTTGTCACATTGTTGATCTTCGAAAAATTGCCAGCATTAAGCACTCAGTGCAGTCTCCGTTTTCATCCATTCGTTCGCCATGTTCTCTCTTGCAGATTTCCTTCTGTCAATAATACCTTATCGCCTTCCCCCTCATCTGTACTCGTATTCCAAAGGGGTGACACCCCTTTCAACCGATTCATCTGTCATAGCAGCTCTCGCTGTTTACCTTGTCACCATCTTCGGCATTCAAGCCCTGCAGAGAAACCGGCCAGCATACAAGATAAACACACTTTTTCAGGTCCATAACGTCGTTCTTAGCGTTGGTAGCGCTCTGCTATTTAACCTTATGTTGGAGGAAATCTTACCTATTTTATGGAATCATGGTGTCTACTACGCGTTATGTGCTGATGGTGCATGGACGCCTGTACGTTGGCCCTGTGATGCGCCAGAATCATTCTAATGTTCTTTTTATTAGAAACTGGAGTTTTATTATATGCTCAATTATTATTTCAAATATCTTGAACTTCTCGACACTGTGTTCCTCGTCCTCAAGAAAAAGCCGCTTCGTATGGCATTTTTTTCGATCTCGTCATCGACGTATTCTCATTCTTGCCAGAATTCTTACATGTTTTTCATCACTCGGCGACAGCTTTACTTTGTTACACGCAGCTGAATGGAAGAACAAGTATAGTACGTTTCCAACAACTTTACTTTCTATCTTGGTGTTTTTTTTTGATATTCTCTCAGTCATGGGCCGTAATTGTTCTAAATCTGGCAGTTCACGTTGTTATGTGTGAGTTATCATCAAATATTTTGTAAGCTGTTTCCGACGTGTTCTTTTAGATTACTATTATTATGCCACAGCTGGAGGGGCAAAGTTCTGGGTATGACAACATTTCATTTACAAGGAATTTACTACTGACTGTACTACTATAGTGGAAGAAGTATCTCACAACTATGCAAATTGTGCAGTTCGTCATTGACCTAGGTCTTGTTTATTTCGGCAGTATGTCATTAGTGTCACGTTGCCAGTGTTGTCTAATCATTTGTGTCTAGCTTATCAACGTATGGCTTTCAAGTATTTCCCCGGACTTCCTCATTTTTCGAACTGCGCCGGTTCAGAAACTGCTGCAATCTTTGGTTGTGCTCTTCTAACCAGCTACCTTCTCCTGTTCATCAATTTCTACTTCCAAACTTACAAAAGGCCCCACTCCGTATCCAACAAGGCGATTTCTCAAGGAGTTTCTAATGGAAGTGCCAACGGAAAGGCCAACGGAAAGCTGTATGTACTCTTTAATTCATGATGCCTTGAGCCTTACATTAATTATGACCCATGGGAGGCACAGAGAGTGATCAATGACCTTCAAACGAGGACGTAATTATGAGATTGACGTTCCCATATACCATCGGAATTCTACCTTTGATAATATTAATGATAATAGAGGTTGTTAGATGGGTGCAGTCCACGAGCAGCGCATCGACTAGGTCACTATTCCAATGCTATTTATCCTGGTCAACAATACTACATATTTATTCTAAAAAAAAAGCGGTGATATCATATTAGGCTATAGTTGACAGAAAAATAAGCGAGCAAATAGTAACTGAAAGATGGAATGGATATATTCAACTGAATAATCGTAAGAACGGTGGCAGTGTTGCCTTGCATCAGTGGGCCTGTGCATCCATGCAGTGTGATGGCATACTTATCATTGTCAATATCTACAACTGAAACGTTCCGTGAAGACTAGGTCATGCGCCTTTTCTGGTCACTCTGATTTCCTCTGGTCAATGCACTTGTTCCCAACATACAATCACCATTTCTTGTCATCCAAACGACATGCCATTTACTGCTTGGGACCATTTCGCAGACTCACCAGACGAATTTCTGGTAGCAGTTGAAGTCTTTATCTCCAACACTGCAAGTACAACTCTCCGGAAGGTACCTGGCGCTTTCCGTCTCATTAGAGTTATCTAACGATGTCTCTGGCAGCCGCCTAACAAGAGCAAGAAAAATAGAGAGTCAGTAGGCGAAGATCTGAGGATTAAAGGTAGTTGCTTTGTAATTATCAGTGCGAAGGTTCCCTACTAAACGCGACGCGTAGAAAAAACGAGCTCCAATTGGCTTTCCGCACAGAAGAACTTAAGTGCAGCAGGCTATTGGAGATCTGCATCATGTCGTCTCATGGAAGAAGGAGGGCGTTGTCTTGTAAATATTTACGTCGATGTGCGGCCTTATTCCCACTAAACATGAGTTGATATTCTAATCTCATTGATTCATAGGAGAGTATTTTGTATCAGACTGTATATATCCACTTATTGAACCAAACGGACATTCGGCCGACAGAATCATCTCTCTTTTGTCGAAGGGATTGCCTTGCTATTTTTTCCAGAAGGTAAGAGGAGCAGTCAATTCACCCCACTGCCCTGACGTTCGAATGACGTATAGCGCCCAACGATGGACAACTTCCAACTCGGCGGAACCATTATATCTCTCATTTTCCAACTCGGAAACGTGTGCGTCATGGCAAGCGCTCTTAAAATCTTATGCCATTCCGGAAATTTATGGGCGATGGTTTTCCTCATCGGACGGAGGTTCTTATCGAATGTGGCGCCAAGTTGAACTTACAGTAATTCAAGGACGAAATCTGAACAATCTGAAAGCAGATGCAGGCAGCAATAAAGACGAATCGAAAGACGAAGATGACTCAGACGTGGACATCTCATGTGAGATCTATCTGAATGGTGTGCTGTCCAGTCGGACTACAGTCAAAAGAGGCCTTGGGTCGTTGGACTGGCACGAAACATTTACCTTTCCCGGCTTGCCTCCCTTCGAGAATCTGGACATCGTAGTTTGGAGAGAGAGAAAAATGTCTAAGCCAAATTCATTAGGTACTACTCGTATAGCGTTGGGTAACTTCCGCCGGGGGGATCCTGTCGAAGGGTGGTTTCCAGTCGTACAACCTGGAGCCATTGGTAGTGAGTTTCGAGTAGGTGACCTTCGATTGAAGATTCGGGTAGATGAGTAAGTGAGTTTCTTGCGATAAGTTGCTTTATTTCACTATTTTGCAGAGAGATTATCCTACCATATTCATCATATTCAGGACTAATGGCGGTATGATATATGTTTCTTGATCATTCATGCTCGAGTTCACATCGGACATGTAATGCTAGACGTTTAAGTCCCGCAATTTCCTCGACTGGGTGTCGGATTTAGAGAGTCGGTTGAAGTTGAAGAACATTGCCACCAACTTAAAGTTAATAGCGATCGCAAACAATACCATAGTCGAACATGTACAGGAATACGCTTCGCGCGAACTCGAAGATTCAGCCACTTGTACGTGTGTCAGTAGACTTTACCGTGAATAGCTATCTAATCGTTCGTTGTAGCCAACCAAACACTATTTCGGGGTAACACGACATTGACGAAAGCTATTGAGCTCTGTATGACATGGTATGGCAAGTCATTTTTAGAGGCAAGTATAGGTGCTGTTTTGCGACGGCTCTGTCGGGAGAAAGTCGCTATTGAGGTTGACCCGGCACGAAGTGGGAAAAGTACCAAAGATATGGAGAAGAACGTTGAACAACTCATATATTGGTGCAGAGAGTTCTGGAATCAAATCCATTCTGCAAAAGTAGAATGTCCAAAGTAAGTTTTTTGTGATAAGTGCAGCACCTCTTTGACTATTTCTCAGTGAAATGAGGTTAATTTTCAAGAAAATTCGTGAGCTCGTCGAACGACGTTATCGCCGAAATCCAGAGTCCGTAGACGACAATCTTCCACGGCAGAGCGTTTCTGCTTTCATTTTTCTCAGGTTTATAGTACCCGCAATCTTGCATCCTCACCTCTTCGGACTATATCCAGGCATGTCCAATCAAAATTTCACTTCGCCATTATATTCAATATATTTCACAGGCCTTCTTCCACTGCCAGTACAACGGAGTCTTACTCTAATTGCCAAAGTTATGCAAAGCTTAGCCAACCTTAATATAGTAAGTTGTTCGTTTTTTTTTGATTTTATTATTCTCAATCGATTGAATGTCCATGGCAGTCTGTTCAAAAGCAGAGCTTTATGCGTGGTGTCGAGGATTTCTTGAAAGATAATCATCAGTCAATGATAGATTATATAGTCACTGTTTCGACACCACTATCCGATGGAATGACATCAAATGGTGGAGATGCGAGAAGTCGTCATTACCGACTCCAGATCGCAAACGCTCTGCGACGGCGAACCAAAGTAATGACTAGCTTAGAACGCGAATCAGTGCCTATGCTCCCCCATCTTCTTGACATTCCCAAACAACTTGCCATCATAACATCCGCTGTCGTTCGGAATTCAAGGGAATTGATCGGCCAACCGCGGACTAGCGACGACGTTGAAATCGCAGTCGACGACTTCCGTTCTAAATGCTTTGAGGTTGAAGAGGATGCTCTTTCACGGGCTAGCCAACTTGTGTCAAAGCTAATAGAAAATGGTAGCAAACGCACTTCATCTGAAGACCTTTCAGTGAAGGCCGGTGACGATGTACTCAACGCATCTAACCCCCTGACTAGCATAGCAGTCTCCAAAGCGCAATCCAGGAAACTAGGCAATTCCCGTCCCTCTACCGCACCGTGCCCCATGAATTCCGACCTCCGTCAATCCGGTCAATCGTCATACAACGTTGAAAACGTACATGCGAGTCCACGGATAAATGCGTTGCCAGATATTTTAATGCAACGTCAATGGAATGATCATGTCAAGGCACCATCGACGGACTCCCATCCAAGGATTGTGCCTGATGTATCAAATATCGTTCGCCTGGAGAAGGAAGACGGTAATGGGAGACGAAAGAAAGGGTTGCTCAAAGGAATTCTGAGGCGATGAACCTTTACCACAGCATTGCATTATCTTTATTGATGTATATGTAGGTTAGATGAAGGCAGGTGTATAGTATCACGTAATTGATGGGTATATTCATGATGTTTTTGCTAGTAGTTTTTGTAACAGTCTTTGTACCTCATTTGCGACGTCTGCTGATGTACTCCGTACAGTGAGTCGACATAGCTATCAAGGTGGAAGTCTATAAGTGCCTAGAAGAATAGAATTTGTTAAACACCAACCTTGGCTTCTCGGTTGGGCTCTAGTCGTAACAAGCAACCAACTTTGCCATCTGCAGACATGTGCAATACACCAGCTGCCACAAGATTATTGGGATTTGGGTCGATGTCATCCAAAATGTTAAGCCGTTGTCCTGATATCACTTGACGATGCTTGTTCAAGTCGAGCTGACCAGATGGAGTCAGGCTGATCGAGAAAACGGTTTGAGACTCGCGATCGTTTCCTATCAACTTCCATCGTTCGAAGAAGTCAGATGGACCAAGCTTGACATGTTCAAAAAACTTGGTAAGGACAATGGGGAGACGTAAGGATGTTGTCTGATGAGACCCAGTCAAAAAGGACACAGCCAAGATGGGTGGTTTGGAAAACATTTTCTTGCATTCTATTTGGAGAATTTGTTGAGATTGGCTATGTGGCCCAATGATAGTAGGCGGTATCTTCGCGAAAGACACGGAGAGCGCTTCTGGGTCATCTGCTTTCACGGTCGCAGTGAAGGAGGCGAAGGGGGCATCGATTTTGTTGCCCATGTACAGAGCAATTTGGCCAATGTGACCTTGATACCGAGACTTGAGTCCAATTCCGATTTGAGTATCTTCGTAAAGCACTCCGTCCGCCGAACACGTTAACTCCTCAAACCACTGATCGACCTTAGGACCCGTTGCAAGGAGAACGCTCTGATCCACCGGTGGATGTGGAAGAAGGGGGTTAGCTGAAGATGGGTTAGGAGAGGCCGTCAAAGTGAGGCCACGGAGTGAATTCAAAATGTCGTTTGCGGACGATGAACCGCTTTGAGTCTCTTCATTTTCTGGGAGTCTGACCGTAAGAGTCTTATTTTTCGTAACCTCCCGCTCTAGGTTGGCCTCCTTTCCTCCGTGAATCCAAGTCCTTTTATTACCTGTGTCTTCATGCTTTTTACTTAAACTTCCCAGGAGTGCGCTTACACGCGGAGGGAATGGCGGCATCTCTTCGCAAACATTTTGAAGGCATTCATCGTTATCGGGGCGCGAAGCGAGGGCATAGTATTCACAGGCGCGCTGCTGCAGCTCCGCGTCGAGTACATGACGGTAACGGTCGAATATATTCAGCAACTGTGGCTTGATCTCCGGAAACACATTCACCCATTTAATGTAGGTCGATAGAAGGAGTGCACGAGTGGCGGCAACACAGAATTGAGATTTTGAATTTAGGGTGTGAAATTGTTCGACAGGACTGTACCCGGGTTCGTTTGCGATGAGGTGTCCGTATTCACCAAGAATGTAGCCTTCCCAAAAATTAGTCGTTTATTCAAAACTATAAGCCAAGACACTCACCACCAACTTTAATTAGACTTTCGTGTGTCGATGGTGTTTTGAGGTGTTCAAAAATAACCTTTGCTGCATATCGTTGCAGGTCTTCAGTGTTAGTTACAATTTGAACGACCCTGTACCAAACCTCATCGCCAACATGCTCTCCGGCAGTGCTGATGAGCTGGAGGATGGTGTCAACATACCACTTATACGAGGTGGCATACTTCTCCGTCAGAATTGCGACCTTGAGGACCATTTCTTCTCGTAGCGCATAGTCCGCAACCTTTAAATACCGTAGCAACTCCCCAACAATGAGTTCGGAATTATCAGTGTCACACATACTGTAGAGAAGGTCAAGAGCACGGCGTCGAACCGATATATCTTTGTCCCGAAGAGAAAGGATGATCGTATTCTGATGCCGCTTTATTGATTCCAGGGAGTCTGCGCGAGCAGCAAGATGAGCCATAGTGTCCAGACCAAGGTATCGAACATTAGTTTCCTTAGAGGAAATGAAGCGTGCGAGTAGAACTGCAGCATTTCCGACAAGAGGCGAACTTGTGTCCAGGTGAATGGCTAAACCAATAGCTTCGAAAAGGACGGCATGCAGAGCGTTATTATGCTGCACGTTGCGAGATGGTTCGGCGCAATTATTCATGATGGTTTGTAGAACTTGATCAAGAATGGTTCTGATCGTCGGATCATCTGAGGAATTGTTTAGGTACCTTACGTATATCAAACTTGAAAGCACAAGACTTACCAGTTGGAGTATAGTATTGCAATAATCTAAGAAGTTTGACCTGTAACCAGGGTGATGGAACTTTGTAGTATGTATATTTTGCTGAATACTCGTGCTCAATTACCAGCTAAATTGTTATGTCAATCAGAGTTCAGAAAGAAAGAAGTTCAATATATATATACCTTTTGCAGCCGATCGACAGCTTTCGTATAGCACACCGCATATGCGTCCAAGTGATCTTGCGCCAATGCCATGACTAGACTTGTAACGCATATGACTACACCCTACGGGAAATTTTCCTTCTTCAGACGTTTGGTCTGACGGAATAGACCTTACCAAGTCCTTGTCATCCATTATGGAAATAATTCTGAGTGCCCATTCTGCCGCGGGAATAACCTCTGGGTGTTTTCGATACAATCGCAGGAGCGTCAATGCAGCCTTCTTTTTCACAAAACTCTGGGACGTACTAGACATGAATTAGCTACCTGATACTGGCGAAAGAATGCTAACGTACAGTGATATAAGTAGCCGATGTACGTCCTCCACGAGCGCCTCTGCCATTTCACTGCCGCCAACATTCGCTATTGCGTGTAAGGCAAGACAATTGTCAACTTCGTTATTCGAATCCAAATCTTTCCTGATTGAGTTGACAACCAAACGAAGGAAGTCTGAATTTTCATGCATCAGGAGTGTGACTGCGAGGTATCCCTGTAAACCCACGAAATGATGAACAGACGCTGGAGACAAAACTATCACACATACTATCTGTTTCTCGCTGTATTTCGGGCTCGCTATTAAATTTACAGCTTCCATATGCCCAATATCGACTTTGTAACCGAGAATATAGGTAAAAATAATCTTGGCGACATATCTTGAAGTGGGATAAGAGAAGAACAAGTGCAATCAGAGAGATTACACACTTTTTCTTCTGATATCCATCCAGGTTTCCATCTAAAGATAGCGTTCATATTGACTCTGAGAAGTCGCATGTATAGGCCAACCTTTGAATTTCTTCCGAATGTTTGCCATCTCCTTATTGATTCTCTTCTCTTCTAATTCTTTCACCCTTGCTCCACGAATATCCGCAATAAACTAAATGGTGAATCAGTATTCCTTACATTTCGCTGAAGTATTACGCACTTGCGTCAACCCACGCATACTGGTAGCCATGTTTGCTTCGTTAAGGGGGGGTAAGATCAGAGCAGTGGTGGTTTTTCTTTCAAGGCGCGACAAAACGTTGTCGAGATTTCAGTTGTCAAATGCAACAATTATTATGCAAGGCTACTACATAAACTGCTTTACATGAATCTTGCGGATTAGTCACGTGCCAAGGAGATAAAGGTTGACATTAAAAAACGAAATTCTGTATACGAGAACTATGTATATACTTATATTGGAATCTATAGACGTTCAGAGAGAATAAATTACCGCCGTAATCGGCTGGGCGTTCCAGGTCGCGACTGATAAAATGGGGTTGTGTATCCTGAAGCAGAGCCCGACCCTGGCAGACGGGAGGCATTGGAGAAAGGAGACGCCATCGGCGTCGCAACCCTCGAATTGTGCCGAGACTGAGTTGCGATCCTCTCATCACTGGATGCATTCAAGAGACCCACTAGGGCGCTCGTCATCTGATCAAGATCCCTAACCTCATCCTTCGAAAGCGAAAGGCCCCTTGTACCGTCACCCTCATCCCCGGATTCCCACTCTGCCTCTTCCTCACACTCACGCGGAAGGATGGTTAGTTTTTGTCTTTTGTGTTGATGACTCATGGTGATACCCTCAAATACACGTAGCATGGACGCCTCCATGGAAGTCTTGAGTCTCCAGATATCGTCCAGCGTTCGTCCGTCTCCTCTGACAGGAAGCCAGTCGTCGCACTCCAATCCTCCTTCTACGACCTCAACATTGTATGCTCCAAATAGAATGTACACCAACGGATCCAAACGAGTCGTTGTCACAAGGAAAGTCATCGGTGAGCTTCCAGCTGTGTCATTCCTACGTTTTTCTGCGTAGGCATAAAGCCGTTTTTCTTCAGCTGGTGCATCCTGTTGCTTTCCCTTGTCTTTGGGCTGTTCTGCTTGCGAGACTTCTCGTCTGCGATTGTTCACACTCGAAGGGTGGATCATAGCAAACTATGGAAGTCGATAGAATGTCAGCTATTCGACACAAAAACAATACAATGACAGAATGTCCACCTTGTCTGTGGGTGTCCTGAAACTGGATTGATCCTTCCGTGCAGCAAACTTCGGCTGAGCAGCAATGGAAATGAGAGCCGTCAGTAGAGGCATCGAGTCATTATTGACGTTTAATGCAGAAGGGACAACAAGCCTCCTTTCATCATGGCCACTTTGCAGCACCCCACCCGCGGAAACATCAACGACCCCAGCTCGATAGAGCGATTGTAACAGATGCATGCGGACCTTCTGAATCAGGAGGAGTGTCGACTTGGACAGGAAATTATCGTTGCAGAACCGATTTGCGTTGACATAATCTCCACGCGATTGCATCGCCCACCAACTATTGAAGGCTTTCAAAGCAGCCAGAACATCCGACCTGAAGTCACCCGGGCTCCAGGAATCCTTGACCTTCTGCGATTCCAATCTCACGTGCATCGGTGACACAAAAGGTTCGCGATTTGTCAAAAGCGCCGCCAATGTCAGAGCATGGTCCAGACACTTGAAGAAGCTTCCATAAAGTACCATTTTGCCTACTTGTGCGTCGACGGGTAGCTGCAAGAGCACCCTGCCTAGAGAAGTGAGGTTCTTCTCCGAATCAAGGGCTCCTACCATCTGCAAATCTTTCATTGCGGCATCCACACGTCCAGGATCAGGAGGCTCGATTGCCGCAGCCAACACTTCCTCTACCGTCATGCCAGGTAGGTTAAGTGCTTTAACATGCATGACGACATTACTCAAATCGACGCGTGTCATCTCTACCGTTTGATGTGTTTGCAACAGATCTGCACGAGCCTTGCTCAGGATTCCAAAGTACTCTCCTGACCTATGACGGCCAGCACGACCAGCGCGTTGGTTGAGATTTGAGGACCCAACCCAAGATGAGACAAGAGATGACATATGTCGATCGGGGTCATACCTCTGCTCCTTGATCTTCGCAGTGTCAATAACATACACAACGTTGGGGATAGTAACCGACGTCTCCGCGATGTTGGTAGCCAAAATTATCCGTCGAACACCTGGCACAGGAGGTTCGAAGATTGCCTGCTGTTCCGCCAATGGGATAGACGAATGCAAAAGATGTAACGAGTAATTCGGTGATGAAAAGTTAATGCCCAGTGGTCCCAGTGGATTAAGAAGAGCACGCTGCGTCGCGATGATCTCCTCCCAGCCAGGGAGGAAAACCAATACATGTCCATCTTGTGAACTCTGCAGCACATGCGAAATCGTCGCAGCGATGAAAGGATACGGTAGTTCAAGATCATCTCTCGTCTCCCTCCGGCCTTGAGGAACGCTCACACCCATCCTTGCCGCAGCCGTCGTTCCCAACTCCCTGGCCACATACTTCGCCACATTTTCCTGACCTTTCACCCACTTCATCGATCCAGACAGTATCTTCTCCGTAAAATCCTCCAAGAAGGACATGGTGACAGGGAACGACCTCCCTGGCACACTAACAGTTTTCGCTGGGACACCCTGCTCATTTGCAAAATATTCCTGGAAAAGTTTCGGGTCGATAGTCGCGCTCATTAAGACAACCTTCAACGACTGATGCTTCGCCTTTTTCTGCGCCATCAACTGTTTCAGCACGACCAACAGCAAATCCGTGTCAACGTCTCGCTCATGAACCTCATCCACAATAATATGTGAAATATTATCCAACTCTCCGTACCCAAACTCGTCCACATCAGATAGGAGTGACTGCAGCCGCTTGAGGAAGACCCCCGTTGTGCAGAACGTTATGGACCCATTTGGTTCAGGAAGTTTCGATTCGAAGCGGACATGGTACCCAACACCCCTCCCAAGTTGCTCGTTCCTCTCCTTTGCCACTCGATGTGCAACGGTGATGGCTGCCAATCGCCTAGGCTGCGTACAGATAATGTTGCAATTTGCTCCTTCTCCGCGGTCAATGTAGTCATCCAGTATCATCTGTGGGATTTGTGTCGTCTTTCCGGACCCAGTAGCAGCCATACAAATAGTCACGTCGTTCCTTGCGATGTCCTCCAACACCTCCTTCCCCCGTGCGTACACAGGCAACGAAGCTCGCGCCTTACGCATACGCTCCAATTCGGGTTTGCTCAAGTACTCCTTCCTTTGTTGCAACAGCTTCGTCGATTTGTTCGCAAGTGTTGCCTGTAAATCTCTTCGCGGCCGTCGTGAGCTTGAAGGTCCCTTCGCAGGTGTTGCTTGTAGTCCTATTCGCGGCCTTCGAGAGGACTGTGAAGGTTCAGCAGGCGCATAAGTTGCATTCCTCGATGGCCGATTCCTATACAATAAACTGCGTCGAATGTCGTGACACAAGTCCTCAATACTCGTCTCAATATAAGGACTGGCGTGGAACGCCACCTTTCGAGCCATTCCCAAGTCCTTGCCCGTTCTCGACGCCTCCACAAATTCCTTCCATAAAACCTCATCACAACCCTCCAAATACTGTGCCACATCCAGATGACATTGCACCTGCGCCTGCTTTTTGTTCGAGCCGTTACCCACTCCAATTCGCCGCTCGCCAACGGTCATAACCGCCTCCCAATTAGCACCACCGCGTGTGGAGTTGAAGTCAATCTCGGGTTTGTTGAACCCAAAGCGGCGGCAATAGTAGTCCATAAAACTACGCGCTCTTTCGTAATTAACAACGGAACCATCCGAAAGGGTAACTTCGGAAGGGAGTTCAGGTTGGGCAATACACCTTGCATTTTCGAGCTTGTACATTGGATTAAAGATACAGAGTAAAACTGTAAGATTGAGAGCATACCAAATTCAGCCCTTGCAGTTGATAAACAGCCGAGAGTGCAGCCAGGTTAACTGATTCCTTTTTCTCGATATGGTCCCCAACGCCAACAATGGGAGGTTCAATGTCGATTGTCACTGTCGTTCTACCTAATGTCAATTGCCGTGCCAACAAAAGAGAATGTTGCTGCACACCTCCAGATTTCCTCACTCTTCCCGAAAGTCCCCTGCACAGATTCATATTTGGGTTGTTGTCCACTTTTTATAACTGAATAGAAATTGTGCAGAGGACTCTTCGGATTCTCCTTGAAATCCCGTCTCAAATCCGTGCCCGACTTGAAGTATTCCTGCGCAATGAACGCCTCATCGTGAAATGGCCCTTGAAGTAGGTTTTTTGACGAATGAACGGAACGTGCAGTATTATCACGCTTCCTACGCTTTGACGCTCTTGACGAGTCAGCACGTCTCAATTGTTGTTGAGAAGAAGATGGAGATGGAGCACCTGCTCCATCAGTGGAGCCCATGCCTTTTCGAAAATGATTTTTGCCTCTACCAGAGGGGGATGCTATGACACCGCGTCGGGCAGTGGAGAATGCTGATGTATTATCCATTGCTCTCGAAAGTTTGGCTGGCGGCGGCGGAGGTAAAGTCGAGATAAGTGGTAGGGGCGACGGCTGAGTTTGGACACGGGCTTGCACTGAGTATGAGCGCTTAATACCTGGTCGAGGGTCGGATTTGTCCTGGGAGGTGGGGGAAGGGGCAGAGGCCTCGGAAGAAGAGAGAAGTTTTGTTCCACGATTAGCTTGCATAGGGAGGCGATGCCTGTATCTGAGAAGGAGAGCAAGTCTCATTACCCACTCCAACCGTTGTGTGCTGTGAAGCGGTGTAAGCAAAAGAAAGACTTCGAGGCTTGGCACTCGCACACCAACCGAATTTGTCCTTTTGGTCTAGTCTACCTTGTGGGTTTGGAAAGATCGTTCAACCAAAGGCGTAATACATCTGGAGAGTGAAATGCCAAAGACTCTAAAAAAAATTGGGTACTATTCGGCTATTCCCGCAAGCTGCTAATATGTACGGCTAATAAATATTATTCAACCACTTCTTCGCAGCTCTATCTATGCCTTGCTGGTATCGCAGACGAATCGCAGCAGCTTTGGCATCAGACCATTTCCTTTGTTCGATCCAGGTCCCCAGCCCCTCTATTGTCCGCTGCATGTCCTCTGAGGAGCAGTCAGATTCCAAAAGCAAAAGTCTAAGCTCCACCCACCATTATTGCGGCTTATAAGATCATCGACAGTGGCCCTGTCGCCTTGGTCTGCATCATCAATAAGTTCTCTCGCTTCCATGATTCCCGCCATGAAGTCCATGTCTTCTACTTGATCATGCTCGGACATGGGAAGGCCGTTTCGCTGAAGAATGTACTCGGCGCGTGGAAGTGGGTTTAGCAGAGTTTGGTATGCTTCATTGAGTCGTGATGATAATATATGAGCTAGATCTTGTTGTTTCTACGGACAGAATCCAAACCGGCAAATGAAATAAGAATAGAGGCAATGCATACTGGAGACTTGGATGCCCACGCATCGGGATGGCACGCTGCCTGAGCTCTCCGGAAACGAGATTTCAAGGTTGACGAGTCAACCACAAATGGATTGGGTTCATCTGGAAGACCAAACACCTGATGATGGGATATGTTGGCAGGCAACGGGTAGATGGACCAACACGATGGACAGGCGAGAAGACGTGAGGGAAGTGGTTGAGAGCATGACGGACACACGGGTTGTATGTTGAGCGAAGAATTGCAACGGACTAGCTGCTGCCTGAAGCGAATTGGAATTGAATGTAGCAGCGGTCGTAAGAAAGACATGTCTAAATACGTCATAACGGAAAGGGTATACACATCTCACGATCATCTCTTCATTAGTCTTCATTCCCGTCATGCACTTGTATAAGCTGTAGCATGTCTTCCACGTTCGTTACCTCTCAGTCTCGACAACGTGCTCTAGTTGCTCCACCTTTCCTTGAAAATGATCCAGACGGCGCACAAGTGGCAAGACAGAGATTTGCTCCGAAGAAGGGTCTTGCACGTTTACTTTCAAAGAACAAGCTAAAAGTTTCTTCTTTGGCGTCGTTCAAGAGTGCAAATTCTGCTGACACCTCCGAGTCGACGACAGAGCCACCTGACGAACAAAGCTCCCAGATAGCTCAGACTCTTGATGCTCCAATCAGTCTGGATAGTGCAGCTCTCATTGGCGGCGACGTACATAAAGACAGGTATCATTGGGCTATTCTTTACGAGAATCAGAGAGGGTGTGTTTGAAATTTCATCCACAGTCGTGCGTCTATTCATGTATAGCTCAGAATAACTATCTTCTCAATACCTTACTACTCAAGCTTGTCCCTGCTACCCACTGACCCAGCCCCCTTCACCTTCCCTGACAGCACCCTCACATCTTCCCAGCAACCACCCGTGACTCTTAAAACTTATCCTTTACCAGACGGCACCTGGCGCTGGGTTTCACGTTGCTGGATGATTGACATGCGCTCTGACGGAGAAGTTCAACACGACGGTTTTGAGTACAACTGGTCCTTCCGTAAATTTAACTGGCACGCCAAGGTCGGATATTTGAGTGCAGGCGGATTGGTCAGGAGGAGGAGATGGGTGCGGCTTATGGTTCAGCCTGCGAAATCCAGAGAGGGTGACTCACGTTCACCCTCCAATATCGGTACTCCCAATAGCAGCCTCATTCCAATGACTGGCGGCCGCCGACAATCCCTGTCCTCCTTCCCACCTTCGATTCTGACCGGGATAACCGACCTCAGCGGCGGCGCATACTCCTATCACGTCGACCCTGACGAAGTTTGGACAGGTACTAGCGTCGACGAGGACTGGGACCGATGTCGCCGACTTATGAAACTTTTTGGCCGAGATGGCCGAAAACTTGAGCTGTGGCGCTTATGGTTGGGGTATTACCATTCTGTAAAGGATGAAGGAGACATAAAAGGGAAAAAGAGGGAAAAGCAGTGGACAGAGGACGAGGGACCAATGCCATCGGAAATTACAGCCGCCGAGATTCTGCTCTCGAAAGAGACGGTGGCGGTTGCACAGAGAGAGCATATTATTCCAGTTCTCCGCACACATGTGGGTTTTTCTCCTTCTCTTCCACAGTCTCGAATCTCAGCCCATTTATTCGAGTAGGGCGTCGACATCCTCCACTTCTTTGTCTTCCCCGAATCCCGCGCTCAGTTCCTCAAACTTCTCGGCCAAGCCGGTCTTCTACCTGATTTGAGCATGAACATAGATTCCGGGATTTCCGAGATCGATTTTTGGAGTTATGCCAATGGGTTGCGTGATTTTCCCGGGTCAGAGGATATCCTTAAATCGCCGCTGTTGAAGCAGGTTTTCCAACCTCACCAGAACGGAGACGATGAGGGAGGCAGTAGAAGAACACCGTTTCCACCTCAAAATGCTCCATGAGTGCGATCTCGTTGCTAGCTCAACTTATCAACGGCTTGATTATTTTTTCCTTTACTTTGACATGGTATTTCCATCACTTTTGTAACATATCCTTCATCTTATTGCACTCGATTGTCCACTTGCATCTGGTTTCCATTCTCTGGGTTTTTTATATTTGCGACCAAGCTACCATTCTTTTATCTCGTGTTGAATTGGATCGGACCCCTATTGTGATCAAACATATATCCTGAGGATCATTGACCGGTGATCTGATTGTCTGAATTCAGCAGTGACCATCACTGTATTCAAGTTATTGAACTTTGCTGTGGCCTTAAAAAGACATCTTTTCGAGTTCTCAGGACAGTATTTCGAGCATAGAACACTTCTGGTTTCCCCTTCTCTGACACGCTTAGGAGTCGCGATGCCGCTGGACGACGATAAAATTCCTCTCTTCGCTGAACGACCTGAGTGGGCTGATGTAACACCCCTCGAACAATACGAGAACTTGACTCCGCTAGCCCCAATATTATACACAGAAGAATGTGAACCTTTCGTTTTTCTACGATCAAAAGTTCTATTCATTGATCGTGATGTATTTTGTCGATTTTTTCTTGCAGACAAGGACGCTACAAATTATTTCCGCGCCATTGTGAAGAAGGGAGAAAAGAGTTTACGAGTGCTCGACTTGACAGAGCAAGTCATCGAGCTGAATCCTGCTCACTACTCAGCCTGGTACGTCTTCCTCCTTGCTTTCGTCTAGCATCTTATATTCAAACTTGATCTCAAAATACGCAGGCAATACCGCTACGAGACTCTAGTCGCTCTGCTCTTCCCTGAGACTCTTCCGATTCCCTCCAAATCGCTCGCTTCTCACCCTCTCATCATCGAAGAACTCTCCCTCATGGACCAACTCGCTGTTCAATTCCTCAAAACGTATCAAGTCTGGCATCACCGCCGTCTCCTCGTCTCCCTCACGCAGCAGCCACGGAGAGAGCTGGCATTCATTAAAAATAGCCTAGAGTCGGACTCAAAGAACTATCATACGTGGAGTTATCGCCAGTGGATCTTGGCTTTCTTTGGAGGCGCAGGTGGAGGAACAAGTGTTGCAGCAGATACAGGAGATGAAGCCGATACAGACGGCGACCTGTGGGACGGAGAATTAGACTTTGTCGATTCGATCCTTGCACGGGACTTCAGAAATAATTCAGCATGGCATCATCGATACTTCGTCGTTTGGGGATGTGGTGTGAGAAATGGTGAAACCAATCGAGAGAGCGTTGTGCACCGTGAGCTTGTGTGAGTCCACTTTTTTTCAAGAAGAACAATCATCTTACTTTTTTTTTTCGAATCCAGGTATGTAAGGCAAAAAATTGCTCTTGCACCAAACAATCCATCTGCATGGAACTATCTCCGTGGTGTACTGACCAAAACCTCTACACCCTTTTCCTCAATCGAGACGTTTGTCAAGCCCTACACTGTCTCGCAGTTCGGGGATATCCCCAAGGAAACTGTCATTGATGTAGAGAACCCGTTACCTGGAGAAGCAGCAGAATTGCCCTGTACGGAGGCTTTGGAGTTCCTCGCTGACGTGTACGAGAAACGAGGAAATGAAGAAAGCGTAGACGCTGCAGTTGAGGTCCATTATAATTTCCCAAGCTCGTGGGAGTCGCTCTGAATTTTGACCCATCAGATTTGGAAGAAACTTGCCATTCAATATGATACTATTCGTAAGAAGTATGTTGAGATTGTCCTCTTCTTACCTTTATCCGCTGAACATTTTGTTCCATGATAGGTATTGGGAACATCGCATTCGCACGGCACATCAGGAGCTAAAAAAGCGTCAGGCAGCTTGACATATACAGTCTTTTATATTTCGAAACTTGAATAACGTCCATGTACGATAGTCATCAGAAAAATGTAACCTCAGTTTCGATTTTCTGACTTTATTGATGGAGACATTACGACAACGTAACCTACACCGATATGATGACCAACAAAATAACGGTCGAGCATCGAGTGAGTCGATTGACCTGTTCCAACCGAACCGCCCCACTTAGTAACCACGGCCCACATATGCATCTCGATCTCCTTGACATTGACATTTATGCTCTCACTCACACGTCAGAGTCATGTAGTTATCGTCGAGCCGTCGGATATAAATGAAAACTACTATTTATTACATGGGCAGTATATATATGCTATATGTGGAAATATTTTCCATATATGCATATTTAGGTTCATTTACTACACCTAAAATCTTGAAACAGCCGTAACCGTTGGTTATGATTTCCTTTCTGCCGCCTTTTTCAGCATAAAGTGCTATTTTCCAGGTAAACAAACCTTACATTCGCCCAATGCCGCAGTACGCAGGGTTCTGAAATTTATTTTTGATTACCCATGTCGATTTAGCTACTGGTGGAGACTGAGCGGCATATCAGTCGCAAATGCCTCTCGTAGTGATCATGGATTGGTTGGATTGGTGCGCCAGGGGATAAATGGCTTCTAAATGATGCCAATAACTTTCTATCATTCGTTCGATTACTTCTCACCGTTTTT